>Ga0116226_10004321_pt1 | contig 12583 bp, 14 predicted proteins | sample S1TSphfallax_FD_89692 | JGI IMG/M metagenome (GOLD analysis project Ga0116226, IMG submission 89692) | Host-associated microbial communities from peat moss isolated from Minnesota, USA - S1T2_Fa - Sphagnum fallax MG | ecosystem: Host-associated > Plants > Peat moss > Unclassified | place: USA... | reverse complement strand
GGGCGTTCCCAGAGCGAGGTGTAGACCGGCCGCCGCGCGAGCGCGGCGAACGTCAGCGGCGCGATGAAGCGCTGGGCGTCGTCCGTCAGCACGACGTCGAGCACGATCCCGCGTTGCACGAGGCGGCTCGCCAGCGCGGCGGCTTTGTAGGCGGCGATGCCGCCGCAGACGCCGAGCAGAACGCGCCGGTCGCTCACGCCGCGCGCTCGACGGCCGCCAGGATCGGAAGGTTGTCGATCAGCCGCGTCGTCCCCGCCCACACGCTGCCGATCGCGAGCAGCGGCTTCGTGAGGTCGGCCGCCGGCCGGAACGTTAGCGGATCGACCAGATCGAGATACGCTTCGCGCAGCGGCGCGACGATGCACCGGCGCGCCTCCGCGAGCAGTGTCTCGCGATCGCGCCGGCCGGACCGTACCGCCTCGGTCAGGAACGCGAGCGCCGCGTAGAGGCACGGCGCGGCGGCGCGCTGCTCCGCACTCAGATACACGTTGCGACTCGAGAGCGCGAGGCCGTCGGCTTCTCGCACGGTTGGGACGACGCGCATCTCGACGGGCAAACTCAAGTCGGCGATCACCCGCTTGAGGACGGCGACTTGCTGCGCGTCCTTGGCGCCGAAGTACACGCGTTCCGCGCCGATCACCGAGAACAGTTTCGTACACACGGTGGCGACGCCGCGGAAGTGGCCGGGACGCAGCGCGCCCTCATACACCTCGCCGACGGGACCCGGATCGACGGTCGAGGCGAAGCCGTCGGGATACATTTGGTCGACGTCCGGCGCGAAGAGCACGTCGACGCCCGCGGCCTCGAATTTCGCGCAATCGTCGACAAACGCGCGCGGATAGCGCGCGAAGTCTTCGCCTGGGCCGAATTGCAAGGGGTTGACGAAAATCGATGCCGCGACGGCCGAATTTTCTTCCCGGGCACGAGCGGTCAACTGCAGGTGGCCCGCGTGAAGCGCACCCATGGTGGGTACGAAACCCCATGGACGACGTGAATCGCGTAGGGCTTCCCGAGCGTCACGCACGGTCCGGACGATCCGCATCGCTAGCTCTTCGACACGCGAAGCGTCGTGCGGCCGACACGGAAGACTTGACCGACCTCGATCGGCTCGGTCCCGGTTACGGGCCGGCCGTCCAGCTGGGTACCGTTCCGGCTCGCAAGATCCGTGAGCACCAGTGCCCCGGCTTCATCGACCAACTTCGCATGTTTCCGGGAAATATACCGATCAATGGTAATGCATGCCGTCGCGACCGCATCGTCCCGCCCAATCGTGATCTCACGATCGAAGGTCCAGGTCTTTCCGTCGAGCGGCCCACTCATCACTTCGAGAACGTACATCGCCCTAGGCCTTCGCCTGGCGGCGACGGACGGTCCTCCGGCCGCCGAGAGAACATGATCTTGCCGAGCGACGAAGCCGATTTCGGCTCGATCGAAATCGACCCGGAATCCCTGCGCGCCGCCGAGTTCATGCAGGCCCAGATGATCTTGGATTCGATGGTCGGCAAGACCATCGCGCGCGCCGAAATCGAGGACACGCGGATCTCCGTCACGACCAGCGACGGGATCACCTTCTTCTTCTACGGGTTCATGGGCGAGCGGTTCGAGTCGCCGGACGAGGAATCCGCGGCCGATTCCTGACCGCTCGCCACGAGCGCGGCGATCGCTTCCCGCGCGCCGGGCTCGAGGGCGGTGAAGGCCACGCCGTGGTTGTACCGCTTCGCATGGGAGTCGAAGTAACTGAGGACGACCCGACCCTGGGCCCGGACCGGCCGCTCGGCGAGCGCGAAGCGCAGCTCCACGGCGCTGCCGGAGGGGACGTCCTCATCGCTCACGAGGCGCACCCCGCCCGCGCTCAGGTCGCCGATTCGCGCCGCGCGCTCGCCCGGCCCATCAGCCGTCGCGTAGGTCGCTTCGAGATCGACGTCGGCGCGGGCAAAGCGCCGCTGCGCCACGTACGGTGACGTGTCTTTCCCACTGCCGACGGATGGCGGCCCCTTACCGAACATATCATCAGTGTACTCCCTCGACGGCCTGCGCGGCGAGCATCGCGCCGAGCACGGCGTATTCGGCCACGATGCCGCCCTGGAAATACACCTCGTACGGCTCGCGCAGCGGCGCATCGCATGAGAGGTCGATCGTCGCGCCCGAGACGAACGAGCCGCCCGACATGATGACCGGATCGACATAGCCGGGGACCGGTCCCGGTTCGGGGGCGAAGCGCGCGTTGATCGGGAGCGCCGTCTGCAGGCCGCGCGCGAAAGCGATTAGGCGGTCGGCGCGTTCGAGCCGGATCGCCTGCACGATATCGGTCCGCGGCGCGCCGGCGAGCGGATCGACGGCGAAGCCGAGCTCGGCGAAGAGCGCAGCCGCGAAGTCGAGACCGCGCAGCGTCTCGCCGACGACCAGCGGCGCGTAGAACAGGCCTTGAATGAAGAGTCGCCCGAGGCCGAGCGTCGGCCCGAGTCCGGCGCCGATCCCGGGCGCATAGATGCGGGTCGCGATCCGGTCGACGAGCGCGGCGCGGCCCGCGATGTACCCGCCGGTCGGCGCGATCCCGCCGCCCAGATTTTTTATCAGCGAGCCGATGACCAGATCCGCGCCCACCTCGAGCGGCTCGCGTTCTTCGACGAGCTCGCCGTAGCAGTTGTCGACGACGATCGGTGCGTCGCTGCCGGCCGCGCGAACGACCGCGACGATGCGCGCGATGTCGTCGATGCGCAGCGAGGCGCGCGCGGCATACCCGCGCGAGCGTTGCACGAAGACGGCCGCCGGCGAGGTGGCCCGCACGCGCTCGGCGAGTGCCGCCTCGTCGGTCGCGCCGGCCGGCGTGCGCGCAACCTCGGCGTACCGCACGCCGCGCGCGACCAGCGAATACGGCGCATCGGCCAGCGCATAGCGCAGCGTATCGTAGGGCGCACCGTTCGCGCACACGAGCACGTCGCCGGGTTCGGTAAGCGCGTCGAGCGAAGCGACGATCGCGTGCGTACCGCTCACGATGGAGAGCCGGGCGAGCACTTTCTCGGCGCGAAAATAGCGCGCCAGCAGCGACTCGTAGCGCTCGCGCGCCGCGTCGTCGTAGCCGTAGCCGGTGCTGCCCGCAAGATCGCTCTCCGCGATCCCCTCATCGAGAAACGCGCGCAGCACGCGCGCTTTGACCGCGCCGCGCGCCGGATCGCGGGACTCGAGTGCCGGCAGCGCGCGCTCCGCGGCCGCGCGCACGCGCGGGTCCAGCCGCCGCTCGCCGAGCAGCAGATCGATCACGTTTCGCGCGCCAGTTCCGCGCGCTCGTAGAGCTGCACGAACGGAAACCAGATCGCGGTCGCGATCGCGATATTCGCCACCGCCAGCGCGATCGCGCGCCAATCGACCGTCGCGAGAAACACGCTGATGACCGTCGGGATGGACGACGGCACATAGTACGCCGGATCCGCGACGGCGCCGAACTTCATCGCAAAGTAGGTCGTGTTGACGAGGATCAGCGGCGCGAGCAAGAACGGGATCGCGAGATACGGATTGAACACGAGCGGCAAGCCGAGCAGCAGCGGTTCGTTCGTGTTGATCAGCGAGGGTCCGATCGCGGCGTAGGCGATCTTTTTGAGTCGCCCGCTCTTCGAGCGCAGCAGCAGCACCGCGAGCGGTAGCGTCGCGCCCGCGCCGCCCGGAAAGACGAACAGAAACGTCGAGACGACGACGATGTGCGGCAGCGGATGATGCGCGAGCGCCGCGGCGGTATTCTCGAACTGCAGCCGGAGGTAGATCGGCGTAACGATCGCCGCGAGGAGCGCCGGCCCGTGGATGCCGATGATCCACAGCCCCGCTTGCAAGAGCGAGATGACCAGCAGCGCCGAGTAGGTATCGCCGAGCGTCGTGAGCGGCTCGAGCGCGAAGCCGAGCGCGCGCGCCAGCGACACGTGGAACGCGAACGCGGCGAACGCGATGGCCAGAATCGCCGGCGAGCCGACCCAGGCGTAGCGCTCGCCAAGCCGCGCGCGCGCAAGCGTGAACGCACCCGCCGTCAAGAGCGCGACCACGATCGCGAGGAAGAGTCCCTGCGCGCCGAGCGCGCGCGAGAAGATTTCATAGGTCTGGGCGCCGTTCTCGCCCGGATGCGGCATCGAGAGCGCGAACACCGCGAGCGTCGTCGGCACGAACAGCCAGCTCGTGTACCGCATGCGGCGCGCCAGCACGACGCCGAGCGCAGCGATCAGCACCAAGGCCATCGTCGTGAAGCCGACGTCGAGCGTGAGGACCAGCCGGCCCTGCGAGAAGGCGTGCTTGAAGCGCGCCACCGGCGCGCCATGCTCGGCGAAGAGGATGAAGCCCGCGAGCCCAACGAGCAGGCCGCCGAAACTCAGCGGCAATGCTTCGCGCAGGGCGACGATCGCGGGGGCGTTCGAGAAGCGTTGGGCGTAGGGCTCGATCCGCCGCTCCACCCGCGCGAGCGCCGAACCGAATCTAGAGCCTGCGGACGACGGCCTCGACTCGCCCGACGATGGTGACATCGTCCGCGTAGATTGGCGCCATGGAGCTATTCTCCGGCTGCAACCGGATCCGGCCGGCTTCCCGGTAGAAGCGCTTGACGGTTGCCTCGCCGTCCAGCAGCGCCACGACGATCTCGCCGTTCGTCGCATCGGGTTTCGGTTCGACCACGATCAGATCGCCGTCGAGGATCGCGGCCTCGATCATCGAGTCGCCCTTGACGCGCAGCATGAACGTGCCCGCCTTGCGTGCGAACGAGGCCGGCAAGATGAAGGTCTCGTCGTAATTCTCGACCGCCGTGATCGGGACGCCGGCGGCGACCCGGCCCAGGATCGGGATCTCGGCGATATCCGAGCGATCGGCCGCGGCGGCGGTGGCCGCGCGCGTCCGATCCGATTCGTGCGTGACGAGGGCGCGCGGTTTGGTCGGGTCGCGGCGCAGGAGCCCGCGGCGCTCGAGGGTTTTCAGATGCGACTGCACGGTGGACGAGGACGAGAGGCCGACGCGTTCGCCGATCTCGCGGACGCTCGGCGGGTAGCCCTGTTCTGCCGTGAAGTCGCGGATGACGTCGAGAATGCGTTGCTGCTTCTCCGTCGTCGCCCGTTCGGTGGTCATGGAGCCTCCAAAAATCGATCCGGCGGCGCACCCGAGTGCCACCCAGTGGGCACAATCCCGTGAAAGACTGGCCGTGTTACCCCGATCCTAGCGGTTCGTCCAAAAAAAAGCAAACATATGTTCGCATTTCGCTTGACGGTCGCTCGGGTTGGAGGTATCATCTAGGGGACGAACAACCGTTCGCCACAATATCTTGGGAGTGAGGAAGTCCACCATGCGGACGCAGCGCAAACAGAAATTCACCTTGATGCCGCTCATCGTGCTCGGCGCGCTCAGCCTGGCCGTCTCGGTGCCGGCGCTCTCCTCGACGATCCACGCCGCCGCTCCCGTGCGGTACGCGACCGTCACCGTGAGAGCCGGCGACAGCCTCTGGGCGCTGGCCTCGGCCCGCACGGCCGCCGGCGGCGACGTCCAAGAAACGATCGATCAGATCGTCGCCGCAAACCACCTCAGCGCAAAGGCGCTCGCTCCCGGCCAGACGCTCCGCATCCCCGAATAATCGCCGCTCCACCCGCATCGAAGAGACCGGTGACACATCGGTCTTTTCTTTTTTTGCCACCCGGACGAACCTCACGCGCGCCATGAACCACCGGTCGCGCGCCGAAGGCGTCCATCGATGACCTATGCGCGGCACGACTCATGAGCGTTCGGCTACGAGCCGCCGCAATTGCCTGGTTCTTCCTCACGATCGGCTGCTATACGCTGCTCGCACCGATCGATGGACCCTCATCGATCGGGGCGCCGGTCCTCTCGCGCACGGCTGCGATCGTGCTCGCCGCTTCGCTCGTGATCGCGGCGCTGCTCGCCGCAGGATCGCTGTGGGGGAAGCTCGGCGATGACGGCGTTCGCGCGGCGCGGCCGATGTTCGGGTTGTGGCTCGGCGCGCTCGTCCTCGCCGGCATCTTCAGTTTTCTCCCCTGGCGCAGCTGGTCGTTTCTGGCGCTCGCGATCTTGAGTGCCGCCGCCTCGCTTGCGCTCGTGCGCTGGTGGCGCGAGCCCAGCGTTGCGCGCGCGGTCGTGCGCACGTATCTGTGGGGCGGACTCATCCTCGTTGCGCTCGCGCTCGTCATGGAGCTCGCGCACCGGCCGGGCGCCGTCTACGCCGCGAACCTCGGCCGCGCGACCGGGCTATTCGTAACGCCGAACCAGTTTGCCGCATGGCTGGTCACGTTTCTCGGAATGTCGTGCGGTATCGCGCTTGCCGCACGCGGTCGCGGTCTCCGGCTGCTCGCCGCAGGCGGCGCGCTGCTGGCGGCGATCGATCTTGCGGCGACGTTTTCCCTCGGCGGCTGGATGGGCGCGTGCGGCGCGCTGCTCGCCGGGCTCTGGTGGCTGGGACGGCGGCGCATCGCCGGGATCGGCGCTGCGATCGCGCTCGTGCTCGTGCTCGTCGCGATCGTGAACCCGGCCGTTCTTCGCCACCGCGAGAGCGAACGGTTCGTGCGACTCGACGCGATCCGCGCGGGGATCTCCCTGGCGGTGCTCTTTCCGCTTACCGGTGTCGGGCCGCTTGCCTATCCGCGGGTGTATCCGCTCGTGCGCGTGCCGAGCAGCACCGAAGACGCGGCGATCGCCGAACATCCGCACGACGTGACGATCTCGCTGCTCGCGGAGACCGGACTTGCGGGTCTCGCCGCGATCGTCGCCGGCTGGGTGCTTGCGGGCCGGGCGATCGTACGCGGCTTTGCGCGCGCGACGCCGCAGACACGCACGCTGATCGCCTGCATCGGTGCGGGGATCGCCGGACGCTTCGTCCATGGCTTCGTCGATTTGGTCGGCGCGCTCGAACTCGCGTACGTCTGGTTTCCGTTTGCGGCGCTCCTGCTGGCGCTCGCGCGCGACGGCGTCGCACCGGAGGGCGTCTGATGGTGCGCGCGATCGGTTTGATCGTCGCGCCGATCCTCGCGATCGCCATCGCGGTACAAGCGACGTCAGACGCGCTCTTCGGCGGCGCGGCGGCGCAGCCGTCGATTCCCGCGCTGCTCACCGGAGCGTGGCCGTTCGATCTTGCGGAAACGGCGGTCGGGCACATCCCCACCTTCCGTCGCGAGCTCGCAGCCGCGGCGCTGCTGCGCGGGGATACGGCACGCACCGCAGCGCTGCTCGACGGAGTGGGATCCGACGATTACGCCGACGACCTGCGCGGACGGGTCGCGGAGGCGATCGGCGACCTCGCCGCGGCGGCGCAAGCGTACGGACGTGCAGGGGATGTCGTTCGCGAGCGGACGCTCATCGACGGCGTCGCCGCCCACGATCCACTCGCCGCGCTCGGGCTGGCGGAGACGTTCGATCGCGTCGCGACGGCCCGTGACGTGCCGGTCGCCGTCATCGCGCAAGCCGATTGGCGCGAGGGTGAGCTCGCGGCGCAGGTCGCCGCCGCCGCGCCGCGCGGCGCGGCGGCCTACGTCCACGAAGCGCTCGTGCGCTATGAGGCCGCCGCGCAGCTCGACCCGACGCAGGACGCCTATGGGCTCTCGACCGGCTTCGAGGCCATCGTCGCGGGCGACGACCGGCTCGCGCGCGATGCGTACGCGCGCGTCGTCGCTCACACGCCGCAAAGCATCGATGCCCTCGTCGGACTCGCCGTCGCCTCCGCACTCACCGGCGCCTGTCCGAGCGCCGTCGATACCTACGAACATGCACGGTCGCTGGCCGCGCAGCAGCACCGTCCGATCGGGATCGACCGCGTCGGCTACGGCCCGCGCGCGCAGCGTGCGTTCGCGCGCTGCGCCGGATCCGAGCGGCCTACGTCCGGGTCGTGATGATGCCTTGCAGGCGAGGCACGCGAAACCGAAGGAGCGACGGCCGGACCGAGATGACGATCAGCACGGCGAGCGAGACGATGGACAGCCCGAGGCCGGCGAAGAGCGCGAACGGCACGTAGCGAAAGCGGACGACATGGCGGCCCGGCGGCACGCTCACGCCGCGCAAGCCAAAGTCCGTGTTGTAGAGACGCGCGGGAGCGTCGTCCACGGACGCTCGCCACCCATGATAGTCGGCATCGCTCGTCACGAGAAAGCACGCGGTCGCGCAGTTCACGTCGACCGACATCTCATCGGGCAGGTCGGCGGTCACCGCGACGGTCTCTCGCTCGGTCCCGTGCATGAACTGCGCCGGCACATCGGGACCCTCCACGAGCGCGGTCGTGCCGAACTTGATCGATCCGTCGTGCAGCGCGATATGCGCGTCCGTGTACGTCGTCTCGCGAACGTCGTGGACCACCCATGCGCGGGGATGCGGGTCGAGATTTTCGTAGATGAGGTCCGTTCCGGTCGCGGGCACACGACGCCAGCGCGTGTGCGCCGCGGCGAACGCCGCCGCATCGGGAAAATTCGGCGTGAAGACGACGTAGCGAATCGCCGCGAGATCGATTCCCGCGTCCTTCGCGCTTTCGTACACCGGCGGTTCGACCTCACCGGACGGCAGCATCAGCAACACTTCGCTCATGCGCGCAAGCAGCAGCGACACGTACCCGTTCGCGGACCGCAGATTCCACAACGTCGAAATGTTCGGCGTGAGGGTCGTCGCCGGGGTGAGCGAGAGGACGCGCTCGTGCGATCGATCGAGCGACGCGCGCAGCGCTGCGACATACGGCGGCGGTGCCAGCGCGGATGGCGGCACGCTCTCGTAGCGCCAGTACGCGAACCACGAGGTGCTCGAGAGATCGAGGATCGCGAGCGCGACGATACCCGCTCGTGCAACGACGGCCGTCGGCCAGCGAACGAGCACCACGATCGCAAGGGCAGCGGCGAGAAAGATCTCGAGCGGAATTCCGAGCGCCGGATTGACGAACGGATTTGCGGGCGGCAGCGGTTGCGACGGATCGTACGCGGCGCGCGCGATCGTCGCCGCGAAGGCGAGCGTCGCCAGCACCACGACCGCGACGGCGACGAGCGCGGCGCTCACGCGGCGCCATGAAAGCGCGCGTCGTTCGATCGCTGCGATTCCGTATGCCCCGAGCACCGCGAGCGCAAGCGTCACCTCGAACGCATTGCGGCCTTGCGCTCGGAACACGTTGAACAGCGGAAGATGGTACGTGACGAACGCGAGCCCAAGCCCGTTGCCGGTGCTCAGGAGCAGCCCGGCACCGACGACCGCGAGCCAGAACCACACCGTGCGCGGACGGTCGCGCGCGACCAGCGCAAGGACCGCGAGCAGAATCGTGAGGACCCCGGTAAAGTCCGAGAGTTCGGTGAAACTTCCGCCGTCGAGACGGCTGAACGGATAACCGGGCGCTTCCGTCGTCCCGAGAAAAAACGGGAACAGCAGTCGCGCGGTGATCTGCAGCGGCGGAACCGAGAACGCGATGAAATCGGCGAACGGAAGATGCACGCGAACGCTCGCCCGACCGAGTTCGAATCCCGGCACGAGCGCGACCGCGGCGAGGCCAAGACCGAGCGCAATCGTGAGCGCCGAGTCGAGCAGCCAGCGTCCCTGGGCACGCCACGGAATCGCGCTCGAGATGACGTAGGCCGCGGCGACGAGGAGCGTATAGGCAAGCACCTGCGGTTGACCGGAGAGCGCGCAGAGCGCGAGCGCGATCGATCCGCCGGCGATTGCGCGCACGCCCGCCTCCGAGCGAAGCGCGACGAGGGCCCACAGAACGTACGGCGCCCACGCGCCGGGATGGACGACATCGTAATGACCGAGATGAGCAATCATGAAGCCGCCGAGCGCGTAGGCAATCCCCGCCACGATCGCGCCGAGGCGACTGCCCGTTACCGCGAGCGCGAGTCCGAACGTACCGAATGCGGCGATCACGTACGCGAGCACCATGTACGCGTTGAAGGAACCGGGGATGAGCCGGAGCAGCGCGAGCGGGTACCACTGTGCGTTCAGTCCGGCCGACCACGGATAGCCCAGCATGATGTTGGGCTCCCAGAGCGGATGCGAGCCGAGGTACATCGGTAGCGCGAGCGTCGCGCCGTCACCCGCCGTGAGATACGTTCCGCTGGCCAGGACCGGCAAGAAAAAGAGCGTGAAGAACGCGGCGTAGGCAGCGAGCACCACCGAGCGAAACGCGATCGAAGACATGGCCGCCGTGCTCCTTGCCGCGCGCTACTTTTCGGTGATGACGATGCTGTGGCCGGGATGTTTATCGAGAAATTCCAAGCCGTCCGCCATCCAGGCGTCGAGTCCCGTGCTCATGTGCTTCCCGACCTCTGCGACGATGTGCTGGCGGCGTTTCAACCACTGCAGTTCGCTGCGCGTGGTGGTGAAAAACACCGCGTCCTCACACTCCTCGCAGTGGTAGCCGAACGGCACTACGCCGGGACTTTTCCCAGCCGTTCGGCCAAGAGCTTCGGAATCTCCGAGGGGCGGTCGGCGACCGGAACCCCGGCCGCGGCGAAGGCCGCGACTTTGCTCTCCGGCGTGCCCGTGTTGCCGGAGATGATCGCACCGGCATGACCGAGCCGCTTGCCCTTGGGCGCCGAACGGCCGCCGATGAACGCGACGGCCGGCTTGTTCGGCAGATAGTCCTTGATGAACGCCGCGGCGTCTTCTTCATCCGAGCCGCCGATCTCGCCCGAGATCACGATCGCGTGCGTCTCGGGATCGTTTGCGAACGCGCGCAGACAGTCGACGAACGTCGTGCCGATGATCGGATCGCCGCCGATGCCGACGCAGGTCGATTGACCCATCCCCGCCCGCGTCAGGCCGTCGACGATCTCGTAGGTCAGCGTGCCCGAGCGGGAGATCATCCCGATGTTCCCTTGCTTGAAGACCTGGCCCGGCATGATGCCGACGAGCGATCGGCCGGGCGAGATGAGACCGGGGCAGTTACCGCCGATGATGCGCATCCCCGCGGTCGTCGCGACGACGCGCATCATATCGTGCACCGGGATCCCTTCGGTGATGCACACCGCGAGTTGAATCCCCGCGTCGTGCGCTTCCCACAACGCATCGGCACCCGCAAACGGCGGCACGAAGATGATCGAATGCGTCGCCCCGGTCGCCTCGACCGCATCTTTGACGGTATTGAAAACAGGCTGGCCGCTCTCGATCGTCGTGCCGCCCTTACCGGGCGTCACGCCGCCGACGATGTTCGTGCCGTACGCGAGCATCCGTCCCGTATGAAAGAGGCCTTCACGTCCCGTGATCCCCTGAACGATGACCTTGGAGTTTTTATCGAGGAAAATACTCATTCTAGAGGCACTCCGCCACTGGCTGCGTGCTCCCCACACCTGCGGTGCGGGGCCCCCAGGCCAGCGAGTTCAGCACGATTGTTGGTAACGGACGATTCCCCGAAGGAACTCGCGGCAGCATTAGTTCGTGTCGCTTGCGAGGGCGACGGCTTTGGCTGCGCCTTCGTCCATCGTCTCGACCGGAATGAATCCGGCCTTGTCCAGAATTGCGCGACCTTCTTCGGCGTTCGTGCCCGTCAAGCGCACGACCATCGGGACTTTACGCAGATCGCCACCCGAGAGCGCGTCGACGATGCCTTGGGCGACTTGGTCGCCGCGGGTGATACCGCCGAAGATGTTGATGAACATCGCTTTGACCTTGGGGTTACTGACGACAAGCGCGTACGATTTCTTGACCAATTCCGCTTGCGCGCCGCCGCCGATATCGAGAAAGTTCGCCGCGGCGCCGCCGGCCGTACGAATGGCATCCATCGTTCCCATGCCGAGACCCGCACCGTTCGCGATCGTGCCGATCGTGCCGTCGAGCTGCGCGTAATTCGACATGCCGAGGCCGATTGCGACCGCTGCCGCTTGATCGTCATCGGCGGGCGATTCTTTGTTCCAGGCGGCGATGTCGGGATGCTTGTAAAGCCCGTTGTCGTCGAGATCGACCTTCGCGTCCGAGGCGATCACGCGGCCGTCGGTGGTGAGCACGAGCGGGTTGATCTCGACGAGGTTCGCGCCGAACTCCATGAACATCGTGTAGAGCTGGCCGAGGATCGCCGGGAACGTCTTGCGATAGCCGTCGGGCAGCTTCGCATCGAAGGCGAGTTTGCGGCCGATGAACGGCGAATAACCGGCCGCCGGATCGATCCAGAATTTCACGATCGCCTCGGGATGCTTCTCAGCGACTTCTTCGACGTCCATCCCGCCCTGCGCGGAGACGATCACGACCGGCTTTTTCGTCGCGCGATCGATCGTGATCGACGCATAGGCCTCGCTTGCGATCGACACTTTCTCTTCGACGAGCAGCGACTTCACTTGCTCGCCCTCGGGGTTCTGAATCCCCTTGAGCACTTTGCCGATCAGTTCGGTCGCGAGCGCCTCACCCTGCGCAGCGTCGTCGGCAAACTTGATGCCGCCCGCTTTCCCGCGGCCGCCCATCAACACCTGACTCTTGATCACCCACGATCCGGGGTTCGCCGTAAGGTAGGCGCCGACTTGCGCGGCGGTGGTTGCAAAGTGGCCCTTCGGGGTCGGGATACCGACTCGCCGGAAGAGATCTTTGCCCTGATATTCGAGCAATTTCATGGCCGCGGAGGCTTCGCTCCCCAACCGGACCCACCTCGCTCAGACTTTTGTCC
>Ga0116226_10004320_pt1 | contig 12584 bp, 9 predicted proteins | sample S1TSphfallax_FD_89692 | JGI IMG/M metagenome (GOLD analysis project Ga0116226, IMG submission 89692) | Host-associated microbial communities from peat moss isolated from Minnesota, USA - S1T2_Fa - Sphagnum fallax MG | ecosystem: Host-associated > Plants > Peat moss > Unclassified | place: USA... | reverse complement strand
GGTAACGGTCTGTGACGCTACCCTAGCTTGTCCGTTACCGACAGGCTGTGGTAGCATCACAGACCGTTACCGACAGGCTGGGGCAGCATCACAGACCGTTACCGACAAGCTAGGGTAGCGTCACAGACCGTTACCGACAGGCTGGGGTAGCATCACAGACCGCGATCGACAAGCTAAGGTAGCGTCACAGACCGTGACCGACAGGCTAGGGTAGCATCACAGACGCTGAGCGACAGGTCGGCATTTTGGTAATATGGAATGTGAGCAGCTGGATCGTGTTTCACATTTTAATCCCGCAGGGATTGCGCTAACAGCTTTTTTTAGTTTGACCTATTCAGTGTGTTATTGAATAAATATTTTAATATTCTTCGAAGGATCCTTCTTAAGACGTTTTTGAACGTATTGATATTTTAAAAAATCGTATTTTAAAGAAATTTTCCATGATTAAAATTAAATTAATCAATCGAAAGTATTTTTTTTTGAATAGATTTTTCTTTTATAATGGTTTAAATATATTCGGAAAATTGAAAAATGTATATTCTATTGAAGTAGATTTTATGTGAACTTGAAATGAATAGATAAACATATGAACAAGATTTCGTATCGATAAGACTATTAATATTTACTTCTCTAACGATGAAGTAAACAAAAATAATTTTACAAATGAATAAACAATGCATTAATTTTAATATCTTATCCATTTTCAATCAACGTATATTTATTATTTCAATAATCTAACGACTGGTTCAATATATTTCTTTCTATCTTAATAAAGATTTATTAAAAGTTTATAATTTAATGAATTATTCAAGTATTAATTATAATATTTATCTGTTATGGAATGATAATATTTGATTTTTTTTCCTGTAAACATTAAATGAGATCAAACAAATTAATGTCATCATGCGAAAGAATTTTATTCAATTAAATAATTCTCCAATGACTCTTGTACAAATAATAAAACGGTTTTATCAAATATATAAAAATTCGAATATTTTATGTTTTTATGACGAACAAACATTCTATGTGTTTTGTCATTCAAAACAGCGATCATCATTATCTTATAAATATTATTTTCAATATGATAAATGTCAATTTTTTAAGAAAAATAACTAAATGAGTTAATCAGATAAGTATTAGTGCCGATCGGCAAAAAATCCACACCGGTTTGATTAATAATCTGGATATTCGATATCTCAGTAAGTTTTCCTAACATATATAATCATATGATAATTTTATATTAAATTCATTTTTTTTTCATTTTTCACTTTTTCATGAAACGAACAAATGATGAATTTGTAGATTTGAATGGTGGATTGTGTTTTTGTATGATAATAGAGAAAAAAATGGTAACGATTTTGTATATCGATTTCGTCAATGTTATTTGTATATCTTTGTATCAATACAGAACATCATAATTTGGTTATTCATTTGAGATATTCTAATGATCAAATAAATGAAAATAATGATGAATTTTATGATTATGATAATACTAATAAGTCAAATTTTAATTTGTTATTATTTATATTTTAAAAATAGTTTAACTTTGATAATCTCTTCAACAAAATCATAAAATTAAACTTTTGTTGATATATTAAAGATAGAACCTTAAAATTATCAAGAGTTTTTTTGAAGAGCAAATTTCAATATGTATAAATTCTATCATTTCAGATATCAGAAAATAATCTGAACAATTATCTTCATGTATTTGAATAATTATTTATTTAATTATATAAATTCCGTCATCCAAAAGTACCAAAATAGCATGTTGATATGTCTGTCACGGTCTGCGAGGCGGCTGGGGGCTCACTTTTCTACCTATATACTTCAACGCTCAGTCGTGTTTCTCAGTAGTCATTTGGTTATATTCGCTACAGATATTCAACGCCGGCGTCGTTTTATTCAGAAAAAGATAGATCTTTGCGATATTTCTGACCTTAGTGTCGTTTTTGTTCCTATTCTAGGTCCTAGAGAATGGTATAGTGGTGTTTACAAGCCGCTTTTGTGGCTCCTATTGATTGGCGCAATACTTCCTGTTCCATTCTGGCTATTACATAAAAAATATCCTCGAACCACTTGGTTGAAATATGTTCACATGCCGATCTTGCTAATGCCTGTGGCGTTTTGGTATAGAACGTCATCAACTGAAACATCTTCGTGGCTGTTATTTGGTTTTGCATGTCACTTACTTATCCATCGTTGGTGGTACAATCATTACTCACTTTTATTTTCTATTACAATGGACATCGGAGGAGCAATAAGCGGAGCAATTCGCTTTTTTATTTTTAAGGATAACAATATTCGATACCCTGAATGGTGGGGTACGAGAATTGACGACAGATATCTGTGAGCTAGTTGGACTTCGTTTCCTGACTTGGCTGTTTTGAATGTTTCGAACGCCAAACTCGCTGTGGCCAAATATACATTTGTTAATTGCACGGACCAAAAACTAAGAAGACGATCAATAGAACACTTCTAAATATAGCCAGCTTAATTAAGAGCGGATTTCTGAGACACTTCAACACACGTTGGCAGTTGACCATCTCCGATTTGGTTGATTTTGTTTTAATATGGTGTTATGTCACGCACTAGAGTCGTGACATAATATGTAGTATCCCTGTGTTGTGTGTTTTCTTTCGTTCTGTTACGAATGGATGGTACATGCTACTTTCTTTCTTTCCTTTCTGTTTTCTTTTGCTAGTTTATATATTTCTATATGTTCTTCATGTGTTGTAGAATTTGTCCATTTGTTCATTAGTCATGGGATTTTCCAAAAGTGGAAAATCCCATCCTTGCTGATCCTCCTATATATAGATGCGCGTGAAGTTTTCACGAGGAGTTGAAGAGTTGGAGTTAGGACATTCGTGGGTGCGAGAGAGAGCGTGAGAAGTGAGTGTTTGTTTGTGAATAAAAGGTGATCATACGCATCAGCATACGGGATCTTACATATGGTATAGCTGGTACAGTCAATACGACTTTCCCAAAGTTTCAGCACTGCATCTCATTCTTCCGCTTCGAAATGTTTCGAAAAGTTTCTTAAAATGTTATTCCGTTTCTATTGATCGTTTTTATGAAAGTGATATGCTTCCCATGGATTCACTCGCTAATCAAAGCAGAATAGTTAGATAAAGTGTTCATTGCGCGTCGTACTCCTAACGATAGTTTGTTTTCGATACATTTTTTCTGTTGATCACATTCTCGCGCTAATTAACGTAGTTAATACAGTACAGAACACTACGTGGGGACAAGAGATACGATCAGCTTAAGCAATTACTATGATTTATTATATTACTCGGATTGAAATCCACATCGTTTTTCTACCATAAAACTTTTTACTAATTTCTATCACTTATGACAGGCATAAAGTTTGATAAAAAGTAAAAAAAAGCATGAAAACGTCCGGTCAGACCAGGCCGTGCCGGGTAGCCCATCTTAAGGCCTGCTACTCATCTGCTAGAGTGATTTTCGGCTCTCTTATGTAAAAATTTTGAAGATGAGCACTGATGCCTTCCAACAAACATACGACAAAATATTACTCGTATCGAGCTCCACATTTTCATACGTCAGCTAGATACGCAAGTAATCACTAATTCCAACATTTAGTGTTTCTCCTCTTATTTCGTCTATGTTTGAAAACTTGAGATCGATATTGTGTGGGCAGTGTTTAGTCGAGTGTGCAGTGAAATAAATGTATGCTAGATTGTTCTATTCTATCCGAAGAACTGTTCCATTGTGGAGTTGAGACAACAAAGTCTTCAATGATGTTTATTTCTTTCATGAAGAATGAAAGTAAATCATCGAGATTTCGATGTTGGCATTGTGATCAATATGTCTGTATCATACGCATAGATTCAGAAGAACCGATGATACCAAAAACAATGGTATTTGCAACTATTGGTGTTTTTTAAGTGTTTTCTTACTTCTTGAAGAACTTCTTTATTCTTGTACAAACGAATCCATCATTAGGCACGATACATTTTCAGACTGAAACTGAGTTTTCGAAAAACAAAATCTTTTGAAATTCATTGAATTGTGACAAAAAATCTCTTCGACAATATATCGTCGATCAATTCTTCATATGTTGAGTTAAAACTTTCTGAAGCATTGTCAAGATTTTGACCAAAATCTGAGCTCAATAAAGAGGATGTAATGTATTATTGCGCTCCTGAGCAAAATTTTGCAAAGTTACATCGAATCTTTACTAGCAGACTGGTTCAAGTTTTCAGAATTAATTGAAATGTTGATATTGTTTCAACATTATTGACGAAAACTTTTTCCTTCGACTGAGTAAATCATATTTCGGCGACTTTCACGATGAAACTAATAGTTTCTTGAAATTTATTTTATATTCTCACAAATGCGGTTAGAATGACTTATCTATGTCTGCAGCAGATCTTTCTTTTCTTTCACACGTTCTTCTATCAAAAATAATATGTCGCATTTTTTTCTACTTCGAGACTTATTCTGTTCGATATTATACGTGTAGCTTTTTCCTTCGTCTAATTTAATATAAGAAATTCTATGTAATTGATCGCAAGAATCCTCATGAATGATCGAGTTTAAACTCTTAAAAGTATCTAGACTGAAATCGAATTATTCGAAAACAAAAACTTCTCTGAAATTCATCTATGCAAATGAAATCTCTCATCGACAATAAATCATAGCATCAGTCGAAATATTCTCCATGCAAAAAATCTAAAACTATTTGCAATGCTTTAGCTTACAGTTCCCTCCATTTAATTTTGAATATCGAGTGGATTTAGTTCAGTATTGCTTTGTTGAGCGTAATTCAACGTTTGTTAATATTCTCAGATTGACTGACCTATCTATGTCTGCAGTAGTTTTTCTTTTCATTCATAAGATATGTGCCGAAAAACTAAACACAGCTCCAAAATTTCAGAACTATAACAACATCTGAATTTTCCCTGTACGAGTCTCGTCGAGTTTTTGTCAGTGTTCAGCCTGTTTTTACATTCGTCAACACCGTTTGATCCATAAGTTGAAGTGTGATGAACTTCGGTTCTGATTATTAGGAGTTATTATAAAAATTCTTTTGAATTCGATCGATTACAAAGGAATTTGAATTGTTAACTGTACTTGGATTGATACAATGAGCAAGACTTTTAGTCAAATGCTCTCAGGAACATCGATCTATGTAAGCATTTGTTTCTTTCATTTCACAGGATCTTCTGCGTTGAATAATCTTAGCGAAATTTTTCTCTTCGATATTTTATGTGACGTATCACTTTGAAACTTCTTTTCGGAATGTTTTTTTTACACATATTAAAGATATATGATACTATAGAGCTTCTATTTACATCGTGGAAAAAATCGTCACGAACAAATGAGGTTATCTTCTTGACTGAAATTAAATTATTTCTCAACAAAAGATTTTTCTGAAAAATATTAAACGATGGAATTCTCTAGTCAGCAATAAAACAAAGCTTTAAAAATGTAAACATTTTAAAAGTATTTTCTACTCATTGGCTTGATGATCCTGCTGATACTCAATCTTGAATATCAACCGGATGTATACTGTTCCTGTCGTAGAATTCGATCTCATCAATCACTGTCACGTCTGTGGAAGGAGGGGGATGGGTGGTGGGTCCAAATTTCTACCTCTAAACACTTCAACACTCTCTTTCAGATTATTTTTCACAAAACAGTAGAAGACACTAGATTTTGAAACGGACAGCAAGATAAAGCTAGCTACCCTTAAACTTAAAGGCAACTTCGGCGTATATATTGTTTAGATTATAATAAAAATGCTTGTTCATAATCATTAACAAATAAAGATATTTGTTAGTTTTCGAACCTATCCATGTAACAAAACAAAGTTAGTAACTGAATGATCATCTCATTGCATCACAAGTCTTCAAAAGTATCTATTAATCAGAGAAACATGTTTTAAGAGAACTTTCAAAGAATAAATACAATGTTTGTCTATTGCACTAATTTCGAAGCGAATAAAAATGAATGACAGTCGATGAATCATTTATTACATATATTGCATCATCCAGAAAAAGCTTACCGTTTTCGTCTTTCATCAGAAACGGTTATACATTAGGCGAGGGACGAATATGAATGCAAAAAAGAGTCGAATGCAATGGCCGGGAGTTGAACCCGAGTCTTTCGTTTGGAAAACGAGTATTCTACCGTTGAACTGTCAATGCTTGTTCTTGATATTTATGGTATTATTTAATAATTTTCGAGACAATTGAGTGATAAATCTATTAAAACCGTTCCAGTATCATCATTTTAAGAAACATTAGATAATATTAAAATTTTCAAGTTTGGCATTTGTTTTAATAGATTTTTAACATCACTGAATTCAAAATGATGTACACGTAAATTTATGTGAGTTAAGGAAAAAACCAGCGGATTGACTAAATTGATGTCATCAGTTAAAAAATCAGAGATTTTGTATCTTTACGATATTTAAAGATGCTATAATGATGAAAAATATTCAGAAAATTGTATGAATATATGTGTTATTGTTTTGATGTTTTGACTTGATCTATTTCTCAGAAGATGATCCATGATATTTTTTACATATTCTCTTAAAAAAACAACTGTCCCAAAGGGTAGTTGAAATAACCATATGATTTTTGATGAATTTTATAGATAATTTCACGAATTCTTTTTGGGAAAAGCAATCTAGTCCAAATATCAACAATTATAAAAGATATTCTTTCATTAGTAGAACACTTTGTTAGAATTAATGTAAATTAAATACCATCTCCTGTGTGTGATAACTTTGCTGCTACTCTTTTAAAATACTCATATCTCTAAAATCAACTCAACTATACCGATTTTCACCAAAACCAGCATAAGATCAGAAAGAGGAAATCAATGGTTAGATTAGATTTTAACGCAATTACGCGAGAAGAATCGATTTTTCAAAAAACAACGGTCGAATTTGATGTCTCTCTCACATTCATTTTCATTTTCTTTGATAGCATATTGTTTGTTTTAGAAAAATTTTCAGTTTAAAGATTTATCCATATAGAATTTTCTATATATATCTAGTTTTAAATAACCTGTGTTCATAATGACAGAGCGCAAATCGACTATAAAGTAGCGATTTATGGCAAATATCGTTTAAATAATCGATAAAAATTAGCGATAAAACCACGATTATCGTTCTGATACATGTCAATCGATTGCGGATTTTCGAAGGATCTTAAGTGCGTGGGATGTCTACTAATCCATAAATTTAGAGTACGACCATAAACTTGCGCGCAAAAATTTTCATCTGAATCTGGTAAATTATCCTTTAACCAAAGTTTTGTATTTTCATCGAAAGAGGTCTGAGACGATGCGTGCAAACTTGATAATTTGGGTAGATGATTCAATAACTCGATTACATTCTCCAATCGATCAATATCGCACCTGAGTTGTTCAACATTATTAAATACCTTCCAAACTCTTTCGAACTTATCAAAAAAAATCGACCTATCAGATTTCTCGTGATAAAACAATAGTTTTGTAATCATCTTATTAAAATATTGACATAATTCACCATTATCAAGTAGTGCCATTAAAGTACTAGGATAGATTGATATTGATGATAAATGTGGTGCTTCTTTGAATATTTCCAATAGTATTAGTGGTGATTTCATTCTACCATCATCCTTAACATGTAATTCTTTTAGCTTTAATAAATTTACCAAGTTTTGCAAAGGTTCTATTGGATTTATTGCTTCTACAAAATAAAAATATCTTGACCAATAATCAAGTTTTTCTTCTAATAATGTTAATTATTTTATATTTGAAAACTTGAAATCAGTACGCTTGACTAGTGCGTTTGAAGATATTGTTAAATCTGTAACATTATCAAACAACTTTGATTTATCAATCAATGAATGATTATAGTGTAATTCTGTACCAAATGTTAGTGTAAGTCTAGAATAGGCACGGCAAGGCACAGTAAACATGTTGACTTCATCGTTTGTTATGGTCATAGCAGTATACCAATGATGTTGTTTAGTCCAAAAATCATTTCGAAATTGTTCGAACACACGTGAACAATCATCACGCGTTCAAATCCTTTGATGGATATTTAAATAGAAGGTAGTGACGGTGAAGTTACCTAAAGATTCGAGTAAAATCATCTAGAATTTGCCTAAATAGAGTTCCAGATACAACTCGACAAGCTCTATCTAACAGTGTGTACAGATCTTCCCAAACTTAATGTATAATTTTCGAGACTATAGATGGCGCCAAAACAAAGTTGGAAACTGGATATGAAATACGAATGATCTGATCACTTAGTTAGATAGAGCTCGTCGAGTTGTACTTGAAACTTCATAAAAACAGCAGGAAGACATTTCTAAGCGAATCCTAGCTGATTTTACTCTAATCTTTAGGCAATTTCACTTACGTAAGAATATTGTAAAATGAAATTTGAAAGTATATAAATGAGGTAACAATGATATTATTAAATCTTGCCAGTCATCAGGTTTTAATAAATATCCTTCATCCGACATATCGGAGAAAATTAATGTTTTCAAATTTGGTGTTTGTTTAAAAATAGATATTTCAAGCCATTGAATTCTAATTCCTCCGTATAGAAACTGAGTTGAGTTAAAGAAACAGCCTGGAAATTGGGCGAATCTAACGCATCATTCGATGAAACACCACTTGAACATAAAATTCCCATATTAAAGCATTTTAACAAAGGTGTACAGCTAAAAATTTTCTTGATCTTGTCTAAATAACAACGAGATACTGTCATGTGTGTGATGGATGTCAACTTTTGGTTAAGTAGAGAAGATATTGAGAATTCTCGTATAACTAATTTTCGCAGATTTGACAATGCCAATGTTGGTATTGTTTTATCAGATATACTCCATCTATTACAACAAAAGTAGTCGAAGTTGGATAATGATGGTAACATGGATGCCATACGGTCCATTTCATTGTTTTCAGCATCGATGAAAATTAGCGATCGAAGATAAGGAAATTTATCTAATGAAAATAATGATAAAAAATGCATTGATTTGTCTACATGTATCATTTACATTCGATAATTGTAATGAAATAATTTGATTTTTGATTGCTGGATTTGATATCATTCTGTTACAAAATTGATCAAATATCATTTTTGTCACATGTTGAAAATGAAGACTTAATGGGATATTATAAATTAATCGTTGAAAACGAAAATTTAATCCATCAAAAGCATTAAATAAATCAAGTGCATTAAGATGTTGAAAAATATTGATGATGATTTCATTGGGTAATATCTCGAATTTCATCACAGTTGGTGTATCATCCATGGTAGAATAAAAAACGAAATGACTACAGATAAGATAAACTCACCTGTAGATATATCAAGTTTTTCTTTATCTCTTTTGACTCATATTCTACGGCATGATAAGATAAATATTACTTGTGAAACAAAATAAAGAATGTTTGAGTTTTTGTTTTCTTAGTATCTTTACGATATTTATAGATGTATAGACACTGACCATAGAATTTTCAAGAATAACATCTAACCTATCATTCATAATAAATGGTACTCGATCGACATTAACTCTATGAAGATGCCATACTGATGAAAATTTTATGAATATCTCTGTTAGTTTTTTTGACTTAATCTATTTTTCAGAGGATGGTTTGTGATAGTTTTTACAAGATCTCTTAAAAGAATAACTTTTCAAAAGCACTTGCAAGAATCATATATAATTAACATAATCAATGTCCAAAGAATTGCACTCTTAAAAATACTTTTGCTATAATATTATTTCTCTCCTTTTTAATAAGTCGATGTCAGATAATTCTTTGTACAGAGCTGGCTTTAGATGGATTTTATAGATAATTTCACGAATTATTTTTTCGAAAAAAGACCATGTCAAAATGTCAACAACTAGAAGAGATATTCATAAAATCTTCTGTAATGGCTTCTATTTTCGTGTTAAACCAAATATATCTTTTATTTCATAACCACAGCAACTTCCAGGATTTTATAGAATTTATCAAAATGTTTCAATAAAATTTCGCGCTATATTCCATCATAAGACGAATGGATTAGGATAAAAACAGGTGCCCAGCTGATAGTGAAGGCAAGAACAAATATTTAAAGCAACGCACCAGCTAAGGGTGAAAATAAATCCAAATAAATTAAGAAAAAATAATAAATCTTGGTGCTTCCTTTTTAGCCAAGGAAATGTGGAGGAAACATATCGTTGCCATAGCAATCGGAAGGGAAAATCTGACATAGTCATTTTTTATACAATTTAATATATCATGCAGATGATAGTGCAACTTATTTCACGTAACTACTTCCATTATTTTTCATAGATGCTGGATGGATGAACACGGGCTGAATCAGTGGCGGATCCAGCAGTAGGCGATTCGGCGACCGCCATCCCCTCGCAAAATTTTTTTCTCAGTTTTTCTCAGCAAAAACGGTACAAAAAAAGGAGTTGCACTGCCCGGATTAGGCTTTGAAAACCGTTTTTTGACGATGACCGCCATCCCCTCACTGATTTTCTGGATCCGCCACTGGGGCTGGTACCAAACCAATACAATGAAACAATCTCTGAATATATTGCTCATACTGAACACGACAAAACATTTCTCAATAGTATTCACGAATAAAATATATTACAGAAATATCTAATCATCATTATTTTCACAACAAAACATTGGAACTGTTATTATAAACAATCGTTTGTCTTTCTCATTATTACAAAATCAGTTCCATTTCTGAATTACCACTATGTATTTCGGCAAAATCCCTTCTTCCAATATCACTGATTTGATTGAATCGAAGATTCAATGTGAAGAGTGTCTATATAAAACGTAAGGCAACGACACAATGAAAAAAAAGAAAGAGAGATATGTTACCTTATTGCGTTGTAAAGCAATAACAAGGTATTGTGCTCCTTTATCAGTGATCCGATTGTGACTGACATAGAGTCTGATCAGTGTCTACATGGAGTAGTCAGTGAGTGATAGAATAAAAGAAGAGAAACGTTACTGTGTTGTTTAGTAGAGCATTGGTTAGGTATCGTGCTCCTTGATCGCCGATTGCATTCTTACCGATATCGAGTGTAGTGAGTGTCTGCATAAAATAGTGAATGATAGAATGAAAAGATGGAATAAGTGTATATACTTTGTTTTGGTGTAAACCATTAGCAAGATATTGTACTCCTTGGTCACCAATTTGATTGTTCCAGAGATCAAGTGTTGTAAGTGTCTTTGTGAAATAATCAATAAGAGCATAAAACAAGAGAATGGAGAAACAACGTTACGTTATTTTGCTGAAGGGCATTGGCAAGGTGTTGTGCTCCTGGTGAACCGATTCGATTGGCATGAAGGTTCAGTACAGTAAGTGTCTATTTGAAATAGTATGTGAATAACAGAATTAGAAGAAGGCAGATGAGTTTGCAGTCAAAAAAATGTGTTGATCACCGAATCCTAAAGCGGAGAGATGTTACTTGATTCTGTCGTAGAGCATCAGCAAGATATTGTGCTCCTTGTGGACCAATTTCATTGTTATGGAAGTACAGTGTGGTGATTGTCTGTGTGAAGTATAGCAAATAATAGAAAAAGAATAAAGAGATTACTTGATTTTGTTGTAAAGCATCAGCAAGATTTTTTACATTTTGTGGACTGATTTTGTCATATCGAAGATCCAGTATGGTGAGTGTCTATAGGAATAATAAGTCAGATCAATTAAAAAGTTCGCTGATGAATTTTATAGTTAAACATCTAAGTACTATAAACTGTTGTCGTTTAAAGACACTTGTTTTTACGTATTTCTTTGAAAAATAAGAAATATTCGAAGATATCGTCTGATATGTTCATTTTTCTAAAAAATGCAAGATGTCGTAAAACATTTCTTTAGTAATATGAAGACGATTAAATTAGAAAACAGGTTAGGAAGTGCGCCATAGGCAGGAGATTTTTATGAGCGAACGATATTAATACAAGATTTCTTGATCACCGAAGATGATGATTTATTCACTCGCTCGCGACAACGTTGCACTGATGTAGTATACGAGCTTGTGCAATGATTTGAAACAATATTATAGTCTTGTTAATTATTTAAACGTTTATAAATGTTAGATTTGCGTAGTTCGTTTAATTCTTCTTTTACTTTGCTTAATTCTTAGATGCTTATGTTTTGAGAATGATGAAAATCAGAGTTTGAGGTAAAGAAGAAATTTACCCGATATCGATCGTAACTGTCTGTGATTGCATTGATATGTGCACAGACATTTCGCATTGAATATAAAATAAAATAATTACTAAGGTTATCCAACATCCGATGCATAAGATCCACCGGCAGTGTAAGAAGAGATGGAATAGTTTTGTCAGCCATCGATGAAACTTGTCAAAATGTGCGTTCGTTATATGGTGTGTGTGTTTATAATTTTTCTTCTCATCTGACTGTGTTGATGCTTGTTCTGTGTCATAAATTTCCCATGATTATGCAATTACGTCTGTATGTATGAAAAGGAATAAGAATGATGTCAACACTAAAATGCGAGAGTCGAAGTAATAACTGCAGTTTACCTTTTCATTGGTCAAGTTTGACCAAGGGGGAAACAGCGTACTTTTGTACTTGAAGT
>Ga0116226_10004319_pt1 | contig 12586 bp, 11 predicted proteins | sample S1TSphfallax_FD_89692 | JGI IMG/M metagenome (GOLD analysis project Ga0116226, IMG submission 89692) | Host-associated microbial communities from peat moss isolated from Minnesota, USA - S1T2_Fa - Sphagnum fallax MG | ecosystem: Host-associated > Plants > Peat moss > Unclassified | place: USA... | reverse complement strand
GATGCCGAGATCGATCGCGGGCCGGCTTGCGCGCACATCGACTGCTCCAAGCAGCGGCGACATCATCAAGCCGACTGTGCCGGCCACGCCATAGCAATAACGAACCAGTTGCTGCTCGTCTGCGATATGCAGCGCAGCGGTTGCGTCTTCAAGAAAAGCCTCAAGCAGATAATCCGCGGCTTCGAGCGGAAGTGCAAATCGATGCGCCAGATCGAGAAAGTCCGCCACCACCGGTTGCGTGGAAGAGCCTCGCTGCAGATCGTCGCGGACACTCTGCAATGTGCTCACCGCTGAGGTTTCGTGCGGATCATCGGCCAGATCGTCCATGGCGCGGCAAAACGCATAGAGCCGGGCCGCTTGCAGCGCAGTCCCCGCAGGCAGAAATAGACTGGCAAACCAGAATGATTTTCCGTTGCGTTTGAGCACCGAGCGAGCGTCTGAGATTTCGGTCGCGCTCATAAAGTCGAGGCCTGCGGAATAAGCCGGTCGACGACCTTGGCGCTGCTCAAAACACCCGGCAACCCCGCGCCGGGATGCGTGCCGGCGCCGACCAGGAATAGGTTGCGCAGAGATTCAGCGCGATTGTGGAAGCGGAACCAGGCCGACTGCCGCAGTATGGGAGCAATCGAAAATCCGGCGCCATGCACGCTGAGATAGCGATCACTAAAATCAGCCGGAGTCATGTGGAAGCGCTCCACAACGTGCTCTTCAAGGCCCGGCATCATCGTCTCGCCCAGCGCTTTCAGGATCGAGTCGCCATAAGTACGCGCTACTCGATCCCAGTCTGTCCCGGACTGCAAATTCGGCACCGGCGCCAGCACATAAAAGGAGTCGCACCCCGGCGGCGCAAACGAAGGATCGGTCGCAGTCGGGCGATGCACATAGAGCGAAAAATCGCTGCCTAAGTGGTGCTTGTGAAAAATATCCTGCAGCAGTTCGCGATAGCGATCGCCGAACCATATCGTGTGGTGCGCAACATTCTCGTACTTTCGCGTGGTGCCGAAATACAGCACAAACAGGCCCATGGAAGTCTGTGCATACCTGGCTTTCAGGCGCGGAATCAGCGGACTCTTTGCGATCATCTTCGAATAAAGATGGAGCGGGTCAACATTTGAGATGATCGAATCCGCCTTGAGCGTTTCACCGTCATCAAAACGAACGCCCACAGCCGCATTGCGTTCAATAAGAATTTCCTCGACCGTGCGATTCAACTGAACATCAATGCCAATCTCATCCATCAGCTTCGCCAGCGCCTGCACCAGCGCGCCCGTGCCGCCCATCGCAAACTGGATGCCCCACTTCCGCTCGAGGTAATGGATGAGTGAGTAGATGCTGGTGGTGTCGAAGGGATTGCCGCCTACCAGCAAAGGCGACACAGAAAGTGCGCGCCGCAGCCATGGATGCTGAATGTGCCTGGTCACCATCTGCCACACGGTCCGGTATCCTCCCAGCCTGAGCAGATCGGGCAATATCCGCACCATTGTGCTCAAACGATGGAACGGTTTATCGGCGAGAGCCTCAAAGCCGATCGCGAAGATTTCCTTCGATTCGGCGACCAGCGCGAGATACCCTTTGCAGTCGATGGGCGAAATTCGTTTGATCTCGGCGAGCGTGTCTCCAATCGAGCCGCCGTAGTTGAAGTAGGTGCCGTCGGGGAAACGAAAGCGGTACCAGGGGTCGAGCGTGACCAGTTTGACGTAATCATCCAGGCGCTTGCCGTGCAAAGCGAAAAGCTCTTCAAACAGGAAAGATGCGGTGATGACCGTGGGGCCGGCGTCATGGCGGAACCCTCCCTGCTCAAAAACCTGTGCCCTGCCGCCCAGTTGCGCGCAGCGGTCGACGAGCGTTACGTCGTAGCCCTTGGCCCGGCTGCGTATCGCTGCGGCGATACCGCCAAAGCCCGCACCAACGACGATAATTTTCTTCGCACCCATGCTTTCAGACACCCGCCAGAGCTAGAGGAGAGTGTTCGAAGGCAGCGAGTTTTTCGGCCAACCGTTGTGCCGAGGTGTCGAGCACGGCTGCACATGCGCTCGGCAGCTTCGCGGCGTACTCTTTCGATTGCCGCAGTGAGTGCCGAGCGTGCGCGGCAGCCGCCGACTGCGCCTGCACTCGCGACAATCCCTCACTGTGCTCGAGCATGAGCACCGCATTGAGTGAGCCCTGCGCCTGGTCCTGATCCAGGTCTGCGAGGTCATCGGAGATCTGGTAAGCCACGGCAAAATAGCCAGCAGCCTCGTGGGCATCCTGCATTGCGCCCCTATGGCCTGACACGAGCAGCGGCAGCTCAAGCGGCAGACTCAGCAGCGAAGCCGACTTGCCGCGCGCCCGCCGCTCATAGAGTGCGATTGGCGAACCAATCGTGGTATCGCTGAGATTTTCAAGCGCCTGGCCCAGGATCACATCGCGAGTCCGCTGATGCACCAGGGCCAGTGCCGCCGGGATCGCAGAGATAGAGGTAAGTTTCCCCAGCGAAGCGTACGCCCCGGCGAGCATCAGGTCGCTTAGGCATACGGCTATCGTTTCGCCGAATTCGCACCAGATGCTCGGCCGGCTGCGGCGGATCTCTGTCCGATCGAGCAGGTCGTCCTGGACCAGCGAAGCATTGTGGAGCAGTTCGCACACGGCTGCGAGGTGAAGTGTATCTTCGGGCGCCAGGCCCAGACGGCGTCCGGCTTCGAGGCATATATGCGCGCGGATACGCGCACCGCCTGCCGCAAAATGGGCTTTCGCCGCCACGATACACGGATGATTGAGAGCATCTGGAGCCATGCATGCTGCGAGCAGGTATGGCTCCAGAGAATCGAGCAGATTAGGCATGTTTCGGACTGTCACCTGGGTCAAGAACAGCACTATTTACGTGATGAGATGCAAGTTTGCTAGCGCGCAACCAGAGATCTCAGCGCAGCTGGTTCCACCTCCACCACTTCTGCCTCCGGCTCGGACTTGCGCACGGCAATCGTGTAAATGAAGATGCCGAATGCGGCCTTGGCCAGAACATCGGCGATGCTGTAGCCGACCTGTACGCCGACCTCAGCCGAGGCGCCCGTCAACCCGATCATCGGCAGCACAAAGACGACCGGGTAGAAGAGCCAGGTGACCACGGTGATGTAGCGAGCTGCGCTCACCAGGCCGCGGGCCTTCGGCGGTTGCGCTGCAATCGATGCCTTGAGTCCGACGAACAGTTCATACTGGATCACCAGGAACGGGATCATCGACAAGCACCACCACATCCAACGGGTGGACGCGACATGGGAGATCTCGCCCGGATAGCCGAGAAGCACCATGGCAACGGCCAGCAACGCCAGCCGAGAGGCCTTGGTGGACCCCTCGTTGCCGGGCAGACGCATCACAAGTATCAGTTCGGTGACCAGCAGCGGCACGGTCAAGAGCCAGTCCATGTAACGATACGCATCGTTAAATGGCCTTCCCGTTGCCGTGACCACCCCGTTGACCACTGAGTAGGCCGCATCCCAGCTATTGAAGATTCTGAAGTAGTGGTAGGCGGCGATGAACGTCACAATACCGGAGACAGTGACCGCCGTCCTGTACTTTGGTGAAACCTGCGACCGGCTGAGGAAGAGAAACACTGTTGCTGCTCCCATGGCTGCCAGTACAAACGACAGCGCATTGTAGACAAGGCTGTACTGCCCATACGATATTTGGTCCATAATTGTGCCTGCTTTGGTACGAGAGTATTTTTACCAGAGCCGACCGTAGGACCGGCAGCGCACAAGTGTCAAGGAGAAAGGAAACACAAAGAGGCAGAAACTACTGACTTATCGATGGTATGAACATGCACGGGGCAGGGACTGGGTTGCGCGGATTCTGTCTGGCGCACGCACTGTGTAATATTGTGCTCAATCAGCATTAAGCTACGCCTGCTCGTTCCTGAACTGAATTCCGTCCGCTAACATCCGGGCATCGCCCGGATGCGATGACGCCGGGCAGTTATGCGCATAACTTCGGGATACTGGTGCTGGGGGAAAGTAAGGGGCGCGGCGATACTCTTTCCGCTCTGCCGCGCCCTGATCCAGTTAGACAGAAGTTCGAGCCACAAGGGGAGAATAGTTTTCAGCAAACTTACGCTCCGACTTCTTCATAAGGCTGACTGCCCACAATCCGTAAAGCACCTTGGCTGTCAGGTCAAGAATCGTAAAGCACGCCGCATCTACCTGCGCGCTCCATAGCCGCAAACCCTCCTGCCCAAAGATGAAAACTATTGGGTAGGCAAACCACACCAGCGAGAGTACGCTGGCCTTCTTGACGAAGTCCGATGCATTGGGACCGAGATTGATCAGCTTGCGGAACGGCCCGAAGATCAGCCCATAGATGGCAATAAATGCGATGCAGCTCGTGATGTAGAAGGACCACTTCACGGTCATGTTGTCGGTGAGCCCGGCGACAAACCCTGTCGCGATCATGTAAACATCCGCGCCCAGAAGTCCGAAGATGAGGGCCGGCCGCTTGATGCTGGTGCCCTGCAACCCGGATGTTACGAGGCTCCAGAGTAAGAGCGGAGTTGTTATGGTCCAGTCGATATACCGGCCAAAGTAAAAGACGCGGCCCGTGCTGGTCGTCATTGCGCCGGCGCCTAGGGCCATCAGCAGATAGAGTGTAAAAGCAATCAGGGGCACATAAAAGTGCGAGACGAGATCGCCCTCTTCTCTGCCTGCCTTATTGCTAAGTAGTGGGAAATACAAGAGAACTGCGCCGGCCAGCATGCCGGCGGTTCCAATCCATAGCCAGGTTTCTACGCTCATTTGTACATGCACCCAGGGAAGAAATTACAACGTACTTTTCCTGTGATGCGGAGAAGCGAGAGTTTGTGAGGGCCTCATGCGGGATTCTTGTCAAAAGATTTGGGGCTGAAGGAGCCAAGGCGCACGGAAAGGCGCGGCCTTGACGAATTGATGCCTCCCATCCAGGTCCAATACTGGGTGGAGGGATCGAACTCCCATATGTCATTTAATAAGTGCGAAGCGAAAAACGCATATCCTCCCAGGAGCGCGTTGAGCGGCTTGCTCGGCGTACGGCGAACCTTTCATACTGGTAGCCATGAGTACAAGAATGCCGAGCGGAAGCCTTCGAGCCGCCAAAAGCCATCCGCGGGCGCGACGTACTGCGACCACCCAGGAGGCGGACTCTTGAGCACCCCGGAACTCAAGCCGTCTTCACCCGGCATCGAGACGGCGGTCGTTCCCAATTCAGCCATCGCACCCGAACAAGCCGCGCAGCCCGTGCTGCCGAGCATCCGGCTGGAGAAGAAGCACCCGCTGGCGATTCGCTGGATGCACTGGATCAACTTCCCCGTGCTGTTCACCATGATCTGGAGCGGGATCCTGATCTACTGGAACGACTCCGATAACGCGCACGCCCATGCCCATGCTGTCTACAGGGCCGGGGTCGGGTCCTTCACGCTGTTTCGCTTCTTCCCGCCCTGGTTCTACAACGGCATCTTCGCGCCGGATGTAAGGCGGGGCATGGGATACCACTTCTTCTTCATGTGGATATTCGCGATCAATGGATTGCTCTACGGGTTCTACTTACTCTATTCAGGCGAATGGCGCTTCCTTGTCCCCAGCCGCAGCAGCCTGGCCGATGCGATCCAGGTCATTCTTGTCGACCTGCATATCCGCAAGCAACTGCCTGCGCAGACCAAATACAATGGGGCCCAGAGGATTGCGTATAGCACCGTGATTCTGATGGGCGCGGGGAGTCTGATTACAGGGTTGGCGATGTACAAGCCCACCCAGGTGCATTGGCTCACCACCGCAATCGGCGGCTACGAGATGGCGAGGTGGGAACATTTCCTGCTGACACTCGCCTTTTGCGCGTTCTTCCTGGTGCACGTTGTGCAGGTAGCGCTGGCCGGGTGGAATAACTTCCGCAGCATGGTGACCGGACTCGAAGTGAAGCGGGCGCAAGAGCCTTCGCTCGAGGCAGAGAGGAGAAGCTGGCATGACCGATCCGAACAACGAGCAGGCGGAGCCCGATCCGGCGCCCCCGGAAGCATTGCCGCTAAATAATCTCGAGCCACAGGCCACAGCCGAGTTGAGCGCCGATGCTGAGCTGGGCGCTCCGGAGCCGGACCAAGACCGCGAACAAGCGCAGCAGGCAGTAGACGCAGCCGTGCTCGCGGCGAACCGTACACATACCCGGCGCAGCTTTGCGATCGCGCTTGCCGGGGCCGCAGCCGGGGTGGGTTTCTATCGATGGATCGAGAACAGCGAGCCCATCGGCATGCAGCCGAAGCCTTTCCGGCGCATCATCGACGCAGATGCTGCGCTCTCGCGCGCTGTGTTCAACGATCGCGCGATGGCGCCGACCTATCCGCTGGAACGCGCGGAGCGCCTGCGCATCAATGGACTTATCGGACTGAAAGCCTCGCTGGTTCTCGATAGCTGGCGGCTGCAATTAGTGGGCGTTGCAACTGCGAAAAGCTACCGGCAATATGTGAACGACGTTACGGCATGGAGCTACAAATTTTCAGGCATCAACGACGACGAGTCAGGCCACAACACAAAGATTGTTTCCTCTATCGACGGTGAGGATCACATCACAGATGTGCAGATCGCGCCCACCGAGAGGATTCGCCGCGAACACCCGGGAAGAAAACCGCGCGGGCGGGAAGAAGCGGGCGAGAGTGAATCGACGCTGCAGGCAGGCACGCCGGGGCTGCTACTTACGATCGAGGATCTGCAGCCGTTTGCGCTCCATGAACTTGTAACGCAGTTCAAGTGCATCGAAGGCTGGAGCCAGATTGTGCATTGGAAAGGCTTTCGCTTCGCCGACCTCATTGCAGCGTATCCACCGGCGCGAAAGCCCGATAGGAGTCTTCCTCGCTACATCTATATGGAGACCCCGAACGGCGATTATTACGTCGGCTACGACTTGCACGTATGCCTTCACCCGCAGACGCTGCTGGTGACAGAGATGGGCGGCGAGCCGCTGACTCCGCTGCACGGCGCGCCGCTGCGTCTACATTGCCCCGCAAAGTATGGCTATAAGCAGATCAAGCAGATCGGGCTTATCGCCTACACCGACGAGAAGCCCGATGATTATTGGTCCAAGCTTGGCTACGACTGGTACGCGGGAATCTGAATCTTGTTGCTAATGAATCCCGCTGATATCCAACCGGAACGTTGAGGCATTCACCCAAGCGTGCACCTCGTGCGTGGCCGGATCAAACGACCATCCATTGCTTCCAGTCGCAGCACTGCCAGGCGCCGATGCATCCACCGGCTTGCCGTCGACCTGCAACGATGCAGGCTTCGCATCGGAGCTAAGCACTACCTGATACGCGTGAGCAGTTGTGGCGCTTCCGTCGAGCCGCACGCTCCCATCGTGGTACTGCATGTGAGCGCTTGTGCCGTCAGGAAGAGTAAAGGTCGCATCCTGGTTATTTGCGGTACCGAGATAGATTCTCCAGACCAGCGGCCCTGAGAGCAACTGCGGATCACTCCAGTGCAGGGACGCAGTCTCACTCTCCGGCTTGAAGGGCAACACCGAACCGGCTCGCACCACGATAGGAATCTGATCGAGTGGCGCGGGAACAGTAATATCTCTGCTGCCGACGTAGCGGTCGCCCGTCCAGTAGTTTACCCATTCTCCCTGGGGCAGATAGAGTTTGCGCGTTGTCGCGCCTGGCTCGATGACAGGCGCGACGAGTAACTTATCGCCGAGCAGGTATTGATACTCCTCATCCGCGCTGCGCGGGTCGCCAGGAAATTCAAGTACGGTATGGCGCATGATGGGAATGCCGGTGCGGTGCGCCTCTTCCGCATAGGTCGCAAAGTACGGCAGCAGCGCAGTATGCAGGATGGCGAATTTCTTGAATGAGGCTTCGGTATCAGCGTCATACCAGATATCGACCGAAAACTTGGGCTTCGACCACACATGATCGCGCATGACCGGAGTCAGCGCGCCGAACTCCGCCCAGCGTATCCATAATTCCTTCGAGAAGCCCTCGCTCAAAATGTCCGGTCCCCACGTCGAGTAGCCGGACATGCCGGCGGTGATGCCGGCTGTAACCAGCGATGGCAGGCCATAATCGCGAGACCAGTTATGCTGCTGGTCGCCGCCCCAGAGCACCGGGCTGAACTGTTGCGATCCCGGCGAACCGGAACGCGAGAAGCCCACAACATCCGGGTTGAGAGCCTGCACGATCCGCGCGGTGATCTTGTGGTAGAGCAGCGGGTAGACCTCGGAGATGGCGGCCCCGCTGCCAGCGGCGAGGCGATCTGTGTCGCCGACCCACTCGCCAAAATCCTCCATCCAGCCGTCGTAGCCGTGGTCCTCTACAGCGTTGGTGAGCATCGTCTGCCATAAGTCGACGGCCGCAGGGTTGGTGAAATCAATATTGCCGCACAAGGGCTCAAAAGCCGGACCCGAGGGCAGCCCTTGTGCGTTGACAACCAGCAGTTTCTCGGCTACCGCTTTTTGATATAGGGGGCTCAGCATGCGGTACGGCAGCATCCGCTGGCGGATATAGGGATGCACATAATTGAGCACCTTGAAACCCTGCGCGTGGAGCGCATTCGTGAACTCGCGTGGATCGCCGTAGTCGCTTGAAAACCAGAACGGCCAGCCCAGGTTATTCGGTTCATCCAATTCATCGAAGACCCAGAGAGCGCTGGCCGGAATGCCGTCGGCGCGGATCTTTTTCGCCATATCGAACACAGCGCCGTCGCCCTGCACCGCGTTGATCCAGGGCCCGAAGGTCCACAGCGGCGGATTCTGCGGCCGGCCGGTCAGGGCTGTGTATGCACTCAGGACGGCCTTCGGATCAGGCTTGGTGAATAGATAAAAACTGACAGGATTGTTCGCGACCCTGGCGTCGAAGGATGATCCGGCCGCGTTAAAACGAAACTGGGAGTCGAAGACAGTATCGGCATAAAGCCCCAGCCCGCCGGCGTTATACACGAAGGGAATCGCGACATAGACCCAGTCATGGCCGGGTTCGCCGGGCTTGTCTGCGGGGCGTACGTCCAGATGCGCGCCGGCCAGCTTCGACTGCCAGAATCGCTCTCCGAGCCCAAAGAGCGGCAGGCTGCCTTCAAGATGCAACGTACTTTCGCGAGTGGCGGCGCTGTTGTAAGTAAGCCTGGAAACTCCGTCGGTCAGAAGCTCAAGCGTGACAGCGGGGCATTCGCCCGGTCCCGGCCGCAAGGACCATTCGTTGCCACGCCGCTCGATCTTCGGCGCAGATGCACGCGTTGACCCTGCCGCACAGCCCGGCAATTGGGCAGGCCAGGAGATAACCCAGCTTGCTTTGGTCGCAAGATTCATAGCGCTCAGTGTGAATGCGATCTTGTCAAAGGTGAACACCGAGCTGTCGGTCGTCAACTCAAGACTCTTGCTGGTCTCTTTCACCTTCACTGGCAGACGGGTGTCTACGGCAGCGCGTTCACCGGTAGCGATGTAAGCAGGCGACGGCGAAGGAGCATGAAGCTCTTCGATCATCCTCTGATACTCAGACGTCGCAGAGTAGCGCTGTGGCTGGCCGGGGAGAGATTGACCGCACGCCGCCAGAGAAGCCAGTTCCGCAACGAGTACCAACCTTGAAATCCTCAGAACAAAGTTTTGCAAACAGTATTCCTTTCTTGAGATGACTGGACTCACAAGAGCCAAGCAAAAACACATCCGTAGAACATTCTATGATTGACGATTGACTTTGAGCTTGCCCTAGTAGAACAGGAGGCAGATCGGCTCGTGACCTCTGGTCAGAGGCGGCGGCGGCGAAGGCGCTGGGCATCGTCGAACAGCGGCTGGCTAACTGGGTGGATGCGGAGAAGGCTGGCCGGGTGCGCCGCGTCAAGAGCGAGCAGATCAGCGGGATGCGGAGGAAACAGCTGTTTGCGGGCCGAGTTGTGCCCACCGGAATGGTGACGGGGGCGCTCGCTGAAAGTCCCGTGGTTCGATGCTCTGCGAGCGCGGCACATCATGAACGATCAAGCGGCACAGCCGGACCTCGCAATGGGACACCCGGCTGCTGCCCTACATTGGCTGAACTGCCCCTTTGGCCTTATTTAACTCCTGCTGAAGCCAGGCGATATGGGTTTCTCGCTTGCCCAATGACTGCATAAGCTGAGAGAGATATTGCTGGTCCTCGGTCGCATCGAAGCGGTTGTGCACCTGGCCCGGTCTGTCTGATCGGCGAACATTCATCGCTCCGGGAAAGGCGTCACACATGCGCGGGCCGGAACGTAGAGCAACCGGACCCCTCTCAAACACCATCACGCAGTCGTTCCATATATCATTTCGACGCCGCGCGATGAAGGATTCAAGAAGGTGAACTTCGAACCCCTGGTGCTGGGCCCAGGACTCCAGGCTGAGGCCCGCATCTGGATAGAAGCGCCAGTTATCCATTGGGTAACAGTGATACCAGCCATTGGACGGCGCGGAAATGTAGATAACACCACCAGGCTTGGCGACACGGACGATCTCGATAAATGTGAGCCAGAACATAGGATCATGTTCGAAGCACGAGGTGGATACCACGGCGTCGAAGGCGCCGTCCGCAAACGGCAGTTTGTGGGGATCACTTAGAACAGTGTCCACCCCCGGCCCTGCCACCAGATCGACCCCCGTGTAGCCAACTCCAGCCGGCGCACACTGGCGAAGCGACCCGTTAACATCCAGTGAGCCGACATCCAGTATCGATGCGGCAGGCAAGCCGGTCATATATGTCGTGAAAAACTGCTGTCCGATCTCTAAAGCTGTGTCATGCATGGAATGCTCGCGATCCAAGGCCAGGCGATTTGGTTGAAGGTGAGGATACGGATGCAGAACCACGCCGGGCGTGAATTCGGCGACAAGAGCTTTGCATGCCACTTCTACCGCTCTGACTCCAAGATTAGCCAGCGCCTGCGGGGCAAGTAAATGGCCTTGTCCGGTTCACTCTGACTAAAGTCATGATGATTCTCTGATAGGCGGACTGGCCGGACTCATATTAAGCGATGATCATCCCATGCGTCCTCGAGTGTGCTTGCTCCTGATCACCCTCTGAGCCGTTCGCCCAACTCGTATTCCCGATCGGACGAATCCAAGGGGGTCACGTCACACCCCGTGCGTGCGTCGCGCCGTCGAAGGCCTATATGATAGCGGTAAATCCAGGATTACCTGGCGAAGGGTGGAGACTAGAGAGCGATGCTGGAGCTTCCTGATGTGATGCTGTGTGCCCTCGATACAGTAAATGTCTCCTTGACAGTTGCTGCCATGCAGCGGTGCACGGAAAGGATTTCCTTTGGGGATGTGCTACTCATAACGCACGAACCCATCCAGGTGCCTTTCAGAACACAGATCATTCCGCCGATAGCATCCCATCACGATTATTCCGTGTTTATTTGCCGGGAACTTGCCGCGCACACCACCAGGGAATTCAATCTTCTCGTCCAATGGGATGGATTTGTTCTTGACTCCACGGCGTGGCGTGTTGAGTTTCTGAACTGCGATTACATCGGTGCGCAGTGGCCCTGGCATCGGGATGGATTCCAAGTTGGCAATGGCGGATTTTGCCTGAGATCCCAAAGGCTTCTTAGAGAGATCGCAAGGTATCCCCTTCCGTCAACGGCATTCAGCGATGATGAGTTCATGTGCCGGACCAACCGCCCCGAATTGGAACGCAGCGGTATTACGTATGCGTCCCCTGAGCTCGCAGACGCCTTCTCGTACGAACACTCAATGCCGCAAAAGCCCACGTTCGGCTTTCATGGGATATTCAACATGTGGCGTCATGTAGGAGACGCCGAAATGGTAGGTATCGCTAATACGGTAGGCGAGTACCATGTCACGTCACGCGCGTGGGCTCAGGTAATCGAGATATACTTCGCCTTGCGCAAATTCGAGCCGCTTCGGGCTTTTTATCTGAGACTCCGGTCGCGATTTACCGCAGAGCAGGTGCATGACCATCTTTGTCAAAGCCTGGGGGGTGACCAGGCCCGCATACTAGCGTTGATGACGTGTTGTGAGGGCATGTTGTGAGTAGCACGGTGTCCTTCCGGAAAAAACCTCCTGGAGCCAGGAAACCTCTGAAGAATCCCCCAACGCACAACATGCCGGGGTAATGTGGATGCAGGGAAAGATCGCGGGTGCGCCAGATGTTGTCTGGCCTAGCAGGCGGGAGGAGTTGTGCGAGCGGTGGAAGGGGTGAACCGCGATCTCGCTCAGAACATGGTGGAGGTAGCGTTCCAACTCGAGGCCGTTGAGGTTGGCTGACGCCATCAGGGAGTAGAGCGCGGCGGCGCGAACGAACCTGGCGGCCATGGGTGTCACCAAAGCGCGTCCTAGATCGGCCCGGCCGCCGGTGCCCGAATGTTGCGCAGCTATCGATTGAGAACCTGAGAACCATGACGGCTACAGAATGATGACGCAATGCTTGAGGCGGATCTTGCCTACAACCGCAATCACGGGCTCTTGTCTTTTGTATCCGGGAGCAGCTAAACTTGTCTAACTATTCCGCATTTCGCAGCCGTTCCATCGGAGAATTTTCTACAGATCAGTCTCGCGTGTAGCTGCTTATTCCATATAGAGGAGTGAGGATGTCGGTCGATTTTGGAAAGAGTCTCCCCATGGATGTGCTGCT
>Ga0116226_10004318_pt1 | contig 12587 bp, 6 predicted proteins | sample S1TSphfallax_FD_89692 | JGI IMG/M metagenome (GOLD analysis project Ga0116226, IMG submission 89692) | Host-associated microbial communities from peat moss isolated from Minnesota, USA - S1T2_Fa - Sphagnum fallax MG | ecosystem: Host-associated > Plants > Peat moss > Unclassified | place: USA... | reverse complement strand
GGGACCGGGACGAGCTCGCCGATCACGGTAAGCGGGCTGACCAACGGCACCAGCTACACCTTCACCGTGACGGCGACCAACGCCATCGGGACAGGGCCGGCGTCGGCGGCGTCGAACTCGGTGGTGCCGCAGGCGTCGCAGACGATCACGTTCCCGAACCCCGGCACGCAGAGCTTCAACTCCAGCCCGACATTGACAGCGACTGCGACCTCCGGGCTGGCGGTCACATTCTCCTCCGGCACGACGGGTGTCTGCACCGTTACCAGCGGCGGAGTTGTCACGTTCGTCACGGCGGGGACCTGCACGATCAACGCAAACCAGGCGGGCAATGCCTCCTATACCGCTGCGGCGCAGGTGAGCCAGTCGTTCACGGTGACTTCGACGACGCCGGGCGCGCCCGCGATCGGGACGGCGACGGCGGGCAATGGACAGGCGTCGGTTGCGTTCACCGCGCCGGTGTCGAATGGCGGTGTGCCGATTACGAGTTACACGGTCACTTCATCGCCGGGCGGATTCACGGCGACGGGATCGGGCTCACCGATTGTGGTTCCGGGTTTGACCGACGGCACGGCGTACACCTTTACGGTGACGGCAACCAACGCGAATGGCACCGGGCCGGCGTCTTCACCCTCGAACGCGGTGACGCCGACGACGATGGTGATCGCGGGCGCGACCAGCGCGACGGTTGCGTACGACTCCACCTCCGACCCGATCACGTTGAATCTTTCTGGCGGAGCCCCGACCAGCGTGGCCGTAGCCTCGTCAGCCAGCCATGGCGCGGCCACGGCGAGCGGCACGACGATCACGTACACGCCCACGACGGGCTACTTCGGGGCAGACAGCTTCACCTATACGGCGACGAACGGCTCCGGCACGACCTCTCCCGCCACGGTCTCGATCACTGTCTCCGCGCCGGTGATCGCGGTGACGCCGACCACGCTCGCCAGCGGCACAGTGGGCACGGCGTACAGCCAGACGCTCGCGGCGTCGGGCGGCGCATCGCCGTACACGTTCTCGACGACGGTCGCGAGCGGCGCGCTTCCTGCGGGTCTTGCACTGTCGAGCACCGGCGCGATCACCGGCACACCCACTGCGGCCTGCACATGCACGTTTACGGTGACGGGACTGGACTCGAGCACGGCCACACACGCGACCTTCTTCAGTAACACGATCACGCTGACGATTGCCGCGCTGTTGCCTGGAGCGCCGACGATCGGCACGGCTACCCCGGGCAATGGGCAGGCGACGGTGTCGTTTACGCCGCCGGCCTCGAGCGGCGGCGGGACGATTACGAGCTATACGGTGACCAGTTCGCCGGGCGGAATTACGGCGACGGGCACCGGCTCACCCATCACCGTAACCGGGCTGACGAACGGCACCGCGTATACCTTCACGGTGGCTGCGACAAACTCCGCGGGAACTGGACCATCGTCCTCGCCGTCGAACCCGGTGTTGGTTGCGGCGGCACCAGTGGCGGGAGCGGTGAGCGCGACGGTGGCGTATGACTCGACGGCGAATCCGATCACGCTGAGCCTATCTGGAGGCGCGGCTACGAGTGTGGCCGTCGCGTCCGGAGCGAGCCACGGGACGGCGACAGCGAGCGGGACCGGCATCAGCTACACGCCAACGACGGGGTTCTTCGGCTCGGACAGCTTTACGTATACGGCGACCAATGGGACGGGGACATCCTCGCCCGCTACGGTGACGGTGACGGTAAGCGCACCGACGGTCACAGTCGCGCCGACGACGCTGGCGGGCGGGACATATGGCAGCTCGTACGGCCAGGTGCTCACGGCCAGCGGAGGTCAGGGGCCGTATACCTTCGCGACGACGGTGGTGAGCGGTTCGCTGCCGCCGGGGCTGAGCATCTCCAGCACGGGCGCGGTCAGCGGCACGCCGACCACGGCGGGGACGTATACCCTCACCGTCGGCGGCACAGATTCCAGCACGCCGACGCCGGACAGCTTCACCAGCGGGACCATCAGCTTGACCATCGCGGCGGTGACGCCGGGTGCTCCGACCATCGGTACGGCGACCGGAGGAAACGGGCAGGCGGCGGTCGCGTTTACTCCGCCGGCTTCGACGGGCGGTGCGCCCGTGACGTACACGGTGACCTCGTCGCCCGGCGGTTACACGGCGACTGGCTCGGCTTCGCCGGTTACGGTGACCGGGCTGACGAACGGCACGGCGTACACCTTCACGGTCACGGCGACGAACAGCGCGGGCACCAGCCCGGCATCGGGGCCGTCGAACTCGGTCGCGCCTCAAGGCACGCAGACGATCACGTTCAACAACCCGGGGGCCCAGAGCTTCAACTCCAGCCCCACGGCGACCGCGACCGCGAGTTCCGGGCTGGCCGTGACGTTCACGTCGAGCACAATGGGCGTCTGCACGGTGACCAGTGGCGGCACCCTGAGCTTCGTCTCGACCGGGACGTGCACGATCAACGCCAGCCAGGCCGGAGACGCCGCGTATGCAGCGGCACCGCAGGTCACCCAGAGCTTCAGCGTGAACGCGTCGGCTCCCGGAGCGCCGAGCATCATCAGCGCGTCGGCGGGCAACGGGCAGAGCACCATCACCTTCTCGCCCCCGGCGTCAAATGGCGGCGCGCCGATCACCAGCTACACGGTCACCTCGTCGCCCGGCGGTTACACGGCGACTGGCTCGGCTTCGCCGATTACGGTGACCGGGCTGGCGAACGGCACGGCGTACACCTTCACGGTGACGGCGACGAACTCCGCGGGTACGGGACCGGCGTCGGGCCCGTCGAACCAGGTCACGCCGTCGTCCAGCGTGACGGCGACGCAGGCGGTCGCGTCGAAGTCTTTGACGCAGAACCAGGCGGCGGCCTCGTTTACGCCTGTGGTCGGCGGCAGCGGCGCGGCACCGCTCACTTATTCGGTGTCGCCGGCCCTCCCCGCGGGTTTGAGCATCAATCCGTCGACCGGGGCGATCACGGGAACGCCGACAGTGCCGAGCGCGGCGGGCACCTATACCGTGACCGTTACCGACGCCAATAGCTCGACGGCGACGGCGACCTTCAGCCTTACGGTGAACGGTCCGGTGACGGCGACGCCGGGGAGTTCGCCATCGAGCGTGACCCAGGGTATTGCGGTGACGCCCTTCACGCCGATCGCGGGCTCGGGCGGCACGGCCCCGGTCACTTATTCAGTCTCCCCAGCGCTGCCTCCGACTCTGAGCATCAACCCCAACACAGGCCAGATCACGGGAACGCCGACCAACCCCAACGCGGCGACGACCTACACCGTCACCGTGACCGACGCGACCGGCGCGACCGCCACGTCTACGTTCACACTAGCTGTAGCGGCGCAACTGACAGCAGCTTCGAAGTCGGTGACCGCGGCGTACAACGCAAATGGAACGACCTCCACCGCCATCGACCTTGGCGGTTCCATAAGCGGTGGTACGGCGACCAGCGTCACCGTGGTCACGCAACCCTCGCACGGCAACGTGGCGTCGAGCGGTGTGGTCGTGACGTATCTGCCCACAGAGGGATACCACGGCAGCGACAGCTTCACCTACACCGCCACGGGCGGAGGCCAGACAAGTTCGAGCGCGACGGTGTCGATCACGGTATCGAGCCCGACGATCACGGTCACGCCGACTGCGTTGCCAGGCACCGCGATTGGCGCCTCCTACCTGCAGCCGCTGCTGGCCAGTGGCGGCGCGTCGCCTTATGCCTTCGCAGCCACAGTCGCAAGCGGGGCGCTTCCGGCGGGACTCAGCCTCAGCAGCACGGGCGTCATCTCCGGCACGCCCACTGCCGCCTGCACCTGCACACTCACTGTATCTGGAACCGATTCCAGCACGGGAGGGGCGGTCGCCTTCACCAGCGGGACGATCACGCTGAGCGTCGTGGGCGGAGTGCCAACCCTCGCGTTGATCTCACCTGCGGTCGGCCTCGCCAGCGGCGGAACGGTCGTCACCATCACCGGAACGAACTTCAGCAGCTCCAGCACGGTCAGCTTCGGCGGTGTCGCGGCGACGGCGGTGACCTACGTCAACGGAACTACACTGACCGCGACCGCGCCAGCGGGCACGGGCACTATAGATGTGACCGTCACCGACGCCGGCGGCACCAGCGCCACCTCTGCCGGAGACCAGTTCACGTACATCCCGCAGCCGGGCGCGCTGAGCGATCCCGTGGGCACGGCGACCGATGGCAACGGCGATCTCTTCATCGCGGATGCATCGCTCGGCTACATCGTGGAGGTCCCGGCGGGGTGCACCAGCGCGAACTGCGAGGTGATCGTAGGCGGCGGGTTCACGGATCTTACGGGAGTTGCCGTCGACGGCAACGGCAGCCTCTACGCGCTGAGCGGCGGCCCGAACGGGACCGTGACGAAGCTGACCTGGAACGCGGTCACCGGCTCCTATGTTGACCAGAGCACGGTCGCGACCGGCCTCAACCTGCCGACGACGACACCCGCCGGCATCGCGGTAGACGACCTGGGCGATGTCTTCGTGACAGACACCGAGGACCATAGCCTCATCGAAGAGCCTTGGAACCCAGCGACGAACTCCTATGGCACGACGATCACGCTGACAATGGGCAGTTCCTCCTCGACGCCCAGTGGCGTGGCGGCGGATGCGGACGGAGACATCTTCTACGCCGACCCCGGCACGATGACCATCGATGAACTCACACCCGAGGAGCTGCTGACCGGCGGTGTTCCAACCGTGCTCGCCACCGGCGTGAACGCGCAAAGCGTGACCGTCGATGCCAGCGGAGATGTCTACTACTCGGATACAACCGCAGGCACAGTGAGCAAGCTGCCCTTCGACGGCACCTCCTACGGCGCGCCCGTGGTAGTTGCGACCGGGCTGAGCGCGCCCTATGGCCTCTCGGTGGACGACAGCGGCAACATCCTGGTTGCGAACAGCGGTAGCCAGAGCATCGCGCTGGTGACGGTGAGCGCGCCGCCGAGCTTGCAGTTCGCCAGCACCAAGGTGGGCGCGACCAGCACGGACAGCCCAAGGATCGCGACGCTCGCGAACATCGGTACCGCGGCACTCACCTTCCCGCCGACCTCGAGCACGAACCCGACGCTGACCTCGGGCTACGCGCTCAACACGGCCACCACCTGCCCGCAGATTGCTGCGACATCCTCCGCGCAGACGGTCGGCGAGGGCGCGTCGTGCAGCTACGCGATCAACTTCTCGCCAGCTGAAGCGAATATCGGAGCGGATGCCGGGACCCTCACGGCGACCGACGACAACCTGAACCTCGCCGCATCCACACAGGCCATTGGGCTGACCGGCACGGGCATCGCGAACGACACCAGCACGGTCACGCTAACGCTGAACCCCGCCTCGCCGGTGGTCTTCGGCACAGCAGTTGCGATCAACGCGACGGTGCATGACGCGACCGTCCCGGCTACGGTTCCGGCAGGAAGCGCGGCCTTCAGCGTGACCAACAGCGCGGCGGTTGAGACGGCCATCTCTACGGTGACGCTGAGCAACGGGTCGGCGAGCGTCAGTGGCTTTACGCCATCCGCGGCGGGAACGTACACCGTCACTGGCAGCTATTCGGGCGCGGTCGGCAGCATCGCGGCAAGCACGGGGACGATCCAGCTCACGGTCACCAAGTCGACGCCAACGCTGGCCTACTCGCCGAGTGCCGCGACGCAGTCTTACGGCACGGGCATTCCAGCGGGCGCGCTCAACGCCACGGCCACCGACGCCAACGGCGCGGCCGTCGCCGGCAGCTTCGTGTACACGACCACGGTGAACTCGACGGCGACGACGCTCACCGCGGGCAGTACGATCCTGCCGGTTGGGACCTACACCATTACCGCGACCTTCACACCGACAGACGCAGCGGATTATGCTTCAGGCGGGACGGTGACTGCGAGCTTCACGGTTACCGCCAGCACGGCGACGGTGACGCTTGGCGGCCTGAGCCAGAGCTATAACGGTCACACCCACGCCGCGACCGCCACGACCGCGCCGGCGAACCTCGACGTCACCTTTACCTACAACGGCTCGGCGGCCCTGCCGGTCAACGCAGGAAGCTACACCGTGGTGGGCACCATACTGGACGCCGAGTACAAGGGTTCGGCAACTGGCACGCTCGTCATAGGACAGGTCCAGCCGGACAGCATCACGCTGACCTCCAGCAGCAACCCGGTCCTGACCCAGAACGCCGTTACCTTTACGGCGACCGTGACGTCGGCTTACAGCACGCCGACTGGCAGCGTGGAATTCTTCGATCTCACGGCGGGCGCCGACCTGGGCGGCGGGACCCTCGCGGGAGGCGTCGCCAGCTTCACCATTTCATCGCTGGCCATCGGGGTTCACACCATCTCTGCGACCTACCAGGGCGACACCAACTTTGTGCCCATCGCCAGCTCACCGTACTCGGAGACGGTGCTCGACTTCAATCTGGGGATATCCTCCTCGGGCGGATCAAGCCCGACTGTGACGGCAGACCCCGGCGGCAACGCGAACTATCTGTTCACGCTCACGCCGACCGGCTCGGCGACCTTTACCGACCCGGTCACATTCACGGTCACGGGTCTGCCCCCGGGAGCGACCTACACGCTTACGCCGTCGACCATCCCGGCCGGCGCGTCCGTCACCAACGTGACGCTCAACATCATCCTGCCGCAGAACTCCTCACGAGTCGACGACGGTGCCGGCCGCTTTGCGCCGATCGCGCTGGCGCTTCTGCTGCTGCCCTTCGCGCGGAGGATTCGCCGGTCAGGCAAACGGCTGCGCGGCATTCTCGCAGTCTTGGTTCTATTCGCCGGAGCGGTCGCCGCCTCGGCTGGACTCGCCGGTTGCGGCACCAATACGGGGTTCTTCGGCAGCGCGCCGAAGAGCTACATCATCACGCTTACGGCGATCTCGGGCCAACTGTCCCACTCGACGACCGTCACGCTGAATGTCCCATAAGAAAGGAGGAAGATGATGCATCGCAGGTTCCACACGGTCGCGCTCTTCGCTGGGGCATTCGGATTGACCCTCGCCATGTCCGGCGTTTGTCCTGCTGCCTCGCAGAGCGGTGCCCAGAGTCAGGAACAAGGCCACCAGCGGCTGCACAGGCTGACGCACAACAAACTCACGCAGAACAAATTGACCCAGAACAAGCTGACGCAGCGGCTGCCCCGCAAGGTCGCGGTCCGGCGCGCGGACTTCGCCCTGACCTACAGCGGCGAGGCGGCCAAGCTGTCCTCCTCCTACCAGACGAACTTCTGGCTGAACGGCGGAGGCGTGGATGGCGCGGTGACCTTCTATGGCGACCTGGGCTTTGCGGGGAGTCTAGGGGCTCTCGACTCGCATAACATCTCGAACGGCACCTCGCTCGCCAAGACAACCCTCGTCTTCGGTCCGCGATTCACCAGGGACATGACGCGATGGACCGACAAGTGCGTTGTGCTGAAGAAGACCCGCCGGTCCGACGTATTTGCCGAGGCGCTCTTTGGCTTCGCCCACGGCTTCGACGGCCGGTTTCCGGAAGGAAGCACCACGGTATCAAGCGCGAACTCCTCCGCCATGCAGATTGGCGTGGGCGCGGACATAACAATCTGGCGTAATTTCGGCATCCGGATCTTTCAACTGGACTACATCCGCACCGGGCTGGCGAATAACGCCTCGAACTCGCAGAACGATCTGCGTCTCTCGTTCGGCGTGACTTACAGTTGGAACGCCGCGGCATCGGCACCGAAAGCTGTGCCGAAGGCCGCCGCCGCTGCAAGCGGTGAGCCCGAGAACTAGACCCATCCTCCATCGATGACATAGCTCTGGTTGGTGATCGCGGAGCTGTCGTCGGCCGCCAGAAAGAGTACCAGCCGCGCCACCTCCTCCGGAAGCAGCAGGCGCTTGATCGCCTGGCGGTTCAGCACCTCGGCGCGGTAGGCGTCGGTCAGCCACAGGCGGCGCTGGCGTTCGGTGAGAATCGCGCCGGGCATGACGCAGTTGACGCGGATGTTGTCGGCACCAAGTTCATGCGCGAGAGTGCGCGTCATGCCGACGATGGCGGCCTTCGATGCAACGTAAACCGGCAGTCCCGTCGATGGGATCGCCCAGGCGATGGAGCCCATGTTCACGATGGACCCTCGGCCCGCCTTGCGCATCGACGGAATGACGCTCTGGCACATGAAGAACTGTTGCTTCAGGTTGATCGCGATGCTGCGGTCCCAAATCTCCGAGGTGACCTCTTCAATGGTATGGCGGGTGTCGTTGCCGGCATTGTTCACGAGCACATCGACCGTGCCGAGGTCATGGATGACGGTAGAAAGAGTGGCCTGAAGGCTGGCGATGTCGGTGAGATCGCACGCGTAAAAGGCCGGCTTTGCATGACAGGACGTGGCCATTCGGTCTGCGAGCGCGTCTCCCGCGTCCATTAGAAGATCGAGGAAGGCGACGCGCGCGCCCTGCATCGCGAAGGCCTCGACCAGGGCTTCGCCGATCCCGCTTGCGCCGCCGGTGATGACGACGGTCCGGCCTCTCAGGCTGGGATAGGTTGCGAAGGCGACGTGTTCCATCGTGCCCTTTCGGAGGACCCTGCGGCCGTCTCAGAGGGAAGCGTTGCCCAGATCCGACCCGAAGTAGCAGAGCTCGACCAGCATACAGAAGATGTGTTCGAGGGTGAGGTGCGACTCCTGGATGTTCATGGTTACGGACGAGGGTATGATGAGGTTCAGGTCGCAGATGGCGGCCATCGCGCCGCCCCCGTTGCCGCTCAGGCCGACGGTCGTCACGCCGAGCTTGCGCGCCTGGTGGACTGCGTTGAGGATGCTCTTCGAGTTGCCTGAAGTTGAGATGGCGAGGAAGACGTCGCCCGGCACCCCCAGGGCCTCCACCTGGCGCTCGAAGACACGATCGTAGCCGAAGTCGTTGCCGACGGCGGTCAGAATCGAGGTGTCCGTCGTGAGTGCGATGGCGCGCAGCGCCGGCCGGTTGACAACCAGCCGTCCTACGAACTCCGCGACAACGTGCTGCGCATCGGCTGCCGAGCCGCCATTGCCTGCGACGAGGAGCTTGCCGCCCGCCTTCAGAGCGGCCGCAGTGAGCTCGCTCAGGCGGACGAGCGTTTCGGCGATGGACTCATCGGCGAGCACGGCCTGTAGCGTCGCAATCGACTGCGCCAACTGTCGCTGCACGACGTGCTTCAGGTTCGTCGTCTCCGGGCCAATTTGCATTTCTTCACACCTATGCCTGAAGTTTATATGGTGCGGTTGCGCGTCGGGTTAACCCGGCAGCGGCGGGAGGAAGTCTCTGGATGGATGCGCGTCGCGGCGGGGCCGTGCTGGGCTGGATTTGTCTGGCCTCTGGCCTGTTTTTCATGGATAGGAATACAGTCCGGGCAGCAGGACCGCAGGCGGCGGTGCCTGCCGCGGTGAAGGCCGATGCCGCCGGGGCCGGTAAAACGGTTCTGCTATGGCCGGAGGGCGCGCCCAAGGCTGTAGGCAAGACGCCCGAAGACACTCCGACGCTGACAATCTATCTTCCAGCGAAAAACTCGACACATACCGGAGTCATCGTCGCGCCGGGCGGCGGCTACGCGCACCTTGCCATGGGGCATGAGGGCGAGGACATCGCGCACTGGCTGGTCGCGCGGGGAGTCGCGGCGTTTGTGCTGAAGTACAGGCTGGGGCCCGTGTACCACCATCCCATCGAACTGGGCGACGCGCAGCGGGCCATCAGGCTGGTCCGGATGAACGCGAAGGAGTACGGGATTGCGCCGGACCATATCGGGATGTGGGGGTTCTCGGCGGGCGGACATCTTGCGGCGACGGCCGGAACGCATTACGACGCGGGGAACGCCGCGTCGCCCGACCCGATTGAACGCGAGAGGTGCCGTCCGGACTTTCTCATTCTGGCCTACGCGGTGATCACGCTGCTGCAACCGAATGTGCATGGGTCTTCGCGGAAGTATCTGCTGGGCGACGATCCGGCTCGGTCGGTGCTCGCCAACCTCTCGGACGAGACGCAGGTGACCAGGGACACGCCGCCGACCTTCCTCTTCGCGACGACCGACGATGGCGTGGTCCCGGTGATGAACAGCGTGGCGTTCTACTCGGCGCTGGTGAAGAACGATGTTCCGGCGGAGATGCATCTCTTTCAGCATGGCAACCATGGCGTCGGGCTGGCGGCGGGGAACCCGCAACTGAGCATCTGGACGGAACTGTTGATCAAGTGGATGCGGGAGCGCGGGTATGCGTCGGCGACGGATGCAGCGTCGCCTTCGGCCGCCAGGTAGAGAAAGCTATTTCAGCCGTTCGGCGAGCAGGTGGTCCGAGATGCGGATGGCGTTGGCGATGATCGTGAGGGACGGATTGACGGCGCTCGCGGAGACGAAGCAGGAGGCGTCGACGACATACAGGTTGTCGAGGTCGTGGGCCTTGCAGTTCGCATCGAGGACGCTTGTCAGAGGGTCGTTGCCCATGCGGCAGGTGCCGTTCTGGTGGCCCACGCCTTCGAGCGGGATGCGCTTCTTGAAGTAGGCATGGAGCGGGATGTGGGTGTCGAGATGACCGGCCTTCTTCAGCACATCCACCCAGCGGTCTTTCAGGCGATTGAAGGATTCGACGTTGTTCGGCGTGTAGGCGAGCTTGATGCGTTGCGGCGCGTGGTCGTTCACCGGCTCGGACTGGTTGGTGCGGCCGGTGTCGCCGGAGGGATGCGGGCCGGCGGTTCCGGGCTGCATGTTCTCGACAGACGACGGAGTCGCATTGTGCAGCGTGACGCGGTTCTCCGCGGCGGGAAGGTCTTCGGTGGTCAGCCACCAGGGGACGGCGTGGTGCTTCATCGTCTCCAGCACAAAGCCCGGAGTCAGCGGCGGCGCGTCGCCCTTCATCATCTCGTGGTGGAAGCTGCCGACGGGCTGGACTTGTCCCAAGGGGAACGGGTAGTCGGGGTCGGTGTCCTTCAGGTAGAAGTCGTTCGTGCCCCAGGTCTTGGTGTAGGAGTCTTCGTTCGGCTTGGTGGAGAGCGCGAGCAGGGCGTCGGCCTGGTGGTACATGAAGTTGCGGCCGACCTGGTCGGAGCGGTTCGCGAGGCCGTTCGGGTGCTTGTCGTTCGCCGAGGCGAGCAGGATCACGGCGGAGTTGACTGCTCCCGCGCAGACGGCGAAGATTCCGGCGGTGTAGGTCGCGGTGTTGCCTTCCTTCGACGCGGGCGGCGCGGTGGATTCGCCATTCGCGCCGGTGTCCGGCCGGGCAGCGCCGGAGTGGATGACCTCGACCGCTTCGACGGCGGTTCCGGTGGAGTTCGTGAGCAGGCGGACGACGCGCGAGTTGGTCATCAGTGTCACGTTGGGCAAGTGCATGATCTCGCGGATGCAGTTGATGTCGGAATCGGATTTGGCGTGGACGAGGCAGGGGTAGCCGTCGCAGGTGTCGCAGCGGACGCACTTCGAGGCGACGGGATTCGCCTCGTCGCGCTTCAGCCCGAGCGGGATAGGGAAGGTGTTGACCCCGAGGGCGCGCACGTCGCCCTCGATCTCCTGCATCCGGGGTTCGTTCGAGAAGGCCGGGTAGGGATACTTCTTCGAGTGGAAGGGCTCGGTCGGATCGAAGGACGAGCCGAATCCGCCCGGCACCGCTGGCGCTGACCCGAGGTCGCCGTGGACGTGGAAGAGTTCCTCGGCCTGCGTGTAGTACGGTTCGAGGTCGGCGTAGGAGATGGGCCACGCTGGCGAGATGCCGCCCTGGTGGTGGATGACGCCGAAGTCCTCGGCCCTCATGCGGAACATGGCGGCGCCGTAGACCTTGGTCTGGCCGCCGACGAAGTACGCTTGTTGCGGATGGAGGTCCTTGCCGTCTTTATCCTGCCAGGTCTCGCGGGTGTGGTAGCGGTTGTCGAGGAAGACGGCGGAGGTGTCCCAGTTGAGTTTTTCCTGCGGCATGAAGGGGCCGCGTTCAAGAATGAGGATCCGCTTTCCTGCCTGGGCGAGATGCAGTGCCAGAGTTCCGCCGCCTGCTCCGGTGCCGATGATAATTGCGTCGTATTCCATTCTCATGGTTGTTTGGATGCAGATCGGAGCGCCCGGAGCGACGCGGCTTCATGTCGATTCGGTAAAGCCTAGCGTTGCAGCCGCGACGCTTTCCTCGCGGTTGGGCTACTGTTATGTTGGAGAGCAGATGACAAAGATTGAGGCAGTGATCCAGCCTTCGAAGCTGGACGCGGTGAAGGACGCGCTGGTCGAGATCGGCGTCGAGGGGATGACGATCCTCGAGGCCCGAGGCCACGGCCGCCAGAAGGGCCACACCGAGTTCTACCGCGGCCGCGAGTACTCGGTGGACCTGCTGCCCAAGATCAAGCTGGAGCTGGTGACCAGCGACGAGCGCGCCGAGGCCGCGATCCAGGCGATCATCACCGCCGCCCGGACAGGGACCATCGGCGACGGAAAGATCTTTGTCACCAGGGTGGATGAGGCTATCCGCATCCGCAACGACGAGCGCGGCGAGATCGCCTTGTAACCGGGCGGACGACGGCGGGCATTCATCTCCGTGTAATGTAGTCGAAAGCACTGCCCACAAATTGCTCCGCAACCGGTCTCGCTGTCCATACGCCTATGCCCAACGAACCCACCCACTCGATCGACGACGGGATGCGCG
>Ga0116226_10004317_pt1 | contig 12587 bp, 12 predicted proteins | sample S1TSphfallax_FD_89692 | JGI IMG/M metagenome (GOLD analysis project Ga0116226, IMG submission 89692) | Host-associated microbial communities from peat moss isolated from Minnesota, USA - S1T2_Fa - Sphagnum fallax MG | ecosystem: Host-associated > Plants > Peat moss > Unclassified | place: USA... | reverse complement strand
TGGTGGCCAGCCGCGCCCTGTTCGGCTCCTGCCGCTGGATCGTGACCCAGCTCCTGCCCCGGTTCGGGGTCGAGACCACCGTGGTGGATGGAACGAACCTTGACGCCTGGCGCGCCGCGATCCAGCCCAATACCAAGGCGCTGTTCCTGGAGAGCCCTGCCAACCCGCTGCTGGAGATTATCGATATCGCCGCCGTGGCCGAGATCGCCCATGGCGCCGGGGCCAAGCTGGTGGTGGATAACGCCTTCGCCAGTCCCGTGCTGCAAAAGCCCTTCACGCTCGGCGCCGACGTCGTGATCTATTCGGCGACCAAGCATATCGACGGTCAAGGCCGCGTGCTGGGCGGCGCCATACTCGGCGTCGACGACGCCTTCCTGGACGAACACTATAAGGACCTGATCCGTCACACTGGGCCTGCGCTGTCGCCGTTCAGCGCCTGGGTGCTGCTGAAGGGTCTGGAGACGCTGGAGCTTCGCGTGCTGCGCCAGAGCGAGACGGCGGCCAAGCTGGCCGATCAGATCGCGGCCCATCCCGCGGTAAAGCGCGTCCTCTATCCTGGCCGCAGCGATCACCCCCAGTTCGAGATCGCCAAGCGCCAGATGTCGGCCGGCGGCACTATCCTGGCCTTCGACGTGGGGGACCGCGAGGCGGCCTGGCGCGTGCTGGATGCGCTGCAGATCATCGACATCTCCAACAACCTGGCGGACGCTAAGTCCCTGGCGGTCCACCCCTCGACCACCACCCATCGCTCGACACCCGAAGCGGATCGCTTGGCGATTGGGCTGACCGAAGGGTACATCCGCCTGTCGGTCGGGCTCGAAGACGCGTCAGACCTGGCGCGCGATATCGGCCGCGCCCTGGACGCGGCTTAATCGTGGGGCGGCGCATGACGACGCAAACTTACGAAGCCACGACAGGCGCGCTGACGGTACGGGTGCGGCCGGAATATCTGCAAGACCAGTCGGATGAGGACGAGCGCCGCTGGGTCTGGGCCTATCATATCGACATTGAGAACCGCGGACCGGAGACCGTCCAACTCCTTGCACGCCATTGGGTCATCACCGATGGGATCGGCCGCGTCGAGGAGGTCAAGGGCTTGGGCGTAGTGGGCAAACAGCCGACCCTAAAGCCCGGCGAGCGGTTCAGCTATTCCAGCGGCTGTCCGCTCTCAACGCCCTCGGGCCTGATGGCCGGCGCCTACCGCATGGTGTCGGACCGCGGCGCCCAGTTCGACATCTCCATTCCGACGTTTTCGCTGGATATTCCGGGCGAGCGGCGGGTGATGAACTGAGAAAGCGGAAGCGCAGCGCGCACCCCGCAGACCCTCAGCCATTCACATCCAGCGAATACCCCGCCGACCGCACCGTGCGGATGGGGTCGACCTCTTCGTCGATGTTCAGCGCTTTGCGCAGGCGGCCGATGTGGACGTCGACCGTGCGGGCCTCGACATAGACGTCCGAACCCCAGACGGAATCCAACAGCTGTTCGCGGCTGAATACGCGGCCGGGATGTTGCATCAGATAGTCCAGCAGACGGAATTCGGTCGGGCCTAAGTGAATCTCTCGGCCGCTGCGGCGAACGCGGTGGGCGACGCGATCCATGGTGATATCGCCGTGGCTGACCCGATCCTCGGCCAGGCCAGGGCGGATGCGGCGCAGCACCGCGCGGATGCGGGCTGCAAGTTCGGTCATCGAGAAGGGCTTGGTGACGTAGTCGTCGGCGCCAGTGTCGAGCCCGCGGATGCGATCGCTCTCTTCGCCCCGGGCGGTCAGCATCATGATCGGCATGTTGCGGGTTTCGGAGCGCCCTCGTAGCCGCCGGCACAGTTCAATGCCGGAAATCTTGGGCAGCATCCAGTCGAGCACCACCAGATCTGGCAGGCGCTCATCCACCAGCATCAGCGCTTCTTCGCCATCGGCGGCGAGGGCGACCTGATAGCCTTCCTTTTCCAGGTTGTACTGCAGAAGCGTGGCCAGCGCGTCTTCGTCTTCGACCACCAGAACAAAGGGGGTCAAAGCTTAAGCCTCCAAATCCGGATCAGAAGCGTCCTCGCGGCTCACCTCGCTCCACTTTGGACGGTCGCCGACAATCTCCTCGCCGGTCACTTCATAATGGACGATCTCAGCGATGTTGGTGGCGTAGTCGCCGATCCGTTCCAGGTTCTTGGCGACGAACAGCATATGGGCGCACGAGTTGATCATGCGCGGATCGCTGATCATGTAGGTCAGCAGCTCGCGGAACAGGCTGTTGTAGTGCTCGTCCACCTCCTCGTCGTTTTGCCAGACGTTCATGGCCTGATCGAGTTCGGCCGAGGTGTAGGAGTCCAGCGCATCCTTGAGGCGCGCTGCGACCAGCTTGCCCATGCGCTCAATAGCGCGGGTTAAGGGCGTGATCGGCTCTGCCTCGGAGATGACCAGGGCGCGCTTGGCGATATTCTTGGCGTAGTCGCCGGTGCGCTCCAGGATCGAGGCCATCTTCATGGCGCCGACGGTGCGTCGCAAATCCTGAGCTACGGGCTGGCGAAGTGCGATCAGCCGGATCGATTTGCGCTCGATATCATGCTGCAAGAGATCCAGCCTGCGGTCGCGGCCGACCACAGACTCCGCGAGTGTGACGTCGCGGTCCGAGACGGCGGCGATGGCGTCGGCCACCTGGGCCTCGGCCAAGCCGCCCATGCGGGCGACCTCGGCCTTGAGCTGGTTCAGCTCTTCGCCAAAGAACTTCAGCGTGTGTTCGTTCATACTCATATCGAAGAATAGACTCCGGCGCAGCGGCGCGCGCAACCTGCCTTGGCACTGCAGAGGATAAGCGACGATTTTACGACAGTTTTATCTCTTCGCGCCCAGAAGGCTCGGTCAAGGGCATATTTCTGTCGTTTTTTAGAGTCGGCGGCGATCCGGCCGTAGGCGACGCCATCGGAAAGTAGACGCAGAAGACCGCGCCCTGGCCCGGGGCGCTCTCAACCAGGAAGCCGCCACGGTGACGGTTGACGATGTGTTTGACAATCGCCAAGCCTAGGCCCGTACCGCTACGCTCGCCGCTCTTCTGACCTTCCACGCGATAGAAGCGTTCGGTCAAACGGGGCAGGGTCTCCCGCGCGAGGCCGGGGCCAAGGTCGGCGACCCGCAAAATGGCGTATCGCACGTCCGCACTCCAGGTCGGGGTCTGAAGCGACATGCGACCACCATCGGGGGCCGACAGACGCCGCGCGTCGGGGCGAAAGCCCGCCGCCGCCTCAAGCGTTAGGCCGACCGCGACCTCGACCGTCACCACGCCCTTGGCCGGAGAATATTTGATCGCATTGTCCAACAGGTTCTGCACCACCTGGATCAGTTGGTCCCGGTCGGCGGCGACCCAGGCCTCGCCCTTCGTCGGCGCCGCGAAGTCGAAGGCGACGTCCTTGGCGGCCAGTTGCGGCGCAAGCGCATCGGCGACGTCGGCGACGGCGACGGTCAGGTCGCATACGCCGGAGGGGCGGATGTGCTCGTTCAGCTCGATACGCGACAGGGACATGAGGTCTTCGATCAGCCGCGCCATCCGGTCGGCCTGTCGGCCCATGATGGCGAGAAACCGGTCGCGCGCCGCTTCGTCGTCCTTGGCGTGACCGCGCAGGGTCTCGATGAAGCCGGTCAAGGAGGCGAGCGGCGTGCGCAATTCGTGGCTGGCGTTGGCTAGAAAGTCGGCCCGCATGCGCTCGTTCGAGCGGATGTCGGTCTCGTCTTGCATGATGACCAGGGCCAGACGTGGGCGCGCAGGCGTACCGGGCAGCGGATTGGTCCGGACCCGCCAGAAACGGTTCTCCGGCCCGCCGGGCTCATAGGTGACGACCCGATCCTGGCCGCCGAACAGGCTGTCGTCGATGGCCTCCAGCACATTGGGGTTACGCATCGCCGCCACCAGCAGCGCCCCTTCCCGCGCCACCCGCAGCAGGTCGCGCGCGCTGGCGTTGGCGAAAGCGATCCGCCGCCCCGCCAGATCGTCAGGTTCCTCGGCGCTCACGACAAGGATCGGGTTGGGCGCCAGCTCCAGGGCGGAGACATAGGTCTGGATATCGCCGGGATCTGTCGGCGCCGCCGGGGCGGCGTCGGTCAAGCTCTCCTGCCGCCCCCCTCCGCGTCGCGGCGCGCGAAAGTTCAGCGCCAATCCCAGCGCCACCAGCACGACCGCCGTGAGAAGACCTGCCCCCGCGTTCGCCTTGCCGAGCGCAACCAGGATCATAACCGCCGCCGCCCCCACGACGCCTGAAACCAACGCGCCCGAGACGACCGCCGCCCCGCCCTGCGACCGTACAGGCGAGGCGCTTTGCTGTGGCGGGCCAACATCTGGCGCGCCGGGGGTTGGCTCAACGGGGGCTCGGGACAGAAGCATCAGATTTCAGGGGGCATCAGATCTTATCGGACCGCCAAAGGAGCACATTCGCGGCGTTCCATGACGGTTTCTATGTCGCTTCGCAAACGCCTGCGTGAGTTTACGCGAATTCGCGCTCAACGCTTCTGATGAAAGTTCCTTGATTTCTCGCAAAAGGCGCCTCCGCCTCGGAACCTGAGCCGTGAGCCGCTGTTAAGGCTCTGCGCGCGACCTGGAGACAACGGCCGATGCTTAACTCAAAACAGCGTTCCGGCGACGGGACGCGGGGTCGACCTCTGCGAGGGTTGGCCTTCATCTGCGCAACGCTCTTGTCCGCGAGCGCGCTGGCGTCTTGCAACCGGGCGAAAAGCCGCCGCGTCGCCGCCGACGCTCAGGACGCCGCCCGCCAAACCGCCGCCGGTCTGGACCAAGCCGCGGCGCAAGCCAAGCCTGCGGCTGATCGCGCGGCGCGGAACGCCAAACGCGGCGTCAATGACCTGGCGATTGCGGCCGGCAAGGCCACGCGCAAGGCCGGCGTACAACTCGAACACGCCGGCGAACGCGCCCAGCAGGGGTCGCCGCCGCCCGCCCCATCGGGTTCGAATTGAGGCGTCAACCCACCCCTTTGACCTATGGCTCTCCGCCCAGAGGCCGCCCTGTTCTGGGATGTCGGGCTGCAAGGACCGGTGCATAGATGTTCAGCTTTATGTTCGCCACCGGGATCGAAAACAGCATCCCCACCATAAATGGCGGCAAGACCCGGGTCGATGAGCTTGAGAAGTGCGGCTTCTACAAGCACTGGAAGACAGACTTCCAATTGGTCGAGGATTTGGGCATCCGCTTCTTGCGGTATGGGCCGCCGATCCACAATACCTTCCTCAGCCACCAAAAGTACGACTGGGACTTTTCCGACGCCACGTTCTCGGACCTGAAGCGACGCGACATCATCCCCATCGTAGACCTGTGCCACTTCGGCGTGCCGGACTTCATTGGCAACTTTCAGAACCCGGATTTCCCGGCCCTATTCGAAGGCTACGCGCGCGATTTCGCTCGGCGCTATCCGTGGGTCCAGCTCTATACACCGATCAACGAAATGTATATTTGCGCAACCTTTTCAGCGCGTTATGGCTGGTGGAACGAGCAGCTGACCAGCGACCTCAGTTTCGTCACGGCGCTAAAGCACATCGTCAAGGCCAATGTCTTGGCCATGAAGGCGATTTTAGAGGTTCGCCACGACGCCATCTTTGTTCAGAGCGAGTCATCTGAATACTTCCACGCGGAAAACCCCGCCGCCATCCCCCCCGCAGAGGTGATGAACGCCGAGCGCTTCCTGTCGCTTGATCTGAACTACGGGCGCCGGGTCGACTCGGACATGTACGAGTACCTACTGGATAACGGCATGACTCGGGACGAGTACCACTTCTTCCTGAACAATCGGATGAAGCAGCACTGCATCTTAGGCAATGACTATTATTACACCAACGAGCATCGGGTTTCAGCCGACGGCTCGACCTGCGCATCGGGCGAAATCTTTGGCTACAACGAGATCACGCGCCAATACTACGACCGTTATCGCCTGCCGGTGATGCATACGGAGACCAATATCCGCGAGGGGGCCAACGGCGACGAGGCCGTGAACTGGCTGCACAAGGAATGGGCCAATGTCTTGCGCGTGCGCAACGACGGCATCCCGGTGCTGGGCTTCACCTGGTACTCGCTTATCGACCAGGTGGACTGGGATGTGGCGCTGCGGGAGGATAATGGCACCGTCAATCCGCTCGGCCTGTTCGATCTCGACCGCAACATCCGCGCGGTCGGCAAGGCCTATAAGACCCTGATCTCAGACTGGCGCGACGTGCTGCCGACCCAAAGCGTGTGCCTTGTCGCCCCTATCGCGACGCCCAGCGAATACGCCACCTGGGCTGAGGACATGATCGACCACACCCTCACGCCCTTTCCGGTCCACCAACCGGGCGACGTCTCGCCCCCCATGCCTTCGTCTCAGGGCTGATCTCATGACAACCACATGCCAGCGCTTCACCGGTAAGACCGCGCTTGTCACCGGGGCCGGCGGCGGGATCGGCCTGGCCATCGCCCAGCGGCTGGCGGCGGAGGGGGCGCGGCTGGTGCTGGCGGACCTGGACGCCGAAAAGCTGACTGCGACGGTGGATACGCTACACGCTAATGGCGCCGTGGACGTGCTCGGCCACGCTTGCGATGTCTCCAAGGAGGACGAGGTCGCGGCCTGCGTCGCCGCCACGATTGCGAAGTTTGGCGGCCTGGACCTGGTGGTCAACAACGCAGGGCTAATGCAGTTCAAGGCCATCGCCGACCTTACTGGGGCGGATTGGCTAAGGGTGCTGGGCGTAGACCTGCTCGGCACGGCCTTCTTCCTCCGACAAGCGTTCCTGACCATGAAGCCAGGCGGCGCGGTGGTGAACATCGCCAGCATCCACGCCCTTCAGACCGAGGCGCTGGCCGCGCCCTACGCCGCCGCAAAGGCGGCCGTCCTGTCGCTAACCCGCACCGCCTCGATCGAGGGAAAGCCGAGGGGGTTGCGGTGCAACGCGGTCTTGCCCGGCGCCATCGATACGCCGATGCTGTGGGACAATCCCAATGTGAAATCCGGCGTGGAAAAGATCGACAAATCAGACGTGGGCGAGCCCGCCGATATCGCCGCCGCTGTCGCCTTCCTAGGCTCCGACGACGCCGCCTTCATCACCGGGGCGGCGCTTAATGTCGACGGCGGACGGCTAGCGCGGCTTTGACCAGTCCCGCCGTTAGCCGCTGGCGTTTCGGGTCCCTGCCGGATGGCCAGCCTGTGGAGATCGTACAGCTCAGCCGGCCAGGCGGCCTGGTCGTCGAAATCCTCAGCCTCGGCGCCACCGTCCACAGGATTTGCGCGCCGACCCCAGGCGGTCCAATCGAAGCGGTCGCCGGCTATCGTGCGCTGGAGGGCTATGCAAAGGACCGCGGCTATCTGGGCGCCATCGTCGGGCGGTGCGCCAACCGCATCGGCGACGCCCGCTTCGTTTTGGACGGCGAGACCTTCAACGTCTCCGCCAACGAACGCGCTAACTGCCTGCACGGCGGCGCGAAGGGGTTCAACAAGCGGCTTTGGACGATAGAGACGCCCGATCCGACCCGCCCCCACGCTGTCCTCAGCTATGTCTCCCTAGATGGCGAGGAAGGCTTTCCGGGCCAGGTGAAGGTGCGCGCCCATTACGAGCTGACGGCCGGCGATACGCTTTGTATCACGTACGAGGCCGAGACTGACCGGCCCACGCCCGTCAATCTGTCCCAACACGTCTATTTCAACCTCTCGGGCGGCGGCGACATCTTGGATCACCGCTTGCAGATCAAAGCCTCCGCCATCACTCCGGTTCGGGGCGACCTGATCCCAACTGGCGAGTTGAGACCCGTGGCCGGCACGCCGTTCGATCTACGCCATGGCCGCGTGATCGGCGAGGCGATGGCGCAGTCTCACCCCCAGCTCACCATCCCTGGCGGTTTCGATATGAACTGGGCGCTCGACTCCACGCCCGGTCCAGCCCTGACCCTGACCTCGCCCAAGACGGGGCTGAGCCTAGAGATCGAAACCGATCAGGTGGGGATGCAGGTCTATTCTGGCCAATCCATGCCGGCTCCCTTCGTCAGATGCGCCGCCTTGGCGCTGGAGCCCCAAGGCTTCCCCGACGCCGTCAACCACCCGAACTTCCCAAGCGTGATCCTGCGGCCGGGCGAGACTTACCGGCGTCGCAGCGTTTATCGTTTGCGGGCGGATCAATGAATGCGCTTGGTCCCCGGATGTAAGTTGACCCCCTGATGCCCCGGCTGATGACCTACAACGTCCACGGCTGCGTCGGCGCCGATGGCAAGCTGGATGTCGGCCGTGTCGCTGCGGTGATCGGCCAGGCGCGCCCCGACGTCGTCGCGCTCCAGGAGCTGGACGTGGGCCGGGCACGGAGCGGCGGGATCGACCAGGCCCACGCCATCGCCATGCGGCTCGGCATGAGCTTTCAGTTCAACGCGGCGCTCAGCGTGGAAGAGGAACGCTACGGCGATGCTATCCTCACCGCCCTGCCGCAACGCCTGATGAGGTCAGGTGCGCTGCCCACGCCGCCCCGCCTGCGTCGGTTAGAGCCCCGCGGCGCGCTTTGGGTGCAGATCGAGACGGCCACGGGCCCGCTCCAGGTGATCAACACCCACCTCGGCCTCGTGCCCCAGGAACAGAAGACCCAAGTCGCCGCCCTCCTTGGGCAAGACTGGCTGGGCCATCCAGACTGTCGCGGCGCCACAGTCCTTTTGGGCGACTTCAACGCCACGCGCCGCTACGCCGCCTATAAGGCGCTGGCGCTGCGGCTGCGCGACGTCCAAATTTTGCCCGATGGCGGGAGGCGGCCCGGCCGGGTGGTCCGCACCTTCCCCTCTCGCCTGCCGGTGCTGCGCATCGACCATGTCTTCGTCAGTCCCGGACTCGAGGTGACCGGCGTTTTCGCCCCGGACACCGCCCTCGCCCGGGTCGCCTCAGACCACCTGCCGCTAGTGGTCGATCTGGCGCCGCTCTAATCGCTCTGGATAAAGTCCTCGCCGTTGAGGCTTGGCTTGGGTGCGGGCCTGTTAGATTGAGCGTCGGCGTCGAGACTAGGCTCGACCTGGTCGAGATAGGCGAGCGTCGCGGCGCGTCGTCGCCAGGGCCGCCAGGAATCGGTCGGGGCCGTGGGGTCGCCTAGGTGGAAGGTGGCGATTAGGCGTGCGAGCGGACCCATCCGCACCGACCCGAGGCGTCGAAGGCGCCGTTGCGGGCCGCTGTCCAAGGCCTCAATGGCCGATGCAAGACCGCCTGTGCTGGCGATGGCCGTATCGACCTCCGCCGGCGTGCGGCCCAGAAAGTGCGCCAGCGTCCGCGTGCGATGCGCGGCGATGGCGGTCCGCGTGGCGGCGCCAGCTGGCCCAGGCGCCGCCTCGATCGCCAGATCGCACTCGCTGTCGAAGCCGGCGGATCGATTGTTAAGGTTGGTGGACCCGACCCGCAGCAGCTCGTCATCAATGACACTGGCCTTGCAGTGAACAATGATGGTCTTGCCGGCCTTTGTCTCCGGGCAAAACGCGTGGAAGCGACCCCATTTGTCCGCCGCCTGCAACCGGGCGAGAAGCGCAGAACGGGTCTTGTCCATGGTCATACGGTCGAACCAGCTTGGGCTATGCTCGGTGGAGACAATCACCACTTCAGGCCCATCCGCCGCCTCTAGCCGCGCCGCCAGGGCCTCGCCGATCACGGGTGAGGCGACATACTGGTTCTCCAGATAGATACAGCGCTTGGCGGCGGCGATGCTGGCCAGATGCAGCGCCTCGCTTTCGCGAACCTCAGGATGTCGCCGCCACGCTGGCTCGGTCCGCGCAATCCCGAGCGTCACGCCTGTGAACTGCGGCGACAGGCTATCAGGCCAGGGCGAAGGAGATCGGGCGTAGGCCTCGGAAACGGGGTCGGGCAGGCTCGCGCCTGTCGCGCGCCGCCAGCGACGGCGGAAGAGGTCGCCCAGGGCTTGCGCCGCCTCGCCTTCGACGCACATCATCACTTCGTGGCGGGGGTCGTGGATGCCGCCGAACGGCATCCGCCGGCGCGAGTCGTCGTCCAGGTGCTCGGGCGTATCCCAGCGGTCGGTGGTGATATCGCCGCCGCCGCAAAACGCCACTCTGTCGTCGATCACCAAGACCTTCTGATGATGACAGGCGCCAAGCGGCACTGCGGCGTCCAAGCGAAAGGTGACGGGCGTGTTCCGGAAACAGGCGCGGGCGCGGTGGGGGAAGAAGTGCTGAGAGGCTGCAATCGGCAGCGCCGATTTCCAGATCAGCACCCGCACATCAAGTCCAGGACGCCCCAAGGCCAAATCCTTTAGGAAGCCGCCGATCTGATCGTCTACCGGGCCGCCGCCTTGGGAATCCGGCTCCAGCTGGGTGAGAGGATCAAAGGCCCAACCGAGCAGATGGATTGAGCGCTTCGCCTTGGCCATCGCCGACTTGGCGGCGGCGAAATAGGCGGCCGAGTCGAGGAGAACGCTCGCCTGGTCGGCCGACACCCGCCGCCAGCACGTCTCACCCGGTCGAAGCAGCATGGTCTGATCCCCTGAGGCGCTCGCAAAGACATCGCGCCCGGTTCCGCCCCCGCCAAAGTTGATACCGCGGTCGAATTCCAAAACCATTACTGTCCCGGCGCCAGATGTGATGGCAGAGTGTCATGCAAATGTCCGCTGGACGCCTCAGTTCCGCCTTCGCAGGCGCGGCAAGGTGGCGGCGGACGCCAAAGAGGGACAAGAGCCTATGGCCAAAAGCCCCAAACACGAGATCCCCAAAGATGAGGCTCTGGCGCCGCTCGGTCTGCACGCCCTGATCATCGAAGATGATTTGGTGTCGGGCTTAGGGATGCAGATGGCGCTGACGCCCCTCGGCTTTAGCAGCTTCGCCTTCGCCAGCACCCAGATGCAGGCCATGGAACAGGCTCGCCTTCGTCGGCCCGATCTGATGACCGTCGATATCAACCTGCTGCACGGCGACGGACCGGACGCTGTTCGAGAGATTGAAAGCGTTTTGGGCGATCTGAGAGTGCTCTATGTCACCGGCGCGCCCAACGCCGGTCCAACGCTGGACGGCCGGGAACTGCTCTGCAAACCCTTCGGCGTGGCCGACGTTCAGGCGGCCTATGCGCGATTAGGCTGATCGAGCCGGCGTTAGCCGGGCGAACCAGACGCCCCTTCGGCCTGCTGCCCTTGCATGTCCGGCCGCAGGCAGATCAGTATTATCAGCCAACGTCATAGAATTGTGACAGGACGGCGATAGGGGAGGCATGGGCGCGACATGGATCGCATGCCTTCAGGAGGATTAGATGTCTAAGACGCTTGTGGTCGCCCTGGCCGCGACCCTGCTTGCGAGCGCGACCACGGTTCAAGCGGCCGTGACCATTTCCGGCGCCGGCGCCACTGCGCCCGCCCCCGTCTACACCAAGTGGGCAGAGGCCTATAAGGCCAAGACCGGCGTTCAGCTGAACTACCAGGGTATTGGCTCCGGTGGCGGCATCAAGCAGATCGAGGCCAAGACCGTCGACTTCGGCGCCTCGGACAAGAACCTGCCCATCGCCGACCTGAACGCGCACGGCCTGCTGCAATTCCCAACCGTCATCGTCGGCATCACGCCTGTGGTAAATCTGCCGGGCGTCGGACCGGGGCGGATCCACCTCACGGGGCCGGTGTTGGTCGATATCTATCTCGGCGAGATCCGGCGCTGGGCGGATCCCCGCATCCAGCAACTGAACCCCGGGCTGCGCCTGCCCAACCTGCCGATCACCGTGGTTCATCGCTCGGACGGGTCGGGGACGACCTATCTCTACACGTCCTACCTGTCAGAGGTGAGCCCGGCCTGGAAGGGTAAGGTCGGCGCCAGCGACTCCGTTCAGTGGCCGACCGGCCAGGGCGGTAAGGGCAATGACGGCGTCTCCGCCTTCGTCCGGCAAACGCCGGGTTCTGTCGGCTATGTCGAGTACGCCTACGCCAAGAACAACGGCCTGGCCTACGCCGCCATGGCCGACCACGACGGCGCCTTCGTCGAGCCGGATGAGAACAGCTTCAAAGCCGCCGCCGCCCACGCGGCCTGGTCGCCGTCAAACGGCTTCGCCCCCTCGCTTCTCAATCAACCGGGCGCCGACGCCTGGCCGATCGCAGGCGCGACCTACATCCTGATCTACAAGGAACAGACCAGCCCCAACGGCGGCGACGTGCTGCGGTTCTTTAATTGGGCCTATGAAAACGGCGATGGTCTCGCCAACAGCCTCGCCTATGTGCCTCTCCCCCCCGCCGTAAAGGAAATGGTGCGTCACGCCTGGATGACCGAAGTCAAGTTCGGCGGTAAGCCGGCGCTCTAGCCTTAAGCCCAAGCTTACGCTTAAGCCCTTACGGGACGCCGGCGCTGCGCCGGCGTCCCCTCCTCTCGACCGAGCGATGCATGGCCGAACTTTCCGCCGCCGCCCCAAAGCAGGCCAGACCGCCTAAACAGGCGAGGCCAAAAGGCGCGGCTTTCGATTCCTGGTTCAAGATGTGCTGCGCGGCGTCGGCGACGCTGATTCTGTCGGCTTTGACCGGCGTGATGATCACGCTGGCCTTCGCCGGTTGGCCGGCCTTTTCGAAGTTCGGGTTGAGCTTCTTCACCTCTACGGAATGGAACCCGGTGACCGATGTCTATGGCGGCGC
>Ga0116226_10004315_pt1 | contig 12591 bp, 8 predicted proteins | sample S1TSphfallax_FD_89692 | JGI IMG/M metagenome (GOLD analysis project Ga0116226, IMG submission 89692) | Host-associated microbial communities from peat moss isolated from Minnesota, USA - S1T2_Fa - Sphagnum fallax MG | ecosystem: Host-associated > Plants > Peat moss > Unclassified | place: USA... | reverse complement strand
GCGTGCACCTGGGTACGCGCGATTGTTCGATTCAGCGCCGCTTCCAGAAGCTGATCGAGGAGGCTCCCGCACCGGGCTTGGCGACGGATCTGCGCAGCGCGATCGAGACCGCCGCGGTCCGTCTCGCGGATCATTTGGCGTACCGCGGCTTGGGCACGGTCGAGATGCTGCTCGACGTCGCGAGCGAGCGGTTCTATTTTCTGGAGATGAACGCGCGCATCCAGGTGGAACATCCGGTCACCGAGGCGATCTCCGGCGTCGATCTCGTCGCGGAGCAGATCCGGGTCGCCGAGGGTCGACCGCTGCGCTGGCGTCAGAGCGACTTGCGCCTCGAGGGACACGCGATCGAATGTCGGATCAACGCGGAAGATCCCACGCGTGACTTTCGCCCCAGCCCGGGCCGTGTGGAGTGCGCGCGCTTCGCCGTCGGCGAGCGTATCCGCGTCGATAGTCACGTGGAACCGGGGACCGAGGTCACGCCGTTCTATGATTCCCTGCTCGCCAAGCTCATCGTCAGCGGTGCCGACCGGCGGTCGACGATCGAACGTCTGAGTCAGGCATTGAAAGCCTGCGAGATTCGCGGTGTCGCCAACACCCTGGCGCTGCATCGCGCGATCGTCGCCGAGCCTGAGTTCGTGGCCGGCGGCGTCACGACCGGCTTCCTGCCGCGCTGGCTCGAGGCAAGCTCGCCTGCCGCGGAGGCGCGCGCGTGAGCCGGGTCGAACTCGTCGATGTGTCGATCCGCGACGGGAATCAATGCCTCTGGGGCGCGGTGGCGCTCGATACGGCGCAGATCCTGCGGATCGCACCGGTCCTCGATCGCGTCGGTTTCCGGGCGCTCGATTTCACCTCGAGCACGCACATGGGGATCGCGGTGCGTAACCATCGCGAGAATCCCTGGGAGCGGATCCGCCTCGTCCATGAGGCGATGCCCAACACGCCTTTGCAGATCATCAGCACGGGCCTGCGCTTCATCTCCTGGGACATGGCTCAGCCCGATTTCATGCAGCTGGTTTACGACAGGCTCGTCAGCAACGGGATCGAGCGCTTTGCGCTCATGGATCCCATGAACGATGCCGCGGCGCTCTTGCTGTCGGCGGCGATGGTGCGGCGGGCCGGGGGGCGCGAGGTCGTCGCCGCGCTGACGTACACGCTGAGCGAAGTTCACACCGACGAATTTTACGCGGGGCTTGCCGCTGAACTCGCCGGTTCCGCCCATATCGATCGTCTCTACATCAAGGATCCGTCCGGATTGTTGACGGCGGAGCGGGCCCGCAGTCTCATCACCGCGATCCGCGCAAGACTCGGCGACAAGCCGCTCGAACTTCATTCGCATTGCACGATCGGGCTGTCCGCGCGCAGCTACATGGTGGCCGCCGAGCTCGGGGCGAGTGTCCTGCAGGTCGCGCTCGGTCCCCTTGCCAACGGCAGTTCGCTGCCGGACGCCGAACGCGTGCTCGCCAATCTGCGCGAGATGGGATTCACGGTCGACGTGGACGAGCGGCTGCTGCGCTTGGCGGCGGCTTACTTTACATCGTTGAGCCGCGCGGAGCACCTGCCGGCCGGTCGGCCTCAGGACTACGATGCCTCTTATCTGCGTCACCAACTCGCCGGCGGTGTGCTCAGCACCACGCGTCGCCAGCTCGCGGAGTTGTCGCTCGAACATCGCTACCCCGAACTCCTGCAGGAAGTGGTCCGCGTCCGCGCCGAGCTCGGGTATCCGATCATGGTGACGCCGTTCCCGCAGATGATCTGCACCCAGGCGCTCTACAATTTGCTCGGCGTGGAGCGCTATGCCCAGGTTCCTGATCAAGTGATTCGTTACGCGCTCGGCAAGTTCGGTCGGCCGACCGCCGCACTCGAACCGAATGTGCTCGATCGGATCATGGGCCAGGCACGGACGCGGGAAATCGAGCGCGAGGGTGCGCCGCCGGATCTGGCGGATCTGCGCCGTCGTTTTTCCCCGCGCATCGATGACGACGAATTCTTATTGCGAGCGACCATGCCGGCATCCCAGGTCGATGCGATGCTCGCGGCGGGTCCGGCGCGACGTCATTACAACCCGGCGACGCGTCCGCTGCAGAAGCTCTTGCGTGAGCTCGCCTCGCGACCACCGGTCGCGGAGTTGGTGGTGCGCACGCCCAAGGCGCGCGTGAGCCTTCGTCGAGCGAAGCGGGCGGGCTCACCATGACAGCTGCCGCACGCCTGGTCGCGCAGAGCCCGCGGGCGCGACTCGCTACTGTCGAGGGCTTCGTCTTCGACATGGACGGCACCTTGGTGCTGGGCGATTCGAGCAATCACGGCCTGGCGCCGCTGCCCGGCGCCATCGCGATGCTCGAGTGGTTGCGGGATCGGGGCGTGCCCTACGTCGTGTTTACGAATGGGACGACCCGGCCGCCGGAGGCTTACGCACGGAGTCTCTCGGCCGTAGGGCTGCCGGTCGATGCCGCCGCGATGCTGACGCCGGTGTCCAGCGCGATCGAGTCCTTTCGGCGGGCCGGCGTGCGCCGGGTGCTCGCGCTCGGGGGCGCAGGATTGCGCGAGCCGCTGCAGGCTGCGGGCTTCGAACTGATCGAGCCTGTCGGTCAGCCGCATTGCGATGCCGTTCTGATCGGCTGGTATCGCGAGTTTACGATGGATGCGCTGGAGGCGACCTGTCACGCGGTCTGGCAGGGGGCCAAGGTATACAGCGCTTCGCAGGCGATGTTCTTTGCCACGAGGGCGGGCCGCAGCCTGGGCACCTCGCGGGCGATCGCAGCGATGATCAAGGATCTGACCGGTTGTCGTATTCATCTCGTGGGTAAGCCGTCGCTCGCCGCCTTGTCTTGCGCCGCCCGTCGGCTCGGCGTGCCCGTGAGCCGGCTCGCCGTCGTCGGTGACGACCCGTCGCTCGAGGTGCCGATGGCGCATCGGGGGCGCGCGCTCGGGATTGCGGTGCAGACCGGACTCGGCAATGCGGATTCATACGCGGGTTTGCCGGCCGCGGCACAGCCGGATTGGATGCTCGAAGGGGTCGAGGAACTGTTGGCGCTCTGTCGGCAGGATTGTTAATTCAATTAAGAGGGGGAGTAAGGGAAATGCAAGCAGGAAAGAATGGATTGGTGGCGATGGTCGCCTTGTCCGCGGGATTATCGGGAACTCAACTTGGCATCGCGGCTGCCGCCGAGGGGGCGGGCACGCCCGCGGCGACGCAGGCCGCAACACCTGCGCCGGAGAACACCCTCGAAGAGATCACCGTGACCGCGCAAAAGCGCGCCGAGAACGTGCAGGACGTTCCCATCGCGATCACCGCGTTCTCCGAGGACTCGCTGCGCGCCAAGGGCATCACGGATCTGCACGGGCTGACCGGCCTGATCCCGAACGTCAATCTCGACCAGGGCGCGCCGTTCGCCGGTTCGAATTCCGTGCTGTCGGCGTCGATCCGCGGCATCGGTCAGGACGATTTCGCGTTCAACGTCGATCCCGGTGTCGGCGTCTACGTGGACGGCGTCTACTTCGCGCGAACCGTCGGCGCGAATCAGAGCCTCCTCGACGTCGAACGCATCGAAGTGCTCAAGGGTCCGCAAGGCACGCTGTTCGGTCGCAATACGATAGGCGGCGCGATCAGCATCGTCACGCGGACTCCGGGCGATGAATTCAACATCGAAGGCCAGGCGACCGGCGGCAGCTACAACCGCCGCGATGTCGCGCTGCTCATGGACATTCCGATCACCGACAACGTGCTGACCTCGCTGACGGTCTCCAGCCGCTATCAGGACGGTTACCAGCGGCGCATTCCCTATCCGTCCGACACTCCTTACGTGACCGATCCGTCCGGTGTCCTGCACGCGGCCGGCAACGAGAGCTTCGACACCCAGGGCGGGACCAACGAGCAAGTCACGCGCGGCAAGGTTCTCTGGAAGGCGTCGGACTCGGTCACCGCGACGTTCACGGCCGACTGGACGCATACCGATCAGCCCTCCACGGCCAACACTGTCCTGCAATCCGTGACTTCCGGACCCAACGCCGTATTCGGCGCGATCTACAACGCCTGTTTGCTCGGCATCCCTTTCGCAGGCCCAACGCTCAGTCCCTTGGTCTGCGGCCCGCGTGCCAACGTCGGCACCTCTTTGTGGCAGGCGAATTTGAATCCAAACACGTCGCGGCTGCTCTACGGTCCCGCGGTCTATGACACGGGCAACATCGACACGACGTACGCGACCGGGGTGAATTTCGACAAGCTCGATTCCTATGGCGCGGCGGCGACCGTCGACTGGAACGTGAATCCGGGCCTGACGCTGCGCTCGATCACGAGCTCCCGGCGTTTGCACTGGGGGAGCGGTCTCGATGCTGACGGCTCACCGGCCGACTTCTTCGAGCTGAGCTTCGCCGAAGGGCAGCATCAGTTCTCGCAAGAGCTTCAGGCGATCAGCGATCTGCTGGATTCCCGGCTCAAGCTCGTGGGTGGCCTCTACTATTTCAATGAGGGCGGCTACATCCACGACTTTGTCACCTTCGGTGGCGGCTTGCTGCAGATCGACGGCCCGAATACGCTCGACACGACCTCGGACGCCGCTTACGTGCACGCCGATTACAAGGCCACCGACAAGGTCGGCGTGACCCTGGGGGCCCGGATTTCCGAGGATCGCAAGTCCTTCATCGGCGGTCAGCAGGATCTGAATTCATTCTTCTATAAGATTTCGGGATGCTACCCCTATAACGCCTCGGCCAGCCTCATCGGCGGACCGGCCAACGCGACCTGCCAGCAGGCCCTGGGATTCTCCAATCCCAACGATCCTTACCAGATCTATCCCTACGGCAAGGAACACCTGAACTTCACCGAGTTCACGCCGACCGCCAATTTTCAGTACCACTTCACCGACGAGGCGATGGGCTATGTGTCGTTCGCGAAGGGCTTCAAGAGTGGCGGCTGGACGACACGTCTCACCTCGCCGTTGCCGCCCGGATCGCCGGCGCAATCCTTCGGTCCTGAAACCGACAGAACCTACGAAATCGGGTTGAAGTCCGAATGGCTCGATCACCAGTTGATCGTGAATACAGCGGCCTTCGTGAGCAACTACGACGGTATCCAATTGACCTTCCAGGAGAGCACCTCTCCGGTCACTGAGAACGCCGGCAATGCCCAGATCAAGGGTTTCGAGGTTGAAATCCAGTCCTTATTGGGCACGCACTTCTCGCTCAATTCGAATCTCGGCTACATGGACGCGCACTACACCGAGGTGAACCAGTTCGCCCAAGCGACGACCGGCGCGGAGTTGCCCAAGACACCCCGCTTGAAGGTCTCGCTGAGCCCGGACGCCCACACCAAGCTGCCGAATGGCGCAACCCTGCGTTTGGGCATCGACTACACCCACACGAGTGAGATGTATAACGACGTGCAGAACACGGCGGCACTCGAGCGTCCGAAGGTGGACTTCTTCAATTCTTCGGCTTCGCTGATATCGCCGAACGGGAAGCTCACGTTCACGGTCGGCGGCACGAATCTCAGCGACAAGCGCTTCATCACGACGGGCCAACCGCAGATCGCAGGCGGTGTGGTTTATGGAACCTATAATGCGCCGCGCGAGTGGTATGCGACTTTCGGTCTGAAGTACTGACCGGCGGCATCCAGGGCGGGGGCCGCGAGGCCTCCGTCCCTGGAAAAGCGCTTTTTTGGGGATCGTTGCCGAAATCTCGCCGATCCTGAATCCAAATTCCTTCCCTTTGCCGAACGGCTCGATGACTGCGAGAGGAACCGGGCCGCTTGCGGTCCTGTACATCGCATCGGCTTACCAAAATCTTGGAAAGGGGACACCAAACATGAATCATCCATTGTCATCGCGCTGGCTGACGCTGAGCGCCTTGGGCGCCATGGCGCTGCTGAGCGCCGCCTGTCACGACTCGAGCAGCAACCGGGAGACGCAGGTCAGGGCAATTCACGCCTCCTCGGACGCACCGAATGTCGATGTCCTCGTCAATGGGGCGGTCAAACTCACCAACGTGCCTTATAGGGCCGCATCCAGTTTCTTGACGATACCGGCGGGGACGACGACCTTGGCCGTTAATCCCACGGGAACCTCGACGAGTGTGATCGATACCTCGGTGGCGCTCGCCGCAAATCAGCAGTACACCGCGATCGTCGTGGGTCTGGTCGCCACGTCCGCGCCGCAGAGTGAGCAGATCCAGGCGGTGCTCGTCGACGATCCGGGCAACGCGCCGGCCACCGGGAATGTCAAGCTGCGCGTCGTGCACGGCGCACCCGGTGTGCCGACGGTCGACATCTATGTCACGAACGTGGGTGCCGCACTGCCGTCCGCGCCGACGATTCCGGGGCTCGCGTACACGACAGTGGCGCCGGCCTCCGGGGCCAAGGCGCTCGAGATCACCGGCGGGTCTTACGAGATTCGCGCGACCGTGTCCGGGGATACGACCAAGACGGTCGTGTTCGATTCCGGCTCGGTATCGCTGCCGGCGAATGGCGATCTGTTGGTGACGGCGATCCCCGCCTCCGGGGTGTCGCCGATCAGCCTGCTCGTCGCCCCGGTCGGCGCTGATGCTGCCGTGATCGCCGACGACCGTGCCGCGATCCGGGTGGCGCACTTCTCGCCCAACGTGCCCGCTGTCGACGTCTCGCTCGACGACGCCGGGACCACGACGAGCGCGCTCGCCTTGGCGAACGTTTCGTTCCCGACGGCTTCCGCTTATGCGATCGTACCGGCAGCCGCATACGACGCCTCGGTGGCGCTGGCGTCGAACCCAGATACCGCCGTGTTGACGCTCAAGGGTGCATCCTTCGCGGCGAACACGAGCACGAGCGTATTCGCCGTTGGTCTGCTTGGGGGAACTGGCACGCAGGCACTGCACCTAGCCGCGTTCGCCGATGATCGCGTCCCGGTCGAAGGGAAGGCGAAGGTCCGCGTCATCCATCTGTCGCCCGACGCACCTGCCGTGGACGTCGTCGCCTTGGGCAGCGGCGGCGCGATTGCCGCAACGCTGGTCTCCGATCTCTCGTATCCGAATGCCACGACCGCGGACCTCGAGGTCGCACCGGGGAGTTACACGGTCGCCGTTGTTCCCACGGGCACGAGCAGTCCCGTGCTGCCCACGGCCGCCGGTGTGAGCTTGGAGCTCACGGCCGGAGAGATTGTCACGGTGGTTGCCGTCGGCTGTCTCGACACGACCTCCGGGCCTTGTGCCAACGGGAGTCCGTTCGCCCTCAAAGTGCTGTCGGACAACTGAGCCTCTGCAAACCGATTGCAAGGTGAGCTGCGCTCCAGCGTCGGGCTCTCCACTGGCTTCGGGACGCCCGCCCGGCGCGGGCGTCCCCGGCAGGGCAGGGTAGCCGACTGACGGACGGCGCGCTCGGGCGGGTCGAGTCGGTGACGGAACGGCATACACTCATAGGCCTGCAGCAACCACTTCAGTCGACTCGCGGAGGGTCTTGAAGATGACAGATCAAACACGCGTTTTTTATGACGGCGGCTGCCCCGTCTGTTCGCGCGAGATCGCCACCTATCGGACTCGGCCAGGCGCGGATGCCTTCGAATGGGTCGATGTCCAGTGCGCGCTTCCGGGGACGCTCGGGCCGGACCTATCGCGCGAGCAGGCGCTTGCCCGCATGCACGTGCGGACACCGGATGGCAGTCTGCTGAGCGGGGCCGCCGCCTTCGCTGCGATCTGGTTGCGTCTGCCCGGGTTTCGCTGGCTCGGTCGCTTGATCTCGATCCCGCCATTCTCGGGAATTGCCGAGATGGGCTATCGCGGCTTCTTGGTGGTGCGCAGACTCTGGCGACCTGCTCCAAGCAAGGGCGCGGGCCAGGCGCGCTAGGCGAGGCGAACGCCCAGTTGAGCGAAAACGCGGGTATAGACTAAAGAATTTCACTTCTCGACCGAGTTATGATCGTGATGTCGGTTGCTATGATGGCGCCGAGGAGAACGCATGATCCAGACTGCCTATGTCAGTCGTGCCGCAGAGGCGCTGACCCAAGAATCCCTGCTTGCGCTATTGCAGCAATGCCTCGCGAATAACGAGGCGAGCGGCCTGACCGGCATGCTGCTATACGGCAACGATACCTTCGTGCAAGTGCTCGAAGGCGAAGAAGCGGTCGTCGACGCGGTGATTCCCAAGATCCAGCAAGATCCGCGGCACTCCAAGGTGCACTTTTTGTACCGCAAGCCCATTGCGCAGCGCCAGTACACGGATTGGAGCATGGGTTTCAAACGCGTATCCGCGCAGGGGCTCAGCGACGGTGTCGGCCTGTCCGCTTTTGGTCCGAAGGACTTCAATTTCGACTATCTCATCGAGCATGAAGCGGTCGTGGAGAACCTGGTCGAGCACTTCCGTCAGCCGCATTGGGACCCGCTGATTCGCGAACTCGACGCCAAGGACAAGGTGATCGAGTACCTCAAGAAGGCTCTGGCGCATACGCGTGGCTGTGTCGAAATCGCGAGCTTCGTCTTGGAGAACGTGGCCACGGCGAGTCGCAGCGGTCGTCTCGACGAGCAGCAGCTGATGCTCTGTGAGTCGGCCCTGGATACCCTCCGAAGAGTCTAGTTCCGTAGGCGGCGCGCCACGGCTTCGTGGTCACCGCGGCTCTGCCTAGTTCTCCCGTCGCTGCGCCGTGCCGCTATACTCGCGCGCTGTAGCGAATCCGCGCGACCCAGGAGTCCACCCATGAGACGATTTTTCGCCGCCTGCATGGCGCTCGCGAGCGGCTTTACCGTGGCGAGCGCTGCGGCTGCCACGCTGGCCATCACCCACGTCAACGTCATCGATGCGACCGGTTCGCCGCCGCAGCCGGACATGACCGTGATCGTCCAGGATGGCCGCATCGTCGACCTCGGCAAGAGCGCCGCGGTGCGGGCTCCCGCGGACGCGGTGCTCGTGGACGGCGCCGGCAAGTATTTGATTCCCGGTCTCTGGGACATGCACGTGCACACGGTGTTCGGCGATTGGTTGCCGCGCAACGAGAAGATCGTGCTGCCGCTGTTCGTCGCGAATGGCATCACGGGCGTGCGCGACATGGGCAGCGATCTGGACGTCACCAAGGTGTGGCGTTCCGAGATTGCGGCAGGAACGCTGCTGGGACCCCGCATGGTCATCGCGGGACCGATGCTGGATGGCCCCATCCCGCGCTTTCCGAGTTCAGCGCCCGTGGCCGACGCGGCACAGGGCCGCGCCGTGGTCGACGACTTGAAGGCCCGCGGCGTCGACTTCATCAAGATTCAGTCGCTCGTTCCGCGCGACGGCTATTTCGCGGCGGCCGACGAAGCCAAGAAGCAGGGCCTCGTGTTCGTGGGTCATGTGCCTGATGCGGTGCGCGCTTCCGAAGCCTCCAACGCCGGTCAGAAGAGCATCGAGCACTTCACCGGCATATTCGAGGGCTGTTCGACGATCGAAGATCAACTCATCAAGGGCCCGAAGAGTCTGGGTGTCAACGTCAAGACCTTTGACCCCGCCCGGGCGCGCGCCCTGATCGCGCTCATGGCGAAGAACCAGACCTGGCAGGTGCCGACGCTCGTCTGGGAGCGCGGACAGTGGTTGGTGGACGACATCGACAAGAGTCACGACCCCTTGATCAAGTACGCCCCGCCGGCCTGGAAGGACCGAACCTGGCCGATGTTCGTCAAGGACATCATGAAGGACATGGATACCGATCCCTTGCCAGTGCGTAAGCGCTTCGTGCAGATGGAACTCCAGATGACCCTCGCGATGTTCCGCGCCGGCGTGCCCTTCCTTGCGGGCACCGACACCGCGGCGGGTGTGCACGTGTTTCCGGGCTTCAGCCTGCATGAGGAACTGGGACTGTTCGTGCGCGCGGGACTGACGCCGATGCAGGCTTTGCAGACCGCGACCATCAACCCCGCCAAGTTCTTCGGTACCCTCGCGGATGAAGGGACCGTCGCGCGCGGCAAGCGAGCAGACCTCGTGCTGCTCGATGCCAATCCCCTGGACGACATCGCCAACACGAAGAGGATTCGGGCCGTGGTCTTGGCAGGGCGTTATTTCGATCGTGCCGCGCTCGACCGGATGCTGCAAGGTGTAGAGGTCGCCGCGGCCCAGCCCGACCCACCGGCGCGCGCGGCGACGACGATGAGCCCCTGAGCCCCTGAGCCCCTGACCACGCGTCGGTCGCCGCATTTTGCGTGGCGCACATGCAGGTGTTCGTGCTTGCGCAAACGTTGCGGTCGCCGCGCGGGATCGCACACAATGCGCGCGCCGATGATGATCAAGAGTCAAAGGGAGACGCCGTGAGGAAAGTGAAATTGCAGCGCGTTGCCGTGCTTGGCGGCGCCTATGGCCTCGTGGGAATGTTCGCGGGAACCGCCGGGGCGCAGGACGCTGCGCGTACTGACGCCGGTCAGCTCGAGGAGATCGTCGTCACCGCGGAAAAGCGGGAAGCGACCATCGAGACCACGGCCATCAGCATCACCGCGATCTCAGGGGGCAACATACAGGATCGTGGTTTCACGGATTTGGCCTCGCTCATGAAGACGGTCCCCGGCGTCGCGGTTCGTTCCAGCGGTCCTGGGATGACCGAGTTCGAGATGCGCGGCGTCGCCTCCAACGGCGGTAATTCCCCGACCGTCGGTTTCTATCTCGACGACACCTCGCTGACCGCCCCGGCGGCGACCAACGAGGGCAAGATCGTCATCTCGCCCGACCTTTACGACCTCAGTCGCGTGGAAGTGCTGCGCGGGCCGCAGGGCACGCTCTACGGCTCAGGCTCGATGGGTGGCACGATCAAGGTCGTGACCAATCCGCCGAACCCCGATCGCTTCGAGGCCTCGGGCGAAGCGAAATTCGCGGACACCGATCACGGCGGCTTCGATCACGCCGAGAACGCCATGGTGAATCTGCCCTTCTGGGGCGACAAGGCGGCGCTGCGCATCGTCGGCGGCTACAGCTATGATTCGGGCTGGATCGATCGCGTGGTGATCGCACCGGGCCAGTTCCCGTTCCCGACCGGCTTCGTCAACGGCGCTTACACGACACGCGGCAACGTGCTCGCCGCGCCGATCGCCGAGGAATATCACAACGTCAACGACGTCGAGCAGACCAACCTGCGCCTGAGCGCCGTGTTCAAGCCTCTCGACGGCCTGACGATCACGCCGAGTTATTTCTACCAGAAGCTACGTTCGGGGGGACTCCCCTATATCGACAGCACGCCCGGCACCGATGCCTTCTATCAGCCCTTCGATACCCCCGAGGGTTACCACGACGAGTTCGAGCTCGAGTCCTTGAGCGTCAAGTATCACACCGACGCGTTCGAGATCAGCTCCGCGACGGCTTATTGGACGCGGCACCAGCCCCTCACCCAGGACACGGCCGAGTCCTGGACGACGGCACTCGCGCCGGCGGGCATCGGCATCACGGGCTTCGGTCCGGGCAACGGCAACCTGGGCCAGTCCACGGCCGAAGAGGACAATCAGTCGCACCAGACGACCGAGGAACTGCGGATCTCGTCGGTCGGCAGCGGGCCCTTCAAATGGGTCGCCGGATATTTCTATTCGGATTTCGTCTCGCCCTGGGACATCACGTTTCCCTCGCAGAGCGGCGCCTCGAATCCGGACATCGGCACCAATGACTTGTTCAGTTACTACACGCCGTTCAAGATTCTGCAACAGTCCTTCTTCGGCGAGGTCACGTACAACATCACCGAGCCGTTCTCGGTCACCGTGGGCGCGCGCCGTTATCACTATGATTCGGCCGTCTACCTGGATCAATATGGCGGCCTCACCTCGACGGTCGTTCAGGCGGCGTCCGAGAACGAACAAGGCGTGACTCCGAAATACACGCTCGCCTATCAGTTCAACCCGGACCTGCTCGTGTATGCGACGGCAGCCAAGGGCTTCCGGCCGGGCGGCGGCACGGGTCCCGTGCCGACCTCGGGACCGCTGTCCTGCGAAACCCAGCTGCAGGCGGAGTACAACTCCAACGGGGCCTTCGTGCCGGGTCCGCTGCAGTTCAAGTCCGATACCGTCTGGAGCTACGAGCTTGGCGAGAAGTGGCGCTCAGCGAACAACCGCGTCACCGTCAATGCGGCAACCTACTTCGAGAACTGGAACGGCGTGCAGCAGACCAACTCCCTGAGCAGCTGCGGCTACGTGTACACCGCCAACGCCGGTGACGCCCACGTGTACGGCGGCGAGCTCGAGGTGGACACGATCGTCGTGCACGATCTGGAGGCCTCGGCCAATGTTTCGTACTCGCACGCGGCTCTCGTGAGCTCGAGCCTGGTCGATGCGGGATTCAATCCCGGCACCCCGGTCCAGGAAGTCCCGAAATGGACAGGAACCTTCAGCTTGGTCTACCGCCATAGCTTGACCGACGACCTGACCTTGACGGCGCGCGGCGAATCGACGTACACCGGCAGCCGCACGGATGCCACGTACGCCGTCAATCAGCTGCCGTCCTATGATTTGACCAATCTGCGTGCAGGCGTCGAGACGAACCAGTGGTCGGCCGTGCTGTTCGTCAACAACCTCGCCGACAAGCGGGCGCTGCTCAATAACATCACCCAGGATGCGACCAACCTCGCGGACTACAACCGCATTGCGGTGAATCAGCCCCGCACGGCCGGCATCGATTTGAACTACAAATTCAAGTAG
>Ga0116226_10004314_pt1 | contig 12593 bp, 11 predicted proteins | sample S1TSphfallax_FD_89692 | JGI IMG/M metagenome (GOLD analysis project Ga0116226, IMG submission 89692) | Host-associated microbial communities from peat moss isolated from Minnesota, USA - S1T2_Fa - Sphagnum fallax MG | ecosystem: Host-associated > Plants > Peat moss > Unclassified | place: USA... | reverse complement strand
GGGGGCTGACACCGAGGTGGCAACCGCCTTGTAAGCCCCCTTCCTCAAACACCCTTAAGTCTGGGGGTTCAAAGGGGCGTGTGCCCCTTTGCGGGTCTGGGCAGAGCCCAGCCTTCCTTGCTTGCCTAAGCCCCCTCCCAAATTCACCGAGCCTCCGTCAGGCGGTGCAGCAGGTCGAGGAGGGTGCGTTTGCCGGTGGGGCCGAGTTTGGTTTCGCAGCGGGCTTCGTGTTGGTCGACCAGTTTTTCCAGTCGGGTCAGGGTGTCCAGTCCGAGTTGGGTGAGGAACAGGCCGCGGGCGCGGCGGTCGCCTTCGATGGGGCGGCGTTCGGCGAGGTTGCGGCGTTCCAGGGCGTCGAACAGCGGCACGAAATTGGCGCTTTTGATGCCCAGGGTCAGGCTGACCTGGGTTTGCCGGAGTCCGGGGTTGTGTTTGAGCACTTCGAGCACCGAGAATTGTGCGGGTCGGATGTCCTCGTGTTCCATCATGGCGTGGAAATCCTGGAACACCGCCACCTGCGCGCGGCGCAGGGCGTAGCCGGTGAGCGTGGTCAGCGGCCCCAGGTTGATATCCGACATGATAGTCATGGAACATAACTGATCATGTCGGATCAAGCTATCGATATGGTCGCGTGAGTAAGACCTCTCGGAGAGCGTTCATCGCGCGCTATTTGAGCAATTGGCCGCCATCGACGGTGATGGTCTGTCCGGTGATCCAGTTGGCGTAGGGGGAGGCGAGGAACAGCGCCACGTTGGCGATTTCCTCGGGCGTGCCGAGGCGTCCGGCGGCGATGCGGCTGAGCACGTCGGCGTAGACGGGTGAGCCTTCCAGGCGGCGTTTTTCCCAGCTGCCGCCGGGAAATTCAATGGAGCCGGGGGCGATGGCGTTGACCCGGATGGCTTTGGGGGCCAGCGCCAGGGCCTGGCTCGCGGTGTAGGAGTTGGCCGCCGCCTTGACCGCGGCGTAGGGCGCGCCGCGCACCGAGGGGCGGTAGGCGGAGATCGACGAGATCGAGACGATGCTGGCGCCGGTGGTCTTTTCCAGGAACGGCAGGGCAGCGTGGCTGGCGCGCACGATCGCCATCACGTCGACCTGGAAGCCGGCCATCCAGCCCGCCTCGTCGTCGGTCATGCCGAAGCCCGAGGCGTTGTTGACCAGCACGTCGATGCCGCCCAGCGCGGTTCCGGCGGCGGTGATATAGGCCTCGATCGCCGCCGCGTCAGCGAGGTCGCAGGGGGCGGCGTGGGTCGGGTTGCCGAACGCGGCGGCCTCGGCGCGGGTGGCTTCCAGCGTTTCGGCGCCGCGCGCGCACAGCGAGACGGCGGCGCCGCTGGCGGCGAAGCCGAGGGCGATGGCGCGCCCGATGCCGCGGCTGGCGCCGCAGACGACGACCCGGCGGCCGGAAAAATCAAAGGCCATGCTTGGTATTCCCATCTGACATTGCGCGGTGACTCTCGCGCAGCGGCTCGGATGGCTCAAGGGGCGAACTTGTCATAGGTTTGCGACCGACATTGTGGGGGAAACATCATGTGCGCGGCACGCACCCTTTTTGCCAAGATCTGGGACGCCCACGTGGTCGCCTCACGCGAGGACGGCGCCGATCTGCTGTGGATCGACCGGCATCTGGTGCATGAGGGCAGCTTTCACGGGTTTGGCATGCTTGACCATAGCGGCCGCGCGCTGCGCCATCCCGAGCTGACCTTTGCCGTCGCCGATCATTACGTGCCGAGCCGGCCGCAGCGGCCGGTGGATGGCGAGGCGGCCGGGCTGATCGCGACGCTGGCGGACAACGCGCATCGGCACAAGGTGCGGCTGTTCGACGTGGGTGATCCGCGCCAGGGCATCGTGCATGTGGCCGGCCCGGAGCAGGGGGTGACGCTGCCGGGTCTGACGCTGGTGTGCGGCGACAGCCATACCTCGACGCATGGCGCGTTTGGCGCGCTGGCGTTCGGCATCGGGGCGTCGGAGGTGGCTCATGTGCTGGCGACGCAGGCGTTGTGGCAGCGACGGCCGAAGACCATGCGCGTGACGTTCGAGGGGCTGCCTGGCGCGCATGTGTCGGCGAAGGATCTGATATTGGCGCTGATCCGCCAGATTGGCGCGGGAGGCGCCACGGGCCACGTCATCGAGTATGCCGGGGCTGCGATCCGCGGGCTGGGCATGGAGGGGCGGATGACGATCTGCAACATGTCGATCGAGGCCGGCGCCAGGGCGGGCATGGTGGCGCCGGATGATACGACGGTCGCCTGGCTCGCCGGGCGCGCCTTCGTGCCCAAGGATGCCGACTGGGAGGCGGCGCTGGCGGCCTGGCGGCGCCTGCCGGGGGATGAGGGGGCGCGGTTCGACCGCGAGGTTCGTGTCGACGCCGCCGCCGTGGCGCCGGCGGTGACCTGGGGCACCAGCCCTGAATCGTCGATCGCGGTGGATGGGCGGGTTCCCGATCCGGCGGCGGCCGCGGATGCCGCCGGGCGACGGCGGATCGCCGAGCAGTTGGACTATATGGCTCTGGCGCCGGGGGCTGCGATCGACGGCACGCCGATCGACCGGGTGTTCATCGGCAGCTGCACCAATGGTCGGTTGCCCGATTTGCGCGCGGCGGCGGCGGTGCTGCGCGGGCATCGCGCGGCGGTGCCGGGGTTGGTGGTGGCGGGCTCCGTCGCCGTCAAGCGGGCCGCGGAGGCGGAGGGGCTGGACCGGGTATTCACCGATGCCGGACTGGAATGGGGCGATCCCGGCTGTTCCATGTGCGTCGGCATGAACGGCGATCTGGTGGCACCCGGCGAGCGCTGTGCGGCGACGTCGAACCGCAATTTCGTGGGGCGCCAGGGGCAGGGGGCGCGGACTCATCTGATGTCGCCGGCGATGGCGGCGGCGGCCGCCGTGACCGGGGCCATCACCGATGTGCGCAGGTTGGCGCCATGACCCCGTTCGGCGTGCTGCGCGGCCGCGCGGTGGTGCTCGATCGCGCCAATGTCGATACCGACCAGATTCTGCCGGCGCGCTTTCTGCGCAAGCCGCGCAGTGCCGGTTATCAGAATTTTCTGTTTTATGATCTGCGTGAGGCCGAGCCCGGTTTTCCAGTGCGCGGCGATGTGGCCGTGGTGATCGCGGGCGCCAATTTCGGCTGTGGCTCGTCGCGCGAGGGGGCGGTGTATGCGCTGGTCGATGCCGGGATCCGCTGCGTGATCGCGCCGAGTTTTGGCGATATCTTTGCGGGCAACGCCGCCAAGAACGGGCTGCTGACGGTGACGCTGGCGGACGCCGCGACTCGGTTGACCGACGGACCGATCGAGATCGACCTGCCGGCGCAGCTGGTGCGATGCGGCGACGCGGCACCGATCGGCTTCCCGATCGACGCGTTCCGCAAACGCTGCCTCGTCGAGGGGCTCGATGATATTGGCTTGACGCTGGTGCACGCGGACCAGCTGGCGAGGTTTGCGGCGACCCGGCCGGGGTGGATGACACCGTGTGACTGACGCTGCCAGCGTCTGTTGCAAAATTCGCTTGAGCATCTGGACGAGATAGGAAGGCAGAGTCTTCTTTTTCTGAAGAAAAAGAAGCAAAAAGATTTTTATCCATTGTCGATGCTAAATGGAGAGACGTTCTTTGGTTCTTTCAAGAGCGAACTATCAGCTTACGGCGGGTGGGCTGTCTCGGTGGCCATCGAAAATATTGTCGGGGTCGGGTTGGTCGAGGCCCCAGCGGCCGATGAAGCGGTTGCGGTCGGGGTCGAAGCGGATATGCACGATCCCGCTGCCGAAATGGTCGGTCCAGGTGAAGTCGCCCTCGCAATCGCCGGTCGGGCGATAATCGGTCAGCGTGCCGTCGAACGGCGGCGTGTCGCGCACGTGATAGCGGCCGGTCAGGTGGCCGGCCGGGTCGCGCGTGAACATCGTCGTCATGGTCTCGATCTTCGAGGCGTTCAGGACCGGGCCCTGCCAGGCGCCGAGCACCAGATCGGTGCAGTCATCCGCGGCGCGCGCCGGGCTGGCGGCGAGCAGCCAGGCAGTGGCCAGGGTGGCCGCCAGGCGGTTCATGCCGGGGCATTGGCGTGCAGCCGCACCACGCCGTCGGCGTCACGGGCCAGCGCCAGCTCGTCGTCATGCAGGGCCGCGACACTGGTGCGGTGGGCGATCGAGACGATCGTGGTATCCGGCAAGCGTCGCGCGAGCAGGCCGTAGAGCTCGGCCTCGGAGGTTGGATCGAGACTGGCGGTGGCCTCGTCGAGGAACAGCCAATCGGGGGCGGCCAGCAAGGCGCGGGCGATCGCCAGGCGTTGCTGCTCGCCGCCGGAGAGGCGTTGCGCCCAGGGTTCCTCGGCATCGAGCCGGGAGGCGAGATGGCCGAGCCCGACCGCATCCAGCGTGCGGATCAGCGTTTCGGTCGGCTGGCTGTCGGCGGGGGCGGGATACAGGATGGCGCGGCGCAGCGTGCCGAGCGGGATGTAGGGGCGCTGGGGCAGGAACAGGCTTTTGCCCGTGGGTCTGGCGATGTGGCCGCGGCCGAGCGGCCAGAGGCCGGCCAGCGCGCGGAACAAGGTCGATTTGCCGAGCCCCGACCGGCCGGTGATCACGGTCGCGCGGCCTGGGGCGAGGCGCAGGGCCGCGTCGGTCAGCAAGGCGGTGCCGTCCGGCAAGGCGAGCGTCAGGCCGTCGGCGCGATAGGAGGTGTCGGGTGAGGTCGCCAGCTCGATCCCGTCCTGGCTGGCGCGGGCGGCGGCGACGGCGCGATCGAAGCTCGCCAGACGCTCGACGGTGGCGCGCCAGCCGGCCAGGGTGGAGTACGAATTGACGAACCAGGACATCGCCCCCTCCACGCTGGCGAACGCGCCGGTGGTCTGCATCAGCGCGCCGAGCGCGATCTCGCCGGCGAAATAGCGCGGGGCGGCGACCACCAGGGGAAAGATCACCGCGATCTGTCCGTAACCGGACAGCATGAGGTTCAGCAGCAGCGTGCGGTGCATGATCTGGCGCCAGTTGGTGACGATGGCGGCGAACCGGCCGCTGGAGGCAGTGGCCTCCTCGGCCTCGCCGCCATACAGCGCGATGCCCTCCAGATTTTCCCGCATGCGCGCGAGACCGAAGCGGAAATCCGCCTCGACCCGTTGCTGGTGGAATTCGAGCCCGGCGAGGGGGCGGCCGACGAGGTGGGTCAGCGCGGTGCCGGCGGCGGCATAGAGCAGCGCCACCCACACCATGTAGCCGGGAACGGCGATGCCGAGCAGGTGCACCGCGCCCGACAGCGTCCACAGGATGGTGACGAAGCTGAACAAGGTCACCAGGCTGGAGAGCAGGCCAAGGGTGAGCGACAGGGTGGTGGTGACGAAGTCGTTGATGTCGTCGGCGATGCGCTGGTCCGGGTTGTCGGTGCCATGCGCCGCAGCCTTGGTGCCGCTGGCCAGGAAGATCCGCCAATACGCGTGGTCGGTGAGCCATTCGCGCTGCAGGCGTTCGGTCATCCAGCGGCGCCAGCGAATGCGCAGATACTGGCTGAGCCAGGAGCGCGAGATCGACACCAGAATATAGACGGCGGCCACGGCGCAGAAGCCCGGCATGATCCCGGTGGGGGTGTGGCGATAGAACAGGATCAGGCTGACGAAGGCGTCCCAATCCTTTTCCTGCAGGGCGTTGTAGAAAGCGCGCTGCCAGTAGCTGAGCACCACGCTGGCGCCGACCAGAGCCAGGCTGAGGCCGATCAGCGCGGCCAGCAGGCCGCGCGCGGACCAGCGTTCGCTGGAGTTGAAGAACGGGGCGGCGAGACGCCAGGCGTCGCGCAAAGAGGGTCCGAGGCCGCGCATGGTTTCAATCCTCAATCGTGTCGTGGCGCCATTCCGCGTGGGGGAACGAGGTCATTGGTGAAGAATTGTGCATTTTTTGAGAAACGCCGGTGCGTGGTGTGGTGGGCGATGATAACTTTCTCGGCATCGGATTCGATCACAGGGTGATGTGTAGGACATGCCGACCGCGACGTCTCCCGACATCCAGGCCGAGGATCCCGCGTTGGTGGCGGTGCGCGCCATGGTGGCCAGCATGCCGAACTCGATGGCGGTGTTCGATGCGGACGGCACGTGCCTCGTCGCCAACCAGGGATTCGCGTTGCGGTCGGCGCGGTCGGCCGGGCAGGCTCATGCGAGCGCCGCCGAAGTGCCGCAGTCTTTCTCGCCCGATGGGGTGCGGCGCTGGACCATGGTGTCGGTGCCCGACGATACGCCGAGCCGCCGCGCCGGCGATTTCCACGACATGCTGGCGGATGCGCTGCCGGTGATGTGCAACGCCAAGGATACCGAGTCGCGCTATCTGTTCATGAACCGGTTCCAGGCGGCACTGTATGGCGTGTCGCCGGATGCGGCGGTGGGGCGGACGGCGGGCGATTTGATGGGCGAGCCATATGGCGCCACCACCCGCGAGATCGATCGCGAGGTGATCCGGTCGCGTCGGGCGGTGCCCTTCTACGAGGAGGATTTCACCGGCGTCGATGGCGTGCCGCGGCGCTGGCTGACCAGCAAGGTGCCGCTGGCCGGGGCGGATGGCACGATCTGGGGCGTCGCGACGGTGTCCGTCGACATCACCGAGCGCAGCAGGCTCGCGGAGATTCTGCGCCAGGCCAAGGAGGAGGCGGAGGCCACCAGCCTGGTCAAGTCGCATTTTCTGCAGGCCATGACGCACGAGTTGCGCACGCCGCTGAACGCCGTGATCGGCTTTGCGGAAATCCTGCAGCAGCAGAAGCTCGGACCGATCGGGGCTGCCGCCTATGTCGATTACGCGGCGCATATCCTCACCAGCGGGCAGCATCTGCTACGGCTGATCAATGACATTCTGGATTACGCGCGCATCGAGAGTGGCAGTCTGGAGCTGCAGTTTTCGCCGCTGGATCTGGCGGCCCTGGCGCAGGGCGTGGGCTGCGCGCTGGGCCAGGCGGCGGCCGACGCCGGGGTGCGGCTGATCGCCGAGGCGGGGCCGCCGGTGATCATCCGCGGCGACGAGCGACGGCTGCGCCAGGCACTGCTGAACGTCGTGGGCAATGCGGTGAAGTTCACGCCCGATGGCGGCCAGGTGGTGATCACGGTCGCGATGACGAGCGAGGGCGCGGCCGAGATCATGGTGCGGGACAGCGGCATCGGGATCGCCGCATCGCATCTCGGGCATGTGTTCGAGCCGTTCTGGCAGGCCGATAGCGGGCTCGATCGCGGCAGCGAAGGCACCGGGATCGGCTTGCCGTTGGCCCGGGAGCTGGTCGCGCTGCATGGTGGGCGGCTGGAGCTGACCAGCACGCTGGGTGAGGGCACGCAGGTGCGCCTGATCGTGCCGATCAGCCAGAATGAGGTCAGAGCAGCGGCGCCGGCGTGATCCCGAGTTTGGCGGGGGCGGCCGCCGGCCCGCGCGCCGAGGGCTGACGCGCGCCGCGGGTCAGGAGGGCAGCCGGTCGCACCAGCCGCGATGCCAGGCGGCGACGTTCTGGATCGCCATCGGGTGGCTGACCAGGAAGCCCTGGGCGAGGTCCACGCCGAGCGCGCGCATGCGGGACCAGTCGGTCTCGTCCTCGATCCCCTCGGCGGTGATCTCGATGCCGGCCTGGCGGGCGGCGGCGATGGCATTGGCGAGGAACGCCATTGCCGCCGCGTCGCCGGCGGCGTCACGCACCAGGTCCTTGTCGAGCTTCAGCATGGTGAACGGCATCGCCAGCAGGGCGCTGTGGTCGCGCACGTCCGGTCCGACGTCGTCGATCGCGAGACCGTAGCCCAGCTCGCGGAGATGCCCGGTCGCGGCCGACAGCTCGGGCAGGTGGCTCAGCGGGGTGGTTTCGGTCAATTCGATGATCAGCTGGCTGGCACGCAGACCGGAGGCGGCGCGGGCGTCGTCGATCCGCTGCAGCGCCTCGGGCATCAGGAACAGCACCAGCGGCAGATTGATGGCGAGGCGCAGGCCGAGGCGGTCCAGCTGGTGATCGGTCCAGTCATCGAACACCCGCGCCAGCACGGCGCTCGCGAGCTGCCCGGCAAGTCCGGCATCTTCCATGGGTGTCACGAACAATTCGGGCGGCATCACCCCATGATCCGGGTGGTGCAGCCGGGCGAGCACCTCGAGCACCATCGGACGGCGGTCCTGCATGCGTACGATCGGCTGATAGAGCGCGTGGATCCAGGCGCCGGACAGCGCGTCCCGCAGATCGGCGTCGGGCAGCGCCGGCGAGCTCTCGCCCGCGGCGGCGCCGGCCAACGCACCTTGCGCGTCGGCCTGCGCCAGCGGCGGACGCGGGTCGGTCGCGCCGCGGCGACTATGGTGCTCGAAACTCATGTCGATGGGCGTGCCGTCGCGGCGCGGGGACGCCCGAGTTCGGCCGATGAGTCGGCATCTGATTTGTTCGCGATCGTCATAATATTGGCGTCAACGCTCCATCTTGGTCTCTTAGTTAGCGGTGTCGCATGTTTTTTGACACACCTTCTCGCGTCGAAAGTGTGTTTTTTTGGTGGGTAACCCGAAAATAGTTTCGACGTTAGGAGTTTGGTGAGGCGTTTTGGTCATGTTCGGACCATTTGGACCGAACCAATGGCGCCCGCAGCCCTTCGTGAGACTGGTCGACGTTCCGATGGAGGGCCGAGTCCCGAATCGGATCGCGGCTCATATCCCGGGGTGGGTATGGGGCCAGGGCTCATTGGCGGCGCCTTCGACGTGGATCTGGCCGCTCCCCTGGTCGGGCGCGGCGGCGGGCTGCCGGCCTTTCAGGCGCGGGATCGCTCGAGGTCCGGATCGGCGGATGTCATGGCGCTGCAGATGCGGCCGGAGGCCCCGGCGCGGGGCCGGGTGATCGACCTGCTGGCCGGGCAGCAGATCGGGGGTGTGCTGTTGCCGATCGCGCAGGGTCCGGCGCCCGGGCCCGATGGCAAGACCGCCTGGTTCGTGATCGTGCCGGCGCCCCCGGGCCCGCCGGTGTGGCAGCCCGCGACGACCAACGACCAGGGTGATCACCAGCCGGCGGCCGCGATCATGCCGCCGTGGAGCGAGACCGATCTGCTGGAGCTCGTACTGCGGCCGGCCGCGATGGGGCTGCTGGCTCTGCTGGAGCATCGGGTCACCCATCGCGCGATCCGGCCGGACAACCTGTTCCGGGGTGCGCGTCGCGCGCCGATCACGCTCGGCGCCGCCTGGGCCGCGCCGCCGGCCAGCCTGCAGCCGGTGATCTTCGAGCCGCCTTATGTCGCGATGTGTCCCGCCCTGGCGCGGGGGGACGGCAGCATCGCCGACGACGTCTATGCGCTTGGCGTCACGCTGCTGACGCTGGCGCTGGGGCATCTGCCGATGCCCGGTCTGAGCGATGCGGACGTGATTCGTCGCAAGCTGGAGCTCGGCAGTTTCGCGGCCCTGGTGGGCGAGGCGCGGCTGGCTCCCGGCCTGGTCGATCTGGTGCGGGGCATGCTGGCCGAGGATCCCGAGCATCGGCCGGCGCCGGCCTTGCTGGCGGACCTGGCGGCGGCCCGTGCGCGCCGCGTCGCAGCGCGGCCGCCGCGTCGCGCGCAGCGGCCGCTCGACCTCGGGGGCGCGGCAGTGTGGAACGCCCGCATGCTGGCGCATGCCGTCGCCCTCGCCCCCGAGCGGGCCGTGCGACTGCTGGGCACCGGCGAGATCGAACGCTGGCTGCGTCGCGGGTTGGGCGATGCGACGCTGGCGGTGCGGATGGAGGAGCTGATGGCCGTGCACGCCGCCGAGCGGTCGGGTGGCGATCGGCAGGCCGATGCGCTGCTGGCGCTGCGCTGCGTCGCGGTGCTCGATCCGCTGGCGCCGCTCTGTTGGGGACGGCTGGTGCTCTGGCCGGATGGGCTGGGCACCGGGCTGGCGGCGGCGCTGGCGGCGCCCGCCGGGCCGCCGGGCCGCCGCGAGCTGGATGATTTCGAGACGCTGGTGACCGGGGAGATCACCAGCCGCTGGGCGGCCATGCGGCCGGAGCGCTGCTCGCTCGCGGCCCTGCGCGCCGACGCCGTGCTGCATCGCGGGCTGTTGAAGGTGCGGGGCTGGGCGGGCGGGCTGCCGCGCCTGGCCTATGTGCTGGTGCCATTGCTGGCCTGCCGCAGCCCGTTGCTCGGCGGTGGTCTCGTGATGCAGCCGACCGATCTGCTGGCCGCCCTGGAGGCTGCGGCCGGGCGGCCCGACCTGCGCCGACAGATGCCGCTCGATCGGGAGATCACCGCCTTCATCGCCGCCCGCGGCGATGCCGGTCTGGCCAGCGAACTGGCGGCCCTGGCCGACGCGGCGCCGATCGCGGCCTCGTTGATCCAGCTCAATGTGCTGGCCAGTCTGCAGGACCGCGCCGGTGGCACCAGTTCGCCTGGTCTGGCCGGATGGCTGGCCGAACAGGTCGCGCCGGCGGTGGCCGGTTGGCACAATAAGCGTCGGCGGCAGAGCGTCGAGACGCGATTGGCGGAGGCCAGCCGCGCCGGACTGCTGGCGGCGATGCGCGCGGTGTTGCATGACGGGCCGGCGCGCGACGCCGATCAGCGCGGCTACGCGGCGGCACTCGCCGCGGTACGGGCGATCGACGGCCAGCTCGCAGCACTCGACGCGGGCAGCAGGACTCGAGGGGGTGCCGCCCGACGCATCTGCCGCGAGGTGATCGCGGCCGGTGGTGCCCTGGCGGTGACCGCGGCGACGGTCGCGGCACTGCTGTCATGACGGCTCGCGTCTGACGATGGCCAAGCAGGCGGTGGCCAAGCAGGCGGTGGCGTCGGGAGGTGACGCGGCGCGTCCTGCCAACGGGGCGCGTCCTGCAAGCGGGGCGCGTCCTGTAAGCGGGGCACGCGGGGCAAGCGGGCAGTCCTCCGGCTCCTGGCGATGGCTGCAGGGCCTGGGCTGTGGCGCGCTGGTGACGTTGGCGGCGCCTACGGCGCTGCTGGGCGGCGTGCTGCTGGCGCCGTCCGTGCTGGCGTGGGTGATGGATGCGCTGCCCAACCGCCCGGTGGCGAAGCCGATTCTGTTGTTCGGCCTGGCGGCCGCCGCGCAGCCGATCGCGACCCTCTGGCATCTCGGCCATGGGATGGACGTGGCGTTGGCGCTGCTGGACCAGCCGGCGACGCTGGCGGCGTGCTGGGCCGCTCAGGCTGGCGGCTGGCTGGCGGTGGAACTGATCCCGATCGGATTGACGCTGGTGCTCGACCAGATCGCGCAGCGCCAGGCGGCCCGGCTGCGGGCGGCGCGCGCGGTGATCATGGACGAGTGGGATATCTCGACCGGCGCCTGAATCGGCGGGTGGCGTGGTTCAGGGCCGCTTGCCAGGCCGACCGGCCAGGCGATCGGGTTTGGACGCGTCCGCTCTCAGAGTCCGTTTGAAAACTCAGCGATGGTGGCCATCTGACGCGCTTTTCCTGCGCTCCGTTCGCTCGGCGAGCAAGCGAGCGGAGCTCACGACCCGTCAGTCGCGCCGCTGCGGTGCTCGGAAAAACACGCCAGCTTGCTCACCCTGGCGCGCTTTCACGCGAACTCTCAGGCGACGGCGCCGAGCAGCTTGTCGGCGCCGGCCGGGCCGGGGCGGGCCAGCTGGCGCTGTTCGGCGACCTGCTTGTGCATCGCCTTCTGCAGCTTCTCGAAGGCCCGCACCTCGATCTGGCGGACCCGTTCGCGGGAGATGCCGTATTGCTGCGACAAATCCTCCAGCGTCGTCGGATTGTCCTTCAGCCGGCGCTCGATCAGGATGTGCCGCTCGCGCTCATTGAGGCTTTTCAGCGCGCCGGTCAGCAATGTCTTGCGGCCGGACATCTCCTCGCGCTCGGCCAGCTCGGATTCCTGGCTGTCGCTTTCGTCCACCAGCCAATCCTGCCACTCGCCCTCGCTGTCCGCGCGTACCGGCGCGTTCAGGCTGTGGTCGGGCGCGGAGAGGCGGCGATTCATGCTGACCACGTCCTGCTCAGGGACGTCGAGCACGTGGGCGATGCGGGCGACATGTTCCGGCTTCAGGTCGCCATCGTCGATCGCCTGCATCTGGCCCTTGAGGCGGCGCAGGTTGAAGAATAGCTTTTTCTGCGCGGCGGTGGTGCCCATCTTCACCAGCGACCAGCTGTGCAGGATATATTCCTGGATCGCCGCGCGGATCCACCACATGGCATAGGTCGCCAGGCGGAACCCGCGTTCGGGATCGAAGCGTTTGACCGCCTGCATCATGCCGACATTGCCCTCGCTGATCAGCTCGCCGACCGGCAGGCCGTACCCGCGATAGCCCATGGCGATCTTGGCCACGAGTCGAAGATGCGAGGTGACCAGCTTGTGGGCCGCGGCCATATCCTCATGGTCCCGCCACTGGCGGGACAGCGACAATTCTTCCTCGGGCGCAAGCATCGGGAACTTGCGGATTTCCTGAAGATAACGGGTGAGGTTGCCTTCTGGGGCAACATTGATGACGGCAGCGACCACGGCTGGATCCTTTCGTCTGAAGATCGCCCGGATGCCCAACCTGGCGCATCGCGGCGACTAGCCTGGTAATGATGACCTGACAGCGGAGTTTCCGGCTTGGGTACAATCCGTGATCAGGGCAGATGCCTTCTTGGCCGGCGGGCCCGCGAAACCCCGAAAAACGGCAGTTTCAAAGCGGATCTGGTCGAGAAGCAGCGG
>Ga0116226_10004313_pt1 | contig 12597 bp, 16 predicted proteins | sample S1TSphfallax_FD_89692 | JGI IMG/M metagenome (GOLD analysis project Ga0116226, IMG submission 89692) | Host-associated microbial communities from peat moss isolated from Minnesota, USA - S1T2_Fa - Sphagnum fallax MG | ecosystem: Host-associated > Plants > Peat moss > Unclassified | place: USA... | reverse complement strand
TTCTCCGCCACCATGCCCAAGGAAATCCTCCATCTGGCGGAAGGCCTGCTGCGTGACCCCGTCAAAGTCGCGATCCAGGCCGTCTCCTCCAGCCCCGTGCTGATGGAACAATCAGTCCACTTCGTGGAAGCCTCCGGCAAACGCCACCTGCTGGCCACGCTGCTGAAAAACCCCGAAATCACCCGCGCCATCGTCTTCACCCGCACCAAACGCGGCGCGGACCGTGTCGCCCTCCAACTCTCCCAGGAAAAAATCTCCGCCACCGCCATGCACGGCAACCTGGCGCAAAACGCCCGCCAGCGCGCGCTGGACGCGTTTAAAACCGGCGCCGTCCGCGTGCTGGTCGCCACCGACCTCGCGGCCCGCGGCATCGACGTCGCCGGCGTCTCCCACGTCTTCAACTACGAGCTCCCCAACGAGCCCGAAAGCTACGTCCACCGCACCGGCCGCACCGCCCGCAACGGCAACGCCGGCATCGCCATCGCCTTCTGCGACGCCACCGAACTCACCTACCTCAACCAGATCGAAAAACTCACCGGCGTCAAACTCGCCGTCGCCAGCGGCATCCGCCCGGCGCACGCCGCGCCTGTGAAGAAGCCGCAGCCGCACCCCAACCTGGTGGTCCGCAAACCAAAACGCCCCCAATACGGCGAGCAGAACAACCAGCGCCGGCCTAGCCAGCGGGCGGCTTAGAGGAAGTAAGCAAGAGCTTCTTTTTTTCAAAAAGCGCTGCTTTCTATATGCGCGCTAAGCCCTTCTCGGTGGCGATGGCGTGCAACCGCACATCATCCGGCCCGTGCGGCACTTTGGGAAATTCCTGCGCGGCGAAGGCGCAGCCGAGGCGGTAGGCGTCCGGCAGGGCGGCAAATGTCCGGTCGTAATAGCCGGCGCCGTAGCCTAGGCGGTAGCCGGCGCGGTCGAAAGCCAGCATGGGGGTGAGGATGAAATCCGGCGTTTCGGTTTCGCCCTCGGGGTGCATGGTGCCGAAGCGGCCATGGAACAGGCGCTCACCGGGCAACCAGCGGCGGAAAGCGAGGGGTTGGCCGCGCGGCGGTGTGACGGGCAGGCAAAGTTTTGTGCCGGCCATCGCCAGGGCGGTGAGTAGCGGGAACAGGTCGATTTCGCCCGGCAGGGGCCAGAAGCCGGCGACCACGGCGTTCTGCGGGATGATGCGTTCCTTCAGCACATGTTCCGCCAGTTTGGCACCCCAGCTCGGGCTGCATCGCGCCCGACGCTCCAGCGCCTCCGCGCGCATCGCGGTTTTCTCGGCGCCAAGGCCCGTCACATTTGAACCGTATTGCTGCAGCCGCCCATGGCCCAAAGTTCCAAAAATTTTTGGCTTCTTTTTTTCAAAAAAGAAGTTCTTTCTTTACTAAGCTCTAAATCTGGATTTGAGAAATGAGGAAATCGTCCCGAGCACGCTCTCCGGTTTCTTGGGCGTTGTCCGGCGTGACCGCACGCGTTCTTCCAGTTCAGCCAGGTACTGGTAGTCATACTTCGGCGGTGGAGCGAGTTCCGGCTGGCCGGGGGTTTTGCCGGTCAGTTCGTCATAGGCGGCGGTCAGTTTTTTGAAATGGTCTTCGGCGGCTTTGTCGCCGTGGTTGACGTCCGGGTGGTATTTCTTGGCCAATTTGCGGAACGCGCGGCGGATGTCAGACTTGCTGGCATTGTCGTTCAGGCCCAGGACGGCATAGGGGTCAGCGGACATCACGCGGATACATTAACATAAATTTATATTTCGTGGAATGGGTGGCGAGCCGGGGGAGTGGAGCCGCCCTGGCCGTTGGCGTTGTCATCCTCCCAAGGCCTGCTTGTGCAGGTGGGCGCCAGATACCGGGACCAAGAGTCCCGGCAGAGCCAGCTCCCGAGGGAGATGCTTACGGCCCTGGGGATGGTATGCCTGACGAACCGGGCAGCTCCGTCACCGAACTTAGGCGTCCGTGAGGTCCGCTGCAATCTCTTCCGCGCGCGCGGCCAGGCGGCGCAGCTTGGCGTGTTTTTCCGCGTCCGGCTTGGGCGGCGGCGGAACGGCGGCTTTTTCGGCGGCATTTTTACGTTCGTCGTGCAGCTCGTCCGCCAGCAGCAGGGCGGCCAGCATCAGCAGCCGCGCCTCGCCAGACTGGCCACCAATGGCCTTGATCGAGGCGATGCGCTGTTCGATATCCTGCGCCATTTTTTCCAGATGCGGTTCCTGGCCGTCCTCGCAGCCGACGGTGTAGGCGTAGCCGTTGATGCGTATGGTCATCTGGGCCATTATCTTACTCCGTGATGACGTGGTGGGCGGCTGGTGGCGTGAGCCCGGCGCGCAGGCGGGCGATGAGGGTATCCAGCGATTGTTTCAGGGCGTCCTTGTCCAGTTCCGGCGCGGGCCGGTGCTTCGGCCCGTGTGCGGCGGCGGCGATTTTGCGCAGTGCCACTTCAATTCGGTCGATGGTCTCGGATTCGGTTTCAGACTCGGTCATGCGAAATTTCCCATTGGGTTTAGTCAAGCCAGAGGCGGGTCTAAGGTCAAGTGCATGATTCACAAAGCGGTGATTGTTCATGGGCTGGAGGATGCGCTGGCGGCGGTGGCGCCCGGATTGCCGGTGACGTTGCTGTCGGCGCCGGGTGCGGCGCTCTTTGGCGGCTGTTTGTGGTGGCGGGAGCTGATGAGGGCGGCCGGCGTGACGGGTTTGTCGCTGCTGGACTGCGCGGATGCGCCGGGGCGGGCGGTGGAGGCGCTGAGGCTGGGCCTGCCGGGGATTGTCTTTACGGGCGAGGTTTCGGCGCGGGCCGTCATCGAGCGTATTGCGGTGGAAAGCGGGGCGGTGGTGCTGGAGGAGGCGCCGCCGGCGCTGGATATGGCGGAACATGGCGCGAGGCGGCGATTATTGGGCTGGCTTGGATGACAGGAAAAATTTGTTGGGTTACATCCCGCGCGGGTTCTTTGTGGAGAGAATGAGATGCAGGTGACCGAACAAATTAAGAAAATCCTTTCATATTATGAAAGCGACAATCCCGGCACGAAGGGGAATCTGGCGCGCATTCTAATGGAAGGTAAGCTTGGGGGCACGGGCAAACTGGTTATTCTCCCGGTCGACCAGGGTTTTGAGCATGGTCCGGCGCGGTCTTTCGCGCCGAATCCGGCGGCTTATGATCCGCACTACCATTTTCAGCTGGCGACTGATGCGGGGCTTTCGGCGTATGCGGCGCCGCTGGGGATGATCGAGGCGGGGGCGGATACGTATGCGGGGGCGATTCCGACGATTCTGAAGGTCAATTCGTCGAATTCGTTGGCGACCGACAAGAACCAGGCGGTGACGGGTTCGGTGAACGATGCGCTGCGGCTGGGTTGTGCGGCGATTGGGTTTACGATTTATCCGGGCAGCGAATTCGCGTTTGACCTGATGGAGGAAATTCGCGAGCTGTCGGAGGAGGCCAAATCCGCCGGGCTGGCGGTTGTGATTTGGTCCTATCCGCGCGGGCCGGAGCTGACGAAGGCCGGGGAAACCGCGTTCGATATTTGCGCCTATGCGGCGCATATGGCGGCGCTGCTGGGAGCGCATATTATCAAGGTGAAGCCGCCAACCGAATTGGTGTTTCTGGAAGCCGCGAAAAAATCCTATGCCAATGTGGATGGTTCGACCATGGCCAAGCGCATCGAGCATGTCGTGCAGTCCTGCTTCGGCGGCCGGCGCATCGTGGTGTTTTCGGGTGGCGAATCGAAGGATCTTGAGGGCCTGTATACCGAAATCCGCGGGCTTCGGGATGGCGGCGCCAATGGCTCCATCATCGGGCGCAACACGTTTCAGCGGCCGCGGGCGGAAGCGGTGGCGATGCTGGAGAAGATCATCGACATCTATCTCGGCAGATCATAACCACTATGACGGAGGGGTGCCGGCTCTACCTCATCACCCCTCCGGTTCTGCCTGACAATTTCGCGGATGTTTTGGCGGCGGCGCTGGATGGTGGGGACGTCGCGGCGGTGCAGCTGCGGCTGAAGGATGTGTCCGACGCCGTGCTACAAAAAACCATCGAAAGGCTGCGCCCTGTCGCGCAAAGTCGCGGCGTCGCGTTTCTGCTGAACGACCGGCCGGACCTGGCGGTGAAGCATGGCTGCGATGGCGCGCATGTGGGGCAGGACGACATGAAAGCCCCGGCGGCGCGCAAGATACTGAAAGACCTGATGCTGGGCGTGACCTGCCATGGCTCCCGCCACCTCGCCATGCAGGCCGGCGAGGACGGCGCCGACTACGTCGCCTTCGGCGCCTTCTACCCCACCACCACCAAAACCCCGCCGGCGATGGCGGACATCGAAATTTTGGCCTGGTGGGCTAAGTTTATGGAATTGCCGTGCGTCGCCATCGGCGGCATCACGGCGCAAAACTGCGCGCCTTTGGTGCAGGCGGGCGCTGACTTTCTGGCCGTATCAGCGGCGGTCTGGAGCCATGCCGAAGGTGCGGCGCAAGGGGTTCGGGATATGCTCATTGCAATAAGCCAAGCAAAAGAAAGCAGCGTTTTTTGAAAAAAAGAACACTTTTTAACTAACTTTAAGTCAGTATCACTGTCAATTGTGCGTCGACGCACAACTGACAGTAACGCTGACGTTTTATTAGTTCGGTAGTAGCACCTTGTTCACCACTTGGATCACGCCATTGGACTGGTTCACGTCCGCGACGGTGATCTGCGCGACGTCGCCCTTGGCGTCCGTGACGTCGATGTTCGAGCCGTCCTGCGTAAAGGTCAAGTCAGGGCCGGCAACCGTCGGCAGCTTCGCGGTGCCGTCGCCTTGCGCGATCAGGGATTTCAGATCATCGGTGTCGTACTTGCCGGACACGACATGATAGGTCAGGATTTTCGTCAGCGTCGGCTTGTTGGCCGGTTCCAGCAGCGTGGAAACCGTGCCGGCGGGCAGCGCGTCAAACGCCTCGTTGGTCGGCGCGAACACCGTGAACGGGCCGGCGGATTCCAGCGTCGGCACCAGGCCGGCCGCCTTCACCGCCGCCACCAGCGTGGTATGATCCTTTGAGTTCACCGCATTTTGCACGATGTTCTTGGACGGGTACATCGCCGCACCACCAACCATCGGGTCGGAGGACATCGACGACATGCTCGACATTTGCGCGAGCGCCAGACCAGGCGCCAGCATCAGGCCAGCTGCCAGCAGAGCAGATTTGAGTCTCATGAAAAATTCCTTCCCGATCACGCCGCCGTGATTGGCGATGATATGCGTGCAAGAAGAACAAGCCTCTTTCAGCGAATTTTGAAAGTGGAGTGACCGTCACGAAGCGGTGAGAAACGCTTCGCTCACGCAACCGTTAAACACGGGCGCGTGAGGGAAGAAAGGAGTTACTTTTTTTAAAAAAAAAGTAACAAAAAAAACTTTTGCTAGCTGGGGGCGTGGGCACGGGGAGTGCCGTTAATCGCCACCGTTTACCTAGGTGCAATCGTCACCGCGGAGGGTGAAATCGACCACCTTGCCGTCCTTCAGCAGAAATGTCGTCTCGCAGGACACTTCGTTGACGCGGGCGGGCAGGCCGGTGTCGAAAAACGGGTCGGGGCCAAAGCCGCCGAAAAACGGGCCGCCATAGAGTCCGGGGCCGTAAAAGCCGGGGCCGGCGAAACCGGGCGAGACGTCCAGGTCACGATGGTCGTAGGCGAGGTACTGGGTGCCGTCGACGGTGATCTGCTTGTCGGGCACGCCGAAATTCTTAATCAGCGCGCCCTCCGGCGAGCCGATATAGCTGGCCAGGCGCGTCTGCACGGACGGGCCGGTGGCGCAGGCGGACAAAGCGAACATGCCGGCCAGGGCGATGATGGGGCGAAGGCGCATGATGATCCTCATGGGGGATAATATAACAAATGGTATGTGGGCGCCCAGCGAAAAAAATCAGCCCGGCAGCCAGGTTACATCGGCGATGCGGGTGGCGCCGGTGGCGAGCATAACCAGCCGGTCGAAGCCGAGCGCGATGCCGGCGCAGGGCGGCATGTTTCCGACGGCTTCGAGGAAATCCTCATCCAGCGGCCAAGACGGGCCACCAAGGGCCGCGCGCCGGGCACGATCCTGAACAAACCGGGCGCGCTGCTCGGCGGCGTCGGTGAGCTCGACGAAGGCGTTGGCGAGTTCCAGGCCGGCGATGTAGAGCTCGAAGCGTTCGGCGACGCGCGGGTCGGCGGGGTCGCGCCGGGCGAGGGCGGCCTGGGCGGCGGGCCAGTGGGTGAGGAAACTGGGGTTTTCGCGGCCGATATGGGGTTCGATGCGTTCGAGCAGGAGGCGGAAGAACAGGTCTTCCCAGGATTCGTCCGCGCGCAATGTGGCGCCAGCGGAAGCGGCGAGTGCTGCGGCGTCGTCAGCGGTTCCCAGCACGTCGGCACCGGTGAAGCGAGAAAAAGCTTCGTCGACGGTGAATCGGTTGGCGTGGGCGAGGGTAATGGTGAGGCCGGCATAGCTGAAGACGGGGGGCAGGACGGCGGCGAGGTAGGTTTTCACTTCGGCGATCAGGTCGTCCATTGAGGCGTGAGGGCAATACCATTCGAGCATCGTGAATTCGGGGATGTGGGTTTGGCTCACTGGTTCGTGACGCCAGACGCGGGCGAGCTGGAAAATTTTGCCGGCGCCACCGGCCAGCAGTTTTTTCATCGCGAATTCGGGACTGGTGTGCAGGTATAGGCCGGAAGGTTCGAGCCGGTAGGGGTGTAGGTGCACTTCCTCGCCGGGGGTGGGGACGGCGCTGGGGGTTTCGACCTCGGTGTAGCCGCGGCTGGTGAAGAAGGCGCGGGTCGCGGTAGCGAGCAGGCTGCGGCGGACCAAAAAAGGCAGGCGGGCGGCGAGGCGGGTGGGGTGCCAGGGTTGCGACATGGGGAATCCGGTTCTAGACGGCGCGGTTATGCCTGATGGAGTGTTGGGACCCAAACGCCGGACGATTCGTGACGTGGATGGGCTGATTCGCGCCGGCCTGGCGGCTGAAACGGACCGGACCAGGCTGGACTCGGTGGCGGAAAAATATGCCGTGGCCATCACGCCGGACATCCTGGCGCTGATCGGGGCGCCGGATGACCCGATTGGAAGGCAGTTTGTGCCGGATGTGGCGGAGCTGGCGCTGGCGGCGCATGAGAGCGCGGACCCGATTGGGGATGAGGCGAAAAGCCCGGTGAAGGGAATCGTGCACCGGTATCCGGACCGGGTGCTGCTGAAACCGCTGCTGGCCTGCCCGGTTTATTGCCGGTTTTGCTTCCGGCGGGAGGTGGTGGGGCCGGATGGGGGCGTGTTGGGCGAAAGGGAGCTGGAGACGGCGTACGCTTATATCGCGGGGCAAACGGGCGTGCGGGAGGTGATTCTGACGGGTGGCGATCCGCTGATGCTTTCCGCCCGGCGGCTGGGTGGGATTTTTAGGCGGCTGGCGGCGATACCGCATGTGGAGGTTTTGCGGATCCACACGCGTGTGCCGGTGGCCGACCCGCAGGTGGTGACGGATGAACTGGCCGCGGCGATGGATATTGAAACGCCGCTCTTCGTGGTGCTGCACGCCAACCATCAACGGGAGCTGACGGTGGAGGCGGTGGCGGCGGTGCGCAGATTGCAGCTTCGCGGGATACCTGTTTTGGGGCAAAGCGTGCTGCTGGCGGGGGTGAATGATAGCACGGCGGCGCTGGCGGGGCTGTTCCGCGCGATGCTGCGGGCGCGGATAAAGCCGTATTATTTGCACCAGCTGGACCCGGCGCCGGGGACGGCGCGGTTTTATGTGGCGCCGGCGCGCGGGCGGGACATTTTGGCGGGGTTGCGGGGGACAATCAGCGGCACCGCGCTACCCACCTATATTTGGGACCGGCCGGGCGGGGCGGGCAAGGTGCCGCTTTAGCCTGGCTCGTTGGCGAGGATTTTGGTCAGGCGCCAGGAGTCGGCGGCGGGCGTGGGGCTGGTCATGTCATCGATGAGCCATTTGCCGCTGGTGTTGAGGAAAATATAGTCCACCTCGGACGCGGTGCCGTCGTTGGTGAACTGGCTGGCGATGATGATTTTGCCGCCGCTGGCCTGGCGCACGGTGACGCGCGGAGGTGCGGTTAAATCCCAGTCCTGGCCGCTGATGATGACGTCGAAATCGAGGTTGCAGACGCCCTGTGATCGGGTCTGGCAGGCCTGGTCGTTGCGGAGGAGCCGCACCAGGGCCGGCGTGGCGTGTGCGGCGATGATGCCGGCGGCGTCTGGCGGTTCCTGGCCGGATGGGGTGTGGATGTAGGGGGTGTAGAAGCCGCTGACCAGTTTTTGCAGCGCGGCGGCGGGGCCGGCGGCCGGCTGGGCGCGGCCTGGCAACGGCGCAAGGAAGATGGCCACCACCAGACCCAAAGCGAGCGCTGAACGGGTGTGGCGCTTGGGATTTGTCACGGCGCCGAAAGGTTAACAGCCGGTGGGATACTGGGCAAGATTGGTGGGAGGGCGCTTGCCCAAAAGGCGTCTCCGGCGTAAGCCCCCGGTTCCGAATTTACCGACCCTTTAGAAGATAGAGTGCCCCGATGAAACAGCAGGCAAACCTGATCCGCGCCGGCCAGGTGATTGAGCACGAAGGCAATCGATGGACCGTGCTGAAGCAGCAGATCATCACGCCCGGCAAAGGCGGCGCGTTTATCCAGGTGGAAATGCGCAACCTGAAAACCGGCAATAAGACCAATGAGCGGTGGCGGACGGCCGATACGGTGGAGCGGCTGACGACCGAGGATAAGGATTATACCTATTCCTATACGGATGGCGATAATCTGGTGCTGATGGACGGCGAGACGTTTGAGCAGTTTATGGTGCCGGCCTCGATTTTGGGTGATTCGGCGCCGTTTCTGCAGGATAATATGCCGGTTTCGGTGGCGCTGGTGGAGGGGGACCCGGTGGCGATTACGCTGCCGCCGCATGTGACGCTGGAGATTGTCGAGGCCGACCCGGTGGTGAAGGGGCAGACGGCGTCTTCGTCCTACAAACCCGCGAAACTGAGCAATGGCGTGAAAACGCTGGTGCCGCCGTTTATCGAGGCGGGAGAGCGGGTGGTGGTGCGGACGGAAGACGGCAGCTATGTGGAGCGGGCTAAGAATTAGTTTTTTGGTGGCCGGTTTGCGGCCGCTCGTTTGGAGTACCAGCCCATGATGCCACGGTTGTCCGCTCACATGACCGTCATGCAGGCGGCGGCGCAGAAGGCGGCCAAAAGGCTGCTGCGGGATTTTAATGAGGTGGAGAATTTGCAGGTTTCCGTGAAGGGGCCTGGGGATTTTGTGAGTCAGGCGGATATGCGGGCGGAGGCTTCGGTGCGGGAGGATCTGGAGAAGGCGCGCCCGGGTTATGGGATGCTGATGGAGGAGAGCGGGGTTTCCGGCTCCGAGAAATGGGCGTGGCGGTGGGTGGTGGACCCGCTGGATGGGACGACGAATTTTTTGCATGGGATCCCGCATTGGGCGATTTCCATCGCGCTGGAAAAGCGGCTGGCGGATGGCGGGAGTGAGGTGGCGGCGGCGGTGGTTTATGCGCCGGTGGCGGGCGAGATGTTTTGGGCGGAGAAGGGGGCGGGGGCGTATGTGAATGATAAACGCTTAAGGGTTTCGGCGCGGCGGGAGCTGAAGGATGCGGTGTTTGCGACCGGGGTGCCGTTTGCGGCGACAAGTGGGGCGAATCGGCTGGCGTTTGCAAGGACGCTGAGTGTGCTGATGCCGCAGATTGCGGGGGTGAGGCGGTTTGGGAGTGCGGCGCTGGATTTGGCGTGGACGGCCGCCGGGCGGTATGACGGGTATTGGGAGATGGGGATTAAGCCTTGGGACATCGCCGCCGGGATGCTGATTGTGCGTGAGGCGGGTGGTTATGCGACCGATGCGCACGGCAAGGATGTGGTGGCGGAGACGGTGGTGGCGGCGAATCCACATTTGCATGGGAAGCTGCTGGAGGTGGTGGCGGATGGTCTGGCGGCGGGGCGGGGATGACGATAAGGTTTGGTGGTGAAAGCCGCGATTCTCATTCTGGTGCTTTGCCTGGTGCCGCTTGGCGCGCGGGCGCAGGTGATTATTAACCAGGCGGCCCTGCAGCAATTGGCCGGGACGCCGGCGCCGGCGCCGGTGGTGAAGCGGGTTATGGTGGTGCGGCCGGTGGTGCACTGGCGGCGGCCGGCGGTGCGGGTGGTGCCGGCGGCGATAAGGATTTTGCCGCCGCCGCCGGCGCCGCCACCAGTGCTGGCCACCGCGCCGGCGCCGGTGGTGGCGGTGCCGGTGGTGGCGGCGCCGGTGGTGCCAAAACTGTTTTCGCTGCTGACGCCCCCCAGGCCGCGCGTGGCGACGGCGGTGGTGAAACCTCAGGCGCCGGTGGTGGCGGCACCTGGCGCCGTGGTTCTGCGGTTTGCGGCGGGTGATGATTCCTTGCCGGATGGCGCTCAAACGGCGCTGGCGCCGATCTGCCAGCAGGCGGCGATGGCGAGCCTGGTGGTGATTGACGCGTTCGCGCCGGCGAGCGGCAGCGACGCTTCGGCCCCGATGCGGGAATCGCTGAGCCGGGCGCTGGCGGTGAAGGACGCGCTGACGGGGTGCGGCGTGCCGCCGGCCAAAATTATACCGCGGGCGGATGGGACGACCGGGGGGGATACGGCGACGGCGCGGGTTTCGCTGATGGGCGGGGGGGTGGAGAATTGACCAAGCCGACGAATTATCTGCTGCGGATGCTGGTGTTTTGCGTGCTGGTTTATGGCACGGCGGCGATTATTTCGCCGGATTTGGCAAAATTTTATTTGGCCAATCCGCTGATCAATTCCGTGATTGTGCTGGTGGAGATTTTTGGCGTCGCTTGGAATCTGCGGCAGGTGCAGCGGCTTTACCCGGAAGTGGTGTGGGTGGAGCATTTCCGGCGCAACCGGCAGCAGCTGGAGCAGGCCAAGCCACCAGCGCTACTGGCGCCGATGGCGCGGATGCTGGCGGGGCGGGCGGATGGCGAACGGCGGATTACGCTTTCCGGCCAGGCGATGCGCACGCTGCTGGATGGGATTGCGAGCCGGCTGGATGAGAGCCGGGAGCTTTCGCGCTATGTGACCGGGGTTATGATTTTTCTGGGGCTGTTGGGGACGTTTTGGGGGTTGTTGCATACGGTGTCTTCCGTCGCGGCGGTGATTAATGGGATGAATTTGTCCGGCGGCGATGTGAATGGGATGTTCGCGCAGCTGAAGAGCGGGCTGGCGGGGCCGCTGGCGGGGATGGGGACGGCGTTTTCGTCGAGCATGTTTGGTTTGTCCGGCGCGCTGATATTGGGGTTTTTGGATTTGACGGCGGGCCAGGCGATGAACCGGTTTTATAACGAACTGGAAGAGTGGCTGGCGGGGCTGACGCGGTTGTCGTCGGGCGTTTTGGGCGGGGATGGCGAGGCTTCCGTGCCGGTTTATGTGCAGGCGCTGCTGGAGCAAACGGCGGAAAACATGGAGGCGCTGCAGCGGGTTTTGAACCGCAGCGAGGATGCGCGTGGGGCCGGGAATGCGACGATGCAGTCGCTGAATGAGAAGATGGGCGCGCTTTCCGACACGCTGCGGGCGAACCAGCAGCTGATGCTGAAGCTGGCGGAGGCGCAGCTGGCGATGGGGCCGGCGTTGAGCCGGCTGGCAAATTTGCATGATAATGGCAATGATGAAATCGCCAGGGCGCATTTGCGGAATATCGAATTGCTGCTGAACCGGATGCTGACGGAGAGTGAGCAGGGGCGGACGCAGAGCACCGCGGAATTGCGCAGTGACATCAAGATGCTGACGCGGACGATCGCGGCGATTTCGGAAGAGACCAGGTGAGCCGGCGGCAGCGCGGGAGTAACGGGCTGGAGGCCTGGCCCGGATATGTGGACGCGCTGTCCACGCTGCTGATGGTGACGATTTTTGTGTTATTGGTGTTTGTGCTGGCGGAGGCGTTTTTGTCCTCGGCGCTGAGCGGGAGTGATAATACGATTAATCAGCTGCGGGGGCAGATTGCGGAGCTGTCTTCGGCGCTGTCGCTGGAACAATCGAACAACGCGTCGCTGGCGCAGGAGCTGGCCGCCTTGAATAGCCAGCTGGCGGATGTGAAGGGGCAGAATGCGACATTGGCGCAGGAGCTGGCGGCGGCGAATGCGGCGCAGAGCGCGGATGCGGGTTCGATTAGGTCACTAACGGGGCAGCTCTCGGATGCGCAGGCGCAGGCGGCATCGGCTGGCGCGCGGATTGCGGCGCTGCAGGGGCAGCTGGCGGCGCAGGCTCAGGCGCAGGCGAATGCGGCGCCGAGTGTTAGCCAGGAACTGAGCGAGACGCAGCAGAAACTGCAGGCGCAGACGGCGGTTTCTCAGAGCGCGCTGAATGAGGTGGATTTGTTGAACCAGCAGGTGGCGGCGCTGCGGCTGCAGATGGCGATGCTGGCGCAGGCGCTGGATGCGGCGCAGGCGGCGGATAAGAAGGATAATGTGCAGATTGTGGATTTGGGCAAGCAGCTGAATGAGGCGCTGGCGCGGAAGGTTGAGGAGCTGCAGAGTTATCGCAGTGAGTTTTTTGGCACGTTGCGGCAGATTCTGGCGAATGAGCCGAATATCAAGGTGGTGGGGGACAGGTTTGTGTTTGAGAGCGACGTGCTGTTTCCGGTGGACCAGGCGACGAT
>Ga0116226_10004312_pt1 | contig 12599 bp, 15 predicted proteins | sample S1TSphfallax_FD_89692 | JGI IMG/M metagenome (GOLD analysis project Ga0116226, IMG submission 89692) | Host-associated microbial communities from peat moss isolated from Minnesota, USA - S1T2_Fa - Sphagnum fallax MG | ecosystem: Host-associated > Plants > Peat moss > Unclassified | place: USA... | reverse complement strand
GCGCGTAGATTTCCATCGTCTCGCGGGCGATGCGCTGGCGGCGCGGCACGGAATTCACCGCGCCGATCGTGCGCATATTATGCAGCCGGTCCGCGAGCTTCACGATCAGCACGCGGATGTCCTTGCTCATGGCGAGCACGAGCTTGCGGAAATTCTCCGCCTGCTTGGTCCGGTCCGATTGCAGTTCGAGCCGTGTCAGCTTGGTCACGCCGTCCACGAGCCCGGCCACTTCCGGCCCGAACCGCTTCTGCACCGCGGCCAGCGTGACCGAGGTATCCTCGACCACGTCATGCAGCAGCGCCGTTACAATGGAGGAGGAGTCGAGCCTGTATCCAGCGAGAATGGTCGCGACGGCCAGCGGATGGGTGATATAGGGCTCGCCGTTATCGCGCTTCTGGGACTCATGCGCCTCGAAAGCGAGGCCGTACGCGTCGTCGATGACTGCTGGGTCGGCCTTGCTGTCATAGGCGGCGATGCGCGAGAGCAGTCCGCTCAGCTCCGGGTGGACCGGGGCGGGCGCGCCGCCCAGCCCCTCGGGCGCGTAGAATACAGCGGAAGACAGGCCTTTGCTCCACCAGCCTGTCCACATGGCGATTAGCGGCGGGTCTTGCCGCCGAGTTCGGCCTCGATCGCCGCCTGGATATCTTCAGGCGTCATCTCTTCAGCCTCGGCAGCCATGGCCGCAGCCTCTTCCTCGGCCGACACGTCCTGCAGGCCGAAAATATTCTGGTCGGTCGGGATCAGGTCGAGCACTTCCTCGTCCACCGGCTCGGGCTCGGGCACGCGGGAGAGAGATTTCACCAGGTCCTGCTCCAGATCGGGCAGCACCAGCGTCTCCTCGGCGATTTCGCGCAGCGCCACCACCGGGTTCTTGTCGTTATCCCGGTCGATCGTCAGCTGCTCGCCACGGCTGATGTTGCGGGCGCGCTGGGCCGCCAACAGAACCAGTTCAAACCGGTTCGGCACTTTCAATACGCAGTCTTCAACGGTGACGCGGGCCATCCGAAACGCTCCAGGCAAAGAATTGAACGGGTGACTTAACCCGCGCAGCCCTTGGATGCAACCCTTGGGCAATGCTCGAACCCCGTTTGCCCCGGACGAAACCCCGCTTAGCCAGCTTCCTCATTCCAGGGCTGTATGATTTGCGGGGGTAGTTCCGCCAGCAGGGTGGCGACGCTCTGCCGCAGGCTGGGATGCCGCCAGGAGGGGGCGACGTCCAGGATTGGCCGCAGCACGAAGGCCCGCTGATGCGCCCTGGGATGCGGCAGAATCGGGTCCGGCCCGCTGCGGACCATCCCGTTCACGTCGATAATGTCCAGATCCAGCGTCCGCGGCGCGTTCGGCTCCGAGCGCTCCCGCCCGAATGCCGCTTCGATCTCCTGCAAGCGCGCCAGAAGCGTTTCGGACTCGATATAACCTTCGAATCGTATTACACCGTTACAATAATCAGGCTGGGAGGCGCGCGGAACCGCCGCACTCCGATACCAGGGGGAGAGCGCCACAAAGGACATGCCGGGAATCTCACATAAAGGTGAAATCGCCGCGCGGCAGGTTTCAATCGGCGTCGTCCCGCGTGGACCTGGGAGGTTTGCGCCAATTGCGATTAATATCATAAAGTTAAATACCCCAAAGTCTCGCCTTTCGCGTTCGCCTTTCGTAAGAAAGGCTTTCAAAGCCTATGATTTACGTTAGTATGTATACTTCTCTTTAACTATTTATTCATATGAAGAAAGAACATTAAATGAGGTTCGCCGCTCAGGACCGCGCCGCTTTATTCATCGATGGCGCTAATCTCTATGCTGCCACGCGGAGCCTGGGATTCGATGTCGACTACCGCAGGTTGCTCGATTATTTCGGTTCAAAAATGAATTTGGTGCGCGCTTATTATTACTCCGCCTTGCTGGAAACAGAAGAATATTCGCCGCTGAAGCCGCTGACGGATTGGCTCGCTTATAACGGGTATAATCTTGTTACGAAACCCGCAAAGGAATTCACGGATGCTCAGGGCCGGCGGCGCATTAAAGGCAATATGGACATCGAACTCGCGATCGACATGCTCGAACTCGCCCCGCGCGTCGACCATGTCATCCTGTTCTCCGGCGATTCCGATTTCCGCCGGTTGGTCGAGGCCGTGCAACGCAAGGGTGTGCGCGTCTCCGTCGTCTCGACCATCAAAACCAACCCGCCGATGATCGCCGACGAACTTCGCCGCCAAGCTGATCAATATATCGAACTCTCCGAAATTGCACCTGAATTCACGCGCAAGATCCCCGAAACCCGCCTGCGCCTGCCGCAGCGCGACGACGAAGACGCATGATTCCCACAAAAATTCCGGCTGAAAACTGCCCGCTCTGCCCCCGACTCGTCACCTACCGCCTTGAAAACCGCGCCAAAGAGCCCGGCTGGCATAACGCCCCGGTACCAAGCTTCGGCGCGCTCGAGGCGGAGCTACTGGTCGTGGGCCTGGCCCCCGGCGTACGCGGCGCCAACCGCACCGGCCGCCCCTTCACCGGGGATTATGCCGGGGTTCTGCTCTACCAGACCCTCATCAAATACGGCTTCGCCAAAGGCAGCTATCAGGAACGGCCGGATGACGGCTTAACCCTCGCCAATTGCCGCATCACGAACGCCGTGCGCTGCGTGCCGCCGCAAAACCTGCCGACCCCGCTGGAAGACAAAACCTGCAACAACTTCCTGGCCGCTGAATTCGCCGCCATGCCGAAACTGCGCGCGATTCTCACCTTGGGCACGGTGGCACATCTCATGAGCCTGCGCGCACTCGGCGTAAAACCCGCCGCCCATAAATTCGCCCATGGCGCGGTGCATCAGCCCACGAACCAAATCCGGCTATTCAACAGCTACCACGTCTCGCGCTACAACACGAGCACGAAACGTTTGAATACCGAAATGTTTGAAAACGTCGTCGAAAATATCAGACGTTTTTTAGGGTAGTGTATCAACAAATCCGGCGTGCTTGAGCGTCATGCGATACGGGTATTTGCAAGGACCGCAATCATTCGGCCTCGCCGCACCCGCGCTTTACGAATACCGCTCCTCGGCCCAGGGATTTGCATTGTTGTGGTATCCCCGTGTCTCCCAAAACCCCGGCGCATCCGCTTCAGAAAACGTAATCCGCTTCAGCCATTTCGCTGATTTCCACAAATAATAGCGCGGAACCATCCCCCGCAGCGGGCCGCCATGCTGGCGCGAAATCGGCTTACCGTTCCAGTGATGCACCAGCATCACATCCGGCTGGTCGAACTGTGCCAGGCTTAGATTCGTGGTGTAGTCATCATGCGAATAAAAGATAACATGGCTGCATTCGGCACGGGGTTTCACGAGCGCCAGAATCGCGGCGGCGCTCACCCCCTGCCAGGCATTGTCGTAGTTGGACCACTGCGTCACGCAATGCATATCCGCGACCATTTCCGTCTGGGGCAGCGACATCAACCCGTCCCAGTCCAGCGTCACGGGATTTTCCACGGCACCGTCCAGCGTCAACCGGAATTCCGCCTGAGAGATCGCGGGTTGAATTCCCAGATCCAGCACCGGCCAATCCTTCACCAGCCGCTGCCCCGGCGGCAGGCGCTGGTCATGCCCGGCCGTCTTGCCGGTCAGCAGCCGCCCTGCCTTCGCCCAGGCCTGCTTGGCGCCGACGAGCTTGTCCTTGAACGCGTCAGTCATGCGGATGCTTGTGGCCACGATGAATCGGATCGATCCATTCCACGGCCTCCGGCTTCTCCACTGCGGCGATATCGAGATTCACCACCACCGCCTCGTTATCGGAGCGCACCAGTACGCATTCCAGCGGCTCGTCCGTGGAGGCGTTGATCTCCTGATGCGGCACGTAAGGCGGCACGAAAATAAAATCGCCCGGCCCGGCCTCGGCGACATATTCGAGCTTCTCGCCCCAGCGCATCCTGGCCTGGCCGCGCACAATGTAGATCACGCTCTCCAGCGCGCCATGATGGTGCGCGCCGGTCTTGGCGCCCGCGTGAATTTTCACGGTCCCGGCCCAGATTTTTTGCGCGCCCACCCGCGCCGCGTTAATCGCCGCCGCCCGCTCCATGCCCGGCGTTTGCGCCGTATTCGGGTCGAGCGTGCCCGCTTTGATCACCTGCACGCCATTCTCACGCCAATGGTCCGCACTCATGCTCTCATCCCCTGTTGCGTAACAATCTTGCCTTATCGCGCTGCCAGTCCCGCGCCGCGATCGCGTGGCGCTTGTCATGCTTCTGCCGCCCCTCAGCGATTCCCAGCGTCACCTTCGCCAGACCGCGCGGATTGAAGTGAATATCGAGCGGCACCACCGTCGCGCCATCGCGCGCAATCGCGCCGAAGAGCTGGTTGCGCTCCTTGGCCTTCACCAGCAGCTTGCGCGCGCCGCGCACATCGAAGCGGGAGAGCACGCCGCCCTGATATTCCGGAATATAGGCGTTAAACAGATAAAGTTCGCCATCCCGCTCGCCGGCCCAGGCCTCGTTCAGCGTGGCGCGCCCGAGCCGCAGGGATTTCACCTCTACGCCCTTCAGCACGATCCCGGCCTCGATCGTCGAGAGAATCTTATAATCGAACCGCGCCTTGCGGTTCTGCGAGGCAATGCCGTGCGAAATATAACCGGTTTTGCTTTTAACCGTCTCGGTCAATTCAGCAGCCCCACTTCCACCATCGCGGCCCGCACCTTCTGCGCCGAAGCATCGCTTAACGAGACCAGCGGCAAACGCACGGTATTGGTGCCAAAGCCCAGCAGTGAAGCGGCGTATTTTACCGGCCCCGGGTTACTCTCTACGAACATCGCATCATGCAGCGGCAGCAGCCGCGCCTGAAGCGCCATCGCCCCATGCACATCGCCCTTGGCCCAGGCGGCATGAATTTCCGCGCAGAGCCGGGGTGCGACATTCGCACTCACCGAAATACAGCCATGCCCCCCGGAGGCCATAAAGGCCAGCACGGTATGGTCCTCGCCCGAGAGCTGAATGAAATCCGGCCCGCAAGCCCGGGTGGTGTGCAGCGGGCGCGTCAGATTCGCCGTGGCATCCTTCACGCCCGCGATAAATTTATGCTGCGCGAGCCGCGCCATGGTCTCGACGCTCATATCGATCACGGAACGCCCGGGGATGTTGTAAATGAACACCGGCAGCTGCGCCGCATCGGCAATCGCGGTGTAATGCCGGAACAGCCCCTCCTGAGTCGGCTTGTTGTAATAGGGTGTCACGACCAGCACACCATCGGCGCCCGCTTTTCTGGCGTGAACCGCCAGGCCGATCGCCTCGGCGGTGGAGTTGGAGCCAGCCCCCGCCATCACCGGCACGCGGCCGCGCGCGGCCTTAATGGCCAGCTCCACCACATGTTTATGCTCTTCATGCGTCAGCGTCGGCGACTCGCCCGTTGTGCCGACGGGCACGATACCCTGCGTGCCCTCGGCAATCTGCCAGTCGATAAATCGCAGATAGGCATCCTCATCGATACGCCCATCCTCACGCATCGGCGTCACCAGAGCGGTCAACGAACCATGAAACATATCAAACTCCTGTCCGCTGTGAGGTAATCCCGCAGCAGAAACCCTGCAAGCCATGCTGATTTGCCACGCCGCGTCGCCAAGCTCATTTGGTTGTCTTCCGTGCCCCTGCTACAACCCGGCCCATGAGATTACGGGCCATTCTCTTCCTCGCTTTCCTGCCGGGCCTGGCCCTGGCGCAAACCCAATCTTCCCCCCAGCCAGCTTCCTCCCAGATCATTTCCGATATCAAATCCGGCGATTTTACGGACGCCAGCCAACTCGCCACCGCCACGGGCGATCCGCTGATGATGAAGCTTGTCACCTTCTTCCAGCTGTTGGACCCCGGCGGCGGCACGGCGGATGAAATCCAGTCCTTCATCGCCGCCAATCCGGACTGGCCGGAGCAAGGCCTGCTGGCATTGCGCGCGGCTGAAGCCGCGGGCCTCAGCGCCCCCAGCACGCCGGAGATCACGCCGCCCTTTCTCTCCGAGTCGGAAGCCTTGCACGCAGCCGGGCAGGATACGGACGCCGCTGCCCTCTGGGCCGCCCAGGCCAATGCCGCCTTCGCCGCGGCGGATGCCGGCCAGCAGCTGATGTTCTGGCCCGACCAAAACTTGCTGGCCCGCGCCTTGCTGGCAGAGGGCGATGCGAAGGATGCCTATGCGGTGGTCACCGCCGCCGCCCCGCCCGACAGCGCGCATGAGCAAACCGCCGACCGGGACTTCCTGGCCGGGTTCCTCGCACTGCGCTTCCTCAAGCAGCCTGCCGTGGCGCAGGGCTGGTTCACCAGCCTCGCCAACGCTTCCACCGCCGTCATCACCGAGGCACGGGCCTATTACTGGCTCGCCCGCAGCGAGGAAGGCGCGCAGGCGCAGGATGATTACGCCCGCGCCGCGCAATACCCGGACACGTATTACGGCCAGCTCGCCGCCATCGCCCTGGGCGACACGCCCCAGCAACTCGCCGCGCGCATCACCGCCGCCGGCGAGCCGGAATTCACGCCAAACGATGCGCTGAATTTCGCGATGATGGAACTCCCCCGCGCCGCTGCCTTGCTGGTGCAGATGGGCGACACGCATGACGCGGCAATCTTCCTCAACCGCCTTGGCCAGACGGCGATCGATGACCGCACGCGCGAACTCGCCGCCAAGCTGGCGCTCGGCCTTGGCATTCCGCAAAGTGCCGTGGCCATCGCCCGCACGGCGGGCACGGCCGGGCAGATGCTGGTGCGGGAAGGCTGGCCGATGCCCGTCAGCCCGCCCTCCGGCACGCTGGAGCGCGCCATCGCCTATGGCATCATGCGCCAGGAGAGCAGTTTCGACCCCACCGCCGTCTCGGGCTCCGGCGCCATGGGCCTCATGCAGCTCATGCCCGCAACCGCCCGCCGAACGGCGTTGCAGAACGGCCTGTCTTACGACAATCTTTTCGATCCGGGCCAGAACATGGCGCTGGGTACCGCCTATCTCGCCGGACTTATCCAGCAATTCGGCAACTGCCTGCCGCTCGCCATCGCCGCTTATAATGCCGGGCCCACCAACGTCGCCAACTGGGTGGCCGAAAACGGCGACCCGGAGCTGGGTAATAATCCCGGCAGCGCCGACATCATCGATTGGATCGAGGAAATCCCCTTCAGCGAAACCCGCAACTATGTGCAGCGCGTGAGCGAGGGGATCACCATCTATCGCGCCTTCCTCAACGGCTCGGCGGACGACCCGGTGACCCCGTGGCTGGCGAAATGAGGCGCTCCAAATGACCGGCTGGAGCTTCGTCGCGAGCGGTTTGGGCATCGGCTACGCCCCCAAAGCTCCCGGCACGTTCGGCTCGCTGCTCGGCCTGTTCCTCGGCGCGCTGCTGCTTACCGCCGGGCATATCCCGCTGCTCTTCGCCATCCTCCTCATCACCGCCATCGGCGTCTACGCGGTCGGCACGCTCGCCAGCGCCGCGGAAGATCCCGGCTGGGTCGTGATCGACGAGGTCGCGGGCCAGATGATCCCGCTGCTCGCCCTCACGCATCTGAGCTTCCTCGGCCTCGCTTTCAGCTTCGCGCTGTTCCGCCTGTTCGACATCGTCAAACCCGGCCCGGTCGGCTGGGCGGATGGACGGCACGACGAATACGGCATCATGTTCGACGATGTCATCGCAGGCCTGCTCGCGCTTGCCGTCATATTCCTGCTGCGGCTGGTGGTGAAATTATGAACGGCCTGGCCGCCCGCCTCGTGATGCTCTGCCGGGCGCGCAATGTGACGGTGGCCACCGCCGAGAGCTGCACCGGCGGCCTCATCGCCGCCGCCATCACTGCCGTGCCCGGGTCGTCGGCCATGTTCACCCATGGCTTCGTCACCTATGCGAACGCGGCCAAAACCGAAATGCTCGGCGTCCCCCCCAGCCTCATCGCCTCGGTCGGCGCGGTCTCGGAGGCCGTGGCACGCCGCATGGCCGAGGGTGCGAAAAAACGCGCGCGCGTGGACCTCGCCGTCTCCGTCACCGGCATTGCCGGGCCGGATGGGGGCAGCGATGACAAACCCGTCGGCACCGTCTGGTTCGGCCTTGCCAACCGGCATGGCGATATCACCACGCATCACCATCTCTTCCATGGCAACCGCGACGAAATCCGCGCCGCCAGCGTCGAATTCGCCCTCAAACTTCTCCTCGGAGGCACGACCAAATGAGCAAGAACCTCGGCAACTGGGACAAAGCCAAAGCTGCCGGCAAAAAAATGACCATGATCACGGCCTATGATTATCCCTTCGCCCGCATGGCGGACGCCGCCGGGTTGGATGCCGTGCTGGTCGGCGATTCGGTCGGCATGATGATCGCGGGCGATTCAGACACGATGCGCGTCTCCATCGAGCAGATGGTCTACCACACCCGCATCGTCGCCAAAGGCGTCACACGGGCCTTATTAATGGCCGACCTGCCCTTCGGCAGCTTCGAGGAAGGCCCCGCCCAGGCCTTTCATAACGCCGCCAAGCTGATCAAGGCGGGAGCCGATATCGTCAAACTCGAAGGCGGCGCGCCGATGGTGGAGACGGTGGAATATCTCTCCGCCCGCGCCATCCCCGTCTGCGCCCATATCGGCCTCACCCCGCAGCATATCCGCCAGTTCGGCGGCTTCAAGCGCCAGGGCAAAACGCCCGAGGCCGCCGCCCGCCTGCGCACGGATGCGCTCGCCTTGCAGGATGCGGGGGCGCGCATGGTCCTGATGGAAGCCATTCCGCACGAGCTCGCGGCTGAAATAACGACAAGCCTCGCCGTCCCCACCATCGGCATCGGCGCCGGCCCCGCCCCGGATGCCCAGGTGCTCGTCCTGCACGACGTGCTGGGCCTGAACATGGACCGCGCCCCCGGTTTTGCACGCGCTTATGTGAATGGCGCGGCATTGATGCAGGAAGCCTTAACCCAATATGCCGAAGACGTCCGTACCCTGAAATTCCCGGAGTAGGCTTTGAAAAAACTGGCGGCGGCCCTCTTTTTCCTCCCGGCAATCGCCGTGTGCGCGACGATGGACCCTCCGCCTTTCTACCGCCAAGCCGCCGTGCCGGGCGCTGCCCCCGGCACGCTCATCTCCGCCGAGCCCTACCCAACCGATGGCCTGCGCGGCGCCGCCGCCTATCGCGTGTTGTATAATTCCAAGACGATCGACGGTTCGATCATTCCCGTCTCCGGGGTCATCTACGTCCCGATCGCCCCCGCGCCACCGGGCGGGCGCAACACCATCGCCTGGGCGCACCCCACCACCGGCATCGCCCCCGCCTGCGCGCCCTCGCTGGACGCGGGCGGCATCGGCGGCACCACGCTCGCGCAATCCATCCCCGGCCTGCAGGATTTCATCACCGCCGGAGACGTGGTCGCCGCGACCGATTACCAGGGCATGGGCGTCCCCGGCATCCACCCCTATCTGATCGGCAAAAGCGAAGGGCAGAACATCCTGGATTCCGTTCGCGCCGCCGAGCGTCTGCCTGGGGCAGATGTCAACGGCAAATTCGTCGTTTGGGGCCATAGCCAGGGCGCGCAGGCAGCCCTTTTCGCGGGCCAGCTCGCCGCTTCCTACGCGCCGGAACTCCACCTCGCCGGAATCGCCGCCGCCGCCCCGCCGACCGACATGCAGGGCGAACTCACCGAGCCTTTCCGCAGCGATGCGGGCCGCCTGCTCGCCGCTTATATCTATTATTCCTGGTCGGTCACCTATCACGTGCCCATCACCACGGTTGTCTATCCGCAGACCGTCCCGGTGATTCACCGCGCGGTCACCGAATGCATCAACAGCATCGGCCCCGCCCTCCACGCCATCTTGACCGCACGGGATCTGCGTCCCTTCTGGAACCATCCGCCCGCCGAAACACCACCCTGGCCCACGCTCTTCGCCGAAAACTCCCCCGGCAACGCGCCGGCCGGCGCGCCGCTGCTCATCCTGCAAGGCACCAAGGACCCGACCGTGGAGCCGCATTGGACCGACAGCTTCGTCGCCCGCGCCTGCGCCCGGCAGGACATCGTGGAATTCCGGAAACTCCAAGGCGTGGCGCATCTGGCCGCCGCCTATAAATCCCTGCCCATCGTGGAACCCTGGATCGCCGCGCGCTTCAGCAACGCCAACCCCCCGGATAATTGCGGCGCCTAGAGCCGAATGACATTAAATCGAATCGCTTTGCGATCCGATTTAATGTCTGAATCCCCTCTAAATCATAGCTTAGCGTGCGATGATTTACGCGGGCAGCAGCCAGGCAAACGGGTGCGGCTCCACCGCCACCCAGGCCACCACGGCCCAGAAACTGCTCACCCCCAACCCCAATACCAGCCCCAGCAACGTGCCCTTCTGCGCCTTGCCGAATTCTGCGCGGATCAATGGTATCGGCAGCCGGAACCCCACGCCCAGATTGCACACCAGCACCAGCCCGATACAGGCCAGCAAATCGGCCAGCAGCCCCGGCGCGCGCCACACCACCAGCGCCACCGGCCCCAGCATCAGCAGCACGCTCGCATAACCCGCCGCCAGCAATGCCGATTGCCGCAACAGCGTCCGCCCCACCGGCGCGCTGGCCGCCAGCTCCGGCGAATCATCCGAGCCGACCATCACGGAAATAAAAAACAACCCCAGCTGCCCGGCCAGAAACACCAGCAACGGCACCACGACCGCCACGCCGCCGCCCATCCGCAGCCGCCCGCCCAGAATCATCACCACCGGCACCAGCGTGAGCGAGCGATATACCGTCTGGCTTGCCACCCCTGGAAAACGCGACAGCAGCCGCAAATGCTTCATAAAAATCGCGGTGAACGGCATCGCCCGGAATTCACCCGTCTGCCGCGCCGCCGCACCCGGCGGCCGGTACGCCGCCGCCGTAATCACCCCTTTGGCAAACCGCCCTTCCAGCACCGCCCAAACGAGCAAGAACAACGCGAGGCTGAACGCCACACTCCCCAGCAACGGCCCGGCCTGCCCCAGCATTCCCCGCCCGAATATATACAATACGCCCGGCGCACCCGCCGGCGGCATCAGCCCCTGCCAGAACCGCGCCAGATGCTCAGGCGCCACATAACGTGGCGCCTGCCCCAAAGCGAAAATGAACACGCCCATGAACAGCGCCAACATATGCCCCACCCGCCGCGCCGCCGCCGGACCGACCCAGCCCACCAGCACGACCACCACGGCAAACGCCAACGCCGCCGCCACCATCCCCTCAGCCAGCAGCATCGGGTAAATCGCCAGCGCCCAAACCTGCCCCAGTACGGCCAGCGCATTCGCGAGCGCGCCGCCCAGCAGCGCCCAGGGGGCGGCCACGCTTAAGCCCACCCCGATCATCCGCACCGCCAGCACCCGCCCCGGCTCGATCGGCGAGGCCAGCAGAAAATCCACATCGCCGCGCGCATACAACACATCGATCGCCGCCGTCATCGCGCGCGAGAGCATCAGCACGCCAAAGAAAAACAGGTTCAAATTCGCGACAAGCACCATCTCGACCAGCGGCAATGGATGCTTGATGATCGCCCAGCCCAAAGCCAGCGCCACGGCCTGAAACAACAGCCCCACGATGATCACCGGTGCCAGCACATATTTATGCGTCCGCACCAGGATCGAGCCGCGCCACAACACCCGCAGCTCATGCCAGAACAGCCATAAAAAACCCGCCTGCCCGAACATCAGGCGGCGGTCAGCTGCAAAAACACATCCTCGAGCGACCCGGAACTCACCCCCGCATGGACCTGCAACGCCGCCAGATCACCCTCTGCCAGCAACGCCCCGCCCGAAAGGATCCCAATCCGGGTCGCCAGCCGCTCCGCGACATCCAGAATATGGGTCGTTAAAATCACCGCCGCCCCGGCCGCCGCGCGCGCCTGCAACATCTCCTTCACCAGTCGGGCAGACGCCGCATCCAGCCCCGTGAACGGCTCATCCAGCAATAAAAACCGCGGCTCGTGAATTAGCGCACCCGCCAGCACAGTCTTCTGCTTCATCCCGCGCGAAAACCCCTCGCACCGCTCATGCCGATGCGCCCATAGCCCCAGCGTCTCCAGCAATTCCTCCGCCCGCGCCTTCGCCAGCCCCGGCGCAACCCGCCAAAGCCCCGCCACAAATTCCAGATATTCCATCGGGCTCAGCCGGTCATACAACAACGGCTCATCCGGCAGCCACGCCATGATCGCCTTCGCACCCAGCGGGTCCGCCAGCACATCCCGCCCAAACACCGAAATTTGCCCCGCATCCGGGCGCATCAACCCCGCAATCATGCGCAGCGTCGTCGTCTTCCCCGCCCCGTTCGGCCCCAACAACGCATAAAACTCGCCCGGCTGCACCATCAGGTCCAACCCCGCAATCACCCGCCGCCCAAAGGACTTCACCAAACCCCGAACCACCAGCGCAGCCCCGTCGTCCAAACCCATCAAGCTGCCCTCCTGAATGGCAGGCTAATACGGGGGAATAAGCAAGGCCAGGGGGCTCTGCCCCCCTGGACCGCCGCCAACGGCCGCGCCGTAGGATCGGCATTAAACAGGGTCTGAAAGAGGGGCGCCGAGGTCATCGAAACGATGCGGCCCCTCTTTCAGACCCTGTTTAGCACCCATCGAAGGGCGCCGCCCTTCGATGGGTCCAGGGACAGAGCCCCTG
>Ga0116226_10004309_pt1 | contig 12600 bp, 9 predicted proteins | sample S1TSphfallax_FD_89692 | JGI IMG/M metagenome (GOLD analysis project Ga0116226, IMG submission 89692) | Host-associated microbial communities from peat moss isolated from Minnesota, USA - S1T2_Fa - Sphagnum fallax MG | ecosystem: Host-associated > Plants > Peat moss > Unclassified | place: USA... | reverse complement strand
GTGACCGTCACCCGCGACACGCCATCGGGCGCCGGCGGCATGTCGCGCAGCGCCGCCTCGATCGTCCGACCGGGATCAGCGAACGCCGGCACCGCGAAAGCCTGGTCCGCGAAAGCTTGGGCCATCATCGCATCGACCTGGCGCAGCATTGCACCCGGTTCCGGGAACGCCGGGAACGGCATCGCCACATCAGCGACGTCGCTGGACACGGCAGCGCCTGGCATGATCACCACCACCGCCCCCGGCGGCACCGTGATCGTCTCACCCGGCTGAGCGCCCAAGGTCTGAGCGCGCAAAGTCTGGGCGCGCAAGGTCTGGGCCGTGGCGGCACCAGCCGCCCCAATCAGCGCCATGGACGCCGCGGCGGCAAGCAGGATATGACGGGATTTCAGCATCGTCCGACCTCCTCACAAGATCAAAGCCAGAGCCTAATTCTCAGAGTCTGTTTGAAAACTCGCTAGGGTGAGCAAGCTGGCGTGTTTTTCCGAGCACCGAAGTGGCGCGACCGATGGGTCGTGCGCTCCGCTCGGTCGCTCGCCGAGCGAACGGAGCGCAAGAAAAGCGCGTCAGATGGCCACCATAGGTGAGTTTTCCAACAGATTCTAAGTCCAGCTCTACCGCTTTTCCACTACGGACCGCCCACCACCGGATGAAAAAATCGCCATCCCGAGGCCCCTTCACGCGTTGGCCGACCACACCGCGCGATAGAGGGCAACAATCTCGTCAGCACTCGGCACGCGCGGATTATTCCCCGGACTGCCGGACGCCAGCGCCTGCTCGGCCATCAACGGCAGCTTTGCCTCCCACGCCGCCGGATCGATCCCCGACGCGCGGGGTGTCGGCACGCCCAACTCCGCGTTCAACGCCACCAACCCGTCGGCCAGCTTCTCCCCCGCTACCTCGTCGCTATCATCAGCATCGGCAAACCCCAGGCACCGCGCCGCCGTCGCATAGCGCGGCCGCGCGGCCGCCAACCCGAACCGCGTCACCGCCGGCAGCAACATGGCGTTGGACAGTCCATGCGGCACATGGAAATGCGCGCCGATCGGGCGGGACATGCCATGCACCAGCGCCACCGAACTGTTGGTGAACGCCATCCCCGCCTGCATCGCCCCCAGCATCATCGCCTCCCGCGCCACCGCGTTCCCCGGCTCGTGATACGCCGCCCGCAGATGCGCCCCGATCAGCGCCATCGCCGCCAGTGCCATCGCGTCGCTCACCGGATTGGCCCGCCGCGACACATACGCCTCCAGCGCATGGGTCATGCTATCCACCCCGGTATCGGCGGTGGTCCGCCGGGGCACGCTGAACGTCAGCTGATAATCCACGATCGCCGCCACCGGCAGCGCCGCCAGCCCCGCGATCAGCATCTTCTCGTCATGCGCCGTGTCGGTGATCACGGTGAACCGCGTCGCCTCGCTCCCGGTCCCCGCGGTCGTGGGAATCGCGATCACCGGCAACCGCGCCACATCGGCCTGGTGCGGCACTTTATAGGCGCGGATCGGCAGCGCCCCGCTGGCCAGGATGGCCATCGCCTTGGCGGTGTCGATCGGCGACCCACCGCCAAACCCGATCAGGCAATCATGATCCCCGGCCCGCAAAATGGCGGCCCCGGCCTCGACCACCCGATCCGTCGGCTCCGGCACCGTGTCGCTGAACACGTCGAACGCCACCCCCGCCGCCACCAGCGGATCGAGGCAGCGCCGCACCAGGCCCGAGGACACCATGAACGGGTCGGTCACCACCAAAGGCCGCGACAACCCCAATTGCCCGAGCAGCCCAGCAATCTCGCCAACCCGGCCGCCACCGACCAGCATCAAACGCGGCGCGAACATAGTGATGGACATTTCCCACTCCCCCGGTTGGCCCGGTGTTGGTTGGTGAAGGAGGCAAGTAAGGCCGGGCTCTCCCTCCGGTGGCCATTCCAAGCGACGACGCCGTCGCGTGGAACCTTGGGCCACCGGAGGGAGAGCCCGGCCTTACTTCCTTCCCGTCACCCCGCCGTCGCCGCCACCCGCGCGCGGCGTTCGGCGTACAGTCCCAGCCGCAGCGCCGCGTTGGCGCTCACCGCCTGCACCGCGTCGGCTTCCGCCGCCACCGGCAGCGTTTCCGCGTAGTGGCACGCCGCCGCGTGGCCGGCGGCGACAGTGCGCAATGCGGGATCCTCGACGCGGCAGCGGTCCGTGGCAAAGCTGCAGCGCGTATGGAAATGGCAGCCCGGCGGCGGGTCCATCGGGCTCGGCACATCCCCGCCCGGGATCTGCTTGCCGCCGCGCCGATGCGGATCGGGGCGCGGGATCGCCGCCAGCAGGGTGCGCGTGTAGGGATGCCGGGGATTGGCGAACAACTCCGCTTTCGGCCCGATCTCCACGATCCGCCCGAGATACATCACCGCCACCCGGTCGGCGACGTGCTTCACCACGGCCAGATCATGCGCGATGAACAGATAGGACAGGCCGAGCCGCACCTGCAGATCCTTCATCAGGTTCACCACCTGCGCCTGGATCGACACGTCCAACGCGGACACCGGCTCATCGCACACCACCAAGGCGGGCTCGACGGCGAGTGCCCGCGCGATGCCGATGCGCTGCCGCTGGCCGCCGGAGAATTCATGCGGATAGCGCTGCGCGTGATAGGCGGCGAGCCCCACCAGCCCGAGCAGCTGGTTGACCCGCGCGCGGCGCGACAGCCGATCGCCGATCTCGTGCACCACCAGCGGCTCTTCCAGAATATCGCCCACCGTCATGCGCGGATTGAGGCTGGCGAACGGATCCTGAAACACGATCTGCATGCGCCGGCGCAATTTGCGCAGCGGCTGGCCGCCCATGTCGGTGATATCCACCCCCTCGAACCGCACGATCCCGGCGGAGGGCTCGATCAGCCTGAGCACCAGCCGCGCGGTGGTGGATTTGCCACAGCCGCTCTCGCCCACCAGCGCCAGCGTCTCGCCGCGATCCAGCGTGAAGGACACCCCATCCACCGCCTTCACCACGCCCACGGTCTTGGACAGCACCAGCCCGCGCTTGACCGGATAATGTTTGGAGAGGCCCTCGACCTCCAGCAGATGCCCGCTCATGCCGCGGTCTCCGCGGCGACCGCGAGTTCCAGCGGCGCGCGCAGACAAGCCGCGAGATGCCCGCCCCCGAGATCGCGCAAATCCGGCACGGTGCGCTCGCACTCGCCCACCCGGAACACGCAGCGCGGATGGAACCGGCAGCCCGGCGGCAGCGCGAACGGCGCCGGCACCGCGCCCTCGATCGCCAGCAGCCGCTCCTGGGTCTCCTCGATCTTGGGAATGCTGCCCAGCAGGCCGAGCGTGTAGGGATGCTGCGGATCGTCGAAGATCGCCGTGCCGGTGGTCCGCTCCACCACCCGCCCCGCATACATCACCGCCACCTCGTCGGCCATTTCCGCGACCACGCCCAGATCATGGGTGATCAGGATGATCGCCATGCCCATCTGCTGCTGCAGATCGCGCAGCAGATCGAGGATCTGCGCCTGCACGGTCACGTCGAGCGCCGTGGTCGGCTCGTCGGCGATCAGCAGATCGGGCTCGCAGGCCAGCGCCATCGCGATCATCACCCGCTGGCGCATGCCGCCTGACATCTGATGCGGATATTCGTCGAACCGCCGCGCCGGGGCCGGAATCCGCACCCGCCCCAGCGCCTCGATCGCGCGCGCCTTCAGGGCGGCGGCACTGGCGGTGCGATCATGCGCGCGCATCGCCTCGGTGATCTGGTCGCCCACGGTGAACACCGGGTTCAGGCTGGTCATCGGCTCCTGGAAGATCATCGCGATCCGCCGCCCGCGCACCGCGCGCATCTCGGCGGGGGACAGCCCCAGCAGGTCGCGCCCGTCGAACATCACCCGCCCGGCGGTCACCCGCCCGGGCTGCGGCACCAGGCGCATGACGGACAGCGACAGCATCGACTTGCCGCAACCGCTTTCCCCCACGATGCCCAGCGTCTTGCCGCGCGGCACCGACAAGGTCACGCCATCGACTGCCGGCACCTCCCCGTTACCAGTGCGGAAGGCGGTGCGAAGGCCCTCGATGGAAAGCAGCGGGGCGCTCGAAAGCAGCGGGGATGTCGGGGAATCGGTCATGCTGTCCTGAAGGTCGGGGGGCTGATCTGGTCCACGCCGCGATGCGCCCAGTCACGCGACGGCACCTCCGCCATGACGCGTTTCTGCGCCTCATGCAAGTGGGCGGCGGCCTGCTCATAATCCATGGTCAGCAGCCGGCCGGCCTCGACCACCTTCTGGCCATCGACGAACACGCTGTGCACCGCGCGATCCCCGGCGGCATACAGCAGGCTGCGCCACGGGTCACGCGCCGGGCGCATGCGTGGATGGGTGACGTCGACCAGCACGAGATCGGCCCGGCAGCCCGGCGCGAGACGGCCGATATCGTCGCGCCCCAGAGCCCGCGCGCCGCCGATGGTCGCCGCCTCGAACAATTCGCCGGCATTGATGGTGCGCGGATCGCCGGCCTGGGTGCGCGCCAGATACGCCACCAGCCGCAGCTCATCGAGCATGTTGTGCGGATAGGTGTCGGTGCCCACGCCCATATTCACCCCGGCGCGCCGATAGCGGCCGAAATCCTTCATGGTGATGCCGCGCCGCGCGAACACCGTCGGGCAATGCGCCACCGTGGTGCCGGTGTCGGCGAGCCGCCCGAGATCGCTATCGGTGTGCCACCGCGTCGAGGGATGGTCGTCGAGAAAAATCCCATGCCCGATGATGCTGCGCTCGCTGAGCAGCCCGAGATGATCGAGCCAGCCGATCGGCGTGAACCCGGTACGCCTGGTGATCTCGTGGAACTCGCTCACCGCCTGCGCCGCGTGGATCTGCCAGGCGAGCCCGCGCGACGTGGCTTCGGCCATGCTGTCGCGCAGCAGGCTCTCGCTGCAGGTGTCGATCTGCGCCGGCACCACCATGCCGAACAGCCGCCCGGACGGATGCTGCTCGGCGCGCTGGATCAGCGAGAACGCCTCCGCCATCTGCTTCTCGCCGGACGCCTCGTCCCACTCATATTCCACCAGATGGCCGTTGCGGGTGAACCAGCGCGCCGAGCGGAACATCGGGGCCACGCACACCCGCATGCCGCTTTCCGCCAGCAGATCGAGCCAGCCGGGATGCGCCATCGACAGATCGGCGACGGTGGTGACCCCGGACAGCAGCAGCTCGCTCAGCGCCACCCGCACGCAATCCGGCACCGCCTCGGCGTCGGTGCGAAACACCGGCAGATATTCGTACAGCGACGAATTATACAGCCCGGGGGTGCCGACCTCATCGGTCAGCCCCTTGTTCATCGGCTCACTGGACGGGTGCGAGTGGATGTTCACCAGGCCGGGCATCACCATGAACCCGGCGCCGTCGATCACCGTGTCGGCGACACCCTCATAGCCGCGCCCGACGAACCGGATCACCCCGTCCTCGAACGCCACGTCAGCGTCCGGCATGTAGACATGGCTCTTGCTGCCGGCGTCCCACGCCACCACGAAGGCGGCGTCGCGGATCAGGGTGACCGCCATGGGACTATTTCCCCACGGTGATATCGAGCCCTTTATAGAGACCGATGCCATACAGGCCGTGCGCCCGCACACCCTCGGTGCGCTTGGAGGACGCCACCCACAGCTGGCCACGGAACAGCGGGATCCACACGTTGGCCTCGGTGACCTTCTCCTGCACGTCGGCCAGCGCCTTGGCGCGCACCGCGGGGTCCGTCGCCTCGCGGGCCTGACCCAGCCACGCGTCGGTCTCCGGGTCCTTCCAGTTCATCCGGTTGGGCGTCGGCGCATTGCCGGACGGGAAATACAGATTGAGCGCGTCGCCGGCGGACACGTAAGGGTAGGACATCACGAACGCATCGAAATCCTGGGTCGCCAGCTTGCCCCAGCCCACCGTCGCGTCCCACAGCTGCACCTTCATATCCACGCCGATGCGCCGCATGTCCGCCTGCACGCTCTCCCACGCCCGATTGCTCTGCGGATCGCTCAGCCCATACAGCGTGAAGCTCGCGGCCACACCGCCCTTCTCGCGAATGCCGTCGGCACCAGGCTTCCAGCCCGCGTCGTCAAGCAGTTGTCGCGCGGCCACGGGATCATAGCCTGGCTCCATCCCCTTGGATTTCGGGTCATAATCGAGCGTCGCCGGATTGAGCAGCGAGTCCGCCGGGTCGGCCGCGCCAAAGAACACAAACTTGGTGATCGCCGCGCGATTGACCGACATCACCATCGCCTTGCGCAGCACGGGGTCGTTGACCACCGGCTTGTCGATCTTGAAGCCCAGGAAGTAATCCAGGAAGTAATTCGGCTGCTGGGACATATGCACATTCGGCATGTGCTTCAGCCCATCCAGCGCGAAGAACGGGATATATTGGGTCACGTCCCCCTGGCCGGACTGCAGCGCCGCCAGCCGCGTATTGCTGTCCGGCAGCACGCGAAAGATCACGTGCGCGACCTGCGGTTCCGGATTCTTGTAGATCGGCGGGCCCCATTTATAGCCGGCATGCCGATCGAGCACGAGATCCGAGCGTGGCGTCCAGGACGACCAGCAATACGGGCCGGTGCCGTTGAACCCCTGCACGCCGAAATTCTGCCCGAGCTTTTCGACCGAGTTCTGATCGACGATCGTGCCGAAGAACAAGGACAGCTGATACAGCAGCTCGCTGAATGGCGAATTGAGCTCGTATTCGACGGTGTATTTGTCGACCGCGCGAATATCCTTCACCGGGCCGGCCCGCCAGCGCACCGGGCTGTGCGTCGCGGGATCGGCGAGCCGCTTCAGCGAATACACCACATCGCTCGCGGTCATCGGCCGCCCGTCGCAGAACGTCACGTCCTGGCGCAGATGGAACGTATAGAGCTTGCCGTCCGGGCTGACCGTCCAGCTCGATGCGAGCCCGGGCACCACGGTCTTCATGTCCCAATCCATGCCGACCAGCGTGTCGCCCATCATGCTGACCACCTCGCCCGAGGCGATCGCGGTGGAGCGCACCGGGTCGTAATTATCGGCATCGATGGCACGCAGCACCACCAGCGTGTCCCGCGGCGCCATCTGCGCCAACGCGGAACCCGACCAGAAAGCGAGCAACCCCGCCAGCAGAACGCGCGTCTTTGTCATGGCAATCGTCCTCATTGTCCGAAACTCACACGCGCATGCGTGGATCGAGCGCGTCCCGCAGCCCATCACCAAGCACGTTGAATGCCAGCACGATCAGAAAAATCGCCACACAGGGCACGACCGCGATATGCGGCGCGAAAAACAGGAAGGTGCGCCCTTGCGAGGCCATCGCCCCCAGCTCGGCGGTCGGCGGCTGCGCGCCCAGCCCGATGAACGACAGCGCCGCCCCCAGCAAAATCACCTGCCCGAACCGCAACGTCGCCCACACGAACAGAGCGGACGCACAGTTCGGCAGCAGATGGCGCCAGATCATGCGCCGATCCTCCATGCCCACCGCCCGCGCCGCCTCCATATAATCCCGCGCCATCTCCACCACCGCGGACGCCCGCACGATCCGGGCCGCCAACGGCACCGTCGCGATCGCCAGCGCCAGGATCACCGGCGCCACCCCCGGGCCGAGAATGGCGGCCAGCGCCAGCCCGAACAGAATGGCGGGAAAGGACAGCATCACATCCATGCAGCGCATGATCACGCCGTCCAGCTTGCGATAGAACGACGCCATCAGGCCGAGGATCATGCCCAGCCCGCCACCCAGCACCAGCGACACGGCCGCCATCAGAAGGGTGAGCCGGAGCCCGTAAGCCAGCCGCAACACCATGTCGCGCCCCTGGTCATCAGCCCCCAGCCAATGCGTCATGTCCGGCGGCTGCATCGCGATCGACAGATCATTATCATACGGATCGCCCGGCACGATCCACGGCGTGAACAAAGCCACGATCACCAGCGCCACCACGAATGCCAGCGCCAGCATCGCCGGAAGATTGCGCTGCAGCCGAACCAGCGCCCTCACGTGCGAACGCGCGGATCGAGCACCGCATACAGCAGATCGACAGCCAGATTGACCAGGATGAACCCCCCGGCCAGCACCAGGATGGTCCCTTGGGCCATCGGAAAATCGCTCGACAGGATGGCGCCCACCGCCAGCTGGCCCACCCCCGGCCAGCTGAAGATGGTCTCGGTCACCACCGCCCCACCCAGCAGAAACCCGATCTGCAGCCCGATCAATGTCACCACCGGCACCAGCGCATTGCGCAGCGCATGGCGCAGGATCACCGCCCCTTCGCGCAGCCCCTTGGCCCGCGCGGTGCGCACATGCTCGGCCCCCAGCACGTCCAGCACCGAAATCCGCGTCATCCGCGCCACCGGCCCCACGAACACCAGCCCCAGCGTCACCGCCGGCAGCGTCAGCGATTCCAGCCCCTCCAGCGTGTAGAACGGCCCGGCCCGCCCGGTGAACGGCAACAGCCCCCAGCGAAAGCCGACGAACCAGATCAGCACCAGCCCCACGAAAAACACCGGCACGGACACGCCGGCCACCGACACCGCCATCACGATCCGATCGAGCCACCCGCCGCGCCGCACCGCCCCGATCGTGCCCATGAAAATCCCCAGCGGCACCGACCAGATCAACGAGCCCAGCATCAATTCCACCGTCGGCCCCATGGTGCGGCCGAGCTCCGTCGACACCGGAATATTATTGATGATCGACACACCGAGATCGCCATGCGCGAGGCGCAGCAGATACAGCCCGAACTGCACGATCATCGGCTTGTTCAGCCCGAGCTCGGCGCGGATCGCGTCCACAACCTGCTTGGTCGCCATCGGCCCCGCCCGTACCACCGCCGGATCGGTCGGCACCACCTGCATCAACAGGAACCCGATCAGCAACACGCCGATCAACACGGGAATGGCCAGCAGCAACCGCTGCAGGACATGCCTCAGCATACGTCAGGCGAACACGCCATGGCGGTCGAACGCGCAGGCGCCTTCCAGCAGCACGAGATCGGCCTTGGTGGTCAAAATCCGCGCCGGGTCGCCCGCGAAAATATCCTCGGACAGCACCGTCACATCCGCCAGCATCCCCGGCAGCAACCGCCCCTTGCGATCCTCCGCGAACTGCGAATAGGCGCCGTTATAGGTGTAGCAATGCACCGCCTCGGCCACGCTGATCGCCTCTCCGGCGCCCAGCACGGTCCCCCGGTTGGTCTTGCGGGTCACCTGATTATACAAATTATGGAACGGGTTGGTGGCGCACACCGGCGCGTCCGAACTCGCCGCCGGATGCTGCCCCGCATCCAGCCACGACCGCATTGGATACGACGCATCGGTGCGCGCCTGCCCCAACACCTTCACATACAGATCGCCGAACTCGTACAGGAACGACGCCTGCGGCACCGGCTCGATCCCCCGCGCCCCCATCCGCGCCATCTGCCCGGCATTCAGGAACCCGCAATGCTCGATCCGATGCCGACGCCCGGCCACCGGCATATCCACACTGTCAGCCGCCTCGATCCCGCTCAGCACCTGCTCGATCGCGGCATCCCCGATTGCATGAATATCGAGCTGCCACCCCTGCCGATGATAGCGCATGAGCATGTCGTGCATCTTGTCGGTCGGGAAACACAGAATGCCCTTCCCCCCCGGCAGATACGGCTCGGACATCGCCGCCGTCAGCCCGCCCGCCGAGCCGTCGCCGATCACCTTCATCGCCCCGAACCGCAACATATCGTCGCCGTCCATCGGCCGAATCCCGGCCTCCCACGCCGCCGCCCCGATGCCCTCCGGCTCGTTGCCCGCCAGGCACACCCAGATCCGCACCGGCAACCGCCCGGCCGCATGCACCGTGCGATACGCCGCTACCTCGCGCATCCCCGCGGCCGCCCCCAGGATCATGTCGGACCCGCTGGTGAACCCCTCGGACAGCATATGCCGCCCGCCCCGCTCGATCGCATCCACCAGCGCCTGGTCCGCGGCCTCCGGAATGATGTCGCGGATCAACCGCTGCGCCCGCTCCAGCATCAGCCCGGTCAGCCGACCGTCCCGCCGCTCCAGCGCGCCACCCTCGGGATCGGGCGTGTTATGCCCCACCTCCGCCAGCGCCAACGCCGCCCGATTGGCGACCCCGACATGCCCGCAGGTCCGCACGATATACACGGGATTGTCCGGCGCCGCCGCCGACAGCTCGTCCGCCGTCGGATGCCGCCCGACATCCAGCACCCCCTGATCATAGCCCCGCCCCAGCACCCAAGCCCCCTTGGGAGCCGACTTCGCCGCCTCGCGGATCCGCCGCAGCAGCTCGTCCAGCGTGTCCACCTCCTCGGCACGCAGATTCACCTGCATCATGCCAAGGCCCATCATCAACATATGCTGGTGCGCGTCGTTCAGCCCGGGGATCGCCACCCGCCCGCCGAGATCGATCCGCCGCGTCTTCGCCCCGGCCATGTCCGACACGGCCGCGAGACTCCCCGCCCCCACGATCCGCCCATTGGAAATCGCCAACGCCTCGGCGAACCCCTCACGCAGCCCCCGAAAAATGCGGCCCCCATGGAGCAGCGTGTCGGCGTAGCTCAACCCCGATAATCCGGCCGATCATTCTCCACCAGCCGCAACGCCGACTCCCACGCCGCCTCGTAATGCGGCAAACTCTCCTCACCCGGCCGATTGAACTGCGACGCGGTGTGCAGCCGCACCTCCTCCGGCGGGAAAATCAACTCCGCCCCGCCCGACATCGCCGCCACCTGCGCCTGACAGGCCCGCTCCAGGTAATAGATATTGTTGAACGCCTCAGGGATCGTCCGCCCGGCCACCAACAACCCGTGATTGGCCAAAATCATCGCCCGATGCTGCCCGAGATCCGCCACCAGCCGATCCCGCTCATCCAGATCGAGCGCAATCCCCTCATACCCGTGATACGCCAGATGCCCATAAAACTTCAGCGCATGCTGGGTGATCGGCAACAACCCATTCTTCTGCGCCGCCACCGCCATCCCCGCCGCGGTGTGCGTGTGCACCACACAACTCAAATCCTCGCGCGCCATGTGAATCGCCGAATGAATACAGAACCCCGCCGCATTCACCCGCCGATTCTGCCCGTAACTATCGACCACATTCCCGTCGAGATCGATCTTCACCAAGTCACTCGCCCGCATCTCGTGAAACATCACCCCGTAATGATTGATCAGGAAATGATGCTCAGGCCCGGGAATACGCGCGCTGATATGGGTGTAAATAAAGTCGGTCATCCGAAAATGCGCGACCAGACGATACAAAGCAGCCAAATCGCACCGGATCTTCCACTCAGCCTCGGACACGCCCTGTAAAGCGGCCGGCGGTGTGATCACGTTCATGCGCTGTCTCCTATGAAACCCCCGAAACTCTCCGCCGCAGCGCACCACGGGTCAAGTGCGGGGTGTTGATGTCTGGGTGGGGACTGCGAGGAAGTAAGGAAGGCTGGGCTCTGCCCAGACCCGCAAAGGGGCACACGCCCCTTTGAACCCCCAGACTTAAGGGTCTCTGACGAAGGGGGCTGACAAACCGGCTGCAACCTCCGAGTAAGCCCCCTTCGTCAGAGACCCTTCACAGCTAAGGTCCAGGGGCTTGGCCCGTCGCGCGAAGGCGCGCTCCGGACCTGGCGGGTCCGGGCAGAGCCCGGCTTACTTGCTTCCTCCCAGCCTCCACCCAGACATCAATATCCCCGCACTGGATCGTAGAGCCCTGGGGGAGTTTCGCCGGCTTCGAAGGCGGCGATGATTTTGGCCAGGTGGCGCGCGCGTTCGCGTTTGGCGCCGAAGCTTGCGATATGCGGCGTCACGATGATTTTCGGGTGGGTCCAGATCGGGCTTTCCGCGGGCAGCGGCTCCGTATCGAACACATCGAGCATAGCCCCGCACAGATGCCCGCTATCCAGTCCCGCGATCAGGTCCGGGATCAGGATTTGCGGCCCTCGTCCCGCGTTCACGATCCCCGCCCCTTTCGGCAGCAACGCGATCGTTTCCGCACAGATCAACCCGCGTGTTGCCGGCGTATCCGGCAGCAGGCACACCAGGATATCCGTCCGCGCCAGAAACCCCGCCATCTCCTCGGGCCCGGCGAAGCTCTCCACCCCATCGACGGATTTCCGGCTGGTCGACCACCCCGCCGTCTGGAACCCGAGGCGCGACAGCATCTGTGCGGCCCGCGTCCCTAGATTGCCCATCCCCATCACCCCGGCGCGCGTGTGCAGGGCACTCCGCTCGGTGACGAACCCGTCCCACTTCCCCGCCGCCTGCGACGTCACGATCCGCTTCATATCGCGCAGCAACGACAGCGCGCCAAGGCACACATATTCGCCCATCCGCTGCGCCTGATCGTCCGTCAGCATTCGTACCAGCGGCAGGTGCTTGGGATAGGTCGGATCGCTGGTGATATGATCCACCCCCGCGGCCGAGCTTGAAATCAGCCGCAAATTCGGCAGTTGCGCGAGCCGCCCCGGCTCCGGCTGCCACACGAACGCGTAACGCACATCCTCCGGCGGCACCGGATCGTCCCAATGCCGCACATCCAGATGCGGCGCGAACTCCGCCAGCAGGCTCTGCCATTCCGGCATCGCTTCCGGACCACCGGTTTTCACGAGCAGGATCATGCCACAGGTCCCAT
>Ga0116226_10004308_pt1 | contig 12603 bp, 13 predicted proteins | sample S1TSphfallax_FD_89692 | JGI IMG/M metagenome (GOLD analysis project Ga0116226, IMG submission 89692) | Host-associated microbial communities from peat moss isolated from Minnesota, USA - S1T2_Fa - Sphagnum fallax MG | ecosystem: Host-associated > Plants > Peat moss > Unclassified | place: USA... | reverse complement strand
TGTGGGCCTCGTGGAGAGGTCCAGAGTATACTATAAGGGGGAAGGTGGTGGCTTCCCCCAAGTCCGGGCCGTGGTGAGTCTTGTGTGTCCGTGTTGCCCGTGGCTCGTCCTAGCACCAAAAGTGCTCCAACTACGCACTAACCAATTTGTGTGGGTTGTGCGCAAGCCCGTATGAGTGAGTAAAGCTTGTCAACTCTTCCTAGTCCCATCCCGGAGCTCCAACACGCCCCTCTAGCCCTCAAAGTGTTGTGAGCTAGGGAGCGTGCCCCGACTTCTCTCTCTTCTGTTGTCTTTCACTTGGACTCACATTTGAGTCCTTCAAGGAGTTGAGAATGCGTCATTAGGGGTGCGTTAGATAAGGTTTAGAGATTACTTTAATAATCTTGGTTGATTAGTGCATAATTATTTATCAAAAACAAAATAACATAATTTTTGCTTAGAAAACCACAATGTGCTCGTAGGAAAACATGAACTTATTTTATAAACTTGAGTTGAATTTTGATGTGGCCAGATCTATTAACCTTGAGTAACACAAATATTTGTCAAGAATGATGTGAATGTATTTGGGAAACTTTAATTAATTTTGTGTGATAAGGTCAAATGCTTGAAATGATTGATTAATATGACCTTTGTTATGCATTTTGAAGCTTAGGTTGTACTTGGAAGACAAATTTCAAATACAACTACCATGAATTTTATTTATTGTTTGATGCAGTTATTTGATATGAACCTTAAGTAATAGATCAGTCCTTGGATTCAAGGTTTAGGAACCTCTTTGGCATGATTTAGTTGAATTTAGATATGTGGTTGTTTTAAGGACCCTAAATGAATGAACTTGCATTGAAAGTTCAAAGGTGAAATTCATGTGAATTATGTGTAAGCAATTTCAAATTCACATGTTTCCAACTACTAATAATAAAAGGAATTATGCGTTGACATAGATTATTGGAGATGATCATGATTAATTTATGGTTTGTATCAAGGTTTAGATTGTATTTAGAAGTATTTTACATTTAGGGAAGTAAAAGCTAAATTTTTGTTTTAACATAGTTTGCTTGAAATGGTGTTGATTAATCTATGGTTTGTTTTGAGGTTTAGATTGTACTTCGAAGCATTCTTCATTTAGGGAAGTAGTCTTATAACTATATTATTCCTAGAAGTACAAATGCTATAGTTAATTGGATCATACTCTTCCAAGTGTATATGTTACAATCTACTAACACAAGCTTCAATGTTAACTTGATGTAGTTGCTTACTCTAAGCAATATAGTGTTTGGATTTAAGATTCAGGAGATTTTTTAGCAAGCTTTTGTAAAGTTTTAATTTGTTTAATTATGTTTCAAGTACCATATAGTGAGTGGTAGAAAGTGCATTGAATTTTGGAACTTGATTCATGTGATTGTGAAACCGATTCATATTTAAATTATAGATCTTGCATTCATAAGGTCTAATTGAAAATTGTTGAGATGGTCCAACAACTACTTTAAAGTTCAATGAGGGATAATTTATGTAATGTACTTTGTAATGTCTAGGTGTACTCACACTTATGTGTTTATTTTTTGCAATTGGATTTTTTCATAAAATTCAATTTGAAGCATCCATGTGTTCTTATTATGTTGACAAAGTTTCAAGACCTAAAGCCCTAGTTTGTGAAAAGGTTAAAGGAGAATAACACTTGTACATGTTGGTACCATATAGAATTAAATGAACTTCAACTTGGTTAGAATGCTATGCGAGTATTAAGAAAAGGTCTCCATGGTGATTGTGTTTGTCCTTGTTAGAGTGTATGTAAACCTAAATTGAATAGTATGTCAAGTCATGAAACCCCTTGCAGTGCCCATCTCCAAACATACAATACATTGACTTCATCGTGAAGTTCAATATTGGGCTCCAAAGAGGATATTGCTAAGTTCCATAAAAGGAGACGTATCATGGGTGATTACCATAGTTGTGGGATTGAGTTGTTAAAAGTATGTCAAAAAAAGCTTTGCATTAATAAAAAGACACAATGGTGGTCCATAGGCCATGAAGTGGTGGGTACAACTTTTGAAGGTCGAGACAAGAAGGTTAATAAGGTTATGTATAATGACACAACACCCCTTGAGTTGATAGAATATCTCGAGCCCTATCTTTTGGAATTTCTTGTACACAACTTCATATCTCATTGGCAAGAGACTACTGACTATGATCCAATGATAGAAAATTCCAAAATCCTTAAGGAAGTTCATTATTATGTACTTGATGGAAAGGATTGTGAAACCTTATTTGTGTAGCATGTTTTTAAGCTCCATTGGGAATCCTTGAAGTCCAAAGGTTGCCAACCCATAATGCATGTTGTGTGGTCTGATAGTTGTTCTAGCTAATTCAAAAGTGTTCAAACTTGGTACTTTTTGGGAAGGTATCACAACGACACAATAAGTGAGTAATTTGCCATCATGTTGCCAGATGGTTTAGAATTACTTTGCCATCGGCCATGGCAAAGCAAAAGTAGACAAAGTTGGTGCTTTATTGAAAAGAAAGTTGTGGAAGGATCAATTGAAACCTCAAGGACTAAAAATTCAAAATGCCAAGGAGGTAATCAAATTCTTATGAGCAAAAGCAAATAAATTTCATGTAGCTCATGTCAATGCAAGAAGGATAATTGTTAAGGGAGTAGGTAGATTACATTGTTTTTGGGGACTTACAAGGCATTATAGATAGAAATAGGTCATTAGACAATTTGGCTGTTATAATTTTTGCATTCTTGTTGAGTTTTGTTAGTATTCATGTTATGGTGACTTGGGGATTTCCCAAGAGTAGGAGTTTTATAAAAGTGAAAAACATTCATAAACACACAATTTGGGAGTAGGGATAGAGATGTAAGTACTTGATAGAAAAACTACAAATTCTAGTGTTTAACACTATGGATTTAGTTTTGTTGTTTGATTACACTTTAGTAGAACATGAATTTTTGTTGTAATTTTGTTGAAGTTTTCAATAAACCAAGAGATATAAAAAAATTCATGGATTTCCATATTGTATTTGTTGTGTGAAACATTTGTGGTATTAGAAATATCATGAAAATGAACTATAAATTATATTTTGGAATGCAAATTTTGGTTATTTGAAATAATCATGAATATAATGTTTTAATGAATTGCAGATATATGTGTGTTTAGAATCAGTGCAGAATTGTGAATGAGTGTGTGTTTGTAGTGAAAATCTATTATCACAATAAGTGTGGAATGGTTCTGGAGGAATTAAATCCACATATACCATTTAGCAACCATATTTTAGGGGATTTTTGTTTGTTTTTTCTTACAAGAACAAAAGGGCTTTTTGCATTTTCTATTGTTTATATTATAAATGAAGGTGTTCAAAAAAGTGGTTTAGTTTTCAATTTAGATTTAAAAGGGGTATGTTAAAAACCACCAAAGGTCTGAGCATCTAACATCATAAAGATTACAAAACAATATACATATTCTAAAGAATAAGGATTGTGAGATAAGATGAATTGAATGGTCACCTAAAGTTTACTATGGCAATTGGATTTGAAGGCAAATCAACAAGGTATTGAAGGAAAAAATAAAACAATCTTAAGGGGACAAATGTCATTTTTACCACAAGAGGTGGTAATGCGTGAAGTATGGATTAATGGTCTTCAAAAAAAGCATCGTTATAGACGACGATCTCCACGGAGAGATATGTCATCAAATACTCACCCAAATGAGTGGGTGCAGTATATTTTTCAATTGCAATTTATGGTTCAAAGTCACAAAGATCAAGATGAAGCAAGGACTTTTATAATATTTAATTAGCTACAAGAAATATCAAGTCCAAAATCAATGACTAACTAAGGAAGGGATATTATAGGAGATATATAATGCAAGTTTGTGTACCAATATGCATTTCCAGATTTTTATGAACTAATGGAAGATTAGGAGGTGGAAGAAAACACCAATATCAATGTGCTTAAAGAGACTAAGGAAAACTACCTAAGACCATCTAAATATGTAGAGGCACAAATGAATGTGTTGGATGAAGTACCATAGTCATACTCACATCAAAGAAATCTAAAGTTGGATCAAACAAGGTACACAACCGAAACCAAGGATCATGAATTTGTGGCTTTGGAGGTAACCATATTACTTTCAAAAGTATGTGCATTATGTGAGGAAGGACATGCAATCATGGATTGTCTTTTTGTGCCTTTTCACATCAAAACATGCATTGTCAGACATGTGGAGTTACAAAATGTGGTAGGAACATTAATGAATCAATCACAAGAGCAAGAATTAGGAATTCATGTAGTTTAAAATAGATTGTGAAGCATGCAGTTGGGAGGTCAATTGGGACCACAAAGTCGACAAAGTTGTCCATTCATTCAATTTAGGAGTAAAGTACCAAAGGTGTGTGCACATCCACATTTTACATCACATAGGATACCAATGGATAACCACAAAATGGGGCATCGTCAAACTTGAGTTAACTCAACTTCACCAAGAATGTCAAAAACGATAATTGTTGAAATCTAGAGACAACTTATTGGAATAGAGGTTATTCAACCACTTAATGTTGTAATACCAACCATAGGAGTGGAAATAGTTGTTGCACCCAACACAAATTTTGTTAGAGGCGGAGTACTAATTGGATCTACATTGAACTTGGGTCATGGATTGGGAGGGGTCTTGGTAGGAAGGAATTTGAATTGGAGTTTAGGACTACCATCACCAACTATTGGAATTGTTGGGACCCCAAATGGTGTTTACTAATCCTCTAATGACCACTCATAAATAGGACTACAAATCGACCACTAATGAGCTTAATAACTACTATAGGATACAAAAGTAAAAATGTTGGAAATCTAGGAGGAGGACATAAAAAACCATGCAAGAATCCTCAATCACAAAAATGGCCATTCTATGAGGCTAAATAGGTTAACTTTTTAGTACCTTGACTTTAAAAAAGATGCTGACCTATATGTTCATGTCAAAGCGTCCAATTATGCAATGAAGGCAAATGCAAAAACTTCTAAAATATATATCATCAATGCAATCAACTATACGTTAAAAGAATACATTGAAGTAGTGCCACAATTACATGTCAAAATTTCCTAATTATATATTTTTGGAACTTCCATAAACATTTTGCAAACCTCATCAAAAGACTTAGAATGATGAACAAATAGACTTGGAGTTGAAAAACATGAAGCCTGAGGAGATTGAAAAGGTGGAGGTTTATTATGCATAGAGTTAGAAGTTGGCTCATGGTCTACAAATACCAACCACAAATAATTTTTTTATTATCGTGTTTAAGGCAAGCTTGCAATCAATAGGTCAAAATTGCAACTATAGGGATGAAGTGGTCAACATGACAATAACATAAGGAGGCGACGATGTTGTGTGAAGAAGGAATGACTATTGTCAAAGCAAAGAACACACTTTCAATACCACATAATACTAAATAGGTAGTACCACCAAAAACACAAAGTAATATAACGACGACTGACAAGCATTACACAAATTGTGGAATGATTAATCATAATGTGGAGACATGCAAAAAGAAAGAGCATACCACAGTGGCAACCATAGAGGCAACACCATTGAATCAAAAACCATAGAAAACATTATCATATACATGTCACAATTGTGGTTTGAATGGACATAAAATGACAAACTATCTTTATTGAAATGTAAAAAATATTTCATGGGAAATCTGACACACCCCCACATTCCTTGAAAGATTCAAATGTAGATCCAAAAGTGGAAACAATGGAAGAAGGAGTTAGGGTACACTTTGTCGCAACCCTAGCCTTGGGCTTGTGACCAAAGCAAAGGCTTGCAAAGGTGCGGGCCAAGAATGAAACTTGGGAGTTACATTTCATGCTCCTAGGAGTATAGGAAAGTGTGAGAGAATGTGCCCCCACACTCCCAAATGATTCACTTTGGGAATTGGATTCATGGTGGACTTTTGAATTTTTAAAACACAATTGCAGGGGTTAAAAATCATTGGATTGAAATGTTCATTACACCATTGAAAAGCTCTTAGAACGTATATGTCCAAAATGGGCTTGCATGACCCATTGGGCACTTAAAACATATGTTATGGCCAGATGAACGGCCGGGAGTCAAATTAGCAATTTGACTTCCAACCACTAAAAGTCAAGAATCGCCCTGATTTCTTTGCATGAGGGTGGCATGTCACATATCATTGCAAAGCTCTTAAAAAAGGCTAAAACTTTTCTTTAAAACTCATCTCAATCAAAGGATTGCACACAAAGTTATGGGCCTCCAAAGTCGCAAGAGTCCTAATTTAGGGAATTTCAGGACTCCAACTTGGGAGTCCTAGGACAAAATGACATTTGGGTGCAGGCCCCATGGCCAAACACAAAGAATAATATAAAGGGGAAGGTGTTGGCTTCCCCAAGTCTAGGCCGTGGTGAATTTTGTGAAATTGTGTTTGCCCGTGCAACAAAAGTGCTCCAACTACGCACTAACCAAGTTGTTATTTGGTTTGTGCAGGTCCATGTGATTAATTGACTTACTTTTGACTCTTCCTAGTCCCCATCTCTATGCTCTAGCACACCCCTCTACCCCCAAAGTGTTGTGAACCAAGTCTTCACGCATTCCTCTACATCATCTTTCAAATTAGGCTAATAGTAAGACTTCTTGGGGAATGTTATGGTGCGTTTTGCGTCACCATGGCATGCAAGGGGCCCATTATGACATTTTTTCAAAAACATGTCCTTATACCTCCTTTTCAAAAAAAGAGTCAATTATGTTTATACCATAATAATTTGTTTTGTAAGTGAAAGTGTGATTTGATTCCTTTTTGAATGTTTTGCTTCATTTCCTTGGCAAATCCATCACATTGGCTCACTAGTTGAACTTCCTTTTGAAGCTATTTTTCCCCCACATACACCACCTTAAGTTAGTGTTTGTGATTTAACGCATTGGGCACCACGTTTTCCTTTTAGGGCTTGTGTCAATGTCCACAATGAACAAGGCGAATGTGTCTTGCCATCTCACTTGTTTTGATGATAACTTTGGTTAAGTGGCAAAGTATTTAAAGGTGACATTATTAGTCCACACACCACCACATTTTTGGAACATATGTAATGACCCCAAGTCTTGAGACAATGTATCATGACCCACATTTCCTTTTCATGTGTTAGCTAGTTTCCTTCCGTTTTGTTCAACTTTTTGCTTTCAAACGCCATAGGCCTTCCATCTTGCACTAGGACTCCTCCAATCGCAAAGTCGGGCAACTTCAACACATGCGTTTTCAGCAAAATGCCTTTCAAGCTTTTAAAGTCCTCATTGCATGTCCCATTCATAAATTCCGGATGAATTTTTCAAAAGGTTTGTCAAAGAAGTGGCTATCTTTGTAAAGTTATTAATGAACTTCCGATAATAAAAGGCCAATCCTAAAAATGATCTTAAGGCCATAATCGACCTAGGTGGCTCCCAATGCAAAATTGCCTTCACCTTGTGGATGAGCTTTCTTGGGTGATCTTATGTCCAAGGAAATCCATTTTTGTCACCCTGAATTTTCATTTCTTGAATTTAACATATAACTTATTTTTTCTCAACCTTTGGAACACCTTTTGGAAATGCTCCACATGCTTTTCCATAAAGTTGCTATAGACCAAAATGTTGTCTATGTATATGACCACAAAGTTATCAAGCCACTCCCAAAAAATGTTATTCATGAGTGTGCAAAAATGTGGTGAGTGCATTGGTGAGTCCAAAAGGCATCACCAAGTACTTGTATGAACCATACCTTATGCGACAAGTGGTTTTTTTATTTTCCCCCCTTTGTAATTTGAATTTGGTAATACCCTAAGCATAGATCAATCCTATAACATTTTAGCTCCTGAATGATGCACTCCTAAATTCCTTGTTAGACCCACTTGAAGGTTTAGGTATGTTGAATTGCGGAAAGTTGGAACTTGGAATCGCTCCCGACTTCCAGCACTAAAGGGGGAAAGAAGGGCGTGCTAGAAGTCTCGGGATTAGATTAGGAAGAGGGACAATTATCTTGTTACATGGTCCTGCATCCAAAAACCAACCACAAGTTAGTTAGAACTCATTTTGCACCCTTTTGGTGTTGGGACAAGCCACGGGCGACCTTGGACTCACTTGACTCACCACGGCCCGGACTCGGGGGAAGCCACCACCTTCCCCCATATATTATTCTTTGCGTTACTCCGTGGCACCTACATCCGAATGGCTCTTTTTCCCAGGACTCCCAAAGTGGAGTCCCGAAATTCTCCCGGGTTGGACTCCGGGGACTTTGGGCATCCATAACTTCTTGCTCAGACCTCTGATTGGGATGAGGTCTAAAGAAATCTTGTATTTCTTTTCAAGAGCTTTTCAACACCATGTTGCACTCCTTCTACAAACGTCGCGATCGGGTCGATTCCCGACTTTTAGTGGTCGGGAGTCAAATTGCCAGTTTGACTCCCGACCTTTCTTTTGCCCATAAGTTGGGCTGTAGATGTCCAAATGGCTTATGCAAGGCCATTTTGGACATTTACACTTCAAGACCTTTCCAACGGCTTAAAGAACACCCCAATACGAGGTGTTTTGACCCCTGAAATCTAGCTCTAAGTTTTTGGGAGTCCCGGAGGACTCCAAGTTCTCACTTTTTGGAGTGTGAGTTTCATCCTCACATTTAGCCCAAAGTGGGGTTGCGACATTGAAAGTCAATCAAACAAATAATCAATTCGAGGTAATGGATATCAATTCTTCATTGTCACCTTTTTGAAGGCTCTATAATCCACACACATCCTCAATGTCCCATGCTTCTTATGAACAAAAAGGACGGTTGCCCCATATGGTGATTTACTAGGTTTGATGTATCCCTTTGCAAAGAGTTCTTCAAGTTGAATTTTAAGTTCCTTCAACACCTCATGACTCATTTGATATGGGGGCTTGGTAGGAGGTGCCACTCTTGGCATCATTTCGATTACATGGTTGACTCGTTTTCTCGGGGATAATTCATCAAGTAACCTTTCAAGCATCACATCTAAAAATTCATCCAACATTCACTTAACACACTTGGAAGACTCACCAAGTCGATAACTTCCTTTGCCTTGGACTTGTCCAACATATGCATCACACACAACATGCCATAATCTCCCATGCATTCCTTTTCCAAAGTTTTACCTAACAACAAGTGGATGGTTGATCCACCCACATTAAGCACATCATGTGCCTTCATTCGAACGATCCCATTTTTGGATGGGATTTTAACTAGCCTATTGTGCCCTTTTATGAACACATTATTGTGGGTGATGAATTCCATTCCCAAAATGCATTCCATTCCCCCTAAGGTGGAAACCAAAAAATCCACCTTTCCTTTCCAATTCCATAGTTGAAGAAGCACGTCTCTTGTTTACAATCTGGTGGGGAATTTCATTCGCAAAGTGCACTTCAATGGGTGCCTTGAGCTCCTCCAACTAGAGCTCCATTCTTTTGGCACTTTCTTGGGTTATGAAGTTGTGAAAAGCCCATGTGTCTAAAAGACATAACACCCCACGCTTAAAAACCTTCCCTTTTAAGAAAATATGGCGATTATGTTCACTTTGGGCGAGGTTGGCGACAAGGGAAATTACCTTAAAACCCCCATTCCCTAGTTTGGGTTTGGACTAATCTTTGGAGTAATGTCTCACTAACATCCCCCTTGGGTTTGCGCCCTTTCAAATGAGCCCCCTTCGACAAAAATTCCTTTAGGTTTAAACCTTGAAATTGTTTGGGCTTTTCCCCCTTTGAAGTGTCTTGCCCTTGATTCCATTCCCCTTCATGGTGTGCCTTCTTGTGAAGGAATTTTTTCTCCTTCTTGAACCCATACTTTTCATCATGTCCCACATCCAAAAAACCCTCCATTTTCATGATGGCCTTGGATAATGAGGCGGGCTAATTCTTTTCAAGCTTACGCTTAGCCTAAGTTGGGAGCCTCACCACAAAATGGCACACACAATCTAATCCATGCATATGCCGAATTTCAAGCATGAGTTCGGAATACGCCCTCACATATTGGCACAAGATGTCATTTGTCGCATTCACAAGGTCATGGAGTTTGCATCTTGAGACATAATCAAAATTCTTTGGAATGAATTCCAACTCAATGCGTTCCTTGAAAAATTCCCATGTGTAGCCATGGGTCTTCCTTTCTTTTTGCCTCACTATCCTCCACCATGTTGAACATAACCTTTTAAACAGGACTGGGTAAGTTCCACAGCCAAATGTCGCCCAATTTCGGCAACATGAAAATAGTCCTCCATTTTCGCAAGCCAAGCATCTACAACCTTGTGATCTCAGACCTCGTCGAAATTCCCAAGCTTAGTGGGCTTGAATCCTACACCTTTTGATGATCCTTTTTTGAGGGCTGCAACCAACTTAATGAAATAGAACCTATTCATTTTCAATAGAACTTCCAATTGTTCTAGTGTGAGAAAAAACTATGGAGTGTTGCTCTTTTTCACTTTCATGGTCATCGTGGTCTTCTTGTTCTTCATGATCCTCCTACTCCTCCATACTAGTTTCATGTAAAACATCTAGAGTCTTAATGGGTTTTGTCACCACAACCTCTTCAATTGGATTGCACATTCAATGGATTGAGCTTTTACTAGAGCTTTAATACGAAGTGGCACGCCCCTAAACTCTTCAAAAGACCCAAAGGTGGGTCTTAAAACAAAACAATGGAAGAAAAAAAGAGTTGGGGCGCTCTAACTTGTAGCACTTTGGGGGTAGGAGGGCATGCTAGAGCTTTGGGATGGGACTAGGACAAATTCACAAGCGAGAGTTCAAGATGAGATCAACTTGCACAACCAATAATAGAAGGTGGTAAAACTTGTGTTTAAGGTTGTCCCTACTAGTGCAAGTCGAATGGTCCCCATTTGTGAAAATGTGTTTCACACTTAAACACACTATCAGCTTAATGGGCCCTTGCAGTTCACACTTAGTTACAAACCCAATGTTAGGGTTGGGACAGTTTCATGTTCATATAGATCCATCATTACTCGCTATAGGAGTTGTGATGTCTCCAAATTTGATAGGGAAGAGTGATCAACCAATGTATGCTTCTAGACATTTGAAGAAAATAAAACAAAATTATAACACAACACACATAGATGCTTTAGCAATGGTTTTCGCTTTGCACAAGTTTAGACATTATTTGCTAGGTAATAAATTTATCTTTTATGTAGATCATATGGTAGTGGTCTATTTGGTCAATAAACCACAAGTTTCAAGAAGAATAACTAGGTGGTTGTTATTGTTCCTATAATACAACTTCACAATAATGTATGAACCACACAAAACTCATGTAGTTACAAATGTAATGTTAAGACTACCATACATTGCAAAACTTATAAGTGTGCCTAATCAAACCACATATGCAAGTTTGTTTTACACAAAACCTAAATGGTTCATTGATGTAAAAGAATTTTTGAGAAGAGGGCAAATTGAGGGAGCATTATCTATATAATAAAAACAAAGACTATTAAGGAGAACAAAGCCTTTCACATTGAAGAATGGTGAATTATATAAAATAGGCCAAGACAATAGACTTCAAAGATGTTTGACAACTACAAAAGCATAGATGGTGATGAAAGAATTGCATGAAGGACCATCATGAGGTCATTTTGCAATTAATATCACATAGAGGAAGATATTGGATGCGCAATATTGGTGGCCAACTTTATTTAGAAATGTGAATGATTACTATAAATCTTGTGATGCATGCCAAAGAATAAGAGGATTGGTGACTCAAAGTTTTGCAAAGTTGGTCACAAGTCTTCCAAAAAAACCATTTGTGAAATGGGGATTTGATTTTGTGGGGCAAATTAAGCCAGTAATCATATACAAGAAACAAATACATTTTTGTCGCCACAAATTATGCTACCATGTGGGTGGAAGCAAAAGTAATGAGAATTGATATTTTTGCAAGAATAACATCAAAGAATTTGTATGAGTGCATATTAACTAAGTTTGGATGTCCCTTAACTATAGTCATAGATTAGGGGGTTCATTTCATTCATGATGTTATCAAGTATTTGAAAGATCATTCTTTGTTGCAACATGTGAGTTTTATAACCTATTATCCTCAAGGGAATGAGTAGGTTGAGTTTATGAACAAGGTGCTTGGGACTTTCTCGACCAAGTTGGTTAGTGAGAATAGAACATATTGGGATGAACATTTGTCAACAATGCTATTTTCATACATAATTACATATAAAGTAACAATAGCGTACACACCATATCAATTAGTATATGGATTAAATCCATTGATGCCCATAGATACATAATGCCAATTGTTGGTGGTAATAAAAAAGATAGTATTTTAGTGAGAGTTGTAACTAGTAGAGTTTCAAAATTGGAGAAGTAGGAGGTTAGGATGTAAGTTGCAAAAACTATTGGCATTAAGAAATGGAATAGAGCATTATGGAATCAACAAAAGAATTTAAAGAAGTAATTCAATTTTGGTGATTATGTTCTATGGTTTTCAAAAGGAAATAAGTCACACCTAGGGAAGTTTACTTGGAAATGGTTTGGCCCATACAAAGTACAATATGTGTTGCCAAATAACATTGTGTTATTGATGACAATTGAGAAGTTT
>Ga0116226_10004307_pt1 | contig 12604 bp, 9 predicted proteins | sample S1TSphfallax_FD_89692 | JGI IMG/M metagenome (GOLD analysis project Ga0116226, IMG submission 89692) | Host-associated microbial communities from peat moss isolated from Minnesota, USA - S1T2_Fa - Sphagnum fallax MG | ecosystem: Host-associated > Plants > Peat moss > Unclassified | place: USA... | reverse complement strand
GTTGTCCAGTGGGCTAGCATTAACTACAATTTTTGTCAAAGTTGGTGAACCTGGCATTGTTGTCATCAATCCCCTTGTATGCACACTTGGACAGCTTGCTAACCCGACTCAACAACAAGAGTACAGCCAGTCATCCAATTGGCACGTGTCTATCTCACAGACTTGTTATGTTGAACTCAAATGAGACCATGGAAGCTACAAAACAATAGAAGGTTTTATTATGAAATGTAGAGTTCCTTCTCTTTGGCCCAGCTATATAGATCAAAGGAGGACAACATTTGCCAAAGCATATGGGACAAAGGTAGGGTGCTATAGGGAACTCTTTGGGGAATAGGTCAGAAACTTGGGAACTCTTTGCTTTGACCACCCCCCAAACCCCAAACCCAAAAAATGGAAAGGCAACTGCGAACCGTCCAAGTGGAAAGTGAATAGTGGATAGTCCACTCTCCACACCAAAGTTCAAACATAACTTGAAAAAACAAAACCCTCCCTGGCACCCACAAGCATAAAACGGCCAAATAGGGCTTGAGTGACCCAGCACCCACCAATGCACCATCCAAAAAATCACCTTCTGGGATTTCATGGAGGGGATGAAAGTGTCCCCGAGGGGTCAGTTTACTTGGCGAGAAATTTTTTTAATTTGGAACCTTTTTTTTCTCATGCTTTTTATTTTTCTTCTCTCTTACCTTTTTCTCCCAGGCCTCACTTTTGTTTTTTTTTCCCTTCCCACAATCCTTGAACCCAAATTTGTTTTTGGGAACTCCAAATTACCGACCTCCCTTCCACTGCCGAACCCATCTACCTCCTCCATTCTACCCACCCTTCATTTGTGCTCCTCTCCATCACCAAAGCTTGAGAACCAGGTAGAGCTTCACTAGTTGAGTTTAGAGTTTAGGAAACAGCTTGTTGAGCAAAGAACAAGGAACTTGCCATGGTTTCAAAACACAAATTTCATGGTAAGAGTTTGTTTTCATGCAACCTATAAATTTTTTATTTTATTTTTGTTGCCTTATGTAAGCTTTTAAACCGGGATGACAAGCTACAGTTCAACATCCTGGTTTTTTCTCTCTGTAGGTACTTTTAAAACTAGGACAACAAGTTGTCCTAGCTTTTTTTTATGTGTTGCAACATCTAAAACCACCATGACAAGTGTTTGTTCATCATGGTGGTTTCTTTTGAAATTCTAGCTACATCCAAAATAAGGACAACGAGTTGCGCTCATCATCTTGATTTTTTTTTTGTTACAAGCTTTGAAGCCACAATGACGAATTACAACTCGTCATCATGGTTTTTGTTGCATTGTGTAAGTTTCTCAACTAGGATGACGAGCTGCAGTTCATAGTGCTAGTTTTTTTAGTGCAAATACTTCCAAAACTAATACTTCCTGATTTTTTTGGTGCAAGTACTATGTTTGTTATCTTTTTCTTGTGTTGTAACATCCAAAACCACCACAATGAACACCGAACTTGTCATCATGGTTTTTTTATCATTCCATTTACTTCCAAAACCATGATGACAAACATCTGATTTTTTTTTTCTTGCAACCTCCAAAACCACAACCCCAACCTTCAAAACTATAATCATAACCTCCAAAACCACAACAATGACTTGCAATTCATCGTTGTGGTTGTTTTTGTATCATGTAAGCTTTTGAACTAGGACGATGAGCAACTCATTATCCTAGTTTTTTTTCATGGCAAGTACTTCTAATACATGTGAAATTTAATTTTTATAAAATATTTCATTATACTTTAACAACATATTTACATTTCACATGCATACATTCACTATTTCAGCTTTAATTCTCAACATATTTAACATTACCATTCATTAAAACATTGGATTCATGGTTATTCCATGTAACCAATATCTACATTTTAAAATACATTGTAAAAACTCCAAAAACAAAATCATGTTCATTTCATCTTACAATGATACCACAAATAATCCACACAATAATATGAACATAGAATTCATTGTAAAAGTCTATGTTTCCTTTTATTACTGTAAATCTACATCAAAATACAATAAAATCCCATGTTTTGTTGAAGAGATTTCTAAAACAAGTAAAATATGTAGTGTATTCAAAATAAAATCCATGGTTTTCTACTAATAAATGTCTATAATTGATCATATTCCTCCCAAAACTTTGCATCTAAGAAGTTCCTATGTTTTTCAAAACTTTCCCCTTTTGAATAGTCCCAAGTCACATCACCATAATCAAAACAACAAGAATTCAAAATTCAAACCAACAAAGTTCCTTGATTAGTCCTTAACCTATCTACCTTGTTCATTCAAAATCATGTACTCATCCTACCCCCTTAACAACTTTCAAAACCAAGAGGACAAGCTACGAACTACACTCGTCATCTTGGTTTCTTTCTCGTGTTGGAACATGTAAAACCATTTAAATGCCAAGTTTGTCGTTGTTTTTTTCTCATTCCATCTACTTTCAAAATTGGGATGATGAACATAGCTTGTTGTCCTTTTTTTGTTGGACCTTCAAAAACCATAGTGATAAGCTAAAAGCTTATCATTGTGGTTTTTTGTGCATTGTGCAAGCCTTTGAACCAAGATGATGAATTTTATAGTTCATCATCTTAATTTTTTTCATTGTAATTACTTTTGAAACTAAAACGATGACCTACACTCATTGATCTAGTTTTTTCCCTTGGTAGCTACAAAGGTATCTGGATCCCTCTGGTGAAAGGGACATGAATCCCATTCACCTCGCCTAAATCTTGGAATTTAAAACATTAGTACGATGAACACAAACCCATGATTAAATGGAAAGTGTCAGGTTTCTATGCAAACACCACTTGCCTTTCTTGTGCTTCTAGTCTAAGTAAACAATATCTTGGAATCGTAAAGAATCATCATGGGTCATCCATTCACCCGCATTCACCCATGCCCACCAAATTTCTTTGTGCTTATCATAAATTTGGTTCATGGTGTACCTTAACCCTAATCGAGTCCATATAAATTCCTTCAACTTATGATATGCACATGGAGCATATGTCAACATCCGTGATGTGAACCCTAGGTCCCATGCACCATGTGCATGTTTTCCATTGGCTCAAGTATGAATCTGATCATAAAAATGATTTCCACCACATTTGGTCATGTGTAAAGCCTCTTGATGGAAAAGTGGGCCAAATAACCGCACTTCATTTACCTCATGTGGATGGGGTCTTTGTGTGGTGTTATGGCCCATAACCACATTCATACCTATAAAATGAATATTCCATTCAATCGAATTAAAAGACACAAGAACAACTAACCTTATAACTTGCAAAAAATGACCAATGGAAAGTGTTTATAAGTTTTGAAACCATACCAAATATGTCCAAGGTGATATTTTATTGTCAATTGTTTTACATCTAGTTGAGGGGACAATTTCTTAGAGGTGTTCCACTCGACCGTACTTTGCATATCCCCTTGTTCACCCTACAAAAACTCAAAAACACCAATGTAAGGGATGTATGCGATTTCAATTGCCACCTTATTTTGGTCTGCAAGTTTAAATCCATGTTTAAATCCATTTTTCCACACCAAATCCACATTGAAGAAAGGTGATTTTATTGGGTTTTGGATCTTGATGGATTGGGATAATGGAATTTACCCCATGTTTCAATTGTTGAAAAATAACCTTATAGTAGGAGTCCCCAACTTGTGAAGACCCATGGAATACCCCTCACAAGTTTACAAATCGTAATAACTTTAATCAACAAAGCCATTAAACCCTAATCAACAAAACCCCTAAACCTTACAAATGAACCTTACCACAACCCATAAACAAACAATAGTTTACAAATGGAAAACAAATCACATGACTATTTTATGGTGATTTAGATTTACACAAGGAAAATAAATCCCTATCTTCCTAAAGACAATCAATTGAATATATGTAGGGCTTTCAATCTCGATGTGTAATACTTGCGTGCAATTGATACTTCCATGACCATCCATATACAAGGGGGAACAAAATATTTTAAGTTAAATAAAATTTTAAAAATCATTAATTAAACCCTAATTTGAAAAAACTAAATGAATAGAAGCCATGATGTGTTTCTTACTTACTTTGGTCTTTGCTTGTGACCCTTTCTCCACTTTGTTTGAAATATATATATATTGTGGCATATATGTGCAAATGCCAAAACCCCCCAAAAATTCATATTAAGTCTAATTATAATTAGGCGTAAAAGGTGCAAAAAGTCATAAATATTTGTTGTCTCCAGAACCCAAGATTCTAAAACCCTAGTACTAACATAAGTAATTGTTAAATATAATCCACATTGCTTAAATACATCATTAAAACAAACAAATCAAATTATTTTATTTAGGCCCTATTGTTTTATCTAGGCCCCCTATGTGTATAACATGCATTAAATGTTTTGGCTTTACAATCATCGTAAGTGTGGAAAACACTCCTAGTGCGAAACTTATAATACCCTAATTTTGGGTTTTCACATATTTTACATTTCAAAAAAAATTGTAATCCCTTCAAAACACATAAAAATTACATGTTTACAACTAATGTTTATTTGTAATACCCTTACACAAGGGGATGACAATTATTTAATCTTGCCCTTATTAATTTTGCTCAATGAACAAGACTAAGTTCCATGAAATACCATTATTTTATTCTTTCTTGATTGTTTTTTACCATCAAGGGGTCTATTAACGTGCTAATTAGGTCAGTAGGTGTAGCCATGTAGGTGGGGTTTTGTAGATACCTACTTAAAGTGTTGGTAGGTATACAAATACTTGGGGGGTGGGAAGGTGGGTGAGAATCAAAGTAACACATTTTAAATTCATAGGTGAGTAGGTAGATGGGGAAGAATTTACTTTTCATTTAAATATATAGGTGAATAGGTTGATGGAGGATAATGGGGGGTAGTAGGTGGGTGGGTGGGAAAAATTTCAAAGCAAAAAAAGAAAAAAACTAGTTTGGGGGTGGGGGTGGGGGTGGGCTCCATAACATATATTTTGGAACTTGGAAAGGTATTGCATAGCCTTAACAAAACCTAGAAGGCAAACATTACCCACATCATTTTGTGATAATATCATAAACCATGAATAAAAAGAATGTTTTTTTTAAATACTCATTCCATGTTCACTATATGATGCCAAACATATTGATTCAAGAAAATAAGGGTATTGCAAAGTTCTTCACATTGATGTTTGAAGGTCCATGTAAACAAAGTTATGGCGTTTATAATACTTACATCATATTGGAATATTTGCAATCACTTTGAAACTTGGAAGGATATTGCATAGCCATAATAAAACTTAGAGTCCCAAACAAGACCTTTTTTGGTTTGTCACTCAAGCAAGATGTTTACTACAAAAGATGTTTTTTGCAACTTCATTCTTGTTTACAGTGAGGATGCAAGAGATGAATCTTTTGAGGAAGAAGGTTAAATAACAACAATGTTCAAAAAACACCCTGACACTTTTCATACTAGTGTTGGCATGTTGACCTATTGAAACTCTTTAAACTATATATTGTTTTGCATGTTTAGATTTGTAGAAACATCTATAAAAATGGAAAGTAAATTGAGGGAATTTGGAATGGGTCACTCTAAATGTAACACTAAGTGAGACCTTAAAGTTCTCATGTTTCATGCAATTGTTCCCAAGACAAGCCAACAATGACATAAACATCAATGGTGGATTTTTATTTTGTCCTTTGACATGTGCTTTGTCTTTTGTCTCCAAAACTTGTTTTCATATTTGACATGGATTGGCAAGTGTGGTCTTGTGTATATAGCATGTCATGAAGTTGTTAGAATTCATTGACAAGATTTAGGGGGAAGAAGGGGTGGAAGGTGTTTATGGATTTGCGTGTGGGACATCATGATCTAATCTTTTTCAAAAAGACCCATTGGAGTTTCAACCCTTTTAATTTGAAGTGAATGGTGTCCAAGCCTACAAAAAACATTGTGGGTCATAAGAAAGAAAAAAATTCTCTCTAGATGGTTGGCTTGTGCAACATTCCCACTTTTGATCAATATATGTTGAAACTACCTAACTTTTTTTTCTATCTACAAAAAATGTGTCAACATATATGAAATAGATGTGTCAAGTTTAGGTTTTAAGTTCAGTTGTAGATTAAGTGGCTATATCTCTTGATCTTACATTGATTTCAGTTTTTTTTGTTGATGTAATGATTCTATAAAAATTTGTAAAACCATATTTTTTATAACATTTGGTGATGGGCCTTAGTTGTGCTTGGGCATGAACTTGGCCAAGTTAGAAATTTATCTCTTTGTCCATTTTCTAGTGACCAAATACAAGTAGCACTTCACCTTTTCAACTACAACTACATATACTACAAAGTATTTACATCATGTGCTAGGTTTGAAGAATTCCATGCAAATTCCATTTCAAGAGATTTCTCATGATAGTATTTTGGGTGTTTTTATGTGCTTCAATGTTGATAATCAATCCCTAATACTCATAACAACAAGCTTAAAGACATTACTAAAAATTTGTAATTTGACTTCAATTTTTCTCATTAAAGGAATTGGAACAAGAGTTGTTCTTCAATATTGATATTAGTTCACCTCTAATTTGTTGTAGGTGGCAAAATGTAGACAAGGATTTCTCACTAGCTCCATACATCTTCATAAACTACTAAATGGCTACCAAATTTGTGTGACACCCATTACTTGGTGAAAAAAAAGCCTTGTTCATTATGACCACCTCTTTGATAGATGTCTTAATGTTGTAATTCTGATTGTATTTGCAACAAAACATTGATGACATTGGCAACATAAGACATTTCAATTTAGCTTCATAACCTATTAAGCTGGGTTTGAATGGCATTTGTATTGTAATTCACAAATACAAATGGTATTTGGTTACAACCATTGAATTTTGAGATACTTTATCAATTGATGTGTTGATGCAACCATGGGGTTTCGCTCTTGGGTAATTCATCATCATCTTCGTTTTCATCAAAACTAAGAGTGCTTTTCATTCATACTTGTTAACCTAACCACCTTGTCATCATCATCATCATCATCCTCATCCTTCTCCTCCTCATCCTTCTCCTTGTAGTATTCATCATCTATAATATCTTCCTCCTTAATGTCATTGTCATAATCATCTTCATCAACCTTGTCATCAACACTCAACATTGCTTCTACCGTCCCAAGAACTTTCACAAGGATACTAGATGTTGGGGTGATTGTGAAGAGGAGCTTGATGTCAACCTTAAGCTCAATATCAACTACAACTGCAATCCATCCAGTTGTAAAGTGGTCCTTGGAATTATGAAAATGGGCATGCCACCCATACTTTATGGACCATTCTCTACCACTTGGACTTGTCATAGTCACACCTTTCACAAGAAAAATTCCATGTTGCATGAAGCAACATGGAATCTCCTGCAAATTGGGCAATATGTTTGTCAACATTAAGGTGAATAACAATCATCTTCTTCATAATTTTGAAGCTTTTCATGTAAATTCAAACAAGATTGACATTTGTAAACCCAATTGTCTAACATGTTATTTCATTCATGGTTGTGGTTTGTCATCGTCAACATGTCCAAAGATTGCTCACTAGATATGACGAGTTCTTTGCAGAAGAATATATACTATAGTGAGCCAAATATTTGATGAAAGTTGGAAACATAAAGTATGAAATGAAATAATTTCTCATCATCTCTTTGGACCCAGAGGTCCTATTGTTGGCCTCATCAACATTGCAACTTTATGTTCTTACTTGTTAAACACGAGGTCAATCAAAGGCTAAAAATAATACTATTTTCTTCTTTGGAGTTGCATATGGTTGTTTGGTGTTTTGGCCCCAAACCTTGTTCCATCAAAAACATGCAAGTGAAATTTCAAATATGCCATGAGGGAGATGATGTGGTCACCTTTTTCCAATCCAACAACATGAACAACATCCTTGCCAAGCTTGTTAAAAAAAAACTTTGGAACATGTTACTTTTTCTATAACCTTTAAATGAACTAGCAACAGTTGACCACTTGGTAGCTTAAAGTGAATGTTTTTTCCAAACCTATGTTTGTATTCTTGCAAAAAGATTGTAAGGATCTCTTATAGGGATCCAACAACATCCTCTCCCTCATGGTGGAGTTATTGGAAACAAAAGATTTCTTGCATCGTTATAACATCCTCTTCCATCCTCTTGGTGGATTAATTCATTTGAAAACGAACCCAAGGGACGACTGAATGTTCAAGATTTGTAAAGAATGTAGTGTATAACAACTTTGAGATAGGAAATAACTCACAACTCTAAAGGATTGCCTCTTAACTTTCCAAAGTTCATGCAGATTCTCATTTACATTCGTGGGACCCTTTGATTCTTGTGTGGATTTTCGCCCCCATGCCCACAACCTTGGACCTTCCTGAAGATTCTCGCCCCCATTCTCGATACACTTTATTTTCGCGGAAACTCTCGCCTACACTTTGGAAACCTTTTGGTTTTCGTGCAAACTTTTGCCTTGCTCTTGAAACTCTCAATTCCCGTGATTTGATAATATTTTGATTTGGAGTTAGTTCATTAGGAAAATGATTTTGAAAGGTTTGAAACTTGCTTATTGTTTCACTTTACATGTTCAAATTTTTAGTTTTGATGAGGTCATTGCATATCAATAGGTATTTAAGAAAAATCACAACAAAAAGAATTAGAAAAGATTACAAAATCTAACCCAAATTTAGGTTTTCAAAAATTGTCTAAATTGGTATTGCACATTTAGTGTTACACACACTAACCATGGCTTGCCAATGCTTGCAATGGGTTGATGATTTCTAATAAAATTCATGTAATGTAACAACCACCTTTGATATAGGGGATGCATGAAAATGTGGACAAAACTATGACCATGAAATTATTTCGAGTTTAATTTTTTGTAAGTTGATATTATTTTTATTTATAATCATCATCATCATAAATGTAAGGATTTAAATAGTGGATATTGGGTGAAATCATGTCGCATCCATTATAAGGTGATTACATACCATAGCCTAATTAATGAACTTAGTTGATACATTTGGGGCAGAAATTCTAAACAACCATATTTGGAAAAAAATTCAAGATTCTAGAAGCGTCATCTAAAAAATGCACCTTTAAAGACTACCCCACCTTCTTCTTCCATCAAATGTTTAATTAAAAAATCTAACAAGTTAAAATAATTATGCAAACATTATATATCTAGAAATGCAAAATTATATAATTTCACACATGATTAAACTAAATATATCATCATTTAATACATTGTAAAGTATAATTTACATATAATTAATTTACAAGGACTAAATTTATATAATATTAATAACCTATATTTCACACTATTAAAATATTTTAATTTACATAGAAATAATATCCAATTACATGCATTAATAAAAATATAAAATGTTCATAATTTATCTTTTGGAATTTTAATTTTCATAAAAAATAAAATTTACAAAAAAATTGCATTGTACATAACCATGGGTTTGTTTATATATAATCTAACTTTAATATATATTTTTAATCAATTGTTATCCTATTTAAAATAAATATGAAGACATTTATATATATTAAAATGAATAAAAATATAATTCCTTAATATCATTAATTATATGTAATGTATTACTCAATATGTTATAATTAACAATATATTTATACCAATATTTAAGCTAATATTATAGATCATAAAACATAAAATTTACATAAGGACTTGTGTTATATTTTTATTGACATATTACATAATTATTTTAAGCTATAAATTATTTATTATGTGTCAAAAAATAAAAATAAAAATATAATCATACATAGGATTAATATATGGAGAGACCACTAAAAAAAGTGGAAAATCATGTACATTAATTAATTTTAAAAAACCTGCATTAAAATATTATTTAATAAGAGATTTTATGTTTTTATTTTTTCAAATGGGTTTACAACTTTAAAAGGGAAAAACATAAATATTTACATCATTGAATAATTGTTAAGCATGAATTTTTAATTTTTTAATTTTGACAAACTTTAAACTCTAACATTAAATTAGTAAATTTTACATTAAACCCTAAACCCTTGTACCATCAATATGACCTATTTTCCATTATGTTCATTTTTATATATGTTAAGTCATATTGGAAAGTGAATAAATAATTTTGAAAACATGAATTTCATGATATACTTGCAAATAATTAAGTATTTAAAAAATATTCTTATGTTTCATGGTGAATGCAAATATCCTATGACGATGTAGATATTGCATTTAAACTCCATAACTTTGTTCAAATGACCTTTTACCATCAATGTGAAGAACTTTGTAATACTTTCATTTACTTGAATCAATATGTAAGGCATGTTATATTGAGCATGGAATAAGGATTTAAAATTTATCCTTTTGTTTCATGGTTTAAGATATTATCACAATATGATGCAAGTATTGCTTTCCTTTTAGGGTTTGGTATGGCTATGCAATACCTTTACGAGTTAAAAAAAATATGTTATAAAACCCAAATGATTTTTGGAATACCTTGAAAAGAGTAATGCATGTGCATTGAATATTCTTATGCATGTGCATTACCCCTTTGGTAGTCTAGACCAAAATAATTTAGCCCATGTTGGTAGGGCTATGCATTACCCTTCCCAATCTGAAAAAATATGTTTTGGACCTAATGTATTTGTGGGATAACATATAAGGGGTATTGCAAATGTATTGTGTACTTTTGAACATGAGTAATACCCTTCCAATAGTGTAGACCGATGGTGTTTAATTATTGAATATCTTAATGATGGTATTGGATTCCTTGTACAATTATGTAATACTTTTGAAGGTTTCAAAATGTATGTTTTGGAACCCAATGTATTTATGGGATAGCCTATAAGGGGGTAATGCATGTGCATTAAATATTCCTTGGCATAAGTAATACCCTTTTGATAGGTTGAATGAAAATAATACACCCCATGGGTTTTATTGAATACCCTAAATAGGGTATTGCTTTATTTGTAGCTTTTGGTAAGGTTATGCATTACCCCTCCATGTATCAAATTCTGAAACCCAATGTATTTATAAGACAACTTGTGAAAGGTATTGCACATGTATTATGTAGTTTTGAGGTTGAGCAATACCCCTCCAATAGTATAAACCCATGGTGTTTAATTATAGAATACCTTAATGAAGGTATTGGTTTCCTTGTAAGTTTTGATAAGGTTCTACAATAGCCTTCCACATGTCAAAAGATTAGTTATGGAACCCAATGTATTTTTGGGATACTTTGAGAGGGGTATTGCAATGTGGCCCAATGAAGGTATTGCAATGTAACCCAATGAAGGTATTGCATTCCTTCTAGGTTTTTTTAAGGTTATGCAATACCTTTCAAATTGTCAAAAGATATGATATGAAGCCCAAATTATTTCAGAGATACTTAGAATGGGGTATTGCACGTTCATTGAGTATTTTGTTCTATGAACTTGAATACAACAACATGCATTAAATGTGTATAAATTGAATTGGAGCTCCATATGGCTTTGATTATCCACTTGGTTTACAATACCCTAATGGAAAACACTCTTTGAACAAAACTTGTAATACCCTTATATAGGGGGTGTTAAATATGTTAATCATCCCTTTATTTATTTGTTCGAATAAACAAGAACAAGCTCCATGCAATACCTTCATTTTATTCTTTCCTCATCATTGTTAACTGTTGGGGGTCTATTGTAGTGACAACCATGTAGTTAGGTGTACTCATATAGGTGGGGTTTGGTAGATACTTACGTAAAGTGTTGGTAGGTAGGATGGTGGAAGGGTGGGTAGGTGGGTGGGGATGAGAGTAGCACATTTTTAATTTATAGGTGAGTAAGTACATGGAGAAGAGTCTACTTTTAATTTAAATATGTAGTTGAGTGGGTGAATAAGTCGCAAAACCTCAAGTTGTGTAAGAATGTGCAGGCCTGAGGTGGGTACGCCACAGACTACAATAGCACAGGTGACAGGTGTCAGTAAGTTGTCACACCTACCTGCACTAATATATGGTAGAGGGAAGTCCGCAGGTATGGCCTGTGAGTACTGTCAAAGACTATCACTAGGTTAGTTTTCTTCCTTGGCACGTCAGTTTGCAGCTGATATAGTTGATGAACCATGTTGTCCACTCGGCTAGCATTAATTACGATTTCTGTCAAAGTTGTTGAACCTGGCATTGTTGTCATCAATCCCCTTGTATGCACACTTGGACGGCTTGCTAACCTGACAAAACAAGAAGAGTACTATCTGTCATCCAACTGGCAAGTGTCTGTCTCCCACACTTGTTATGTTGAACTCAAATGAAACTATGAAAGCTGTGAGAATAGAAGGTTCTATTTTGAAGTTCAGAGTTCCTTCCCTTTGGCCCACCTATATAGATGAAAGGAGGTCAACATTTGCCAAAGCATGTGGGATAAAAGTAAGGTGTTATTGGGAACTCTTTGGGGAATAGGTCAGAAACTTGGGAACTGTTTGCTTTCACACCGGCCCCCCCTCCCCACCAAATATAAAACTAAAAATGGAAAGCCAACGGAAAGTGAACGCGGGACAGTCCACTCTCCACACCAAAGTTCAAACACAACTTGAAAAATAAAAACCACCCTACTGCGCAC
>Ga0116226_10004304_pt1 | contig 12609 bp, 10 predicted proteins | sample S1TSphfallax_FD_89692 | JGI IMG/M metagenome (GOLD analysis project Ga0116226, IMG submission 89692) | Host-associated microbial communities from peat moss isolated from Minnesota, USA - S1T2_Fa - Sphagnum fallax MG | ecosystem: Host-associated > Plants > Peat moss > Unclassified | place: USA... | reverse complement strand
GGACCTTTGCGGGGCATGCGATCGTCCTACTTACTTCTTGGTGGAGCGCTTGGCGCCGTATTTGGAGCGGCCTTGCTTGCGGTTCGCGGTGCCGGCCGTGTCGAGCGTGCCACGGATGATGTGATAGCGCACGCCCGGGAGATCTTTCACGCGGCCGCCGCGGATCAGCACGACCGAATGCTCTTGGAGGTTGTGGCCGATCCCCGGAATGTAGGCCGTCACTTCCTCACCGTTCGTGAGGCGCACGCGCGCGACTTTGCGCAGCGCCGAGTTCGGCTTCTTCGGGGTGATCGTCTTGACTTGGGTGCAGACGCCGCGGCGCTGGGGATTCCCCGCGACCTCGAACGAGCGCAGCGGCAAATCGGGGTGACCCGGTTTCGGTCCCGTCTGCACGACGCGGAACGCCGGAGTTTTCACCTTTTTTTGCTGCTTTTCGCGGCCCTTGCGGACCAGTTGGCTAATCGTCGGCACGAAGTCCCTCTTCGGTGCACGGGCACCGGAATTGACACACACAAAATCGGCCCACAGCGTCGTGGGCCGGAACCCGACGAGTATACCAAGCCGGGTCCCCCAAGTCAACGCAGCCAGGCGTGCTTGGCCGGTTGCGCCGGGAGGTGCCGCCTTCTACGCCCGGTAGCGAGAGGGCTTCATGCTCGTTGATCCGCCGGGAAGGCTTCAGAAGCCAGCGAACCGGTTTGGCCAATGACAATCGCGTCAGGGGTTCTCACTGGAGCCGACGTCTTTCGGCGGATCGCCGACTCGCTGCCTCAGAACATCTGGGCGCTCTACCCAGACGGCCGGATCGCGTGGGTCAATCGCCGCTTCATTGAGGTGACCGGACGCGACGTCGCGTCGGAATCGACGGTCGACGAGGGGCACCTCGGCGAGTTTGTCCACCCCGACGATCTGGCCCTGGCGGACGCCTGGCGGGACGCGTTTGCCCGGGGGGAAGCCTACGAGTACGAATTCCGGTTGAAGACGCACGACGGCACCTACCGGTGGTATCTCGCGAACGCGACGCCGTACCGGGGCGAGAACGGCGAAATCGAGGCGTGGTTCGGGGTTGGGACGGACATCGACGAGCGCCGGCGGACCGCCGACATGATGGCGTTCCTCGCCGAGATGGCCGACATCTTGAACCCATCGCGCGGCGTCAACGTCGCGCTCACCCGCGCCGCCCGTCTCGCGGTTCCGCGCATCGCGGACTGGTGCGCCGTCTACGTGCGCCGGCCCGACGGCTTCTTCCGGCCCGCGGTGATCCACCACAGCGACCCGGCGCGCGTCGATCTCGCGACCGAGCTCGTGCGGAGCTATCCGTTCTCCGTCGACACCCAACGCGTGTTGATGGAAACGCGCGCCTCGATCTTTCTCCCGATGATCTCCGAGGAGAACATTCGTAGCGGTGCGATCGACGAGCGGCACGCCGACTTGCTCGGCAAATTGGACCTCGCGTCGGCGATCGTCGCGCCCTTGGTCCGTGGCAAGGACGTGATCGGCATGCTGCACCTCGTTCGCGGCCACGCCAGCCCGCCGTTCGTGCGCGCGGACGTCGACTTCGCCGATGCCTTCAGCAACCGGATCGCAATGGCGCTCGACAATGCCTTGGTCTACGAGCGCCAGCGCGACATCGCGGCAACCTTTCAGAGCGCGGCGCTTCCCGCCGTGCTCCCGACAATCGACGGCGTCGCGTTACATCGCGCGTATCGATCCGGCGACGATGCGCTCACCGTCGGCGGCGACTGGTACGACGCCGTCCGCCTCCGCGACGGTTCCCTCCTCTTCTCCATCGGGGACGTCGCGGGGAGCGGGATCCATGCGGCGGTGTTGATGGGCTCGATGCGGCAGGCGATCCGCGTCGCCGGGCTGCAAGGGCTCGCTCCCGGCGAGATTCTCGCGGCGGCGAACGCGGCGCTCGCGGCGGAACAAGGCGAACGGTTTGTGACCGCGTTCGTGGGGCGACTCGACGCCGGCGGCGGCCGGCTGGACTACGCATCGGCCGGCCATCCGGCGCCGCTTTTGCGCGACGCCGGCGGCGTGCGGAGCCTCCCAACCGGCGATCCGCCGCTCGGCGTCTGGGAGGGAGCGTTCCGGAACCGCTCGGTCGACGTGCGCGCACCGTGGCTGCTCATCGCGTATACCGATGGCCTGATCGAACGCACCGGCGACGTTCTCGAGGGTGAGGCGTTGCTCGCGCAGCTCGCGAGCGACGACGGCATCCTGCATGCCTTCGATCCGGCCGCCTACCTGCAGGCGCGGCTGCTGCGGGGAGCGGTCCGCGACGATACGGCGATCTTCACGGTTCGCGTCGACGGCGCGTCGCATTGGCGCTTCGGCGCCGACGACGCGCTACGCGCGCAACCGACCCGGCGCATCTTGCGGAACTGGCTTGCTGAACGGACCACGGGCGATACGGAAGCCGCGGAGCTCATCTACGGCGAACTCGTCGGAAATGTGGTCCGGCATTCGCCGGGACCGATCGACGTCGATGTCTGCATCGCAGAGCGCGTCCACCTTATCGTTCAAAGCGCAGGCGACGCGATCGAGATCGACCCGCGCCTCCCCAACTCACCGCTCAGTGAATGCGGCCGCGGTCTCTACATCGTCGACCGGCTTGGCTCCGGCCTCACCTCGATCGCCCTCCCAATCTTCGGCAATCAGGTCTCCGTGGATTTACCGGTACAGCCACTCCCGACGCGCTAACGCCTCCGTCCCTCAGCGCAGCCAATTCTCGCACGACAATTCCGCAATCCGAGAGAACTCGCGCTGATTGTCCGTGACGAGCGTCAGACCGAGAACGACGCTCTGGGCGGCGATGAGCAGGTCGTTGCCGCCGATCGGCTGCCCCTCTCGCCCGAGCTGCGCTCGAAGACGCCCATACACGCGATCGACGGGAAGCACAAGGGGCAGGACTTCCAGGACGCTGAGTACCGCTTCGAGCTGCTTCGTGAGTCGCGGCGAGTCTTTCTTGATTGCACCGTAACGGAGTTCCGCTGCGACAACGATGCTGGTGCAGACGTTGGAGTCACCCACGAGAGCAACCCGCTCGGCGGCCGGACCTGCCGGGTTGCGAATGAGGTCCGAAACGATATTCGTATCGAGGAGGTAGCGCACTAGAATTCGATACGATCGCTCATCGGGAGTTCGGGAATTGGCGCGAAATCATCCTCGATGGGGGAGAGGGTCGCCAGGAGCGCGGTGAGCGACTTTGGGGCGGCCGGCTCAATGATGAGTCTTCGTCCCTCCTTGCGCATGATCGCATCCTCGCCGGGCAGTTCGAATTCGCGTGGAATGCGCACGGCTTGATTGCGGCCGTTTTGAAAGAGCTTCACGTGCCGCGGCGGCGGATCAGGCTGCATAGGCCTCAGCATAGGCCAGCATCGATGATTTGTCTATCGCTCGAGAGCGCCCTGCGGTTACGCGACGCGACTGATGAGGGTCGCCACTTCGTCGGGAGCCTCCACGGGCAAATTGTGGCCGACCCCACGCAGGGTGATCGACACGGCTCCAGCGATCTTGCTCGCCACGTCGGCCGCAAGGCGGGAGACCGGCGCGAGCGGATCGCGGTCGCCGCCGAGGACGAAGGTCGGCATCCGGATCTCGCCGAGGCGGGCCGAGAAATCCGCGGTCCGGCCCTTGTCGTACCAGCCGAACCAGTGCTCGTGGTGGGCGACGAGGGCATCGTTGACGATCCGTTCCATCGTGGCGGGCGGCACCGGGCGGGTCATCGCGCTCCGTTGGAACCGCTCGATCTTCTCGCGCGATCCGAACGCGGCGACGGCGAGGGCCCGGTGCTTGGGGTCCATCGCGAACGACCGCGCGCTGCCGGGCGCGACCAAAATCATCCGCACGAAATTCGCCGGCGGCTCGAGCGCGACGTACTGGGCCACCTTGCCGCCCATCGAATGGGCGACCACCGTGACCTCGCCCGGGATCGCGGCGAGCGCCGCGCGCAGATCCGAGGCGTAGCCCTCGAGGTCGTGACCCTCGGCAGGCCGGTCGCTGAGCCCCGCCCCGCGGAAATCCAGCAGATGGGCGGTGAAGCGCTCCGGATCGAGCCGGTCGGCGACGTCGAACCACATCCGGCGCGCCGAGATCCAGCCGTGCGCGAAGAGCACCTGCGTCGGGCCGTGGCCGCGTTCTTCGAGCGCGAGGGAGAGCGCGCCGTTCCGAACGTAGGCCACGGGCTAATTGAACTTTCTGGCCAGCCGCTTCAGGAAGTCGTCGAGCGAACGGGCCGGGTGACCCGTCTTGGCCTCGACGTCGCCGGTCACGCCGGCGGCCGCGCCGCCGTTTTGCCAGGCATGAAACTCGATGAGGCCCTCGGCGAGATCCACCGGAACGCCCGCTTCGCGCAGTTCCGCAAGGTGATCGGCCGCGGCGCGATGTTCGTATTCGATCGTGCGTCCGAGGTGGGCCGAAAGTGCCGCATAGACCTCCGGCTGCGTCATCGCGACCGGACCGGTCAGATCGAGCGTCTCGCTGGGCCCGTCCTCGCTCTGTAGCGCAGCGATCGCGATTTCCGCGATGTCGGCCGTATCGATGATGCTGATCCGCGTCGCGGGATCGAGGTTGGTGGCCGTCTGTTTGCGCGGCGGCCCGACGGAGTAGCCCTGGTTGAGCAGATTCTGCATGAAGAGATTCGGCCGCAGAATCGTCGCTCGCATCCCGCTCGAATGCAAAACCGATTCGGCTGCGAAGTGCCGCGTCTGAAAGCGGCAGGTCGCGTCCGCGGCGGCGCCGAGAATGCTGACCTTCACGACATGCTTCACGCCGGCGCGAACGGCTGCATCGATGAAGTTCGTCTCGAGCGCGACCCCGTCGGGGCCGGGGCGGCACACGAGGAACGCGGCGGTCACGCCGTCGAGCGCCGGTTCGAGCGTCTCGGGTTTGGCGTAGTCGCCCATCATCGTTTCGATGTTGGACCAATGCAGCCACTCGGCGCCGGTGCCGTTGTGGATGAGGACGCGGAATTGGACATCCGCGAGCACGAGACCGAAAGCGACGTCCTGGCCGATCCGACCGGTCGAACCCGTTACCAAGATCACGATGCGCCCTTCGCATCAGAGTTGGCCCGCCCTCTTACGAAATGGCGAGTTCGGTAAAGAGTGCGACAGCATTGACCATACGAATATCGTCGACGTCGTCGCTCGCGAGGCTGATGAGGCGCGGATTGTAGACCAGTGCCGCGATCGTCTTGGCCCGGCTGATCGCGACGTTGAGCCGGTTGCGACTAAAGGCGAACGCCACCCCGCGCGGCAGATCGTCTTGGCTCGACGAGGTCAGCGAGAACAGCGCTACTTCGGCCTCGCGACCTTGAAACAGATCGACCGTCCCGGCCTCGACGGCCGTCAGACCGCGCGCATCGAGGGCCGCACGGATCGTATCGACTTGCCGATTGTAGGGCGCGACGGCCATGATGTCGTTTTGCAACAGGGGACGCCGCCGGCCGCCGCGCTCGAGTTCGGTACGCAGCAGCGATTCGACCGCCGCCACGATCGCATCCGCTTCTTCGGTCGACGCGCGACCGCAATCCTCATGCGTCACCGCGAGCGCGCGCAAGCCGCTCCCCGACCAGCGCGGGTCGGCGCCGATGAGCCGTCCGTGCTCGCGTCCGGGCGCCGGCTGGAGGCGGCCGTCGTACATCAACGTCGAGACGAAACCGCAGATCGCCGGTTCGAGCCGGTAGGTGTGCGCGAGAAAGACGCCGCGCTCGGGCGGGATCGTCCGGTCGTCGCCCAGCAGGTGCGCGAGCGCCGAGACGTCGGCCCCCTCCGCATGGGTCGCCCGCGCGACGTGCGGGAGCTGCTGCGGGTCGCCGAAGAGGATCAGGTTCTGCGCGCTGGCGCCGACGGCGACCGCATCCGCAAGTGCGAGCTGCCCCGCCTCGTCGATGAGAAGCATGTCGAGCGACTCGTCCCGCATCGCCTCGGCCGTGAATGCCCACGCGGTCCCGGCAACGAGCTGCGTGCCGGCAACAGCGAGGGCGTCTCTCCCGCACGCGATGAATCCGCGGACGGAGTCGTAGCGTTCGCCTTCGCGCACGAGCACGTATCCGGCGAACGTCTCGCCGCGCTCCGCGACGGCTTCCTCGATTTGTGCGAGCAGATGATGGATCGCGCGGTGACTGCGCGCCATCACGCCGATCTTGCGGCCGCGCGCCAGCAACTCCGCCGCGACGCGCGCCGCGGTATACGTCTTCCCGGAACCGGGCGGCCCCTGGACGACGAGCGCCGAGGCGGCGAGCGCATCGGCCAGTTCGGCGATCGCCGCGGTCGAGATGCCGTCCGGCGCGCAGAAGTCGCCCGTCCGCAGCTGCGGTCGCCGCCGCTCGAGCAAGGCGCGAACGGCGGCGAAGCGTCCCGCGGGAAGCCCGCGCGCGATCGTCTTGAGCGCGTCGCGCAAGACGTCGTCCGGCACCGGCCGGCCGCCGTAGATCGCCGGCGGCAACGGTTCGTGGGCATAGGTCTTGCCGCGCTTGAGCACGACCGTACCGGCAGCGAGGTCGAGCTCCACGATCTCGAGGGTACCGCGCGATCCCGGGGCGCTGCATTTGTCCCCGATTTTGCGCTTCGTCGGCTGCGGCGGAAACGCGAACGGGAGCAGCCACGATCCGCGCCCGACCGGCTGCGGATCGCCGCTGGGCACGAGGACGGCGATCGCCTCGTCATCCTCGATCAGATCCACCGGCTCGCTTTCGCCGCGCGCAAAGAATTCGCGGTACGCGGGACGGGCTTCCGTGCGATGATACTCGAGCAAGGTCGCCAGTCGCTGCTCGGCCGGTCCGTCGCCGAGCGCCGCGACCAGCGCAGCGAGTTCGGCCCGCTCTTCGGCCCGCCGGGCGACGCGTTTGGGGTCGGGCGCCGGTTCCGGCAGTGCTGCCGCGATCGTCCCGCCGCGCGCAAGAAACTCCGTCCGGCGCGCGCGCAGCCAGCCGTCGAGATCGAGCGTGCTCTCGCAATCGTCGCGATTGTATTCGAGAATACGCTCGCGCAAGGTCGGATCGCCGCTCGCGCGATAGCGCTCGTATACCAGCACGGACCCGAGCGCGTCGTGCACTTCCGCGACGCGCGCCGGGCGATAGAATCGTTCGATCGCCTTGATCGAATAGCTGTCGGTCGAACACTGCAGCGCTTGGCGCGTGACGTCGAAGAGATCGACGAACACGCCTGCGGTCAAGAGTGCGTCGATCTCGGCGCCGCGCGTCTGATGGCGACCGGCGAGGCGAATCATCGCCGCCTTTTCGTAATTCGCATAGTGGTACACGTGCATCGCGGGCGCGGTTTCCCAGCGCGCGACGATGAAATCCACGAATGACTCGAACGCCCGCTTCTCTTCCGCCCGGTCGTCGCCCCAGAACGAAAGAAAACGCGGCCCACCGGTGTCGCGTTCGCGCAGCGTCACGCCGAAGAGATACTCGAGGCCGCCGCCGCCGCTGAAAAACGGATCGCCTTCCATGTCGAAAAAGCAATCCGCCGGATCGGCGTCGGGTAGGAGCGCGAAGCCGCGCCCGGGCCCGGCGTCGAGGAAGTCGTACGCGAGCGGCCCGCCGTCGCGCGTGCCGCACTGCAGCCGTGCCTGATTGCGCAAGCGCAGGAAAGTCTCGCGCGCGAGACGCGGCACGGGAGCATCGTCGGCACGTGCGGCCAGCGCATGCATTGTGCGCACGCCCGCGGCCTCGAGTTTGCGGCGCTGCGAACGCAGGATGTTCGCCACCTCGCTGAGGTGATCGTCGGCCCGGCGCACCTGCGCGCACGACGAACTCCAGCGGCACTTCCCGCATTGACTGATCTTCTCGGGGTACGGTTCATCGGGGCGGTCGAGCGTCGTGAGGAAACGCTCGCGCGCGGCGCGGTAGTAGGCTGAGAAATCATCGAACGCAAACGCCTCGCTGCGCCCGTCACCGAGCACGACGTGGATGCGATCCGGCGGTGCGCCTTGCAGCAACGCCACCCGTTCCGCATAGGCGCAGAGTTGCAGGAGCGCCGAGGTCTTCGCCGTCGCCGCGAGTTTCACGTCGACGACGTCGTATTGCCAAGGCCCAAACTCGGAGCGGCCGTCCGTGCGCAGCAGAAAATCCGCGATGCCGACGAAATCGCCGTCGACGAACGTCGCGCTCGCGATGACGTCAGCGCCGGCCCGCATCGCGGCGAACGTCGCTTGCGCCGCGAGCGCACGCGAGCCGGGCGTGCGGCCGGGATCGATGTCGACGATCGTGCGGCCCGGCGCCGCGAGGGATTGCCGGTAAGCCGCTTCGTGCTCGCGACCCTTTTCGATCGCAAGCCGCGCCGTATCGTCAAGCGCCGGCGCCGCGCGCTCACCGCGTTCGGCGGCGCGCTCGAGCCAGCTCAGCCGTTCGCACGCCACGAAGCCGACGAGGTCGGTGGGCGACCAGGTAAACGCGCGGGCGGGATCGTCGATCGTCATATTCGGGCTCACGTCTTCGACGGTATCGCAGGAGGGTGCCCGCTGGGTGGCACGGTGGCCGGCCGTTTCGGGATCCCGAACCGCGGCCGCGTGAGCGCGCAAGCGCCGCTTCCCCGTGCGTCGAACGAGAGCGGGCGATGCCCGCACCGAAGCACTCGGCGAAAACCACGCCGGCGAACGCGCCCGCGAACACCCGCAGCGCACCACCGGTCAAGACACCCAAACGCGCGACACCCGCCGGCGAGATACCGGAACGCATCGCCGCGCCGACGCTCGACGACCAGCTCGCCGTCCTGTCCCGCGCGATCTTCCAAGCCGGCCTGTCGTGGGCGTTCATGGCCGCGCGCTGGGAGCAGTTCGTCGCCGCATTCGATGGGTTCTCGGTCGCGCGCGTTTCCGCGTACGGTGAGAGCGACGTGGAACGCCTGATGGAGACGGACGGGATCGTCCACTCGCGCAGCAAGATCGAGGCGACGATTCACAACGCCGCCGCGCTCCTCGCGATCGAGCGCGAATTCGGCAGCGTCGCCGCGTACGTGGCACGTTTCGCCGACTACGACGCGCTTTGGAACGACGCGAAGGGGCGCTTCAAATTTCTCGGCGATCTCAACTGTTATTACTGGCTCTTCCGCACCGGCGCGCCCGTGCCGCGCTTCGAGCAGTGGATGACGCGCCAGGCGAAAGACCATCCGCGGATGCGCGAGATGGTCGAACTCGGCCGCGCAAACGGAACCTCGAGCGAGCGTTAGACCGGAACGGGTCTCGCGGCCGGCGCGCGCAAGCGATCGGCACGCAGGAGGAAGCGGAACGTCGTCCCGGCGCTCGAGGTGTGCGCGAGCGTGAGCGTGCCGCCGGCGCGTTCGATCGCGCGCTTCGCGATCGCAAGACCGAGCCCGGAACCCTCGATCTCGCCGCGCCGCTCGCCGCGGTAGAAGCGATCGAAGATCGCAGCGCGATCGTTCTCCGCGATCCCCGGGCCACGATCCTCGACGTCGATCTGGACCATCGATCCTGCCGAACGCACGCGAATCGCGATCGGCGATCCCGGCGCGTATTTGAGCGCGTTGTCGACGACGTTGCCGATCGCTTCGTAGATCTCCGTGCGGTCCGCGATCACGATCGCATCGACCGCGAGATCGAGCGTGAAGTCGACGGCCGGCGCGATGATGCGCCGCGCTTCGACGATGTCGACGCGCAACAGCTCGCTCAGATCGAACGGCTCGACCACCCGGGCGGCGTCGCTATCGAGCCGCGCGAGCAGGATCAGATTGTCGATCAGGGTGCGCATCCGGTGGCCTTCGATCGTCATCGTCTCGTAGACACGGTTGCTGCGTTCGTTGTCGCCGCGCCGTTTGAGGACGTCGAGATACCCGAGCAAGATCGTCAGCGGCGTGCGCAGTTCGTGTCCGGCATCGGCGACGAACTGACGCATGTGCAACTCCGCCGCCTCGCGCTCCTCGAACGCGCCCGCGACCTGCGCGGCCGCAGCATTGTAGGCGTGCGCGAGGACCGCGAACTCGCTGCGGCCGCCGACGTCGATCGGTTCCGGCGAAAAATCGCGCGTCGCGAAGCGCTGCAGACGCGCGGTCACTTCCACCAGCGGCTGCAACGCCTGGGCCGTAATGAAACGGCCCACGGTCCAAGCGAGGACCGCGGCCAGCAGCGCCGAGAGCGCGACGATTCCGAAGAGCGCCTCGACGATGCCGCCGTAGTAGTCGGCGTCCGGTAAGATCGCCATGCGGCCGCCCACGAACGGCCGGTTGATCCCGCTGGTATTCGAGAGAGCGAGGCCGATGAAGCCGATCTTGCTGCCGCGATTGCGCAAGTTCGTCGGTGCGCCGTGCATCACGTTTCCGTCGGCGTACACGGTCTGGTTGTTGGGATCGTAGCGCGGGTCCGGTCCGCCTTCTCCGGGCGGAGGGGGTGGCACATCGCCCGCCCGGGGCGGGCGCGGATCGCGAACGCGCGGATCGGCCGGCCGCGCATCGGCGTAATTCGGTCCGCTCCCCATGACGTTGAACGCCGCGCCGCTGCGCCCGAGCGCGGTCGTCGTCGCATCCGGGCTCGGCGGCATGCCGTAGCGCAACGGGATGGTCAGCGCGGACGTGCGCGAGAAGGCAAAACTCCGGCCACCGTGCGGCCGCGGATCGAAGGCGAAGATATGAATGCCGCTGCGGCGCGAACGTTGCTCGAATTCGATCGCCGCCTTCGCAAACGACTCATGCCGCTCCGTCGCACGTGTCGCGAAGGCCGCCGCCTCGACCGAATCCGCCTCGATCGACTCCGCGAGCACGCGGCCGTAGAAATTCAACACGACGAGCGCGAGCGCGCTCATGACCAGCGTGACGAGGACGACGGCCGCGGTGACGTACCAGATCGTCAGCCGGCGCGAGACCGACGCGAACATCGAGTTCCTAGCCCGCGCGGAGCGCGTAGCCGGCGCCGCGGATCGTGCGGATCAGCTTCGGATCGAAGTTGGCATCGATCTTCGCGCGCAGATAGGAAACGTAGGTCTCGACCGCGCCCGGACCGACGTCGCGATCGCTGCCCCAAACCAAATCCAGCAGCTGATCGCGCGTGAACACGCGCTCGGGGTTGCGCACGAAGGTGAGCAGCAGCGCGTACTCGCGCGCGGAGAGATCGATCCGCGTCGAACCGCGTTTGACCTCACGCCGGTCGAGGTCGATCGTCAGATCGGCGTACGAGACGACGGCCGGATGTTCGAGCCGCGGGCGGCGCAGCGCCGAGTGCAGCCGCGCGACGAGTTCGGAGACCTCGAAGGGCTTTGCGATGTAGTCGTCCGCGCCGCGGCGCAGACCCGTCACGCGGTCGTCCGTGTCGGTTTTCGCCGAGAGCATCAGGATCGGCGCTTCGGTGACGCGCCGCATCAGCGGCAAGAGATCGAGGCCGTTGATCTGCGGCAGCATGACGTCGAGCACGATCGCGTCGGGACGCCACTCTTTGACGAGCGCGAGCCCGGCGGGACCGTCGGGTGCCGTTCGCACCTCGAAGCCGCTCTCGCCGAGCGCGAGTTCGAGGAGTTCCCGCAAGTGACGTTCGTCGTCGATGACGGCGACGCGGGCCCCGGTGACGGCGGCGGTGGTCGGCATGGTCATTGTTTTTTCACGCTCCCGCCGCCCGTTCCCAGGTCGGGCGGCAACACGATGAAGAATCCAAGTCCGGGCAAATACCCGAAGCCGCTGGTCTGGGTGATGCCCTTGGCCTTGGCGTCCGGGGTGCGCACCACGCTCACGTAGCTGCATCCGGTGAACGCGCGGAGCGTATCGAAACGATCCCGCTGTTCGGGTGAGAGGCTCGGCCGCGGACGCGGCGAGGGATTCCCGCTGCTCTGCGGAGCCGGGGCGACGACGATCGGACCGCTCGGGGCCGCCGCGGGCGCAGCGGCCGCCGGCGGCGGTGCTCCCTCGCCGCCGGGTGGCGGGCCGCCCGGTCCCTCCATACCGCCGGGTGGCGGGCCACCGGGCTCGCCGCCCGGACCGCCGGGTCCGCCGAAGCCGCCCGGTCCACCAAAGCCGCCGCGTTCGCCGCCGGCGCCGCGGCGATTGCCGCCTGCACCGCCGGGGCCGCGGCCGAACGCCGGCCGCAGCTCGAAGTACCAGGTACCGTGCGGGTTGCCGTGCGGCACGATCGTGAAGGCGGCGTTCGGCGCGGCGGCCGGGACATTACCCGTCGCGGTATACGCCACCGCAGCGGCCTTGATCGTGTCGATCACCGCTTGCGCCTTGGGCTGCGAATCCGCGGGGCAGCGGGTCGCATCGGCGGTGTCGAGCGCCAGCGGATCGGTCCCAGCCGGCGGTGCGACGAAGGTGAACCGTCCGGCGAGCCGGTTGCCGCCGCCGCCCGGCCCGGGGCTCGGGCCCGGCGATGCCGCCGCGGCGATCTCACGCCCCAGCCGGCCGTTGCCGCGACCGGCGAATCCGGCCCCCGCGCGCGCCCCGGTGTTGAAGGAGTACGTCAACGTAAACGCGCGCGGCGGGTTGGGATTGCCGACCGTGAGCAAGTGGCCGCCGCCCGCAAGCGGGATCGGCTGCGCGTAGAGCAGGCTCGAAAAGAGCGCGGTCTCGGTATCGAACATGTTCGTCTCGAGCAGCGATAGCCGGCCGATCCCCACGTTGTGCGAGAGCGCGGCGCTCACGGTTGCGTACGAACCGATGTGCTGCGAGT
>Ga0116226_10004303_pt1 | contig 12611 bp, 11 predicted proteins | sample S1TSphfallax_FD_89692 | JGI IMG/M metagenome (GOLD analysis project Ga0116226, IMG submission 89692) | Host-associated microbial communities from peat moss isolated from Minnesota, USA - S1T2_Fa - Sphagnum fallax MG | ecosystem: Host-associated > Plants > Peat moss > Unclassified | place: USA... | reverse complement strand
CCCGCACGCTGCGCGAGGCGTGGCTAACGGCGGGGTTAAGTGTCTGTAAAACGGGTCGATTTGGTTGTTGCGTGATCCATATGATGGGCATGCAATGGAGGGATCGATGCGAAATAGTTTGCTTCTTCTGGGTGTTTTGTTGGGGCTGAGCGGCTGTATTTCGTTGGGTGGCGGCGATCCGCCGCAGCGCACGACGGTGATTGTGCCGCAGGGCTCGACGGTGACGTGCACCAACCAGAATGGGACGGCTTGCCAGCCGCAGTAACGGGCTGGGATTCGGCATAAAAAAAGGGTTGAAGCTTTCGCTTCAACCCTTTTTTGCGTTGGGTGGGATCAGGCCGATTTGGCCATGATCTCATCGGCGATGTTGCGCGGCACCGGATCGTAATGGTGGAACTGCATGGTGAAGGAGGCGCGGCCCTTCGTCATGGAGCGCAGATGAGAGATATAGCCGAACATTTCCTTCAGCGGCACATGGGCGCGCACGATCACCGTGCTGCCGGAGGATTCCTGGTTCTGGATCTGGCCGCGGCGGCGGTTCAGGTCGCCGACCACGTCGCCCACATGGTCTTGCGGGGTGGTGATTTCGACGTCCATGATCGGCTCGAGGATGATCGGGCCGGCTTTTTTCATGCCTTCGCGGAAGCAGGCCTTGGCGGCGATTTCGAAGGCGAGCGCGCTTGAATCGACGTCGTGGTACTTGCCGTCCACCAGGGTGTATTTGAAGTCTACCGTCGGGAAGCCCGCGAGCACGCCGGTCTCGGCCTGGTTGCGAATGCCTTTTTCGACCGCCGGGATGTATTCCTTCGGCACGGTGCCGCCCACGACCTTGTTCTCAAACAGGACGCCTTCGTTACGCTCCTGCGGCTCGAACACGATCTTGACTTCAGCGTACTGGCCGGAACCGCCGGACTGCTTTTTATGCGTGTAGGTTTCGGTATGGGATTTGGAGATCGTCTCGCGATAGGCCACCTGCGGTGCGCCGATATTCGCGTCCACGCCGTATTCGCGGCGCAGGCGGTCGATGATGATTTCCAGATGCAGCTCGCCCATGCCCGAGAGAATGGTCTGACCGGTTTCCTGGTCGGTCTTCAGGCGGAGCGAGGGGTCTTCGCCGGCCAGCTTCTGCAGGCCGAGGGTCATTTTTTCCACACCTTCCTTGGTCTTCGGCTCGACGGAGATGTCGATGACCGGGACCGGGAATGCCATGCGCTCCAGCACCACCGGGTCATCGGATGAGGCCAGCGTGTCGCCGGTGCCGGTGTCTTTCAGGCCCACGAAGGCGGCGATGTCGCCGGCATGGACTTCCTTGATCTCGGCGCGCTTGTCGGCATGCATCTGGAACATGCGGCCGATACGCTCTTTATGCCCCTTGGTGGTGTTCATCACCGTGTCGGAGGATTTGAGCGAGCCGGAATAGACGCGCACGAAGGTGAGCGTGCCGTATTTGTCGTTGATGATCTTGAACGCGAGGCCGGAGAACGGCGCGGTAACGTCCGCCTTGATGCGGCGTGCGTTCGGATCTTCCTCCTCGCCTTCCGGTGGGGCGACTTTGATGCCGGGCACGTCAACGGGCGAGGGCAGGTAGTCCAGCACGGCGTCGAGCAGCGGCTGCACGCCCTTGTTTTTGAAGGCGGTGCCGCACAGCACGGGGCGGAAGGCGCCCGTGATCGTGCCGGCTTTGATGCAGCGTTTCAGAGTCTCGACAGAGACGTCGCCCTTGTCGAAATACTCTTCCATCGCCTCGTTATCGACCGAGAGCGCGGTGTCGAGCAGCAGCTGGCGGTATTCGGCGGCCTGTTCCTTGAGGTTCTCGGGGATTTCCTCATCGTGGAATTTCGCGCCCAGCTCGCCGCCTTCCCAGATGATGGCTTTCATCTCGATCAGGTCGACAACGCCGAGGAACCCGTCCTCGATGCCGATCGGCAGTTGCAGGGGCAGGGCCACGATGTCCAGCTTTTCCTTCAGCGTCGCGAAGGCGCGGAAGAAGTCGGCGCCGGTACGGTCCAGCTTGTTGATGAAGATGATGCGCGGCACGTTGTAACGGTCGGCCAGGCGCCAGTTGGTCTCGGATTGCGGCTGCACGCCGGCCACGCCCTCGATGATGAAGATCGCGCCGTCGAGCACGCGCAGGCTGCGGTTCACTTCGATGTTGAAATCGATATGGCCGGGCGTGTCGATGATGTTGATGCGCGTGTCTTTCCACTCGCAGGTCACGGCGGCGGAGGTGATGGTGATGCCGCGCTCACGCTCCTGGTCCATGTAGTCGGTGGTGGTGTTGCCGTCATGCACCTCGCCGATGCGGTGCGACACGCCCGTGTAGTAAAGGATACGCTCCGTGGTGGTGGTTTTGCCGGCATCAATATGCGCGGTGATCCCGATATTCCGGATCTTGCCAAGGTCGAAATCAGCCATCAAAAGCCTCCACGGGCGACAGAAAATACAAAAGGGTGCGGCGCCACTCGGGGAGTGGCGCGCATGGCCCGGCTTTTGGGGCAGAGAAGGCGGTTTGGCAAGCCCGTTGCGGGGTTTGGCGCCCGCCAAAGCGTTGTTCCTGCTTTGCGCCGGTTGCCGTTTGCTACACAGCCTGACCGAAAACCTTGCTAGAACAACCGCTATGGACAATGCGGCAATTCAGGCTTCCATACGCTTTGGTTTTGGCCCGGGCCCTAATGATGGGGTAGCAGGCGACCCGCGCGCCGCGCTGAAGGCGCAGTTGCGCGGGCCGGACCCGGGGATAGCGGCCGGCTATTTCGACGGGCTGCCGAGCGGGCAGGAGGCGGTGGATACGCTGCGGGCGGATGCGATGATCCGCCATGAGTTATTGACCGCGCCGGCGGCGGAGCGGCAGGCCTATCGCGGGTTGAACGGCGCGCTGTACCGGCAGGATGCGATGTCGCAGCTGGCCTGGGCGATGAACACGCCGGCCAGCTTCCGCGAGCGGCTGGTATGGTTCTGGGCCAATCATTTCTGCGTCAGCGTGGCGCAGAACAATACCGGGCCGCTGATCGGCGCGATGATCCGCGAGGCGATCCGCCCGCATGTGAACGGCAAGTTCACGGATATGGTGCTGGCGGTCGAGCGGCATCCGGCAATGCTGCGATATCTGGACAACGATACTTCCGTGGGGCCGGGCAGCCCGGCCGGGCTGCGTTCGCATCGCGGGTTGAACGAGAATCTCGGCCGCGAATGCATGGAGTTGCACACGGTGGGGCTGGCGGCGGGGTATTCCCAGGCGGATGTCACCAGCATGGCGAAGATTCTGACCGGCTGGAGTTCAGCGACCAGCGAGAAGGGGAGCGATTCGACCGGGTTCAAATATCGCCCCAACGCGCATGAGCCGGGGCCGCAGGTGGTGATGGGGCGCAGTTTCGATGGCGGCGAACAGGCCGGGGTGGATGCGCTGCGGTTTCTGGCGACCTACCCCACGACCTATGACCTGCTGGCGACGAAGCTGGTGACGCATTTTGTGGCGGATGATCCGCCGCCGGACGCGGTAGCACATATCTCCGGCGTTTTGCGGGATACGCATGGGGATTTGCACGCCGCCTCGGCCGCGCTGGTGGATTTGCCGCAGGCCTGGGCGCCGGGGCAGAAGCTGAAGACGCCATTCGACTATGTGGTCTCCACGCTGCGCGCCGCGCCGCCGCCCGCTTTTCAACCGCCGCCCAACCCGGTGAATGTGCTGAACGGGCTGGGCCAGCCGGTATGGGGTGCGCCGCTGCCCAATGGCTGGCCGGATCAGGCGGCTTCCTGGGCCGGGTCGGATGCCATCATGTCCCGGATCGATTTTGCTTATACCTATGCCGCGCGGTTCGATTCCGGGGCTTCCGGGCCGCAGCCGGTGGATATCGCCAATGCCGCGATGGGGCCGTTGCTGCGCCCGGCAACGGTGGATGCGATGGCGCAGGCAGGCTCGCGGCGCGAAGCGTTGACGCTGTTTCTGGTTTCACCTGAATTTCAACGGAGATAAAGATGATTCTCTCCCGACGCACCACATTGCTCGGCCTCTCGGCTCTTGGGTTTGTTGGGGGGGTTGGCGGGCGCGTCAAATTCGCGCTCGCTGATGCGCCGACGCAGAAACGCTTTGTCGTCGTGCTGCTGCGCGGCGCGCTGGATGGCATGTCCGCCGTCGTGCCGTATGGCGATGCCAATCTCGTCACGTTGCGGCCGCAATTAATTCCGCCGGCACCGGGGCAGAGCGGCGGGATGTTCGATCTGGGCGGGTTTTACGGGCTTAATCCCTCTTTGCCGGGGGTGTATGCGATGTACCGGGCGGGGCAGGCGCTGCCGGTGCATGCGATTTCCGGGCCGTATCGCACGCGCAGCCATTTCGAGGCGCAGGATTTGTTGCAGCTCGGGTTGGTGGAAGAGACAGGCATAACCTCAGGCTGGCTGAACCGCGTGCTGAGCGAGATGCCGGCGCGCGGGCCGACGCTGAACGGGCTGGCGGCGGGCATCGGCACGCCGTTGCTGCTGCAAGGGCCGCAACGCGTGGATTCCTACGCTCCGGAAGCCTTCGCCAGCCCGCCGCCGGATTTGTATTCGCGCATCGCAGCCCTGGATTCGAGCGATAGGCTGCTTGGGCCTGCGATTGCCGAGGGGATGCGCGCCGCCACCTTCGAAACCGATACGTTTGACGCCTCGGCCGATGCCGCGATGATGAGCGATGACAGCGCCCATATGCCCGGCGATGCGCCGAAGCGGGGCGGCGGGTTTCCGACCATGGCGACCAAGGTGGGCGAGCTGCTGGCCGCCGATGACGGGCCGCGCATCGCCGCGTTTCAGCTGGAGGGCTGGGACAGCCACGGCAACCAGGTGAACGGGCTCAAAACGCCGCTGGCCGGGCTGGATCTGGGCCTGACGAATCTTAAGACCGCCCTCGGCCCGGCCTGGGACGATACGATGGTGCTGGTCATGACTGAATTTGGCCGCACGGCGGCGATGAACGGCACAAAAGGCACCGATCATGGGACAGCCGCCGCCGCGTTTCTGCTAGGTGGGCAGGTTGCCGGCGGGCAAGTGCGCGCCACCTGGCCCGGGCTGGGGCCAAGCCAGCTTTTTGAGAACCGTGATCTGGCTCCCACGGCGGATATCCGCGCGCTCGCCAAAGGCGCGCTGGCCGAGCATCTGGGGCTGGGGCCCGATGCGCTGGCGCGGGTATTTCCCGGCAGCAGCGACGCCACGCCCTTGCAGGGGCTTACCCGCGCCACTTAATAGGTTGGATGACAAAATGGCGGCTGCTCCGCATCATTCGCGCCCGGCCGCATCTGTTCATCGGCGCGGGAATCGGGCTGGTCAGCTATTTTATCCTGACCTTTTTACAATCCGCCGCTTTGCGTGCGGTCATGGCCTGGGATATCGGCAGCTTTGTCTTCCTGCTGCTCACCGCCATCTCATTCTTCCTGACCCAGGACCAGGATATCAGCCTGCACGCCAAACGCCAGCAGGAAGGGGAGTGGAGCGTCTTCGCCCTTACCGTGCTGGGCGCGGTGATGAGCTTCGCCGCCATCATCCTGTTCTCCCACACCGCCGACCATAAGACCCATCAAGGCTTCTATCTCGGCTTCGTTGTCGTCACCCTCGCCCTCTCCTGGCTCACCACCAACGTCACCTTCGCCTACCGCTTCGCCCACGAATACTACTCCTACGACAAAGATGGCGTAGACCTCGATCGCGGCATCGATTTTCCGAAAGACGACAAGCCCGATTATCTGGACTTCATCTACTTCTCCTTCGTGCTCGGCATGACCTTCCAGGTCTCCGACTGCAACATCACCGCCAAAAAACTCCGTCGCCTTGCAACCCTCCAGGGCCTCATCGGCTTCCTGTTCAACACCGTCATCCTCGCATTATCCGTAAATATTGCGGCTTCGTTGCTGTGAGGACGTAAGCAAGGCCATGGGCGCTGCCCCTGGACCCCGCCAAAGGCCCGCCTTTGGAATCCTTTAGGCCTGTTACCGCCCGAGGCTGGCCATCATTTCGGACCATTCGCGTTTGGAGAGGCCGCTGGATGGTTGGTCGACGGGTTCGTTGGCGAGGAGTTTTTTGAGGGTTTCGAGCATTTTGGCGGAGAAGGTGACGGCGCCGAGGCGGTAATCCGTGAAGGCAGCGTAAGCGAGGGGTGTCCAGGCTTTCACAGTTTCCATCATGGCTTCGGCGTAGACGCGGATTTCGTATTGCGCGTGGGAGTCGGCGCGCAGGCGGAGGAAGTGGAAGAGGTTTTGGAGGTCGGTTTTCCAGTACCATTGGGTATAGGTGTTGAGGGTGAGGTTCATGCGGGCGAGTTCGCGGGCGAGGCCGATATTGGAGTCGTCCAGCATGTCTTCGTAATGGCTGTAGGTTTGTTCGGCGTCTTCGCGCAGCAAGTTGAGCACGCGGGTTGCGGTGGCTTCGTCCAGGATTTCGCCGCGGCCCTGGCGGTTGTTGGTGGATTGGGTGGCGAGGTGCTCGCGGGCCGGGAGGTAGTAGTCTTTATCCATGATAGAGTAGCGGGCCGAGTATTCGTTCACGTTCGCGGTGCGGTGGCGGATCCATTGGCGGGCGACGAAGATCGGCAGTTTGACGTGGTATTTGATCTCGCACATTTCGAAGGGTGTGGAGTGGTAGTGGCGCATGAGGTAGCGGATGAGCCCCTCATCTTCCGAGGTTTTGCGGGTGCCGCGGCCGTAGGAGACGCGAGCTGCCTGCACGATGGCGGAATCGTCGCCCATATAGTCGACCACGCGGATGAAGCCGTGGTCCAGCACCGGGATGGCTGTGAAGAGCATGGATTCCAGCGCGGGTACGGTAGGGCGGCGCGTTTCGCTGAGGCGTTCGCGGGCGGAATCGATTTCGGTCTGTTGGTCTGGGGTGAGGCTCATGATGCGTTTCTTCTCATAACCCCCTCCCTTTCACAATCGGATAAACGAGCCTATATTGGTTGTGCCGGCTTGCCGGCTATGGCGATAAACGGTGCGTGGAATAATCGTTGTGGACCCGGGGGCAGTACCCGGCGCCTCCACCAAATTCTGGGCGGCCTGATTCAGACTGCGCGGCTTTGCCGCTACGTCATCAGGGCACTCGGTGGCATCCTGATGACGGAGCGCATAGCGCGAAGTCTGAATCAGGCTGCTAGGTATAAGGGGGCGAAACAGACTCGACACGCGTGGTAAAGACCCATCTTTTGCTCGGCATTGTACCGCCGTTATCGGGCTATATTATAAATGCGAACGATAACAACGTAGCATTCGCGGTCGCTGCCTAAACAGCAGCTAAGCGCGGTTCGGGGGGCACCGGGCAACAGAAGCCCCCCACTTTCCATGGAGATTCTCAAGAGGGGCCGCTGAAATCAGGGCCTTGCGGCTTGTCGTTTTTGCTGACTAGGTTTGCGTGTCCCACCAAAATGGCTGGGGCCTGGAGGTAAAATGTCACAATCAGAGGAAGTTCACGTATTTGCCACCCTCGTCGCACAGGCTGGCAAAGAGGCGGAGTTGCGCGCGGTGTTGTCGGGGCTGGTTGCCCCGACCCGCGAAGAGCCGGGATGCCTGCATTATATGCTGCATGAAGACCCCCAAGCGCCTGCGAATTTCTATTTTTTCGAGGCCTATAAGAACCAGGATGCGGTGAACGCCCATATGAAGTCGCCGCATCTGGCGGCGGCTTTGGGCAAGGCGGGCGAATTGCTGGCGGCCAAGCCGGTGATTGTCAGCACCAGACTGGTCGCGGGCGGTTAAATGGCGATGACATGAGGATGAACCTTGAGGGTGAATCTGGCGTTCGTTCTCATGCCAAACCAAGGCGCTCTCAGCAAAAAAAAGGCGGCGCATAAAGCGCCGCCAAGTTTAGGGAGGAAACGTCCAAGAAAGTAGGAGAGCAAGCTCATCCTACAGAACATTTTATAAGCGCAGATGATGTTCCGTCACAACAATCTTTTCCGCAGTGCAGCAATGCTAAATCGCCGGATTTAATGTAGTTTTTTTCCATTGCGTATGAGGAAAAGGCCCGCGCGGTGCAGGATGCTGCAATTCCGAATGCGGAGAGCCGGTAGCACCCGTTCCGCGCGGGATGGCCCCGTCGGTTTCACTCGGGAAGAAGCAGGATGACGGCGGCCTGGGCGGCAATGCCTTCGCCCCTTCCGGGAAAGCCGAGTTTTTCCGTTGTGGTCGCTTTGACCGAAATCTGGTCGATGGAGACGCTGAGCAGTTCCGCCAGTCTTGCGCGCATGGCCGGGGCATGTGGTGTGATTTTCGGTCGTTCGCAGATGATGGTGATATCGGCATTTGAGAGCCGGCCGCCGCGGGCGGCGATGCGCTCGGCGGCGTGGCGCAAGAATCGCGCGCTGTCCGCGTCTTTCCAGCTGTCTTCCGAGGGGGGGAAATGCCGGCCGATATCGCCTTCCGCCAAGGCGCCGTAGATGGCATCGCAGAGGGCGTGGATGCCGACATCGGCATCCGAATGGCCGGCCAGGCCGAGTTCGTGCGGAACGGTGACGCCGCAGAGGATCATGGGGCGGTTCTCGGCCATGGCGTGAACGTCAAAACCGGTGCCGATGCGCGGGATCATGGTGTCTCCTGAAAACAGTTCGGGGCAGATGTGACGAGATGGCTCCTCCGCGTCAATCTTTTGGGCTCCGGTGATTGCGCGGCGCGCGGCTGGGCGGTAGTTTGCCCAAATCATGAGCAACTTGGGTTCCAATCTTATCCAGCCAATTACTTTGGGCACCGGACCGCGCGCCGTCACCCTGCCGGTGCCGGTTATTCTGGCGCCGCTTTCTGGTGTCACCGACCTGCCGTTCCGCGCACTTGCGAAGTCCCTGGGGGCTGGGCTTGTGGTCTCGGAGATGATCGCCTCCTGGGCGATGGTTCGGGAGAACCGCAATACGATGCGCATGGCGGAGGTCGTGGCGGGCGGCGGGCCTTCCGCGGTGCAGCTCGCCGGCTGCGAGCCTGAAGCGATGGCGGAGGCCGCGCGGATCAGCGTTGCGAATGGTGCGGATATCGTGGACATCAATTTCGGCTGCCCGGTGAAAAAAGTGGCCATCGGGCAGGCAGCTGGTTCAGCCCTGATGCGCGATGAGCTGCATGCCGCGCGGATCCTCGAAGCCACCGCCAAGGCGGTGGAGGTGCCGGTGACGCTGAAAATGCGGATGGGCTGGGACCGGGAGAGTTTGAATGCGCCCGCGCTGGCGCGGATTGCGCAGGATTGCGGGATCGCAATGATTACCGTGCATGGGCGGACGCGGCAGCAATTCTATGAGGGTTCGGCGGATTGGGACTTCATTGCCCAGGTGAAGGATGCCGTGAGCATTCCGGTGATCGTCAACGGCGATATCACCACCGAGGCGCGCGCGGCCGAGGCGCTGCGGCGTTCCGGCGCGGATGGCGTGATGATCGGGCGTGGCTCCTATGGGCGGCCATGGTTTTTGAAGCAGGTGGCGGATTATTTGATGACCGGGCAGCTGACGGCCGCACCTTGCCTGGCCGATCAGAAGGCGATTTTGCTGCGCCATTATGCCGCCATCCGCGCGCATTTCGGCGAGAAGGCAGGCGTGCGGCTAGCGCGCAAACATGTCGCCTGGTATTCCCACGGTCTGCATGGCTCGGCGTCGTTCCGGGCGCAGATGAACCGGCTGGATGACAGCCGCGCCGTGGAGGCGCTGATCGACGCGTTTTACGACCCGCTGATCGAATCCGGCTTCGTGCGGCAGGATGAGATGGCTTTGGCGGCATGATGCTGCGCGGCGAGAAGGGAACGCCCTTGGCAAGGGGCGCTTGCGATGAGCGGGTTTAAGCGGGCATTTGGCATGGTGCGGCGCCGGCCGGCGCCGGCCAATGAGGTGCGTGTGGACCCGGCGCAGATTCTGGATGCATTGCCGATTGCCGCCGTGGTGCTGGATGAGAACGATGTGTTCCGCTCCGTGAATTACGCTGCGGAGGAGTTTTTCGGCTCCTCCAAGGCGCTGTTGCTGAACGCCAATTTGAGCGAGATTTTGCCGCTCGATCATCCGATATTTCTGGTGCTTGAACGCGCGCGGCGGGACGGGCTGACGGTCGCCGAGCATAATATGATCCTGGAAGGGCCTCGCCTGACCCGGCGGGGATGCTCGGTGCAGGCGGCGCCGATGCTGGACATGCCGGGATTTGTGGTCCTCACGCTGCAGGATGAATCGGCGGCGCGTGCGTTGGACCAGCAGATGTCCGCCCGCAATGCGGCGCGCAGCATTACCGGCATGGCGGCGATTCTGGCGCATGAGGTGAAGAACCCGCTCTCGGGCATTCGCGGCGCGGCGCAGCTTTTGGAGACGAGCGCTCCAGCGGCGGATCGCGAACTCGCCGTGCTGATCCGCGACGAGGCGGATCGCATCCGCGCCATGGTGGAGCGGATGGAGACGTTCGGCGAGAAGAAGCTGGAGCGCCAGGCGGTGAATATCCATCGCGTGCTGGAACATGTGCGCAAGCTGGCGGGTTCAGGCTTCGCCGCGCGGATCAAATTCTTGGAGAGCTACGATCCCTCGCTCCCGCATGTGCATGGCAACCGGGATCAGCTGATTCAGGTGCTGCTGAACCTCGTGAAGAACGCCGCGGAATCGATTGCGGGCATGGACCGGCAGGATGGCGAAATCCATCTCTGCACCGGGTTTCAGCACGGCGTGCGGCTGACCGCCTCATCCGGGCGCACGCGCGCCAATTTGCCGCTTTTTGTTTCGGTGCGCGATAATGGGCCGGGAATTCCGGAGGATATCAGGCGGCATCTGTTCGAGCCGTTCATCAGCACCAAGGCGACCGGCAGCGGGCTTGGGCTGGCGCTGGTTGCGAAGATCGTCGCCGACCATGGCGGGCTGATCGATGTGGATAGCAGGCCGGGACGCACCGAGTTCCGAATCAATCTACCGGTGTTCGAGGAACCCCCAGAAAGTAACATGTGAATATGACCCTCCCGACTGTTTTGATTGCCGATGACGACCGTTCCATTCGCACCGTGCTGACCCAGGCCCTCGGGCGCTCGGGCTATCAGGTGCGCGCCACCTCGTCTGCCGCCACGCTGTGGCGCTGGGTGGAGGATGGGGAAGGGGATGTGGTGATCACCGATGTCATCATGCCCGATGAGAACGGGCTGGACCTAGTGCCGCGCATCCGGCGCATTCGTCCGGAACTGCCGGTGATCGTGATGAGCGCGCAATCCACGCTGACGACCGCCGTGCAGGCAACGCAGCGCGGCGCGTTCGACTATCTGCCGAAACCATTCGACCTGGCGGATTTGCTCTCCGTGGTGGACCGCGCGCTTAAACAGCCGGCGCTGCAGACAGCGCAGGCCGACGTGCCGAAAGCCTCGCCGGATGATGCGCTGCCCTTGATCGGCCGCAGCCCGGCGATGCAGGAAATCTATCGCATCATCGCGCGGCTGACGACGACCGACCTCACCGTCATGATCAACGGCGAGAGCGGGGCGGGCAAGGAACTCGTGGCCCGGGCGCTGCATGATTACGGCCGCCGCCGCGCCGGGCCGTTTGTGGCGATCAATATGGCGGCGATTCCGCGCGAACTGATCGAGAGCGAACTCTTCGGCCATGAGCGCGGGGCGTTTACGGGTGCGACCAACCGGCATGTGGGGCGGTTTGAGCAGGCCAATGGCGGCACGCTGTTCCTGGATGAAATCGGCGACATGCCGCCGGAGGCCCAGACGCGGCTGCTGCGCGTGCTGCAGGAAGGCGAGTTCACCACCGTTGGCGGCCGCCAGCCGATCCGCGCCAATGCGCGCATCGTCGCCGCCACCCATCGCGACCTGCGCGCGCTGATCCGCACCGGGCAGTTCCGCGAGGATTTGTTCTACCGTCTCAACGTCGTACCCATCCGCCTGCCGCCTTTGCGCGAGCGCCCGGATGATATCCCCGTGCTGGCCCAGCATTTCCTCAACAAGGCGCAATCCGAAGGCCTGCCCGCCAAAACGCTGGACCCTGCGGCCATGGCCATGCTCTCGGCCTATCGCTGGCCCGGCAATGTGCGCGAGCTGGAAAACCTCATCCGACGGCTCGCCGCCCTCGTACCGCAGCCGGTCATCACCGAAGCGATTCTGGCGCAGGAACTCAGCGACTATGTTGCCGTCGAGGAACCCACCCAGATCTCCGGGGACGAACCCGACACCATGGCCGCCGTGGTGGAGCGCCATGTCAGCCGCCTGCTCGCCGCGATCCGGGAATCCGGCGAGGAAGGCGTGCTCTACGAACGCGCTTTGGCCGAACTCGAACGCCCGCTTATCCGCATGACCCTCGCCGAAACAAGGGGCAACCAGATCCGCGCCGCCGCGCTGCTCGGCCTCAACCGGAACACCCTGCGCAAAAAAATCCGCGAGCACGGCATCGGCGTGCAACGCCGGGTGGGATGATGCGGGGGGCGCTGAGTGAGTTGAGGCAGCAAGGCCAGGGGGCGCTGCCCCCTGGATCCCCGTCGGGGCCTGAGGCCCCGAACCCCCATTGGTCCAGGGCCATGGGGGGGAGGGGTAACTTGCCGCTTCGCATCGCACCAAATCCCAATGTCCTAACGCGCAAGTTACCCCTCCCTCCCATGACCCTGAGTAGCGGGGTCTGGGGCCTTCCGGCCCCAGCGGGTCCAGGGCAGAGCCCTGGCCTCGCT
>Ga0116226_10004302_pt1 | contig 12611 bp, 8 predicted proteins | sample S1TSphfallax_FD_89692 | JGI IMG/M metagenome (GOLD analysis project Ga0116226, IMG submission 89692) | Host-associated microbial communities from peat moss isolated from Minnesota, USA - S1T2_Fa - Sphagnum fallax MG | ecosystem: Host-associated > Plants > Peat moss > Unclassified | place: USA... | reverse complement strand
TTGCTGGAACCAGAGCTGGTCATGGGTGAAGACGCCGATGTCGAGATCACCCGCGGGGGCGATGCTGCTGCTCAGATCATTGATGATGGTGTCGGTCTGGTCGATGGATTTGACGACATAGGTGTCATCGCCGCCATCGCCGACCAGCGTGTTGGTGCTCGCCGAGCCGCTCAGCGTGTCATCGCCTGAGCTGCCCTCCACCGTCACCGCGGTGGCGTTGTTCGTGCCGTTGATCGTGTTGGTGAGCAAAGCGGCGATCTGCGAGCCGATATCGGCGTAGAGGGTCGCATCGGGGTGCACGTCATCGGACATCAGCCCGGCCGCGGAAAGCTTGGCGAAACTATTGTCATAGGTCGCCGAGAGGTCGATGATCGGCACGTTCTCGGCGATCGAGAGCGTCTCCAGCGCCGCGCGCAAGGCCGGGAGCTGGGTGGCGTAAGACGGGTCGGAGAAGGGCTGCGGGATGATGATGATGACGTCCGAGCCGGCGGCGCGCAGCGTGGCGATGATCTGCGTGATGTTCGCCACGATGGTCGCGGTTGGCACGCTCTCGCCGGGATTCTGGTGATTGGCAAAGCCGGTCATGTCGTTGATGCCAAGATCGATCAGCGCCAGGTTGGGCTTGAGCGCGACCGAGCCCGCGACCTGGCCAAAGCCATTGGCCGAGCCGGTGATGTCCCCGCCATTATAGAAGCTGGTATTGGCGTCGCCCGAGCCCCAGCCGCCGATGCCGGCGTCGAACACCTGTACGGCATTGGCGGTGGAATTGGAGAAGGCGGTGCCCTGGATATAGACCGGCTTCGAGGAATTCGAGGTGACGGTGATCTGCGAATGCGTGCCCGCCGGAATGTCGATGGTCTGCGAGAGCGTATCGCCGGTATTGCCGAATTGCAGCGTGCCGACCGAGCTCCCGTCCACCGATACGGTGACCGAGCCGCTACCGGAATCCACGTAGCTCAGCGTCACCCGGTCATAATCGCCGGGCCAGTTGGTGGTGAAGGTGTAGCCGTCGCCGGATCCGGGCATTTCGACAACCTGGCCGCCGGCGTCGTAGATGCCGTCATAGGCCGCGTGGCCGAACAGGGTGACGCGGTTGTCGGTGGTGGAGCCGTTCTCATTGCCTTGGCCGAGGGTGTTGTCCGACTGCGCGGCGACACCATCCTGCGCCAGCGCCTGCGCCATTTCGACGGAATAGGAGAGCTCGCGGAAATCGGCATTGGCGCTGCCAAAGCCCAGCGTGGTGGAATCGCCGATGGCGACGATGGTGGAACCCGTGCCGGCGGCCTGCGCGTTCAGCAGGCTGGTGAGCTGGGTCGCGGGATCCCAGTTGAAGAGCACCAGCGGGTTGTCGCCGATGGTGCCGGCCGGGCTGGTCGCCACGAAGGTCCCGACGATTGGCGTGCTGGAGGAGAGATCAACCTCTTGCTGCGTGGTGCCGGTGCCCGTTGAAACCGTGGCCAAAAATTCGGTCGTGTCTCCCATGGCGCCTGCCTTTTCGTCATTGGGCGGCCGGAACCCAGGAAGAGTCACCGACTCGGGCTAGGGTAATGCTGCAACGCAGCATCTTGCAAGCAGTTTGTTAAGGTTTTTTCACGAGGGAGACAGTTTTTGGCCTGGCGCGAGTCGCCAGAAAACATAAAAGCGCGTCTTTTTATGCACAAAGCCGAGCCGAATTTGATGGGGCGACCAAAGTTTTATTTTTTGAGTCGCGGGGCGCCCAAAAGCGGTTGCTGCATGCAATCCAACGTTTTTCGTTCGCGCGGGGCGTGTGTTTATTTTCTTGTGAGGAATTATTTAGTTTTGATTAACGAATGAATTGGATAATGGGGCGGTGCGTGATAAAATAGGAATTTTATCATAAATTTGGCGCGTGAATGATGGCTTTTTGATGGGAAGAGCGGTTTGATCACGGAATTTTTACTGCCAGGAAACGGTTCCGCGTTGCTTGATGCTATCCGGACTGATAAAACATCGCAAATCGGCCCAAACGTTTATGGAATCGCCCGGTGAGCAATCGCTTCAAAGTCCCGACCATCAACGCGGAAACCCACGACTACCAGCACCACGCGGCCGACGATATGGCAGCACCTGGCGCAAAGGGGGTATTCTGGCAATGGCTCTCCGAGGGCCGCCGCCTTCCGCCTGGCACGGCGCTGCTGGTGATGGTGGCGACAAACTTGGCGCTCTGGGTCGCGGTGGTCCACCTCGTCCGGATGTTCTGGCGCTAAAAGGAAGGAAGTAAGCGGTCGCTTTTGAAAATCCGCCAAAACTTTTCTGCTCCCGGGGGACTTGGCCAGATCCCGTGTAAAATTTACACAAAGTCTTTTGCGGAGCTTTTCTTCAGAAAAGCGACCGCTTACTTCATTTTTCGCATGAGCCAGCGCCGCACCGGCACGTCATAAAACCGCCCTGCCAGGCTCGCCAGCACCAGCACCAGCACCAGCGTGAACAGCGCCGCCGCATCTTCCGCGCCACCGCTCAGATGCCGGGCCTTGGCGAGGTTCGATATCGTGACCACAACCGGATAGTGCAGCACATAGACCGGGTAGGACAGCGCGCCGAGCCAGCGCCAGACCGCATCCAGCCGCGCATGCGGGCCCGCCTGAGCGGCGAAGAGCAGGATCACCGGGAAGGCCAGCAGCACCGCGGCGATGTCATAATAGCCGCCGCCCCGAAATTCCGGCGCGCCCAGGATCAGCAGTAATGGGATCCACATCAAATGCGCCCAGCCCCACTGTCCGGCGCGCCGGACCGCTCTGCGCGCCAGCAGCACACCCATGACGAAGGGAAACAGCACGCGCGCCCCGCCGAGGTAGAAGTCATTCCAGGCGAAGCCGACATTCAACCCGCCGAACATCAAGGACGTCCAGACCACCAGCCCGCCGCCCAGGAGAAGTGCCGCCCAGAGGCGGGCGGAGCTGAGATACCGGAACGCCGCCGCGTAGAGCATGTTGATCCAGAGTTCAAAGGACAGGGACCATAAGGGCGTGTCGGTCGGGAACGCCCAGGGACGCAGAAAGGTCAGCGCTGGGCTTGGCAGCAGCAGCGCATTCGTGGCCATGGCCAGCAGGACCACACGCGCCGTCATCTCATGGCTGATCGCGGCATGGGCCAGGAAGGGGACCGCGCCGATGGCCAGCCCGAGCAGGACCAGCGGGTACAGCCGGATGAGCCGCACGGTGAAGAACCCCACCACGCCCATCTCGGTGGCCAGGCGCCGGTCATAGGCATGGGCGATCACGAAACCGCTCAGCATGAAGAAAAAATCGACCGCGAGATAGGCGTGTCCGAGGGCGAAGCTGGTCTGGAAATAAAGGCAGATGTGGTAGCACACGATCGCGAGTGCCGCGACGCCGCGCAAGCCATCGAGCGCCACGTAATGCCTGGTTTGCGAGAGCGAACCCACCGCGGCCCGCCTTTTCGCCGAGATGTGGGGAGCGAGCAGGGCCGAATTTTCAGGCATTTCAAGACTCCTTCCACAATTCCTTTTTTTCAATCAAAAGAAAAAAAGTTGTACGATAAATTAGACAAACCACTATTTCGTCAAGCTGAATAAAGCTTAATACGTTAACACATTAGATTTTCTAATGCGAATTGGCGAGAATCAATAACAAATTACGTGAGGAGTCCGAGGTTAAGTGTTGAAATTTTGAGCTTATGCCTCAAAAGCTCTTTAAAATAAAAATCTTTTAGCGGAATGCTGGGTTGTAATCACGTAAATCTTGACTTTGCTGCAACCGCGAAGTAAACAAAATCTTAAGATTGGCATGGCGCCATTCTGTGTTAACACTCGCCTTCCAGCCTAGCCTGCGCGGAAAACGACATTGCGCGTTTTCAGTCTGCTTGTTTCGATATATGAGGAGCAGTCGTGTCCGAAAATTATTTTGTTCATTCATTATTTTTGGAAACTCCCTCAGAATCCGGAGGGAGGGGCGATAGCGACGCGCGCCGGCTGAAACTCTCGATCCCGATGGCGATGTTCCCGATCTCCGCGGTAGTGGTGGACTTCGCGCTGTTAGCTTTGCTGAATATTCGGATGGGCGATGACGTTTTCGTCACGCCGAGCTTCATCCATGATGCATTTATTTTGCCGCTATGCGTCACCCTGTTCACGATGTTCGTGTTCAGCCGCGCCAAGCTGCACCGCATTGAGATGATCGGCCACTTCACGGCGTTCCTCGGGCGGTTCCACCGCGTCTGGCTGCTGATTCTGCTCACCACGCTGGCGGCCGATGGCGCGCTGATGCTGCACCAAAAAACCGCGCTGCCGCACTCCTTTCCGCATTACTGGCTGTTTATCGGCGCCTGGTTCGCCGCCGGCTGGGGCATCTTCATCTGCTGGCGCTTTGCGCTCAAATCGCTGTTTGCCTATTGCGTCGAGCAGCGGATCATCTCGCATGATGTGGTGGTGGTCGGCGCCACGGACCTGGCCGAGAAGTTCATCGCGCGCGCCAGGCACGACGCGCTCGGCGTGCGGGTGAACGCGGTGTTCGACGATGCCTATGAGGGCGCCGCCCGCCTGATCGCGGGCGTGCCGGTGCGCGGCAATATCGACGACCTGCTCTGCTACAACAAGCGCCAGCATATCGACACGGTGGTGATCGCGCTGCCGCTGGTGAACAATGACTCCATGCGCGGCCTGGTCGCGCGGCTCAGCGTGCAGCCGCTGAAAGTCACCATGCTGCCGGGATCGCTGGATCTGGAGATGTCGCCGGACTGGGTGTCCTCGCCGGGCGATTTGCCGGGCATCCATTTGATGAAGATCGCCGATCTGCCGATCGAGCGCTCCGGCCTGCTGCTCAAAGGCGTGTTCGACCGGCTGGCCGCCGCGGTGGCGTTGCTGTTTTTTGCGCCGCTGATGATCGCCTGCGCGATCGGGATCAAGCTGTCGAGCCCTGGCCCGATCTTCTTCCGCCAGAAGCGGATCGGCTATCGCAATCACGAGTTCGAGGTGTTCAAGTTCCGCTCCATGCATCTGGCGTCCTGCAATCTCGGCCGGCTGACGACGCGCAACGACCCGCGCGTCTTCGCCTTCGGCCAGATCATGCGCAAGCTGAGTTTCGATGAGCTGCCGCAGCTCTTGAACGTGCTGCTCGGCGACATGTCCCTGGTCGGCCCGCGGCCGCATATGCCCGAGGCGCGCGCCGGCGGGCTGCTCTATTTCAACGCGGTGGAGGAATATGCCGCGCGCCACCGCGTCAAGCCCGGGATTACCGGCTGGGCGCAGATCAATGGCTGGCGCGGCCCGACGGATACGGTGGAGCAGCTCGAGAATCGCGTGCTGCATGATCTGCATTATATCGACAACTGGTCGTTCGAGCTTGATTTGAAGATCCTCGCGAAGACGGCGTTTGTCGGCTTTTTCGGGAAAAATGCGTTCTAGGGATAAGCAAGCGGTCGCTTTTTTGAAAAAAAGCTCCGCAAAAAACTTCTGTCCTGAGTCCACGGTGTTTTCAACAACTCGGTCTCGGGAGCAAAAGTTTTTTGCGGAGCTTTTTTACAAAAAAGCGACCGCTTGCTTGTAACACCATGAAACTCGCCGTCGTCGTCGCCTCAATCTGCCGGGGCGAGGAAATCGGACAGTTGCTCGCGAATCTCGCGCGCCAGACGACTCAACCCTCAGCCATCGTATTGTCGGTCGAACGCGAATCCGACCTGCCTGGCCAGCTCCCCCCCGGCGTTGAGATCGTCATGGGCCCAAAGGGCCTGACTGCCCAGCGCAACCGCGGCATCGAAAAAATTATCGGCCGGTCCGACATCATCGTCTTCTTCGACGATGATTTCCTGCCCTCGGAGACGGCGGTCCAGGACATCATCGAATTTTTCGAAACGCATGGCGATGTCATCGCCGCCACCGGCAATGTGCTGCGCGACGGTGTCAAGCAGGGCGGGTTGTCCTATTCGGAGGCCCTGCTTGCGTTGCAGGTCTACAGCCCGGTGCTGCCGGCCGTCACCTCCGAGAGCACGACGCTATATGGCTGCAACATGGCGTTCCGCACCGCCGCCATCGGCGATAGCCGGTTCGACGAGAAATTGCCGCTCTATGCCTGGCAGGAAGACGTGGATTTTGCCGGGCAGTTGCGGCGCAAGGGGCGGATTGTGCGGACCTCCGCCTTCGCCGGCGTGCATCGCGGTGTGAACAAGGGCAGATCGCCTGGCTTTGCGCTGGGATATTCGCAGATCATCAACCCCGCCTATCTGGTTGCGAAAGGCACGATGACGCTGCCCAAGGCGGCCCAGCTGATCGTCAAGAATGTCGTCGCCAATCATGCAAAATGGCTGCGGCCAGAGCGCTTTATCGACCGCGCCGGCCGGGCAAAGGGGAACTGGCTGGCGCTGAAACATCTGCTGAGCGGCAAGATCGACCCCACCGAGATTCTCCGGCTGGGGCGGCCGAAACCCGCACCGGCGGTCATTCCGCGGGCGGCGGTGGATGTGCCGGTGTCGATCGTCATCATCAACCATAATTACGACGCCTATCTCGCCGCCGCGATCGAGAGCGCGCTGGCGCAGACCCGGCCGGCGCATGAGGTGATCGTGGTCGATGACGGCTCGACCGATTCATCCCTCAGTGTCATCCGTTCCTTCGGGACGCGCATCCGCCCGGTGCTGAAGGATGCCGGCGGCCATGTCTCCGCGGCCAATGCGGGCTATGCGGAGGCCAGCGGCGCGATCATTATTTTTCTCGATGCCGACGACACGCTCTATCCGGATTGCCTGGCCGCGGTATTGGCCAACTGGCAAGAAAAAGACGTCAAAATCCAGTATCGGCTGGACACGATCGACCAGGCCGGCGTGGATCAGAAGATGCCGTTTCCATATTTTGCGCCGGATCTTACGCCGGATGCGGTGCGCGCCCAGGCCTGCGCGTTCGGCTGTTATCCCTGGACGGTCTCCACGGGCAATGCGTTTGCAAAATCTTTTCTCGACCAGCTGATGCCCATCGATGAGCAGGTGATCTACCGCTCACCCGACGGATATCTCAGCAAAATGGCGCCGCTTTTTGGCGATGTCCGCAGCGTGCCGGCGATCCTTGGCGCCTACCGCGTGCATGGGCGCAATGCCTGGGCGCAGGACCGCGCCCGTGTGCGGATTGAGCCGCTGATCCGCTGGCTGAAATTCGACATTGTGCTGCAGGCGGCATTTGAGTCGGCGGCGGCGAAACGGGGTATCGCGGTGACGCGGAACGGCAATTTTGGCTCGCCCCAGCATGTGGAGCACCGGCTGCTGGCGCATCGCTTTGCGCGCGCGGAATCGCCGTACCGTAACGATAGCGCGATAAGTATTGTGCGGCTTGGCCTGCGCGCGGCGTTTGCGGCGCCGAATGTGAATCCGCGCGGCCGGATGATCTGGTGCGTTTGGTTTCTGGTGGTTGGGTTTTCGCCGCTGCCAGTGGTGCGGTGGGTGTTCGGCGCGGCCCGGACGCAGAATGCGCGGCTGGGGCTGGCGCGGTTTTTGGTGGCGATTGGGCGGGGTGCCGCGAAGAACGAAAGCGCTTAAAGTAAGCGATCGCTCTTGAACCATATTGGGCGGCGCGATTCAGACCTCGCCGCGCTCAGTCATCGCGGCGCGGCTCCGCAAAACTTTTTGCTCCCCGGGGGACGTGGCCAAATCCCGTGTAAAAACTTACAAAAGTCTTTTGCGGAGCTTTTCTACAGAAAAGCGACCGCTTCCTGGCAAGAGCTCGCCGTAAATCCCCTCCATCTCCCTGCACACCCGCTCGATGCTGAAGCGCTCGACATTCTGCCGCGCCAGCTCGGCATATTTCTTAAGCGCCGCGGGGTCTCCCAACAGCCCCTCGATCGCCTGCGCGATTCTATCCGGCCGTTTGGGCGGCACCAGGATTCCGGCCTGACCGAGATCGAGCATTTCCGGAATGCCGTCGACTTCCGTGGCAACGATGGCGCAGCCGGCGTTTCGCGCTTCGGCGATCACCAGCGGCCCGGGGTCGGCATGCGAGGCGAGCACGAAGATGTCGGCGGCGAAGAGATATTCGCGTGGATCGTCGCGATATCCCAGAAAATGCACGCTGGCATTCAAGCCCAGCGATTGCGACAACGCCTCGTATTCCGCCTGGCCGGGTCCTTCCCCCAGAATGTATAAATGCGCCGCTGGAAATTTCTGAACCACGATGTTGAAGGCGTGCAGCAGATCGGCCACGCCCTTGCGGTGGTGCAGGCCGCAGACTGTCATGATGGCGGGGTGTGCCAGATCGGCCGGCGCGAAATTCTCGGGCAGGCGAGGTGAGCCGATGGTGCCGTTCAGCACGATGCGCACTTTCGATTTACTGAAGCCGCGCCGCATCATCATGGCGCTGCCGGCCTTGCTGACGGTGACGATGCGCGAGGCCAGGCCCATCAGCCAGACCGATTTGTCGAATTCATTATGCACGGTCGTCACCGTTTTATAGCCGAGCAGCCGGTAGGGCTGCACGAGCACGCTCTGGGCCGCCATGTGAACATGAATCACATCCGGCCGGAAATCCCGGATTGCCTTGAAGAACAGACGATTTGCCGAGACGTAACTTCTGACACTGCGATGCGGTTCACTGACACGGTAGACGTTGACGCCGTATTTTTCGAGCAGCGGGATATAGTCGCCCAGCGAGCAGGTATAGGCTACGTCATGGCCGTGCCTGGCTTGTGTGCAGGCCATGTCGACGGAGACATTCACATGTCCATTCGCCTTGCCGCAGTGATTGACCAAATGCATGATGCGCATCGAGATTGGCAGCCCTTCAGTACCATAGACCTTCGATGATCAGGATAGCATGTTCGCGTCCATAATAAACCACTGCGCGCAATGTCCGGCGCCATCGAAAGCGTTTGATCTGGTTGTAACTTTATGCAATATAGCCAAGCAATTGCGCCGGTTATGCAAAAGCAATCGATTTCGTCAATCGTTTTCCGGGATCGTTGGGATTTGTTCTTCAACATTTAGAAGTTTAGCATGATTCAGCATGGCGAGCCTGGCAGTCTTCTTGAAACGCGGGGCTCAGCTGAGCCAGGCTCCGCGGTGCTGCAACCGCTGCCGGAAATTGCCGTGGAGACGATCCCCGGGCTGGTCGCGCAGATTGAGAAATCCGGCTTTGCCGTCATTCCGGACTATATCGCGCCGGTGAATCTGGCGCATCTGCAATCCTTCGTGGAAGAAAAGGTCGCCGCGGCCGGCGGGGAATATGTCGGCCTGGTCGGCAAGGCGGCGTTCCAGGGCACGATGCTCGATGCCATCGCGGACAGCCCGGCATTCACGGGTTTGATCCATCGCCTTTATCAACAAGTCTCGGGCAAGACCCCGCCGCCGCAATCGCTCTATCAGGTGCTGCGCTGCCTGAAGGGCAAGACCGGCCTGCCGCATTCCTATTATTTCCATTTTGATTCCTATGTCGTCACCGTGCTGCTGCCGATCATCATTCCGGATGGCGCCCAAGCCGGGCATCTCGTGATGATCCCGAACCTGCGCAAAATCCGCAGATTTTATCTCCTCAACATGTTCGACAAGCTGATCCTGGAGCGCAAACTGGTGCAGCGCCTGCTCCGCAGCGCGGTGGTGGCGCGCCGGCTGGGGTTTGTGCAGGTGCCGCTGGTGCCGGGAAATTTATATGTGTTCTGGGGCTATCGCACGCTGCATGCCAATGAGCCGTGCGACCCGGATCGCATCCGCGCGACGGCGCTGTTTCACTTTGCCGATCCGCATGCCGAGAGCTCCATGCGCCAGGTGACGGGCCAGGCAAAAGTCCGCGCGATGCCGCAAAAAAATCCGGTTGGCGCGTGATGAAGATGTGCTAATCCGGACGGGACTTCTGGAGTTCCCGCGCGGATGAAGCGTATTCTGATTGTGGGCGCCGGGTTTGCCGGTGCCGTCCATGCAAGCGAACTCGCCAAGGCCGGGCATCTCGTCTCGGTGATCGACCGGCGCACGCATATCGCCGGCAACGCTTATGACCATGTCGATGAAAATGGCATCAGGGTCCATGCCTATGGGCCGCATCTGTTTCACACGAAAAATATGAAAGTGGTGGAGTGGCTGAGCCAGTTTGGCGAGCTGCTGCCTTATGTCCACAAGGTCCGCGCCATGTTGCCCTCCGGCGCGCTGGTGCCGCTGCCGATCAACCTCGACACCGTGAACGCGGTATTCGGCACGCAATATGAAACCGCGGATGAGGTGCGGGCGCATCTGCGCGCGGTGTCGCTGGACGTCCCCGAACCCGCAAATGCCGCGGAGCATCTCTACGCGCATATCGGCGAACAACTGACGGATTTGTTCTTCCGGCCCTATACCAAGAAAATGTGGAACATGGATCTGGAGGAGACGGCGGCCGCGGTCGTCAAGCGGATTCCGCTGCGCTTTGACCGCACAGATACGTATTTCGCCGATGACGATGTGCAGCTGATGCCGCGCGAAGGCTATACGAAATTGTTCGAGGCAATGCTGGATCACCCAAACATCTCCGTCTCCCTGGGCACGAGCTTCGATAACTCCATGCTCGATGGCGTGGATTACTGCTTCAACTCGATGCCGATTGACGAATATTACGATTTTATTCTGGGCGAATTGCCGTATCGCTCGCTGCGGTTTCACCACGAGACGTTGCCGGGCCTGCCGGCGCAGGGATGGTGCACGACGAATTTCACCGATGCGGGGAAATATACGCGCGAGACGGCCTGGCATTCGTTGCCGAACCATATTGTGCGCGACACCGGCCGGCATACCCGCACGCGGGAGGAACCTTGCGATTATCGCGAGAATAACATGGAGCGCTACTATCCGGTGAAGACCGCGGATGGCCGCTACACGGCGCTGTACGAAAAATACAAGGAGCTCGCCGCGGCGGAGGCGGACAAAATCGCCTTCATCGGGCGCTGCGGCACGTATCAGTATCTGGACATGGACCAGGTGATCAACCAGTCGCTCGCGCATGTGCACGCCTGGTTGAAAAAATCCGCATGAATTCCGCCTGCGCCTGCTTCACCACGGATCTGGGCTATATGTTCCCCTCGCTGCTGGCCGCCATCCAGGCGCGGCAGTTGCTGGATGCGGATATCGCGGATGTGGTGGTTATTTTGTTCACGCAGGAGCGGCAGGATCTGTTCAGCACGATCTGCCGGCAGAAGGGCATCGTCTTGATCACGGCCAATCCCGCTTCGCTGCAAAGCCATACGGCGATGTATGCCAGGCTGTTTCTCGATGAATTGCTGCCGGCGCAATATTCGCGGATTTTGTATATCGATGGCGACGTGCAGATCAAAGCCTCGCTGAACGGGCTGATCCAGACCGAATTGCCGGAAGAGGCGTTCTGCGCGGTCGCCGACCCGATGTGCATCTCGGCGGACCGCGGAGATGAACGGGCGCGGGAAATCCAGGCGTATTTTGCGAGCCTCGGCGTGGAGAACAGCGTGGCGAAACCCTATTTCAACTCCGGCGTGCTACTGGTGAACCGGGCCTCCTGGGCGGAGATCAGCCGCGAGGCGCTGAAATTTTTGACGGAGAAACCGGAGCTTTGCCGGTTCCAGGACCAGTCCGCGCTGAACTTTGCCGGGCACGCGCGCATGCGGCCGATGTCCTTCCGCTGGAATTTCCCGATTTTTTTCAGGAATTGCGGGGTGGAGGCGAATATTCAGCCGGCGATCTATCATTTCATGTCGAAGCCAAAACCATGGAATGGCGTGTTTCCGCCCTGGAATGCGAGCTTTTTCGAGCCCTATGCACGGCTGCTGGGGGAATATCCGGGGCTGGCCGCGTATGCGCCGGCGATGCCGGTGCGGTTGCGGGTGAAATATTTTTTGCAGCAGCGGGTGAAGAAGCTGCAGGAAACGGCGTCCTGGCGGTTTTCCAGCCGGCGGGAAGGCGTGTTGAGGTATTATGAGGCAGCAAGGATTTAAGGAAGAAAGAACTTCTTTTTGTGAACAAAAAGAAGCAAAAAAACTTTAATAGTTTCAGTGCCGGGCTTTTGAACCACCGCGCGAAGCGGAGCAAAAAAGTTTTTTGGTTCTTTTTTTCAAAAAAGAACTTCTTGCCTTTGCTTGCTTACTGCCTTTTCCACCACGTCCATAATCTTCTCCCTGAAAACCTCCTCGGAGAAACGCATCGCATTCTCCCGGCACAGTGCCGGCGAAAACGCCGTCTCGCGCGCGCAAAATTCCCGCACCCCTTCGATAATCCCCGCCTCCGTCTGCGCGCCGAACAGTATCCCCGTCGCCGCATCGCCGGCGATGATATCCCGCGCCCCGCCCTCGCCATAGGCGATCACCGGTGTGCCGCAGGCCTGCGCCTCCACGGTGGTGATGCCGAAATCCTCCTCGGCGGCGAATATGACCGCGCGGGCGCTTTGCATCAGGCCGATCAGCTCTGCCCGCACCACCGGCGGCCGCACCGTGATGTTTGGCGCGTCCCCGGCGGCCTTCATCACCAGCGCCGCGTTTGTTCCGGCGCCGATGATGGTAAGCTGATGTTCCGGCATCTCGCGGAAGGCCTGCGCGATCAGCTCGACGCGTTTATACGGCACGAAGCGCGAGGCCACGAGAAACCCGGCGCGCGGGCCGGTGCCGGGCACGAAATCCTGCACCGCAACGGGCGGTGGCACCACGATGGCCTCGCGCCGGTAGGTTTTC
>Ga0116226_10004301_pt1 | contig 12611 bp, 9 predicted proteins | sample S1TSphfallax_FD_89692 | JGI IMG/M metagenome (GOLD analysis project Ga0116226, IMG submission 89692) | Host-associated microbial communities from peat moss isolated from Minnesota, USA - S1T2_Fa - Sphagnum fallax MG | ecosystem: Host-associated > Plants > Peat moss > Unclassified | place: USA... | reverse complement strand
GCCGGCCAGTTGTCGGAAGTCGTGTTCTTCGCCCGCCAGGATGTGCGCAAGGGCTTCCTGATCATGCTGGCAGCGATACGAGCTCTGTCGGCCAGTCTGCCGCAACTGAAATTCACCTTCGTCGGCAAGTTTTCCAACATCGCGGGTGAGCATTCCGGCGCCGTGGCACTGGACGAATTGCGCCAGGTGCCTAACATGATCGATTTCCGCCATAATTTCGATCGTAACGCCGGTTTGCGCTACCTGCGCCGCCACGGTGTGCTCGCCGTCATTCCGTCAATGGATGAAAATTCGCCATGCACGGTGTTCGAATGCATCGTCGAGGGCATTCCCTTCATTGCAAGTAGCGTTGGTGGCATTCCCGAAATGGTAGCGCGGGACAACCATGCCAGCGTGCTGTTCGCCCCGACTGCGGCCGCCCTTGCGGGCAAAATTCGAGAGGTGGCCGAGCGCGGGGTGGACCAGGCTGGCCTGGCATTCGATCCGCCCGTCATCGCCGACCAGATGATGGACGGCTTCGCCGCCCTGTGCGCCGAAATCGGGCGCGAGCACGCCCAGGCGCTGGCCGCGAGCGCCTCGCAAAAGCCCCTCGTCTCGGTTGTCGTCACGCACTTCAACCGCCACCATTTGCTCAAGCCGCTGCTGGCCGCGCTTGAACGGCAGACATACAAGAATTTCGAAGTGATTGTTGTTGACGATGGCAGCACGAAACCTGCCGCCGTCGCCTATGTCAGCAGCCTCAAACGCGCGAAATTCCGCTATAAGCTGACCGTTCTGCGCACCGAAAACCGCTATCTTGGCGCCGCGCGAAATGCCGGGGTGCAAGCCGCCCGCGGCGAGTTCGTCAAATTCCAGGATGACGACAATCTGCCCCTGGCGCATGAAATAGAGTTTTTCGTTCGCGCGGCGCTAACCGCTGGGGCCGACATCGTCACCGGCATGTCGCGCTATTTCCGCGACGAGGCGGAAACCGATACCGAAATCGACCTCCACGTTTCACTATTTCCCGCTGGGTGCATCGCTGCCGCTATCGCTCACTCACAATGAATACGGCGACGCCAATGCGCTCGTGCGGCGTGCCAGTTTCATCGAGGATGGCGGCTTCACCGAGCTCTATGGCGTCGGCAGCGAGGATTACGAGTTTTTCCTGAAGTCGGAGAGCCTGGGACGCAAGATCGCGTTTGTACCCGAACCCCTTTTCAACTACAGGGTTTCGGATACGAGCATGCTGCAGAGCACGTCGGCCTATTGCGGCGCCATGCGCGCCCGCGCCGGCCTGCGTCCTTCCAATCAGCGCTGGCTGCACGAACTTATCGAATTCACGCACGAATTTGCCCTGGCCGGCGACATCCGCCATTTAAGCTGGTGGCGCGCCGGCAAGCGGCAATATTGCGACCTGCACCGTCAGATGATGGAAGGCAATCCGGAAAGCCCTGAAAATATCAACCGCTTCCTCGATCTGGCCGCGCGCTACGGCCGCCTTGAGGATGTCATGCATATGGTGCTGGCACAGAATAATCTTTTCGATCAGCGGCGCTTGCCGGAGGGAAATGCCAGGCGCTTCCTGGATTCCGCGCTGCCGCCGCGCGATCACCTTGCCGCCAAGCCAAGCATTCTGAAGTTCGATTCTTTTTCCGATATCGAACTGCTGCAACCGACCGACAACCTGCCGAAGAACTGGTCGATCTATCGGATCGAGAACAATGGCATGCTCGTGCATCCGCTCACCGGCCGCATCACCCAGGTGCTGGTGCCGCGCGCGCTGCCTGCCAACACCAAGAAGGTTTCGGTGAAATTCAGCCATCGCAATGCGCTGGGCGGCAAGGTGCGCATGGGGTTCGAAATCAGGTCGGCCGGCCAGACCGTCATCGAATCTGGCTGGGTGGAGGTGCTGCCGGGCAGCGAGGCCAATGCCGCCGTCATCGTCGACATGCCGAGCCCGGTCGAAAACGACCTCGTCCTGCTGTCGACAATCGAAGGTGTTCAGGACTATGCCTGGGCATTCGCCGACCACCTCAGCATTGAGCTGGATCGTGCGCGCGGATAGGCCTCCCTATCACGGAGCACGTAAGGGTTGTCCTGCGGGCGACAGCGCAACTTCTGATATGTTCGCCCCGGCGCTATGTCGTGGCGACCGTGGCGCCCGCGCGCGTTGCCAACCCGCCGCGTTTGTGCAATTCCACCCGGCTTCCTGCCCGATCGCAAGTGAAACTTGGGCTTACAGAATGAAAGGCGTCCCACGCGGTGTCAGTTGAGCGGCCGTGCCCTGTGTTGCCCGCACACCTTCTCGCGAACGCACATATCCTGCCGAAGCGCGCCGATATCCTGCCGCTTCTGCCGAAGGGTGGCGTATTCGCCGAAATAGGCGTCGCCCTGGGCAATTATTCTCAGTCGATCATGGAGGTATGCAAACCCGATCTGTTTGTGGCAATCGATATATTTACGATCCACGAAACCAAGATGATCTGGAACAAGACCACCGAGGAGGTATTCGGCGGCAAGACGCATGAGGAATATTATCGCGATCGTTTTAAGGGCGCGATCGAATCCGGCCGGATGCGCGTGATGGCCGGCGACAGTTCCAAATCCCTCGCCCAATTCGAGAATGGCAGCATCGACGTGGCGTATGTCGATGCGGACCATACATACGATTTCGTCAGGAACGAACTTGCGCTGCTCAACCGCAAGGTGCGGCAGACCGGATGGATTGTCCTCAACGACTATACCATGGGAAATGTCACCGGCAGCGGCTTCAAGAGATTCGGTGTCATTCAGGCCACGCATGAATTCATGATTGCCCATAATTGGGAAATGATGTTTCTGGCGCTGCATCCCAACATGTATTGCGACGTTGCTTTGCGCCGGGCCGCATGATGAGCAGTTTGCCGCGGCCGCCGAGGATGGGTAATCAATACGATGCCTAACGCAGCCAACGCGGATGCGCCCATCACCCTGCTCGGCATAGGCCGTTCCGGCACTTCGCTGCTGGAAGCCTGTTTTCGCGCCCAGCCGAACATCCAGTCGATCGGTGAAAGCAGCGGCCTGATCTTCAGCACGGCGAGCGGGGCGCATTCGACGCTGATACCGTCGGCCAATAAATTCCCTGAGAGATACGATTACGATGGCTACGTCATTCGGGAATTGCTGGTGGCCCTCGAACCGTCGGACAGGGAGCGCTGGTTTCATAAGCCGATCGGTGTGCCGAAGCTGATCAGCTGGTGGCACCTGCCTGGCGAGAAATCCACCAATGGCTTCCCGATCGAGTGGTATTGGCGGATTCTCGATGCCGCCTTCCCGCGCGGAAAATACCTTGCCTGCCTGCGCAACCCCTGGGACGTTGTGCTGTCATGGCAACGTTTTGCCGGCTGGAAGCAGAAGGATCTGTGGCGGGATGTACTGATTTCATACCGAATGATCGGCTATCGGTTCGACAGTTTCAACGTCATTCTCTCGTTCGACGATCTCATCCATCGTCCTGCGGAGACGCTGGAAAAAGTGTTTACGGCCATGGACCTGCCGATGATCGAAGGCGCACTTGCCGCCTATGACAAGCCGCGTTCGATGAAAGGCAACAAGATCATGGACTCGCACAAGGAGTCCTGGTCGAGCTGTGAACGCCCGAACATATCCTCGGAGGAAGCCGCCGAGATTGTGGCGATATGGCGGCGCCTTGGTTACAGCTTTGAGTCTCCCGATGAATACGCCTCATTCTTTTCATTCTGAGCATGTTTGAGATCTGAAGCTGTGCGCTTCATCATGCTAGCCCAACCCAGAACCGGAACAACTGTTTTTGGCAATCTCGTCAACAAGCAGCGAACCACCTACCTCTATCGCGAAGCGTTTCATCCTGCTTTTTTCAAGTGGGGCTGGTATCAGCATCTGTTGCCGCTCTTGCAGGAAAATCCGCAAGCCATTCTTCCAACGCAATGGGGCCAGTATCTGGGGCCCTATCTGAACGGGCTTTACGAGGTAAAGGAAAAGAACCGAAAGGTCGCCGTCGGCATCGATGTCAAGATCAGCCAGGCGGAACTGCTTTACGCTTTGCCGCAGGCGGTCCGCCAGTGTGGGGCAAGCGTGCTGCATATGCGGCGCCGCAATACGCTTGCGGCTATCGTATCGTACCGCATCATGGTCGAGCGGGTCCGCGAAGGTGCCCGCGCCCACGGCACGTCCGCGCCCGAGGTGAGAACCGTGCACCTGAACATGGACTGGCTGAAGCTGCGCATGGCGACGTTCGAGACTCAGGATAATATGGTCAAATGGACCTATCGCGATTATCCCTACCTGGAATTGTTCTACGAGGATTTCGTCGGCGAAGAAGGCTGGAATCGCACCTCCGTCCGGCTGGCGGAGTTTTTCGAAACGAGGTTCGACGTCCCCTTCGCGCCAAGGCTGCAGAAGCAAAATCCCGCGACGCTGGCGGAATTAATCAGGAATGCCGACGAGGTCAGGAAGGTTTATCCACAGTTCTTCGAGCCTGAATTCGCAACGCCGTAGCCTCGGGGAGGCAAAGGACACAAGCAGTTCTTTTTTTCAAAAAAGAATCGCTGCCTTTCCTTACGCCACCCGCCCATGACAATGCTTGTATTTCTTCCCACTGCCGCAAGGGCAAGGCGCGTTGCGGTTGGCGGCGGACCAGGTCGCCGGGTCGTTCGGGTCCACGGCCGGCGCCGCGCCCATCGCCAGCGCGAACGGCGCTTCCGCGACAGCAACGTTGCCGCCGTCGGGATTCGGGTGGCTGGTCAGCATGCGGTCGAAGGCGGGTTCGGCCAGCGGGCGGGGCGGTTCGGCGGACAGTTCGACGCGCGATAGCATGCTGCAGACGCGTTCGCGCATGTCGTCGAGCATCGTATTGAATAACGCGAAGGCTTCGCTCTTGTATTCGTTCAGCGGGTCGCGCTGGCCGTAGGCGCGCAGGCCGATGCCCTGGCGGAGATGGTCCAGCGCCAGAAGGTGTTCTTTCCAGACGGTGTCGAACACCTGCAGCAGCAGGCTCTTTTCGATGAAGCGGATGATTTCGGGGCCGAACGCGGTGGCCTTCGCGGCCGCGGCCGCCTCGACGGCGGCCTCTAGGCGTTCGCGGATGGCGGTCTCATCGATGCCTTCCTCGCGGGCCCAGTCCACGATCGGCAGGTCCAGCGCGAAAATGCGCTTCGCGTCAGCCGCGAGCTCGGCGGATTGCCATTGTTCGGCAAAGGCGCGTTCGGGAATGCGCTTGGCGACCAGCTCGTCCACCAGTTCGCGGCGCATGTCGCGGATGGTTTCGCTGAGATCCGTGGCATTCATGTATTCCCGCCGCTGGGCGTAGACCTCGCGGCGCTGGTCATTCATCACGTCGTCGTATTTGAGCAGGTTCTTGCGCGTATCGAAGTTGCGCGCTTCGACCTTCTTTTGTGCTTTTTCCAGCGCCTTGTTGATCCAGGGGTGGACGATCGCCTCGTTTTCCTTGAGGCCGAGGCGTTGCAGCATCGGGCCCATGCGGTCCGAGCCGAAGATGCGCATCAGGTCGTCCTCGAGGCACAGGAAGAAGCGGGAGGCCCCGGGGTCGCCCTGGCGGCCGGATCGGCCGCGCAACTGGTTGTCGATGCGGCGGCTCTCGTGGCGCTCGGTGCCGATGACGAACAGCCCGCCGGCCTGCTTTACCCGCTCGTGCGCTGTGGCGATTTCGGCGCGGATTTCCTGCTCCTTCGCGGCGCGTTCGAGGGGGTCGTCAATCTGATCGACTTCCTGGCGCGTGCGCGCTTCGAGGTTGCCGCCGAGCTTGATGTCGGTGCCGCGGCCGGCCATGTTGGTGGCGATCGTGATGGCGCCGGGTTGGCCCGCCTGGGCAATGATGTGGGCTTCCTGTTCGTGGAAGCGGGCGTTCAGAACGTTGTGCGGCACCCCGCGGGCTTTCAGAATGCCCGAGAGCAGCTCGCTTTTTTCGATGCTGACCGTGCCGACCAGGACGGGCTGCTCGCGCTTGCGGGCGTCCTCGATCAGCACGGCCAGGGCGTTGAATTTTTCCGTGGCCGTGCGGTACACCTCGTCGTCGCCGTCATCGCGGATGACGGGGACGTTGGTGGGCACTTCGATCACGCCGAGCTTGTAGATTTCCATGAACTCGTCGGCTTCGGTCATCGCCGTGCCGGTCATGCCGGCGAGCTTGGGGAACTGGCGGAAATAGTTCTGGAAGGTGATGGTGGCCAGCGTCTGGTTTTCCTGCTGGACGGTGACGTGTTCCTTTGCTTCCAGTGCCTGGTGCAGGCCTTCGGAATAGCGGCGGCCCTCCATCATTCGGCCGGTGAATTCGTCGATGATGACAACCTTGTCGTCGCGGACGATGTAGTCCACGTCGCGGGCGAACAGGGTGTGGGCGCGCAGGCTTTGTTGCGTGTGGTGCACGACGGCGACGTTGAAGATGTCGTACAGATTGCCTTCGGTAATGATGCCGGCGGCGCGCAGCATGTCCTCCACCTTTTCCGAACCGGGCTCGGTCAGGTGGACGGTTTTCATCTTCTCGTCTTTTTCGTAGGTGCTGGTGTCGCGCACCAGGTCTTCCACGACGATGTTGACGCTGCGATAGAGGTCGGAACTGTCCTCGGCCGGGCCGCTGATGATCAGCGGCGTGCGGGCTTCGTCGATCAGGATGCTGTCGACTTCGTCGACGATGGCGTAGTTGAAGGGGCGCTGGACCATGTCCTCCAGGCGATACTTCATGTTGTCGCGGAGGTAGTCGAAGCCGAATTCGTTGTTGGTGCCGTAGGTGACGTCGCAGGCGTAGGCGCTCCGGCGCTCCTCGTCGGTAAGGCCGTGCACGATAACGCCGGTGGTGAGGCCCAGGAAGCTGTAGAGGCGGCCCATGTCGGCGGCGTCGCGCCGCGCCAGGTAATCGTTCACGGTGACGACGTGAACCCCTTTGCCTTCAAGCGCATTCAGATAGACGGGCAGGGTGGCGACCAGGGTTTTGCCCTCGCCGGTCTTCATTTCCGCGATAATGCCGTCGTGCAGCACCATGCCGCCGACGAGCTGGACGTCGAAATGTCGCAGGCCCAGCACGCGGCGGGAGGCCTCGCGCACAACGGCGAAGGCTTCCGGCTGGATTTCGGCGAGCGTCGCGCCGGCGGCCAGGCGCTGGCGGAATTCGTCGGTCTTGGCGCGCAGGTCGTCGTCGGACAGCGCCGCGGTGGCCGGTTCCAGCGCGTTGATCTTCGGCACGCGACGCTGGTACGCCTTGAGCGCACGGTCGTTGGAGGTGCCGAAGACGGCGCGGGCCAGGCTGGCGAACATGATGATGCTTCCGGGAAGAAGGCCCGGAAATAGGGGGGGGAGGCCCCCGGGTCAACGTTCCTGTCGGTTGCGAGTTACCAGTTGTCAGTTGTCAGTAGCGGTATTCACGCGCGAGGGGCGCCATCCGCGCTCTGAAAACTGACAATTGACAACAGACAACAGGGACCGGCCTTCCATAATTTCATGCGGGGCGGGCCGGGGCGAGGTTGCCGCCCTGGGCTGCCTCCGCCATAAGGCGCGCCAGAAACGCCCCAGAGGTTCCCATGCGCTTACCGCCCTTCGCCACCGCCTTGACGATGGCCACGCTTTCAAGTGCCGCCATCGTCGGTCAAGGTTGGGTCGGTCCGGCCTGGGCCGCGCCGAAGCAGGCGGCCGCACCGAAGCAGGCGGCCGCGACGGCCGCGCCACAAGCCGGGCCGCCGTCGGCCGCAACCGTGGTGGCGACGGTGAATGGCGACCCGATCCGGATGGGGGATCTTTCCGCCGCGGCGCAGCAACTGCCGCCGGAGATGCAGGGCCGCATTCCGCCGGAGAAATTGTTTCCGTTGCTCATCGATCAGCTGGTGAACGGCCGCGCGGTGCAAATCCAGGCGCGCAAGCAGGGTTTGGACAAGGACCCACTGGTGGCCCACCAGATGCAGGCCGCGGCCGACCAGGTGCTGCAGAGCGTCGCGCTACAGCGCGCGGTGTTCCCGATGGTGACCGAGGACGCAATCAAGACGCAGTACGATAAGGAATACGCCGGCAAGCCGGGCGAAACCGAAGTGCATGCGCGCCATATCCTGGTCGATACCGAGGCGAAGGCGAAGGATATTATAGCGCAGCTCGATGCCGGCGCGAAGTTCGAGGATTTGTCGAAGAAGTTCGGCGACCCAAAGGACCCTTCGTCGCAGCAGGGCGGCGACCTGGGGTTCTTCAAGAAGGCCGACATGCTGCCGGAATTCTCCAATGTCGCGTTCAGCCTGAAGCCGAACGAATACACCAAGACACCGGTGCATACGCGCTATGGCTGGCACGTGATTCAGGTGCTGGAAACCAAGGTGTCGCAGCCGCCGACCTACGATCAGGTGCATGATGAAATCAAGCAGCAGCTGCTGCGCGCTGACGCCAAGGCCTTCATTGCGCAGGCCCGCGCGGCGGTGAAGATCCAGGAGTTCAACGCGAACGGCACGCCGGTGAAGCCAGGTGCCACGCCGACGCTGCCGACACCACCCGCCGCGCCCGCCTCGGCGCCGGCCCCCTGAAGCCCGTTTTCAGTTGCCAGTTTTCAGTTTTCAGAATGGCTGGCGCCGTCTGGAAACTGAGAACTGTCAACTGGCAACTGAACAATGAGCCCACTCGCCGTCGCCCTGCCGGTGCTGCCGGCTATTGCCGGGGTGCGGCTTGGTGCGGCCGAAGCCGGCATCCGCTATGAGGGGCGGGTCGATCTTGTCATGGTGGAGCTGGCGCCGGGCACGACCGTGGCGGGTGTGTTCACACGCAACCGCTGCCCAGGGGCGCCGGTGGATTGGTGCCGGGCTGCGCTTGCGGGTGGATCGGCCCGCGCGCTCGTGGTCAATGCCGGCAACGCCAATGTATTCACCGGTGCCGCTGGCAGGGAAGCCACCCAGGCGACGGCGGCGGCGGCGGCTGCTTTGGTTGGCTGCGCGCCGGACGAGATATTTCTCGCCAGCACCGGCGTGATCGGCCAGGTGCTGCCGCACGCGCGGATCACCGCGGCCCTCCCGGCGCTGCACGCATCGCTGGCCGCCGACCGGTGGCAGGAAGCCGCAAGCGGCATCATGACCACCGACACGTTTCCCAAGGGTGCCACGCGCACCGCGAACCTCGGCTGCGTGACGGTGCGGATCACCGGCATCGCCAAGGGCTCGGGCATGATCGCGCCGGACATGGCGACCATGCTGTGCTTCGTTTTTACCGACGCGACACTCCCTGCCGCGGCCCTGCAAACCATGCTCGCCCAGGGCACCGCCGAAAGCTTCAATCGCACCACGGTCGATTCCGACACATCCACCAGCGACACGGTGCTGCTGTTCGCCACCGGCACCGCCGGCAACCGGCCGGACGCCGACACCGCCGATTTCGCCGCCGCCCTGAACGCGGTGCTGCTCGACCTGGCGTTGCAGGTGGTGCGCGATGGCGAGGGGGCGCAGAAATTCATCCGCATCGATGTCGCCGGTGCCGTGGACGACGAATCCGCGCGGCGTGTGGCGCTGTCGGTGGCCAATTCGCCGCTGGTGAAAACCGCGGTGGCGGGCGAGGACGCGAACTGGGGCCGAATTGTCATGGCGGTCGGCAAGGCGGGCGAACCGGCGGACCGCGACACATTGTCGGTGGCGGTCGGCGGCGTGTGGATGGCGCGAAACGGCAGCGTGGTGCCGGGCTACAACGAGGCCCCGGTGGTCGCGCACATGCAAGGCCGCGACATCCACATCGAAATCGACCTCGGCCTGGGGCTTGGCAAGAATACCGCGTGGACCTGCGATCTCACGCATGGGTATATCGATATTAACGGCAGCTACCGCAGCTAGTAGTGCTTCTTCTTTTTTGAAAAAAGGAAGCAAAAAACTTTTGCAAATAGCGTCAGGCGATGTGTTTAACCGAGAGGCCCGGATGCTGTCCGTAATAGACAAAAGTTTTTTGGTTCTTTTTTTCAAAAAAGAACTGCTTTCTTCTACCACACCATAATGTCGCCGCTGACGTTCCCTTTACGCACCGAACGGCTGAAATTGCGGCCACCGCGCGCCGATGACGCGGACGCCATCCATCGTCTGGTGAACGAGTGGGAGGTGGTGCGCATGCTGAGCCGCCTGCCATACCCCTATCCACGCGACGTTACCGACGAATGGATTGCGTCCACCGTTACGCAAATGGAAGATGGTGCCGCCTACGCGCTGATAATCACCGGTGAAGAAAATGGTACCGAAATGGTTATCGGCTGCGTCGGCCTGCGGCTGGACGAGACGCCGCGGGTCGCCGATCTGGGCTACTGGGTCGGGCGGCGTTTCTGGGGCCACGGGGTTGCTACCGAAGCGGCCGGGCGGGCGGCACGCTGGGCGCTGGCCAATCTGCCCGTCGATACCGTGCGGGCCCGTGTCGCGGTGGACAATCCGGCGAGCGAAGCGGTGCTGCGGCGGCTTGGATTCCGCGAGACCGGTACCGGCACGGAGGAATTCCTCGCCCGCGGCGGCGACCATCCTGTGCGGATCTTCGAGGCGTCGCGGGCCGACATTTTCGGCGAGGTGGAAACCGAAAGCCTGTCGCACGGCCTGGCCGGCGGCAAGAAGCTGCTGCTGGTCGCGGCCTGCGCGCTGATCGACACCGACACCAGGGTGCTGCTGGCCCGCCGCCCCGAGGGCAAGAAAATGGCCGGCCTGTGGGAATTCCCCGGCGGCAAGGTCAAGCAGGGCGAAACCCCCGAAGCCGCACTCATCCGCGAACTGCGAGAGGAGCTCGGCATCGACGTCGCCGCGGCGTGCCTCGCGCCATTCACCTTCGCCAGCCACGCCTACGACACGTTCCACCTGCTCATGCCGCTCTATTTGTGCCGCCGGTGGGAGGGCTTCGTGCGTCCGCTCGAGGGCCAGACACTCGCCTGGGTGCGCCCGCAGAAATTGTCCGAGTACGACATGCCGCCGGCCGACAAGCCGCTAGTGCCGCTGCTGCGGGATTTTCTGTAACGGGGCGCCCTGCAGGGCGGGGCGATGTGTCGCAAAAAGGCCGATTCCAGTCAGGCTGAAAATGCTCTAATTCGATACGCCGCCCGTTTGAAGTGCGCCGCATGTGCGAATGAGTAAAAGTTTTTTGGTTCTTTTGTTCAAAAAGAACTGCTTTCTTTCCTATTCGAGCGCCGCCTCAATCGACTTTGAATCCACATCCTCAATCGAACCAGGCGACCATTTGGGCGCGCGGTCCTTGTCGATAATCATCGCCCGCACCCCCTCGGCGAAATCCGGGTGACGCGTCACGAATCGGGTCAGGCGTAATTCTGCCTCCAGGCATGCATGCAAGTCACGATGCGCCCCGCGGCGCAGCAGCCCAAACGACCAGGCAATCGAGCTCGGCGACATTGCCCGCAATATACCGAGTATCTTTTCGCCCCAGGCACCTTCGTGCCCGAGGCGAGCCAGCAATTCCGGCACCGTCGCGGCCGAAAAACAGCGCGCGATCGCCGGCATGTGGTCGGCCAGCGTAAACGGCGGCAACGGGTGCGCGAACCCGGCCAGCGACGCGACGCCATCCGTTGCCAGTGCGTGGGACAAAGCCGCCAGGCGATCGCGCGGCACAAAATGCGTGGCCAAACCCGCATGGACCGCGTCGGCCCCGGTGAGGCGCGTGCCGGTCAGGCCCAGGAACATGCCGAGCGCACCCGGCAGGCGCGGCAGGAAATAGCTGGCACCGATATCGGGAAACAGCGCGATGCCGGTTTCCGGCATGGCGAACATCGCCGCCTCGGTCGCAACCCGGTAGGTGCCGTGCACCGAAACGCCGTTGCCGCCGCCCATGCAAATGCCGTCGATCAGGGCAACGTAAGGCTTCGGATAGTCGGCGATGAGGCGGTTCAGCGCGTATTCCTCGCCGAAGAACGCCTCGATCCGGTCGGCATCCCCCGCCAGCGCCGCATCCCGCACGTATCGTATGTCGCCGCCTGCACAGAAGGCGCGGCCCGCGCCGGCGATCACCACGGCGTGCACGTCCGGCTGGTCGCGCCACGCCGCGAGCCGGGCCGCAAGCCCCCGGATCATATCCTGGTCGAGCGCATTCAGCGCCGCCGGCCGATTGAGCGTCAGATGCCCGATGCGGCCGCGAATTTCGGCCAATACGTTTGATGTCACGGTGTTGTCCTATATGCATTACCTGGAGCGGCCCGTCGGATGCCGATGATTTTCCAGTCAGGATGAAGCCGCTCTAAGCGCGACGAAGCCACAGCAAGCATGAAGGAAGGAAGCAGTTCTTTTTTGAAAAAAAGAACCAAAAAACTTTTGCTCTCTTCGATACGCGGCGGTCGTGCTCACCGCGTCAACCAACATAGTAAAAATTTGTTGCTTCTTTTTTTCAAAAAAGAACTGCTTTCTTTATGGCCTTTACCCGGTATCGCCGGACTCTTTCGTATGATTTTAACCACTAGCCTGGGTGAAAACTGGGTTTCGCCCAGGCTACCGTGCTGAATTAACTGAAACCTTATCGGATCGCGCTCTACCGGCGTCGAGGCGGCGGCTCCGCACTTTCCGCATTCATAGCATCTTCCATCTCGGCGCGGGTCCAGGGGCTGCGGCTGCCGACATAGGCGGCAGCGTCGATAATTTGCGCATCGGTGAGTTGCCCCGCGACTGCCTGCATGG
>Ga0116226_10004300_pt1 | contig 12612 bp, 8 predicted proteins | sample S1TSphfallax_FD_89692 | JGI IMG/M metagenome (GOLD analysis project Ga0116226, IMG submission 89692) | Host-associated microbial communities from peat moss isolated from Minnesota, USA - S1T2_Fa - Sphagnum fallax MG | ecosystem: Host-associated > Plants > Peat moss > Unclassified | place: USA... | reverse complement strand
TGCCTTTGCCGGGATCGACGCGCAGCCGGTGGAAGTGCAGGTCCAGATCGCGAGCGGGCTGCCGAATTTTTTGATGGTAGGGCTGCCCGATAAAGCCGTAGGCGAGGCGCGGGAGCGGGTGCGCGCCGCGCTGACCGCCATGGGGCTGGCGCTGCCGCCCAAGCGCGTGCTGGTCAATCTCGCCCCCGCCGATGTGCTGAAGGAGGGCAGCCATTTCGACCTGCCGGTGGCGCTTGCCGTGCTGGCGGCGATGGATGTGCTGCCGGCGGAGGAGCTGGCGCAATTTGCTGCCCTTGGGGAATTATCGCTGGATGGGCGGGTGAATCCGGTCGCGGGCGTGCTGCCCGCCGCCATCGCGGCGGCGGGGCGCGGGCTGGGGCTGATCTGCCCGCAGGCGCAGGGGCCGGAGGCGGGATGGGCAGGGGAGCTGAGCGTGCTCGCCGCACCTGATCTGCTTTGTATCATCAACCATTTTCGGGGAACGCAGCTGCTCTCCCCGCCCCAAGCGGGGATGCTGGGGGCCGGGCATAAAACGCTCGACCTTGCCGATGTGCGCGGCATGGAGACGGCGCGGCGCGCGCTGGAGGTGGCAGCGGCGGGCGGGCATAATATGTTGATGATCGGGCCGCCGGGAGGCGGCAAATCCATGCTCGCCTCGCGCCTGCCGGGGCTGCTGCCGGACCTCAGCCCGCGCGAGGCGCTGGAGGTGAGCATGGTGCATTCCGTGGCGGGGATGCTGGAAGGCGGGCGGCTGGTGACTCGCCCGCCCTTTCGCGAGCCGCATCATTCGGCCAGCATGGCGGCGATGACGGGCGGGGGCAACCGGGCGCGGCCGGGCGAGGTTTCGCTCGCGCATCGCGGCGTGCTGTTCATGGATGAGATGCCGGAATTCCCCAGGGCGACGCTGGAGGCTTTGCGGCAGCCGCTGGAGGCCGGGCATACCACCGTCTCCCGCGCGGCGGCGCATATTACCTATCCGGCGCGGTTTCAGCTCATCGGCGCGATGAATCCCTGCCGCTGCGGCTATCTGGGCGATGGCGCGCGCGAATGCGGGCGGGCGCCGCGCTGCGGGGAGGATTACCAGACCAAGCTCAGCGGCCCGCTGCTGGACCGCATCGATATCATCATCGAAATTTCGCCGCTGAGCCCGAAGGAACTCTCCTGGGCACCGCCCGGCGAGCCGAGCGCTGCGGTGGCAGCGCGTGTGGCCGCCGCGCGGGCGCGGCAGCTTGCGCGCTATGGCGAGGAAGGGGCGGCGACGAATGCGGAGGCGCTCGGCGATCTCATCATTCTTTCCGATGAGGCAAAGGCTTTTCTGGAAATGGCGGCGACGAAGTTGCGGCTCTCGGCGCGTGGCTTTGTGCGCAGCATGCGGGTGGGGCGGACGATCGCGGATCTGGCGGGCACGGAGGCGGTGCAGAAAAGCCATATCGCCGAGGCGCTGGCCTACCGGCACCGTATGCCGGGACGGGCGGTGGTGCATAAATAGGGGGCATTGTTATGCCCGGCGAAGGCTGGCACCCTCGGATGATCTTAAAATTTCTTCTACCTGCATATTGAATGCGTCGACGCGGTTTTCGCGTTCAAGCCGCGCCAGCGCGTTCTCCCGCAGCGCGGTCCATAGCGCCGCGTCGCTGTACAGCCGTGCCACCTGCCGGGCGAAGCGGCGCGCATCGCCGGCCGGGGCCGAGAGAATTTCCTCCTCGGAAACCCAACCCAGCTGTTCGGCCAGCAACTCCGTCGCCACGCAAGGCAGGCCGAAAGCGGCGGTCTCGTAAACTTTATAGGGCGCGCCTGCGGCAAAACGTGTTGGGGCAATGAACAGACGGGCGGCGGCGTAGAAGGGCGTGAGGTCGCCCGCCTCGCCGTGCCAAATGATGCCGGGATGTTTTGCGAACGCCAAAGGCGCGATTTCCGGTGCGACATAGCCCACCACATGCAGCATCGGGGCACTGCCCATCTCGGCTTCCAGCGCCGGACGGAGTTGCGACAGGAACCAGTCGAGCGCGTCGAGATTCGGGCTATCCGTGCGATGAAAGCCGGCGACGAATAACATGCCGTCCCGCGCATGGAAGCCAGGCTGCGTCGGCGTTGCAGCGCAAGCGGTGCCGAGCTTTGAGACATCGTGCAGGCCGATGCTGCGCAACAGGGCAAGTTCCCGGTCGCTCACCGCCAGAACTTTGCGGCATTGCCACAGCTCTGAAAATTCGCTGCGCAACGCCGCCTCAAAATCGAACGCGCTCTGCCCTGCTCTCGCTGCATCACGCGCAGCGGCAATCGCTTCGGTATCGAGAATGACGCGTGCCGGATCGATTCCCGCCTTGCGCAGGAGCGGCAGGAGACGCGTGAAATTATGTGTGCGCGCAATCCAGATGAGATCGTAGATTTCACCGCGTTCGGTGAGGAACTCCGGGAGGTTCGTAAAATCCCGGTCGTGCAGCACCTCGACACCTTCCGGCAGATCGCCGAGCAGGCTCATGATATCCAGCGTCGCGCCGTTCATTGGGAAGACATGCACCGCGTATCCGGCGAGCACGATGGCACGGATAATGTCGTTGGAGCGCACGAAGCCGGAGCCGAGGCGGCGCACAGGGATCGTATCCTCCACGAACAAGACCGTTTTGCGCGCGCCGCGCATGCGGGCGCGTACCAGGCCGGCTGAGGAGGGTTCAGGCTGCCCCGCCAGAAATGCCGCATGTTTGGTTTTGAAAATCCGCCGGCCTCGCCGCATCAACGCCAGCGAGGCCTCGGTGGTTGCCGCACTGCCGAATTCCAGATGGTGGATGACCACCGCAGGATCGTACACAACCCGATATCCGCGTTGGTGAATACGCACGCATAAATCCGCATCCTCGAAATAGGCGGGCGCGAAAGCTTCATCGAACCCGCCGAGGTCGCGCACAAGAGCTGTACGGCAGAGCAGAAAAACCGCCGAGCAGTAATCCACGTCCCGCAGGAAATTCGCCTCCGCCGCCAGCGGCGAGGCATCGCGCAGATAGCCCGACGTCGTGCCGTCTTGCCAGATGATCGAGCCGGCCTCTTGCAGCATCCCGTTGCTGCGAATGATCTTGCCCCCGACCGCGCCGATTTCCGGGTCGCTGACAAGGCGTGCGAGTGCTGATGCGACCGCGCCATGCGCCAGCTCGGTATCGTTGTTGAGAAACAGCAAGGCTGGCGCTTCGACGTATTCAAGCGCTAAGTTGCAGCCGCGCAGGAATCCGGTATTGCTGCCGCATCTGAGGATTTTCGCGCCGAGTACGACATCGCCGATGCGGCGCGTATCGTCGGTGGAAGCGTTATCCACGAGAATCAGCTGAATCGCGCCGGAAAAATTATCCCGCAGGCTGGCCAGCGCCAGCAACGTGAGTTCGAAGCGATTATGCACCACCATAATGACGGAGAGGACGGGTGCATCGGCCCGGAAACCCAACTTTCGTCGAGCGAAGATCGCGATGTTCTGACTGGCTTTTTTCAGGAATAACGCGCGGGTCGCGGCTTCGTCCAGCACGGGTTTTGCCGCGGGCGGGCAATAGGCCAAGCCCCCGGCCAGCCCCACCAAACGCAAATGGGCGAAGGCGTCGCGGATGGCGCCCGAATTCAAATCGTTGCGTACGCGCTCATGCATGTCCCGGTAATAGGCGAGGTCGATTTCCGGGCTGGGTTGGCGCAATTCAAACGCACCATATTGCACGAAATGCTGATAGGCCGAGCGGTACATGCCATTACTGATGGCGGACGCGATATCCGGATGGCGGCGACGGTAGAACGCCTCGGAGAATTGCGGGACGGGGTTTAGATGCTCCGGATTTTCGCTGTTCAGATAATGGTGGATCGCCGAATGATAGCGCCCGCGCGCAATGTCTGCCCGGGCTGACGGGTGATGTTCGAGATACCAGAACGGGTCGAAATAAATCGAGGGCGGCAATTCCTCCGCGCCGCTGCCCAGGCGGTTGAGGAAATGGACATAGGGGCCGGCCCCGTCGATCTCTGCTGCATCAACGCCGGTGGAAATGGCATTTTCCTTGTAATATGCGGCATCGAACAGAAACTGGCCCATCCGCCGTTCGCGCTGGCCGGATTTCAGGTAATGGTCGTAACGGCCATAACATTGGTGCTGGTCGAGATTTTCCAGCGTCATATCCTCGTATAAATCCGCGTAGAGCGCGTCGTCGAACAGCCAGTGCGGGGAGGTGGTGCGGTGGCCGTGCTGGCAGAAATGGTCGAAGCCGGATGGGTAATTTCCCGCACGAACGAGTTCGGCGATGTCCGGGTTTTTGGCGAGGTAATAGGCCTCGTCGAATAGTGGGCTCGGGCTATGGCCAAGGCAGCTGCCGACGCGCAGGTAATAGAGCAAGGCAGCGCCCTGGGGCTTGTTGTGGCAAACCGCTCTTGCGTCCGGATATCGGCGGAGATACCATTCCGGATCAAAAACGGCCCAGGCAGGTTTGACCGGGCATGCAGGGTTCAGAAGATGTTGCGCGGGCAAAGGCATGTTTCGAACATGCAATATTCCCACTTAGGTTGCAACGCGTTGCGCCGGGCAGCGACGTTCCGCTAGCCCGCCCGCAGCACCGCAAAAATCGCCTCGCAGAGCCGCGCCAATTCCTCGCCGGAGATCGTCAACGCCGGCGTTAAGTACAAGATATTTCGGAACGGCCGCACCCAAACGCCCTGCGCCACCAGCGCCATGCGCAACGCCGCCGGGTTTTTGATCTGATCCAGCTCCACCACGCCGATGGCGCCCAGCACGCGCACATCCACCACTTGCGGCAGCGCGCGGCAGGGTTCCAGCCCGGTGGCGAGCTGCGCGGAAATGGTGGCGGCCTGGGCGAGTCTGGGTTCGGTTTCGAACAGGTCAAGCGAGGCATTGGCGGCCGCGCAGCCGAGCGGGTTGGCCATGAAGGTGGGGCCGTGCATGAGCGCGGTGGCCGGGCTATCGGAGAGGAAGTCTTCGAACAGCGCGTCCGTGGCGATGGTCGCAGCCAGCGGCAGCGTGCCGCCCGTCAGCGCCTTGGAGAGCGTGATGATGTCCGGCACCACGCCCGCCTGCTGGAAGGCGAACATCATCCCCGTGCGGCCAAAGCCGGTGAAAATCTCATCGAAGATCAGAGAGAGCCCATACGCATCCGCCGCGCTGCGCAGATGCCGCAGCACTTCCGGCTTGTGCAAGACCATGCCACCTGCCCCCTGCACCAGCGGCTCCACGATGATCGCGGCCAGGGTCGGGGCGTGCTGCGCCAGAAACGCGTCGAACGCCGCCATGCTCGCCGCATCCCGCGGCAGGGGCACCACCGGGTGTTCCGGCAGCAGGCCGTGGAACATGCTGTGCATCCCCTCTTCCGGGTCGCAAATCGCCATCGTGCCCAGCGTGTCGCCATGATAGCCGCCGGTGAAAGCGAGGATTTTGGTACGCCCGCGCTCGCCACGGTTGAGCCGCGACTGCACGGCGATTTTCATCGCGACTTCCACCGCCACGGAGCCGGAATCGGTAAAGAATACGCGGTTCAGCGGACCCGGCAGCAAGGCGGCGAGGCGGGTTGAGAGCCGGTAAGCCTGCTCATGCGCCAGCCCGCCGAACATTACATGCGGCACGCACTCCAGCTGGCGGCTCACCGCCTCGCGGATATGCGGATGGTTATAGCCGTGGCAGGCGGTCCACCAGGAAGCGATGCCGTCGATCAGGACGCGCCCATCCTCCAGATAAATCCGGGAGCCCTCAGTGCGGGCCACCGGCAACGGCATGGGGGCGGTCTGCATCTGCGCGTAAGGCAGCCAGACATGCCTCCAGCCGTCTTCCAGCCAGGTCATGATTCCGGCTGAATACCGAGTTTCGCAAACAACGCGTCATCATGGCTGACGGTTGCGTTCTTCGTCGTCAACAGCTTCTCGCCATGGAAAATCGAGTTCGCGCCGGCCAGGAAGCAAAGCGCCTGCGCCTCGTCGCTCATCGCCTCGCGCCCGGCGGAGAGCCGCACATAACTCTTCGGCATGGTAATCCGCGCCGCCGCCACCACGCGGACGAAATCAATCGCATCAATCGACTCGGACTTCGCCAGCGGCGTGCCCTCCACCGCGACCAGCGCGTTGATCGGCACCGATTCCGGCGGCTCGGGCAGGCTGGCGAGTGCCGCGATCAATCCCGCACGGTCGGACTCATCCTCCCCCATGCCGACAATGCCGCCGCAGCACACGTTAATGCCCGCGTCGCGCACATGGGCCAGCGTGTCCAGCCGGTCCTGATACACGCGGGTGGTGATCACCTTGCCGTAATATTCGGGCGAGGTGTCGAGGTTGTGGTTGTAGTAGTCGAGCCCCGCTTGCTTCAGCCGCGCCGTCTGCGGGCCGGTGAGCATGCCCAACGTCACGCAGGTCTCCAGGCCGAGCGCCTTCACACCCTCGATCATCTCGCACACATTTTCCAAATCATGATCTTTGGGCGAGCGCCAGGCCGCACCCATGCAGAACCGCGCCGCACCCTTTGCCTTGGCCTCGCGCGCTTCGTCCAGAACTTTCTCCACCGCCATGAGCTTGTTGGCCTTGGTGCCCGTCTCATACCCCGCCGCCTGGGGGCAGTACCCGCAATCCTCCGGGCAGCCGCCGGTTTTAATGGAAAGCAAGGTGGAAATCTGCACGCGCGCGGGGTCGAAATGCGCGCGATGCGCCTGCATCGCCCGGAACATCAGCTCGGGGAAGGGCAGCGCCAGCAAGGCTTCCACCTGCGCGCGGCTCCAGCGGGCCTCGGTTGAAATATGGCTGTCCGGCAAGTCACCCTCCATGGTCCTCAATCTTTTCCCAGGGTAAACGCATGCATCACGCCTGGAAAGAGTACCGCCTATGCCCGCCCGCACCTACTTCGTCACCGCTACCGGCACCGATATCGGCAAAACCTATGTCACCGCCGGCATTATCCGCGCCGCCCGCGCCGCAGGCCGGCCCATCAGCGCCATCAAACCCCTGCTCTCCGGCTATACGCCTGAGACCGCCGCTACGTCGGACGCCGCCATCCTCCTCGCCGCGATGGGCCGCCGCGTCACCCATCGCAATATCGCCGCCATCACACCCTGGCGCTTCACCGCCCCCCTCTCGCCAGACCTCGCCGCCGCCCGCGAAGGCCGGACGCTCAACCTCCCCGCCCTCGCCGCCTTCTGCCAAACCGCGATGGCCAACGCCGCCGACACCCTGCTGATCGAAGGCGTCGGCGGCGCAGCCGTCCCGCTCGATGCCAAATACCTCGTCGCGGATTGGATCGCCGCGCTCAAAACCCCCGCCATCCTCGTCGCCGGAAGCTATCTGGGCACGCTCAGCCACACCATCACCACCGCCGCCTTCCTCACCGCACGCAAAATCCCGATCGCCGCCATCGTCCTCAGCGAAAGCCCGAACAGTCCGATCCCGCTCGCCGAAACCGCCCAAACCCTCGCCCAACACCTGCCCCACCCCATCCACACCATCCCCCGAACCTTCAACAACCGCTCCTTCGACACCCTGGCCGCGGCTTTGTGATGGGTGGGGTTAAGTGATCAAGGCCAGGGGCTCTGCCCTGGCCTCGCTTACGTCACCAGTCCCGTTTCAGTCCGAGGCCGGGGCAAATGCCAGGCGGCGTTCATGGTCCAGCATGTAGTCTCGGGTGAGGGGCACGGCTTCCTGATTTTGGACGAGCTGGATCTGGAAGTTCATGTGGTCGGAGTGGCGGAAAGAGAGTTCGGAGCCGGAGAGGTAGAATTCGAACATGCGGCAGAAGCGTTCGTCGTAGAGGGCGGCGATGGCGTCGCGGTTGGCGGCGAAGCGGCGGCGCCAATGGGCGAGCGTTTTGGCGTAGTGCAGGCGCAGGATTTCGATATCGGCGGGGATGAGGCCGGATTGTTCGATGGCGGCGAGGGTTTCGGATAAAGCGGGGGAGTATCCGCCGGGGAAGATGTATTTTGCGATCCAGGAATTGGTGGCGCCGGGGCCTTCGAAGCGGCCGATGGAGTGGAGCAGCGCAACGCCGTCCGCCTTCAGGCAGCGTTTGATGGTGGCGAAGTAGCTGGGGAAGTTCGGTACGCCGACATGCTCAAACATGCCCACGGAAACGATCCGGTCGAATTTCCGGTCCATGGCGCGGTAATCGACGAGTTCGAAGGAAACGCGGTCGGCGAGGCCCGCGGCCTCGGCGCGGGCGCGGGCTTCCGCGAGTTGTTCTTCGGAGAGGGTGATGCCCGTGACACGGGCGCCGAAATCTCGCGCGAGGGTAAGCGCCATACCGCCCCAGCCGCAACCGATATCGAGCACGGTAAGGTCCGGCCGGTCGAGCAGAAGCTTGGCGGCGATATGGCGTTTTTTGGCGGCCTGGGCTTCTTCCAGGGTCTCGTCGCCACGCGGGAAATAGGCGCAGGAATATTGCCGGTCGCGGTCGAGGAAGAGGGAGTAGAGGCGGCCGTTGAGGTCGTAGTGATGGGCGACGTTATGCTTGGACCGGCTGGCGTTATTGGCTTGCAGGATAGGGCGCAGCAGGCGGCCGATGCGGGCGTTCCATTCCAGAACGGGCACGCGCTGGCCGTTCACATTGTCCATCAGCAGGACGAGCACATCGTGCATGGAGCAGTCCAGCGGCACGACGCCTTCGTCCATATAGGCTTCGCCGAGGGCAAGGCCCGGATTGGCTACCAGACGCCGCAGCCAGGATTGTTTGACGATTCTGATCCCGGCCGTCATGCCCTGGCCGTCGCCATACTGGGTCTGGGTTCCATCGGGCCAGACCACGCGGAAATTCCCCCGGTGCACCGCACCGCTCAAAATCCGATCCATTAAGGTCTTGAAGAGCCAGGCCACATCTCTCTCCGTATTCGATAACGGTGGAGTTATGCATTAAACAGAACGAAAAAAAGATGTGCAAATACAAACGGCCCCCGCTTTTGGCGGGGGCCGTGTGCAAGCCGGATATGAGATTTTCGCGGAGGATTATTCCGCCTCTGCAGTGTCTTCCTGGCCAAAAAGCGGGCCGAGTTCGATCGGCTCGTCTTTTTCGGCAGCAATCGTCTCGCCGCGGGCCTGCTTTTCGGCTTCTTCCGGGCTGCGGGCGACGTTCACTTTAACGTCAATGATCACTTCCGGGTGGAGCGCCACGCGCACCGAGGAGATGCCCAGGGACTTGATCGGCTGTTCCAGGAGAACCTGGGAACGCTCGATGCCAAGCCCGCCAGCGGTGCAACCTTCCGCGATGTCGCGGCTGGAGACGGAGCCGTAGAGCGCGCCGGCGTCGGAGGCCTGGCGGATCAGCACGATGCTGAGGCCATGCACCCGCTCGGCCACACGCTCGGCTTCGTCCCGGCGCTTGATGTTCTGCGCTTCCAACTGCGAACGCTCACGCTCGAAGCGCTCGCGGTTTGCTTTGGTCGCACGGACGGCTTTGGACTGCGGCAGCAGGAAGTTGCGCGCATAGCCGGGCTTCACTTTGACGATCTCGCCCATCTGGCCGAGCTTCTCGACGCGCTGGAGCAGAATCAATTCGACTTGTGCCATGTTTCTGCTCCTTAGGTCAGAACGTAGGGGAGCAGCGCCAGGAAGCGGGCGCGCTTGATGGCTTTCGCCAGTTCACGCTGCTTCTTGCCGGAGACCGCGGTGATGCGGGAAGGGACGATCTTGCCGCGTTCGGAGAGAAAGCGCGAGAGCAGACGCACATCCTTATAGTCGATCACCGGCGCGCCGGGACCCGAGAACGGGCAGGATTTCTTCCGGCGGAAGAAGGGGCGGCGTGCGCCAACAGCGGGGCGGCGGGATGCCGGGTTCAGTTCGGTGCTTTCGGACATCAGATATCCTCCTCTACGCCGTAATCGTCACGGTCGGCGCGGAACTCGTCACGCGCACGGAATTCTTCGCGCTCATCGAAGCCGCGCTTGCGGCCCGTCTCGAAGCGGCCGGCGGGCTTGGGCCCACGGAAACCGCGCTCGCGGTCATCGGATTTGCGCGAGAGAATGACCGAGGGTTCCTCGGAGATTTCTTCGATGCGCACGGTCATGAAGCGCAGCACGTCCTCGTTGAGGGTGAGCTGGCGTTCCATCTCGACGATGGCGGGGGATGGCGCGTCCAGCCCGAGCAGGATGTAATGGCCCTTGCGGTTTTTCTTGATCCGGTAGGCCAGGCTGCGAAGGCCCCAATATTCGCGCTTTTTGACAGCGCCGCCATCGGTCTCGAGCTGGGCGGTTACCGCATCGGCGACAGCATCGGCCTGCGCCTGCGTAATTTCGCTCCGTGCAATCACCACGGTTTCATATAACGGCATGTGTACTCCCTTCGGATGTTTCAGCTCCGGTCCGGGTCTGGACCTCCCACAATCGGGACGAGCATTAGCCGGGCGCGATGCCACGCACCCGGCAGGGGAGGCGAGGCTTTGGCATGGGGTGCGGGGAAAAGCAAGCCATCAGGTGAGGAGCTTGGCCTCCACAATGTCGGATTCGCCCGCAATCCGCTCAATGCTGAACCCCAATTGCCGAATGAAGCCCAGCATGGGCGCATTATCGGCCAGAATCTGCCCGCTGATCTCCGCCACACCCTGCGCCTTGCCCCAGGCGATGATGGCCCGCATGAGCGCCGAGGCGAGGCCCAGCCCCTTGGCGGCGGGTTCCACGCCGACCGCGAACTCGCCCTGCGCGCCATCAGTATCGTTGCGCACGAGCCGCGCGCCGCCCGCGGGCTGGCCGGTGGCGTCATCCACGGCGATGAAGGCCATTTCGCGCAAATAGTCCACATCGGTCATACGGGTGATCTGCTCGGCGGGCAGGCTGCGCATGGCCGAGAAGAATCGGTAGCGCATATCGTCCTGGCTGAAGCGGCCGAACATCGCGGCATAGCCGTCGGCATCCTCTGGGCGGATGGGGCGCAGCGTGAAGGTCCGGCCCTTGGAAGTGAAATGCGAAACGAGGCCGCCGGGATAGGGGGAAATGATGAGCGGCGGCCGCTTTTGGTCCGCCGGGCGCAGCAGAATGCGCGCGCTGGCGGCGATGGCGCCCTGCGCATGGGCGAAAATGGGGTCGAGGTCGAGGATCAGAATGTCCGGCGTATCGATCACTAGCTGGCTGATTTTGACGAGAATGGCGGCGATCGCAGCGTCATCCGCCGCCGGTGCGCCGCGATGCGCGGCGAGCGCCGGGGCGACGGCGGAGCGATGGATGAGCGCATGGGCAAGCGGCAGGTTGAGCGGCGGCAGATCGGAAGCGAGGCCGGAGAAATCCTCCGGGTCGCCGCCGCCCGCGCCGAAGCTGATGATCGGGCCGAGCACATCATGGTCCTGCACGCGGATGCGCAGCTGCGTGCCGCGCGGCGCCTGGGCCTGCACGACGAAACCGGCATCTGCCAGAGAGGGGTGCTCCCGGACGAGGCGCGACTGGATCGCGGCGGCGGCCTCCCGCACCGCGCGCTCATCCATCAGGTCCAGGGCAATGGAACCGGTCATCCGGTTGGTCGGCATGGCGGGGTGAGAGAGTTTCACCACCGCGGGGAAGCCAAGCGCCATGGCGGCCTGGGCGGCGGCTTCCGGTGTCGCGGAATGGCGGCTGGCGACCACGTTCACGCCATAGGCCGCAAGCAGCGCCAGCGCTTCATCCTGCAGCATCAGCGCCCTGCCCTCCGTCCGCGCGGCGGCGATGGCGGCGGCGACAGCCTGCTTGTCCGGCGCCAGCGCCAGCACCTCGGCGGCCGGCAGTTCGCGCGCCGCCGCCCGGTTGCGCCGGTTGCTGATGAGATGCCTGAAGCCGGCGATGGCGCTCTCCGGCGTATCGAAACAGGCGAGCCCCGCCTCGGCGAGCCGGTGGCGATGGGCAAGCCCCCTCGCCTCGCCCATCGCGGCGATGAGCAGCGGCACTTTCACGGTTTTGGCGCAGGCGATCAGCGCTTCGATCGCGGCATCATCATCACCGTCGCGAGGCGTATGAACAACGAGAATGCCGCCGACCTCCGGCGCGGAGGAGAGCAAGGCCGCCACCTCCGCCAGCCTTGTCGGCGCGCTGCCTGCATAAATCGGCCCCGGTTCGGGCAACCGCCCCAGGCTGAGTGCCAAAACCTGCGCGGTCTCCGGCGTGAGCGCGCTGAGCGGGAATCCCGCATCCAGCGCGCCATCCGCGGCCAGCCGGCCCGCGCCGACCGAGTTGCTGACAATGGCGAGGCTCTCGCCGCGCACCGGTTTCACCCGCGTCAGTGTCTCGGCGGCGGCAAGGAACTCGCTGAACGAGCAGGTCCGCAGCACGCCGGCGCGGGCGAAGGCGGCATCCACGGCGGCGCGGGAATTGGGCTGGGTGTCGCGCAGCCGCAGCCCCGGCGTGATCGCCACCACCGGGCGCAGCCGGGCGGCGGCCCGGGCGGCGGCGAGGAACAGACGCGGGTCGCGCAGCCGGCCGATATCCAGCAGGATTGCGGCAGTGTCGGCGTCGCGGGACAAAAAATCCAGCACCAGGCCGAAACCGATATCGGCATTGCCGCCAATGCCGATGATATGGCTGAAGCCGATATTATTCGGCACCGCCCAATCGATGACCGAACGCGCGAGCGAGGCGGATTGGCCGATGAGCGCCACCTTGCCGCGCCTAGGAATCAACGAAAACGGCGAGGCGTTCAACCCAAGCGCGGGCCGCACGATGC
>Ga0116226_10004299_pt1 | contig 12613 bp, 13 predicted proteins | sample S1TSphfallax_FD_89692 | JGI IMG/M metagenome (GOLD analysis project Ga0116226, IMG submission 89692) | Host-associated microbial communities from peat moss isolated from Minnesota, USA - S1T2_Fa - Sphagnum fallax MG | ecosystem: Host-associated > Plants > Peat moss > Unclassified | place: USA... | reverse complement strand
TGCTGGCGCACGATGTCCACGAGGTTGCCCATGGTCAAGTTGGCGTCGATCAGATGCAGGCCCCAATTGGTCTGGATTTTGCCGCCGATGATGACATCGCCCGGGATCACCAATGTGCGGGGGCTGGCGGGATCGGCGTTCACGTGGACGGAGAGATAGTGGAATTCCGGGCCGGCTGAGCAGCTCGCTGTCAGAAGGCCCGGAACGGCGACAAAGGGCGTGTCGATGGTCTTGCCCTTATCCCAATCGATCACCGGCTGTTCGCTGGGCGCGATCGCCATGCTTGTCGCGGGGAAATAAGCCTTCAGGGGACCAGAGCCGCCGCCCAGGGCGGCGGGATTAACGCAGGCCGCCGCCATGCCGGGGGTCGGCGCGCGCGGACGCCCGAACAGGGAGTTTTCCGGCGGCGGACTGGTATCCCGAAACGAGGCGAAGGCGATGGCGCAGCCGGTCTGATCCGCCGCGTGGCAAAGCGGGATGCTCTTGAAATCACCGCCCACATCCTGGCCCTCGGGCGCCAGAAGATTGGCGCCCATGAGAATCGTGGAGACGAGGCGCGCCTGCTCCGGCTTGCCGTCGATGCGTGTCTTGATCAACTCGATCAGCAGGCCCGAACCCTGGGAATGGCCGATCAGCACCACGCCGCGCCCCTGATTGTCGTGATCCAAATACCATTCCCAGGCGTCGCGAACGTCATTGAAGGGCGTGCGAGGCCTCGGCCCCTGGGAGCCTGGCAAGGGATGGCCGCTCATGGCGGCGGCCAGGGCGGTCAGGGTGTACTGGCGGTAGAGCGGGGCATAGAGTCGGCACACGCCGCCGAGCCTGGCGAACTGCTGTTTGACCACGTTCCGCTCGGCGCGCTCGGCCTTCATCGTCGCCAGGATGCCGGGATCGAGGGAGACCGTGGGATAAACATAGAAGCAGTCGATGGGGGCTTTGGGATCGGGCTTGAAGGGCTGGACCTCCGTTGTCCCGTCGGCGGCGACGACCGTGGTGGCGAGGTCCACGTCGCAGGCATTGTTCGCGATGTCCGGGCGGCACAGCCAGGCGGCGGGATCGCCATAGTCATTGCCTGAGGGTTCGGCCTGGACGGCGGGAGACGCGGCAACCGGGATCGGCATCCGGGGCGGGGCGACGGCGGCCAAGGCCTGGCCGCTGAACAGGGTCAGACCGACAGGCAGGAAGGCCAGCGCAAGGCGATGGATCACGGCGTTTCTCCCACTGTTCTGGAGCGTGGGCGTTCCGCCCGCGTCTTTGCGCCGTTCATACCCTCCGCCCGGCCTCAAGAAAACCGCGGGCAGGACACCCACGGTCCAAGGTCAGGCCACCTTCACCCGCGCGGCGGCCTCGGGCAGGTCGCCGCCAAAGGCGCGCTGGTAGAATTCCGCCACCGTGGCGCGCTCCAGCTCATCGCATTTGTTGAGGAAGGTCACGCGGAACGCCAGAGCAAGGTCGCCCGCGAAGATCTCGGCGTTTTGGGCCCACGTGATCACGGTCCGAGGGCTCATGACGGTTGAAATATCGCCGTTCATAAAGGCGTTGCGGCTCATGTCCGCCACCCGCACCATGGCCGCCACCTGGCGGCGGCCCTCCGGCGTCTTGGCGTAAGCGGGGACCTTGGCGAGGACAATCTCGGCCTCCACGTCGTGGGGCAGATAGTTCAGCGTCGTGACGATCGACCAGCGGTCCATCTGGCCCTGATTGATCTGCTGAGTGCCGTGATAAAGACCCGTCGTGTCGCCAAGCCCGATGGTGTTGGTGGTGGAGAACAGGCGGAAATAGGCGTTCGGCCGGATCACCCGGTTCTGATCAAGCAGGGTCAGCCGCCCTTGCGCTTCCAGAACCCGCTGAATGACGAACATGACATCAGGCCGGCCGGCGTCGTATTCGTCGAAAACCAGGGCCATGGGCCGTTGCAGGCACCAGGGCAGCATGCCCTCCCGAAATTCGGTGATCTGCTTGCCGTCCTTCAGGACGATGGCGTCCTTGCCCACCAGGTCGATGCGGCTGACATGGCTATCGAGATTGACCCGGATCATCGGCCAGTTCAGCCGCGCGGCGATCTGCTCGATGTGGGTGGACTTGCCCGTCCCGTGATAGCCCTGGACCATCACCCGCCTATCAAAGGCAAAGCCGGCGCAGATCGCCAGAGTCGTCTGGGGATCAAAACGGTAGGCCGGATCGAGATCAGGCACATGGCTGTCGCGGGTGGCGAAAGCCGGAACCTTCATGTCTGAGTCCACCCCGAAAACCTCGCGGATGGACACCTCATGGTCGGGCGCCAGCAAGAGCAGATCGTCTTTGGCGGGGCTATCGGTCAGGCTGGACATGGCGGGGTGATCCCTAACGCGCCGCTTTCGCCGACGCAAATGCGGCCTCGCACGCGCGGGGCTCTAGACCAGCTTGGCCTTCTGCAGCGTCTTGTAGGCGCGCAGGACGCGCTGCAGGCGGCTTTCGGCGGAACGATCGCCGCCATTGGCGTCGGGATGGCAGAGCTTCACGAGCTCAAGATATCGCACGCGAATAGCCGGGCCATCGGCGGTAAGGTCGAGGTCGAGGTCGAGGAGGGCCGCCTGCTCCATCTTGCCGAGACGAGACTCCGGAGCGGCCGCGGCGCCGGTCTTTCGGGCCTTTTCGGTGAAAAGCCCCATGGGGTCGCTAAAAGCGCCCCGCGCCGCGGCGGCCTCGCGATTACGCGCCCCGGCCTTGAAGGACCAGGTGGGTCGCCCCCCGGTCACCAACTCCTCGGCGATCCGCTCGGTCACCTCCGATTCGGAGAGGCCGGCGAAGAAATTCCAGTTACGATTATATTCCGCCGCATGGGCCTGACAGAACCAATAGTGTTCGCCCGAGAGATCCCGTGACTTGGGCGCCCGGGTGGCTGCGAGCGATCGGCAACCGGCGTGGTCACAGCTCCGGTCCGAGGCCGGGGCCGCGCGCGGGCTCTTAGGCCCCGGCTCCTCGGCCTTGGGCGGCTTCACGCGGATGTCCACGAAGCGTGGCCTGTAACTGAAAGCACCCGGCATGGCGCAGATTAGGGGGATAGGGCCGCGCAGTTCAAGAATTGACAGCACACAATCGGGGGGCCTTCATCGTGCTGTGGGAAAAATCGCCGACACGATGCGGGACATACTTACCGCGCGCCTGGCCCCCAGCCGCTTGGACATCGTCGATGAGTCTGATCGCCATTCCGGCCATTCCGGGGCGCGGGAGGGCGGGGAGAGCCATTTCATCGTGACGATCGAATCGGCCGCCTTTGCGGGGCTGAAGTCCCTGGCCCGCCAAAGGCTGGTTTATGGCCTCCTGGAGGACCAGCTTAAAGGTCCTGTCCATGCCTTGTCCCTCCGCTTGCGCGCGCCGGGCGAGCCCTGAAGCTTTGGCGGAACGTCAGGCCGCCGCCAGGGCTTCGGCCAGAACGCGTGGCAGTTCGGCGGCACGATAGGGCTTACGCAGGACGAGACTACCCTGATCGGAGGCCCGCAGGGCTGTGTCGCCATAACCCGAGCAGAAAATGATCGGCACGCCGCGGGCACGGAGAGCATCGATCACCGGATAAATCGGTTCGCCGTCGAGATTAAGGTCCAGGACGGCCACATCGATGGGGGTCCGAGTCGCCACGAAGTCCAGAGCCTCGCTCAACCCATGAATGGGCCCAAGAACCTCGCAGCCAAGATCGGTCAGCATGGTCTGTACGAACATGGCGAGAAGGGAATCATCCTCAACGACGAGGACGCGGCGGCCCCTCATCTGGTCACAACCCATCATTGTGAAGATCGCTCACGTTGTTCCAAAACGCACCAAAGCTTCTGACGTTACATGTCCGTGTCGCCCTGGACCGCCATCAATTTTCGGACTTATCCGCAGAGCGGTGATCTGATTTCGCTGGCGGCGCAGAACCTGAAACCTGTGGCCGTGGAAGAGAAATCTCTGGCCGGGTTCCGGGATGGCCCGGGCCTCATGAATCACAAGACCGGCGACGGTCACGGCATTTTCATCGGGCAGATCCCAATCGAGGGCGCGGTTCAGGTCACGGATCGTCACATCGCCATCCACATGGACAGAACCATCCGCCTGTCGACGCACACCTTGGACCGCTTCATCATACTCATCATCGATCTCGCCGACGATCTCTTCGAGGATATCCTCCAGGGCGACCAAGCCTTGCAGGGCTCCGTATTCATCCACCACCAAGGCGAAATGTGTGCGGCGTTTTAGGAAAGCGTTCAGCTGATCCTTGAGGTTCGTGGTCTCCGGAATGAACCAGGGCGCGCGGACAATGGCCGAAATATCGATCCTCTCCACCGCCCCGCCGGCGTCGGCCAGAGCGCGGAGAAGATCCTTAGCGTGCAGCACCCCAACGATGTTCTCCGCCTCGCCGCGATAGAGGGGCAAGCGGGTGTGCTCGGCCTCCAGGGCCTTGGCCACCAGATCGCGCGGCGGCAGATCGGCATCGATCATCGAAATCGACTTTCGATGCACCATGATTTCCGAGACCGTCATGTCGGAGAGATCGAGGACGCCGCCCAGCATTCGCCGCTCGCGGCTCTCGAAGGCGCCTTCGGAGTGATGCAGGTTCACCGCCCCGCGAATCTCCTCCCGCGCCGCGAGCATATCGGCCCCCCCGGCGAGATCGACGCCGAACAGGCGAAGGGTCGCCCGGACCACCGCCTGGACCCCTTCTGTCACGGGGCCCAGCACCCGCACCACGGCCAGGATCAGCCCAGAGAGGGAGCGGGCCACGTCATCGGCGCGCAGAATGGCGAGGGTCTTGGGGAGCACTTCGACATAGACCACGACAAGGACGGTCATGACCGCCGTGGCCACGGCGACGCCCCGGGCGCCCGGGATGAGACGGGTAATAATCAGGGTGGCGAGGACCGAGCTGAGGATATTGAGGGCGTTATAGGCGATAAGAATGGTGCCGATCATGCGCTCCTGATGGGCCAGAAGGCGATTGACCCGTCTCGCCGCGGCGTCGCCCTCCCGTTCGAGCTGATGCATACGTCCCCGACTGGCCCGGGTGAGCGCCGTCTCGGCGGCAGAGAAAATGGCCGACACGCCGAGGAGCAGCAGAATGGCCAAGGCTTCCGCCCAAAGAGCGATCATGGCGCGGCCCCTTCGCGGATCAGGAAATCGCGCAAGGCCCGCGGGTCCACGGACTTGGCGACGAAGGCCTCGCCGATCGCCCGGGCGAGAATGAAGGTCAGGGCGCCGCCCTCGGCTTTCTTGTCTTGACGCATGGCGCTGATCAGGGCCTCGGCGGCGAAGGGCGCGCCGGCCACGTCCGAGAGACGCGTGGGAAGTCCGGCGGCGGCCAGGGCGCGCACCGCGCGGTCCGCATCCTCGCCTGAGCATAAACCCTGGGCCCCGGAGAACCGGAAAGCCATGGCGCAGCCGAGGCCCACGGCCTCGCCATGCTTGATGGCTTCGCTAAAGCCGGTGAGCGCCTCCACGGCGTGTCCAAAGGTGTGGCCAAGATTGAGGAGGGCCCGGGCGCCGGCCTCGCGCTCGTCGTCCGCGACGATCGCCGCCTTCATCTGCACGGAACGGGCGACCGCGTGGCTGAGGGCCTCGGCGTCGCCGGTCAGAACCTCAGCCCCATGGACCTCCAGCCAGTGGAAGAAGGCCGCGTCGCCCAGCAGGCCATATTTGATCACCTCGGCGTAGCCGCAGATCCGTTCCCGCTTCGGAAGCGTCCCCAGGACATCCAGATCGGCCAGGACCATGCGCGGCTGGTGGAAAGCGCCAATCAGGTTCTTGCCCTGAGGAACATCGATGGCGGTCTTGCCCCCCACCGAGGAATCCACCTGGGCCAGCAGGGTCGTGGGGATCTGGATAAAATCCATCCCACGCTTGAGAATCGCCGCGGCGAAGCCGGTCAGATCGCCCACCACCCCGCCGCCGAAGGCGATCACCACGTCCGACCGCTCAAGACCCAGATCCAGGAGGGCGGCGCAGACATGCTCCAGGCCCGCGAAGGACTTGGCCTCCTCACCCGGCGCGATGATGGTTTCATGGACGGTGACACCCGCGGCTTCCAGCGACGCCCGCAGACGGGCGCCGTGCAGGCCCGCCACGGTCTCGTCCATGACCACCGCCGCCAGGGGCCGCTTGAAGAGGGGCGCGAGGCGCGCGCCCGCCTGGTCGATGAGGCCGGGACCGATCAGGACCTCATAGGCGCGCCCCTCCAGGGCCACCGGCACCGCGCTCACGGAGACGGTCACGCGGCGGTGCGCGCGGCCAGGGCGCTCAGGATCGCGTCCACCGCCACCTGATGGGCCGCTTCGCCGGTCTCAATGATGATGTCGGCGCCCTCGAAGTGCGGATAGCGCGCCTCGGCCTGAGCGGTCAGGACGGCGAGCGGGTCCTTGCCGGCCACCAGAGGCCGGTGATCGCGGCGCGCCACGCGGCGGGCCAGGACCTCCAGATCGGCCTTGAGCCAGACGGACACGGCCTTTTCGGCGATCAGCGCGCGGGTGGCGGCATGCGCAAAAGCGCCCCCGCCAGTAGCCAGAATATGGGGTGGCTCCTCCAGGAGGCGGGCGATCACCCGCCGCTCCCCCTCGCGAAAGGCGCTTTCGCCCAGATGGGTGAAGATCTCCGAAATGGACCGCCCCGCGGCCGTCTCGATTTCCGCGTCGGCGTCGCGGAAGGGCATGCCCAGCGCCAGGGCAAGCCTTCGGCCGATGCTGCTCTTGCCCACGCCCATCAGACCGACAAGGGCGATGGTGCGGCTTGTTGAGGCGCGTTGAAGGGGCATGGCGAAGCGCAAAGTTACACTAAGCGGGGCTGGGGCGCCACTTTGGGGTGGCCCCTTAAGCTTGCGCTAAGCTTGTGAGCCCACACTGTCTCTCACCATGAGCGCGTCGGACTGGGCGGAAGCCTTCCTGGAAATGATGGCGGCCGAGCGCGCCGCCGCTGCCCACACCCTCACCGCCTATCGCCGGGACCTGGCGGACGCGCGGGGCTTTCTGGCGGCCCGCGGAGGGGACTTCAAGACCGCCGGGCCCACGGATCTAGAGGCCTATGTGGCGGACCTCTCCGCCCGGGGCCTCGCCAGCGCCACGGCCGCGCGGCGGCGCTCAGCGCTGCGGCAATTCTATCGCTTCGTGCTCGATGAGGGCTGGCGCGCCGATGATCCCACAAGGCGCATCGAGGCGCCGCGCCGGGGCCGGCCCCTCCCTAAGGTTCTGTCGCGGCGCGAGGTCGAGATCCTGATCGCGGCCGCCAAGGCCAAGGACGGCAAGGCCGGGTCCCGACTGGAGGCCATGATCGAACTGATCTACGCCTCGGGCCTGCGGATTTCGGAACTCGTGGCCCTCCCCCTGGCCCCCTTCGCCCACGCGCCGAGCCACTTGATGGTCAAGGGCAAGGGCGGCAAGGAGCGACTCGCGCCCCTCAACACGTCGGCCCGGGCGGCGGTCAGCGCCTATCTCATCCATCGGCCGGCGTTCCTCCCCATCGGCGTCAAGGCCAGCCCCTGGCTATTTCCCTCGCGCGGGGCCAGCGGGCGCCTGACCCCCCGGCGCTTCGCCCAGCTTCTGGATGAGGCCGCGCGGGACGCCGGCATTGATCCGGCGCGGGTCAGCCCCCACGTCCTTCGCCACGCCTTCGCCACCCACCTTCTGGAGGGCGGGGCGGACCTGCGCATCGTCCAGACCCTCCTTGGCCATGCGGACATCGCCACCACCCAGATCTATACTCATCTGGCCCAGGATCATCTGCAGTCGGTTGTGCAGACGCGGCATCCGCTCGCCAGGAAGGCGTCATGACCGTCAAAGCCCCCCGCGCCTTTTTCGCTCCCCTGGCCGCCGGGGCGCCAGCGCCGTTCCGCGACCTGCCCCAGCGCCTGGAGCGGGTGATCCATTTCATCCCCCCTCATCTGGAGCGGCCGCGCGACAAGACCCTGACCGCGGCGGCCGGCATCGACGTGGTCTGCGCCAATCTTGAGGACGCCATTCCCGCCGATGCCAAGACCGCCGCGCGGGAGGGGGCGATCCTGATGGCGGGGCAGGATGTCTTCGCCTCCGGCCGCTCGCAGCTCTGGGCGCGGATAAATGGGCCGGCGACGCCCTGGCATCTGGATGATGTCATGGGCCTGATGGCCGGATGCGGCGAGGCCCTGAGCACGCTCATGATCCCCAAGGTCGAGGGGCCCTGGGACATCCATTACATGGACCAGATCCTGGCCGTTCTGGAGGCGCGTCATGGACGGCGCACGCCCGTTCTGCTCCACGCCATTCTCGAAACCGCCCAGGGGGTGGCCAATGTGGAGGCCATCGTCACGGCCAGTCCGCGCCTGGCGGGAATGAGCCTGGGGCCCGCCGATCTGGCGGCGAGCCGGGCCATGAAGACCACCCGGGTGGGGGGCGGACACCCGGCCTATCGCGTGCTCTCCGATCCCCATGCCGACGGCGCCCCGCGCGAGAGCGCTCAGCAGGATATCTGGCACTACACCCTGGCGCGCATGGTGGACGCCTGCGCGGCCGCGGGGATCAAGCCCTTCTATGGCCCCTTTGGCGATATCGCCGACGGGGAGGCCTGCGAACAGCAGTTCCGCAACGCCTTTCTCCTCGGCTGCGCGGGCGCCTGGAGCCTGCACCCGGACCAGATCGCCATCGCCAAGCGGGTCTTTTCCCCCGACCCCGCCGAGGTCGCCTTCGCCCGGCGCATTCTGGAGGCCATGCCGGACGGCGCGGGCGTCGCCATGATCGACGGGCGCATGCAGGACGACGCGACCTGGAAGCAGGCCAAGGTGCTCGTGGACCTGGCGAGGACCGTCGTGGCGCGGGAGCCGGAGCGGGCGGCGGAGTATGGGTTTTGACCCCCGCTTGCCCGCCATCCCCTTCCCGCCTAGTTTGCGCGCCTTTTTTCGGGCGCCTGAAGCGTCTGCCGCACAAGCTGAGCCATGGCCGCGCATTACCTGGAATTCGAGCGGCCGATCGGCGAGCTGGAAGCCAAGATCGAGGAGCTGTCGAAGCTCTCAGAGGCGGATGGTCCCGGCGCCTTTGGCGCGGAAATCGAGGCCCTGCGCGCCCGGGCGCGGCAGATGCGGGTGGATGCCTATACGCATCTGGACGCCTGGCAGAAGACCCAGATCGCCCGCCATCCCCAGCGGCCCCACTTCATCGACTATGTGGGCGGGTTGATCGAGGAGTTCGTGGAGCTGCGGGGGGATCGCACCTTCGCCGATGATCAGGCGATCATGGGGGGCGTAGGGCGTTTCCGGGGCGCGCCGGTGATGGTCATGGGCCACGAGAAGGGCCACGACACCGCGACCCGCATCAAGCACAATTTCGGCGCCGCCCGGCCCGAAGGCTATCGCAAGGCCATCCGACTGATGGATCTGGCCGAGCAGTTCGCGCTTCCGGTGCTGTCCTTCGTGGATACCGGCGGCGCCTATCCGGGGGTGGGCAGCGAGGAGCGCGGGGTGGCCGAAGCCATAGCCCGCTCCACCGAGCGGTGCCTGACGCTGGGCGTCCCCATGATCACGGTGATCACAGGCGAGGGCATGAGCGGGGGCGCAATCGGCATCGCCGCGGCCAATCGCGTGCTGATCCTGGAGCACGCAATCTATGCGGTGATCTCGCCGGAGGGCTGCGCCTCGATCCTGCTGCGCGACCGGGCCCTGGCCGAGGGCGCGGCCAAGGCCATGAAGATCACCGCCGAGGACCTCATCGGCATGAAGATCGTGGACCGGATCATCCCCGAGCCCCTGGGCGGCGCCCACAGCGACCCGGCCGCCGCCGTCGCCAAGGTGGGCGATGTCATCACCGAAGAGTTAGCCACCCTCACGCCGCTGGGCCCCGAGGCCCTGCGCCGCCAACGGGCCGACAGGTTCTACGCCATCGGTCGGAACTGACGCTCCTTAAGATTTAGTGCTGGCTTTCGGGCATCCGGACGATGAGGCCGTCCAACTCGTCGGTGACCTTGATCTGGCAGGAGAGACGGGAATTGGGCTCCACGTTCTCGGCGAAATCGAGCATGGATTCCTCCATGGCCGTGGGCGTTCCCGTCTTGTCGGCCCAGGCTGGGTCCACATAGACGTGGCAGGTGGCGCAGGCGCAGGCGCCGCCGCAGTCGGCGTCGATGCCGGGGATGTTGCTTTTCACCGCCCCCTCCATAACCGAAAGGCCAACTTTCACGTCCAGAACATGTTCGGCGCCGTCGTGTTCGATGTAGGTAATCTTGGCCATGGAACCCCCGGTCTCTCCTTAAGAATATGAAACTATGCGTCGCGGCGCCGATCAGGCGGCGACCTCTTTCATGGAAATCGCCGTATCCGCAAGCCTTGTGCGCGAGACGGCGGCGCGGCGGGCGATCAGCTGACGGCCGGCCATGAATTCGGCGGGGGCGTTGACCGCCTCCACCGCTTGGATCCTGTCGCCGGCCAGGTGGAAGATTGCGAACTTGCCACTGGCGGGATCGCCGCGCAGGACCACATCATCCACGTCGAAGGGCAGCCCCGCGAACTGGTATTTGAGGTCATACTGGTCCGACCAGTTCCAGGTCACCTCGGCGGCCGGAGGCGGGCGTCCGGTGATAGCGCAGGCGGCCTGGCGAGCCTGCTCCAAGGCGTTGGCCACGCTCTCCAGGCGGAAAGGACGCCCGTAGTGGGCCAGATGGCGCCAGGTGACATCGCCGATGGCGTAGATGTCGGGATCGGACGTTTGCGCCGTCTCACCGACGATGACGCCGTCGGCGCAGGCGAGCCCCGCCACCTTGGCGAGCTCCATATTCGGAATGGCGCCGATGCCCACCAGGGCCACGTCGCAGGGTATGATCTCGCCTGAACCCAGGCGCACCCCTTTGACCTTGCCGCCCTCGCCCTCGAAGGCCGCGACGCTGGCGCTGAGGACGAAATCCACGCCCCGGGCCCGGTGATAGTCGGTGAAGAAGGTCGAGAGGGTCTCATTCGCAACGCGGGCCAGAATGCGCGGCTCGCGCTCAATAACCACCGCCTCCGCGCCCAGCGCGCGCGCCGAGGCCGAGGCTTCCAGGCCGATATAGCCGCCGCCTATGACCGCCAGACGCTTGCCGGGCCTCAGGCTCGCCTTCAGGGCCTCGGCGTCCGCCGCCGAGCGCAGAACCAGCACGCCCGCGAGATCGGCGCCGGGAATGGCTAGCGGCCGGGGCCTCGCGCCTGTCGCCAAGATCAAGGTTTCGTAGTCGAGGGTCTCACCGCTTGCCAGGGTGAGGGTCTTCTCCTCCGGAGAGAGGGCGGCGACACACACGCCGGTGCGCAGCTCCATGCCGGCCTCGGCATAGAACGTCGCCGGCTTGAGCATGAGGGTTTCGGCGTCGGTCTCGCCCTTGAGCCAGGCCTTGGAGAGCGGCGGGCGCTGATAGGGCGCGAGGGGCTCCTCGCCGATCAGGGTTATGGGGTGCTCATAGCCGAACTGACGCAGCAGGGCCGCCGCCGTTCCGCCCGCATGTCCCGCCCCCACAATAATGACGCCCGCGTCGCTTTTTTTCATCGCGCCTGTGGATGCCGCCAAACGCGAACGCGGTCAACGTGAGGCGGAGGGCCCCGCAGCCCTAGACGACCCGCTCCACGAGCATGCCCTTGATCTCGGCGATGGCCTTTGCGGGGTTGAGGCCCTTGGGGCAGACCTGGGCGCAGTTCATGATGGTGTGGCAGCGATAGAGCTTGAAGGGGTCCTCCAGGGCATCCAGCCGTTCGCCCGTAGCCTCATCGCGGCTGTCGACGATCCAGCGCCGCGCCTGCAGCAGGGCGGCGGGGCCCAGGTACTTCTCGCCGTTCCACCAGTAGCTGGGGCAGGAGGTGGAGCAGCAGGCGCAGAGGATGCACTCATAGAGGCCGTCCAGCTTCTCCCGGTCGACCTCGGACTGACGCCATTCGCCCTGAGGCTCGGGGGTCGTGGTGTGCAGCCAGGGCTCTATGGAGGCGTACTGGGCATAGAAGAGGGTCATGTCGGGGACCAGATCCTTGATCACCGGCATGTGCGGCAGGGGCGAAATTTGGACTTCTTTGCCGGGAACCTCCTCCCACCCATGGGTGCAGGCCAGGGTATTGCGCCCGCCAATATTCATGGCGCAGGAGCCGCACACACCCTCGCGGCAGGAGCGCCGAAACGCCAGGGTAGAATCCATGGTGTTCTTGATGTGCAAAAGGGCGTCCAGGACCATGGGGCCGCAGGCGTCCACATCCACGTCATAGGTGTCCCAGGCGGGATTGCCCTGCCCTTCCGGGTCCCAGCGATAGACCTTGAAGGTCTTGACGTTGGTCGCCCCATCCGGCGCCGGATAATGCCGGCCCTTGCCGACCTTGGAGTTCTTGGGAAGCGTCAGCTCGACCATCTAATGGGATCCTTTGAGCGAAGTGTGGCCGGCGTCAGGGAGCGGGCTCATAATGTAAAATCACCGGCGATTTCGGGCAAAGCGCCGATGCCCGGCATCCAGGCGATCCGGCTAGCGAAGAAAATGTTCGCGAACGGGGGCGTCCGCTCTGGATCGTCAAGGCTGGCCGTCGTCACATCGATCTGTCGGGCGGCGAGATCGTGCTGGGCGAAGGTTATCTGCGTTCCACAGGCGCCGCAGAACTCACGGACGGCGCGGCCAGTGGACGCGTATCGAACGGGCGCACCACGGA
>Ga0116226_10004298_pt1 | contig 12613 bp, 9 predicted proteins | sample S1TSphfallax_FD_89692 | JGI IMG/M metagenome (GOLD analysis project Ga0116226, IMG submission 89692) | Host-associated microbial communities from peat moss isolated from Minnesota, USA - S1T2_Fa - Sphagnum fallax MG | ecosystem: Host-associated > Plants > Peat moss > Unclassified | place: USA... | reverse complement strand
CCGCTATGCCGATGCCAGCCATGCCGATACCAGCAATGCCGATACCTTGGGCGCGCTTGCGGGCGCGCTGGACGGCCGTTTGGGGGTGCATCAGGCGCATGGCCTGGGCCTCCGAAAGACTATTCCCCGTGATCGGCTGCTGCTTCATGGGCGCCATCGACTTGTTCTCCCCCTATTGAAGGCCTTTTTTCGCTCCGAGTGTCAAGCTAGATTTACGTAAGGTTTGCTTGACAGTCGTGTCGGCGTGGCACTAGCCTTCCTGACAGGCGAGCCGGCCACCGATGGTCACACCGATCTTAGGGGCTTCTCGCGACTGCAGGGTTTCAAGGGACGGGCGAGTGCCGCGGATTTGGGTGTTTTTCCGCCGGCTAGCGCATCTGCACGGGGAGGCGTTGTCAACGATGTTCGCACCAACCGTTTTTGGCCGCATGATGGATGCGGTGGATTGCGCCCCCTGGGGGGCCACCGCCGGGCGGCACGTTCCGGATGCGGAGCCGGGCACATCCTTCCTGCCGCCGCGCCGCGAGCGGGGGCGTGCGTTGTATACGCCCGATCAAAAGCAGCGCCGCGATGCCTCGCCCTGGACCCTGGTGCAGGGCGTGCTGGCGCCCGTGCAGTTCCTGGTTTTCGCGGTCAGCCTCAGCCTGGTTCTGCGCTACCTGCTGACCGGCGGCGGCGAATACGCGGCCACCCTATCGGTGGTGATAAAAACCTTCGCGCTCTACACGATCATGGTCACCGGGGCGATCTGGGAACACAAGATTTTCGGGAAATACCTGTTCGCACCGGCCTTCTTCTGGGAAGATGCGGTCAGCATGGTGGTGATCGCGCTGCACACCGCCTATCTTGCGGCGCTGCTCACGGGCGCGCTCGATACCCAATCGCTGATGCTGCTGGCGCTCGCCGCCTATGGTACCTACGTGGTGAACGCCGCCCAGTTCGTGCTGAAACTGCGGGCAGCGCGCCTCGCCGATAGCGCGCCGGCAAGCTGGACCGCGCAACCGGGGCATCACGGCATGGGGCACGCGTGATGTCGGCCTCCGTTGCCCAGATTGGCGGCGGCTGCGCCGATGCGCCGGTGTTGCGGGAGCGCGGGCAGCGCGAGGTTTTTTGCGGCCTCACCGGCATCATCTGGCTGCACCGCAAAATCCAGGATGCATTCTTCCTGGTGGTGGGCTCGCGCACCTGCGCGCACCTGATCCAGTCGGCCGCCGGCGTGATGATTTTTGCCGAGCCGCGTTTTGCGACCGCCATCATCGATGAACGCGATCTGGCAGGCTTGTCCGACGCCAATGACGAGCTCGATCGCGTGGTTGCCAAATTGCTGGCGCGCCGGCCGGATATAAAGCTGCTCTTCCTGGTGGGCTCCTGCCCTTCAGAAGTGATCAAACTGGATTTATCGCGGGCGGCCCAGCGGCTTTCCCAAGTGCACATGCCGCAGGTGCGAGTGCTGAATTATTCGGGTAGCGGCATCGAAACCACCTTCACGCAAGGCGAGGATGCGTGCCTCGCCGCGTTGGTGCCGATCATGCCGCGCAGCCCGGCCCCGGCCGGCAAGTCGCTGCTGGTGGTGGGGGCGCTGGCGGAGGTGGTGGAAGATCAGTTTTCCCGCCTGTTCGCGGCGATGGGAATCGAAGATGTCGCCTACATGCCACCGCGGAAATCGGTGGATTTGCCGGCGGTCGGCCCCGGAACACGTTATTTGCTGGCGCAGCCCTTTCTGGCCGAAACCGCGCGTGCGCTGGAAGCGCGCGGTGCGGTGAGGCTGCCGGCACCGTTCCCGCTGGGGGCGGAAGGCACGCAAGCCTGGTTGCAGGCGGCGGCACGCGAATGGGGCATCGGAAAAGATCGTTTCGATGCGGCGGTGGCACCGGCCCGGGCGCGGGCCGAGGGGGCGCTCGGCAAATTTCGTAACGAGCTCGGTGGCAAAAAGATTTTTTTCTTTCCCGATAGCCAGTTGGAACTGCCGCTCGCCCGATTCGTGGCGCGCGAACTCGGGATGAACGTGCTGGAAGCCGGCACGCCCTATCTGCACCGGCAGCATTTGGCCGAAGAACTGGCCTGGCTGCCGGCCGGCACGCGCCTGAGCGAAGGCCAGGATGTTGAGCGGCAACTGGATCGGTGCCGCGCCGAAAAACCCGATCTCGTCGTGTGCGGCCTGGGGCTTGCGAATCCGCTGGAGGCGGAGGGCATTTCGACGAAATGGTCGATCGAGCTGCTGTTCACGCCGATCCAGGGTTTCAACCAGGCGGCCGATCTCGCGGAACTGTTTGCGCGCCCGCTGGTGCGCCGCATGAAATTGGCGGTTTAGCAACATGCAACTGACGTTGTGGACATATGAAGGGCCGCCGCATGTGGGGGCGATGCGGATTGCGATGGCGATGGAGGGCGTGCATTACGTGCTGCACGCGCCCCAGGGCGACACCTATGCCGACCTGCTGTTCACCATGATCGAGCGTTCGAAAAAGCGCCCGCCGGTGACATATACCACATTCCAGGCGCGCGATCTGGGCGGCGACACCGCCGAGCTTTTCAAGAATGCGGCGCGCGAGGCCTATGATCGTTTCAAGCCGGACGCGTTGCTGGTGGGCGCCTCCTGCACCGCGGAATTGATCCAGGACGATCCAGGCGGTTTGGCGCGCGCACTGAACCTGCCCGTGCCGGTCGTGGCGGTGGAATTGCCGGCCTACCAGAAAAAGGAAAACTGGGGCGCGGCCGAAACTTTTTATCAGTTGGTGCGCGCCTTTGCCGGCCCCCATGTGCCGCCGCCCGGCACCCAGCGCAACTCGGGCGCACGGCCCCGCTGCAATATTCTGGGCCCCTGCGCTCTCAGTTTCCGCAATCGCGACGATCTGCGGGAGGTGACCGGGCTGCTGGCGTCGCTTGGCATCGATATCAATGTCGTGGCCCCGCTCGGTGCGCGCCCTGCCGATCTCGCGCGCTTGGGCGATGCCGATTTCAACGTGGTCCTGTATCCCGAAATCGCCGGCCAGGCGGCTTCCTGGCTCGCCCGCAGTTTTGGCCAGAAGAGCACCAGGATCGTGCCGATCGGCTTTGGCGCCACGCGCGATTTCATCGCCGAAGTTGCAGGGCTCGCCGGGATCGATCCAGCCACCGCAGATGCGGCATGCAACTTGCCGTGGTATTCGCGCTCGGTCGACTCCACCTATCTCACGAACAAGCGCGTGTTCATCTTCGGCGATGCGACCCATGTGATTGCCGCCGCCCGTGTGGCGAGCGAAGAAATGGGCTTTGCCGTCGTCGGGCTCGGCACCTATTCCAGGGAATTTGCCCGCGAAGTGCGCGATGCCGCCAAACGCTATGGCGTAGAGGCGCTGATCACCGACGACTACCTGGAGGTGGAAGAGAAAATTGCCGAGTTGCGGCCGGAGCTCGTGCTGGGCACGCAGATGGAGCGGCACATCGCAAAGCGGCTCGGCATCGGTTGCGCGGTGATTTCGGCGCCCATCCATGTGCAGGATTTCCCTGCGCGCTACTCGCCGCAAATGGGTTTCGAGGGTGCGAACGTGCTGTTCGACACCTGGGTGCATCCGTTGATGATGGGGCTGGAAGAGCACCTCATCACGATGTTCCGGGAAGATTTCGAATTCTCCGCAAGTGCCGCACCCTCCCATCTCGGGCTGCATGCGCCCCGGCCATTGCCCAAGGAATTGGTAGAGGCGGCCACCCCGCCGGCCGCCGGTGCGACCGTGTGGGCGGGGGACGCGGAAAAGGAACTCGGCAAGATACCGTTCTTCGTGCGCGGTAAAGTTCGGCGGAATACTGAAAAATTCGCGACGGAACGTGGTGTTTCAACGATTACGTTGGATACGCTGTATGACGCAAAGGCGCATTATGCACGGTAACATAGCCTCTTTCACCAAACCCGCGTCACCGCTGGTGCGTGTGGTGATCGTGACCATGGATAGCCATCTTTCGAGTGCGGCGACGCGGGCCGAGGAAACGCTGCGCCGGGAAATACCCGGGCTGGAACTCGTGGTGCATGCCGCCGATGAATGGGGTGGCGATTCCGAAGCGCTCGCCGCCTGCCATGCGGATATCGCAACCGCCGACATCGTGGTCGCAACCATGCTGTTTCTGGAAGATCACGTGCGTGCGGTGCAGCCGGCCCTTGCGGCGCGCCGGGATGGCTGCGATGCGATGCTGTGCTGCATGTCGGCCGGCGACATCACGCGCCTGACCAAGCTTGGCAAATTCGATATGTCGCAGGAAGCGACAGGCGCCTTGGCGATGCTGAAGAAGCTGCGGGGCAAGCCGGCCGGCAAAGGCTCGGCCGAAGCTTCCAGCGGCCAGGCGCAGATGCGCATGCTGAAGCGCCTGCCAAAGCTGATGCGGTTCATTCCCGGCACGGCTCAGGATGTGCGGGCCTATTTCCTGGGGCTGCAATACTGGCTTGCCGGCTCCGAAGAAAACCTGACGAACATGGTGCGCATGCTGGTCGCCCGCTATGCGGCGGGCGGGCCGGCGCGCAACTTCGCGATCAAGAAAGTGGAAGCACCGGTCGAATATCCCGATGTGGGTGTCTATCATCCGCGCATGGCAGGGCGCGTGGCCGAGCGGCTGGAGTTATTGCCGCGGGTGGGGCGGGCCGGCACCGTGGGCATTCTGCTGCTGCGCTCCTATATTTTGTCCGGCAATGCCCGGCATTACGATGGCGTGATCACCGCACTGGAAGCGCGGGGGTTGCGGGTGATCCCGGCTTTTGCCAGCGGCCTCGATCAACGGCCGGCCGTTCAAAAATTCTTCTTCCAGGATGGCAAGCCCATCGTGGATGCGGTGGTATCGCTCACCGGATTTTCGCTGGTGGGTGGCCCCGCCTATAACGATCGCGATGCGGCCGAATTGCAGCTGACCGCGCTGGATGTGCCCTACATCACGGCGCACCCCGTGGAATTCCAGACGCTCTCGCAATGGCAGGCGGATCCGCGGGGGCTACAGCCGGTCGAGACCACCATTATGGTGGCGATCCCCGAATTGGATGGCGGGATCTTGCCGATGACGTTCGGCGGCCGCTGCGGCCGTTCCGAAAACCAGGCACCGTGCGAGGGTTGCGACGGTAAATCATGCGGCAAGAACATGGTTTCGCACGGGGAACGCGCCGGCATGCTGGCCGCGCGCGTCGCCGCCATGGTGGCGCTGCGCCGTGCCGAACGCGCGCAACGGCGCATCGCCATAGTGCTGTTCAACTTCCCACCGAATGCGGGGGCGCTCGGCACCGCCGCGTATCTCGCCGTGTTCGAATCGCTGTTCAACACGCTGCACGCCCTGCATGCGGCCGGCTACGCCGTTGAATTGCCGGAAAGCGCCGATACGCTCCGCCACTCGATCGTGGTCGGCAATTCCGCTTCCTATGGCACGGATGCGAATGTTGCGACCCGCATCGACGTGAACGCGCATGTGCAGAACCAGAAATGGCTGGGACAGATCGAACAGCAATGGGGCCCGGCGCCGGGGCGCGCGCAAAGCGATGGGCGCGGGATTTTCGTGCTGGGCAAGCAGTTCGGCAATGTGTTCGTCGGCGTGCAGCCGGCTTTCGGCTACGAGGGCGACCCGATGCGCCTGCTGTTCGAACGCAGTTTTGCGCCGACGCACGCATTCGCGGGCTTCTACCGCTGGATACGCGAAGATTTCCGCGCGCATGCAGTGCTGCATTTCGGCACCCATGGCGCGCTGGAATTCATGCCCGGCAAGCAGGCCGGGCTTTCGGAAGCCTGCTGGCCCGACAGGCTTATTTCCGACCTGCCCAACTTCAATTTCTACGCCTCGAACAATCCTTCGGAAGGCATGATCGCCAAGCGCCGCGCCGGTGCTACCTTGATCAGCTATCTCACGCCGCCGGTTGCAACCGCCGGCCTCTATCGCGGGCTGCTGGAATTGAAAACCTCGTTGGATCGCTGGCGCGCCCAGGGCGATGATGCCGACCCCGATCAGAGCGCGCTGCTCGCAGAACTGATCCAGGCACAGGCGGTAACCGTCGATTTGGCACAGGCCGATCCGTTATGGGGCGATGCGGCAACGGCCGCCATCGATGCGCTCGGCATCACCCTGCTGGAATTGGAATATACCCTCATTCCCCACGGGTTGCATGTGATCGGCGCGCCGCCGGATGCGCAGGCACGTGCCGGCATGCTGGATGCGGCGAACATCTTCGACATGCCGCGGCGTGCGGAACTCGATAAGCTGCTCTCGGAAGATTCCGAATTGCCGGCGCTGATCCATGCCCTCGATGGCGGCTATGTGCGGCCGGCGCCGGGCGGCGATCTGCTGCGCACCACCGATGTGCTGCCGACCGGGCGCAACCTGCACGGTTTCGATCCTTTCCGTCTGCCGAGCATTTTTGCAGTGCAGGATGGCGCGCGCCAGGCCGATCGCCTGCTCGCCCGCCATGCGCAGGATGGAAATCCCTGCCCCGAGACGGTGGCGATGGTGCTGTGGGGCACCGATAATCTGAAAACCGAAGGTGGCCCGATCGCCCAGGCTTTGTGGCTGATGGGGGCAGCACCGCGCTTCGATAGTTATGGCCGCCTCGCCGGCGCGCGCCTGCTGCCGCTGGCCGATCTCGGCCGTCCGCGGGTGGATGTGATCCTGACGCTCTCGGGCATTTTCCGCGATCTGCTGCCTCTGCAGACGAAGCTGCTGGCCGAAGCCGCGTTTCTTGCCGCCTCTGCCGAGGAGTCTGTTGCCGAAAACTATATCCGCAAGCACGCACTGGCCTTCATCGCGGCGAAGGGCGGCGACATGGCGCAGGCTTCGCTGCGCGTATTCGGCAATGCCGATGGCGCCTACGGCTCGAACGTGAACGAGATGGTGGGCAGCGGCGTGTGGACCGAAGAAGACGAACTTGCGGACGCCTATGTAAACCGCAAGGGATTTGCCTATGGCGTCTCCGGCCGGCCGGAACGGCAGAACGATGTGTTGAGCCATGTGCTGTCGAGCGTGGACATCACCTACCAGAACCTCGATTCGATCGAGCTCGGTGTGACCACGGTGGATCATTATTTCGATACGCTCGGCGGCATTACGCGCGCCGTGCGCCGGGCCCGCGGCGGTACGCCTGCCGCCGTCTATATCGGCGATCAGACACGCGGCGACGGCACGGTGCGCACACTCTCCGAACAGGTATCGCTGGAAACAAGGACGCGTGCTTTGAATCCCAAATGGTATGAGGCTTTGCTGAAGCACGGTTATGAGGGCGTGCGTGAAATCGACTGCCACGTTACGAACACGCTCGGCTGGTCGGCGACCACGGGAGAAGTGTCTCCATGGGTCTACCAAAAGCTTGCGGAGACCTATGTATTGGATGATGATATGAGGGATCGGCTTGCAACACTCAATCCGAAGGCGTCCGTGAAAATTGCCAACCGGTTGATCGAAGCGAGCGACCGCAAGTACTGGACCCCCGATCCGGCCACGCTCGATGCGCTGCGCCGGGCCGGCGAGGAACTCGAAGATAGGCTCGAAGGCGTGGGCGTGGAGATGGCAGCATGAGCACCGAAATTCTGGATCGTCCCGGTCTTGATAAAATCCGCAAGAGCAACCTGCTGCCGAAGCGGGGGGATGGCGATGGCAGCGTGCAGGTGGAGCTCGATCCGAACCTGCGGATCGGCAACGCCAAGGTGTTCGCCGTATATGGCAAGGGTGGCATCGGCAAAAGCACCACATCCTCCAATCTGTCGGTCGCGTTTTCCAAACTCGGCAAGCGCGTTCTGCAGATCGGCTGCGACCCCAAGCACGATTCCACCTTCACCCTCACGAAGCATCTGCAGCCGACGGTGATCGACGTTCTGGAAACCGTGAATTTTCACTCGGAAGAACTCCGCGTCGAGGATTTCGTGTTCCAGGGCTATAACGGAGTGATGTGCGTGGAGGCTGGGGGCCCGCCGGCAGGCACCGGCTGCGGCGGCTACGTCGTTGGTCAGACGGTCAAGCTGCTGAAGGAGCATCATCTGCTCGAAGAAACCGACGTGGTGATCTTCGATGTGCTGGGAGATGTGGTGTGCGGCGGCTTCGCGGCCCCCCTGCAGCATGCCGAGCGTGCCGTCATCGTCGCCGCCAATGATTTCGACAGCATCTTCGCCATGAACCGCATCGTGGCGGCGATCAAGGCGAAGGCGAAGAACTACGATGTGCGGCTCGGCGGCGTGATATGCAACCGATCGGCAGCGACCGACCAGATCGATCGTTATAATGCCGCAACCGGCCTGAATACGCTGGCGCATTTCCCCGACCTCGATGTGATCCGCCGCTCGCGGCTGAAGAAATCGACGCTGTTCGAAATGGAAAGCACGCCGGAACTGGAAAAGGTGAAGCTGGAATATCTGCGCCTGGCCGCAACCCTATGGGCCGGCACCGTGCCGCTCGATGCATCGCCGCTCCGCGACCGCGATATTTTCGATCTTCTGGGATATGAATAACATGGCCGCGACCGCCACGTATCTCGCCCGCCGCGGCGAGCTGAAAACCTATTTCGATCGCACCGCCGCCGATGCCTGGGCGCGCCTCACTTCGGATGTGCCGGTCAGCGGCATTCGCGCGACCGTTCGGGCCGGTCGCGATCGCATGCGCGCCATTCTGCTCGCAACCCTGCCGGATAATCTGGACGGTTTGCGGGTTCTGGATGCCGGTTGCGGAACCGGCGCGCTTTCGGTGGAAGCGGCCCGCCGCGGCGCGCATGTCACGGCCATCGATCTCTCGCCCACGCTCGTCAATCTCGGGCGGGAGCGTATGCCGCACGATCTCAACGGTGGATCGATCGATTTTGCCGTGGGCGACATGATGGACGAGGCGCTCGGCGAATTCGATTACGTCGTCGCCATGGATTCGCTGATCCACTACAAGGCGGCGGACATGTCGCGCGTTGTCGCGGCCTTTGCGGCGCGTGCGCATCGCGGCATTGCGTTCACCTTCGCGCCGCGCACGCCGATGTTGAGCGCCATGCACGCGGCCGGCCGCCTGTTTCCGCGCGGCGATCGTGCGCCGGCGATCGAACCGGTGGGGGCCAGGGCGATTGCCCGGCGCCTGATGGCGGAACCCGGTTTGGCCGGGTGGCACATTGAAAGCGACCATCGCGTATCCAGCGGTTTTTACAAATCGCACGCGCTTCATCTGGTGCATGGCTGATCATGTCGGCCTCTATCCCCATACCCGTGCGGCGCCTGAACGCGAAACTTGCTTCCAAATGGAGCAAGGTGGGCATGGGTTTCATGCCCTTCGCCGATGCGGCAACGGCCGAAATGCCGCTTTCGCGCCTGCTGCGTCTGTCGCTGTTCCAGGTTACGGTGGGCATGGCGGCGGTGCTGCTGATCGGCACGCTGAACCGCGTGATGATCGTGGAACTCGGTGTGCCGGCCTGGCTGGTTGCCGTGATGGTCTCGTTGCCGCTGGTGTTTGCGCCATTCCGCGCAGTGGTCGGCTTCCGGTCGGACCAGCATAAATCCGTGCTGGGCTGGAAGCGCGTGCCCTATCTCTGGCTCGGCACAATGACGCAGTTCGGCGGTCTTTCGATCATGCCGTTCGCGCTGATCATCCTTTCCGGCGATAGCAACGGGCCCATCATCATCGGCAAGATTGCCGCCGCCCTCGCCTTCCTTCTCGTCGGGGCCGGCCTGCACACCACACAAACGGTCGGCCTCGCCTTGGCGACGGATCTCTCGCCGGAGGAGAAACACCCGAAAGTGGTAGCGCTGCTCTGCATGATGCTGCTTGTCGGCATGGTGGTCAGCGCGCTGCTGTTCGGCGCCGTGCTCTCGCATTTTTCCGAAATCCGGTTGATCCAGGTGATCCAGGGTGCAGCCGTTCTCACCATCGTGCTCAACGCCATCGCATTGTGGAAGCAGGAGCCGCGGAATCCCGCCGCCACCGCCGCCCATGTGCAGCGCCCGAATTTTGCGCAGGCCTGGGCGGAATTCGATGGCGGCGGCCGGGCGCGCCGGCGCCTGGTGGCGCTCGGTTTCGGAACGGCCGCCTTCAGCATGCAGGATATCCTGCTGGAGCCATATGGCGGCCAGGTGCTGCATCTGCCGGTGGCGGCCACCACGGCCTTCACCGCATTGTTGGCGGTGGGCGGGCTGATCGGCTTCGGCATGGCCGCCAAACTGCTCGATCGCGGCATGGATCCGTATCGGTTGGCCGGATTTGGCGCCACCGCGGGGTTGTATGCATTTGCCTCGCTGCTGTTTGCGGCGCCCCTGCAATCGAGTCTGCTGTTCGCGTCAGGCGTGTTCCTGATCGGGCTCGGCGCCGGGTTGTTCGGCCATTGCACGCTCACGGCGGCAATGGCGATGGCGGGGCGCAACCAGATCGGCTTCGCGCTGGGCATATGGGGTGCCGTGCAGGCTTCGGCCGCCGGCGTGGCCGTGGCGGCGGGCGGGCTCATTCGCGATGGCGTGGGCGCGCTGGCTTCCCGCGGCGTGTTCGGCCCCGCGCTGATCGATCCTGCAACAGGCTATGGCGTCGTCTATGCCATCGAAATCTGCCTGCTCTTTGCAACGCTGATTGCAACCGGGCCGCTGGTGAGCCATTTGCCGGGGCGTTTTGCGAAGCTCAGCCCGGCGGCTGGATAAGAAATCGTTTTTCTAGAAGATCGAGGTGACTAACATGTCGTACGGTGCCATTGTCGCTCATTTCGACGTTGCCCAAATTACCATCTACGTATTCTGGGGCTTTTTTGCCAGCCTGATCTGGTATTTGCGGCGCGAAGATCACCGCGAGGGATATCCGCTCGTGCCCGACTACCCGAGTTCCGAACAGCTGGCGACGCCGGCTATTCCGACCCCGAAAAAGTTCATTCTCGCCGATGGGCATGAAGTGTTCGCGCCCCGCGTGGAAAAACCCGAAGTGATCAAGGCGGCGCGCGTGCTGCCCTGGCCGGGCGCGCCGTTCGAACCCACCGGCAATCCGATGATCGATGGCATCGGCCCCGCCGCCTACGCCAACCGCGCCGATGTGCCCGATCATGCCTATGACGATGGCCTGCCCAAGATCGTGCCCCTGCGCAAGGCGGGGGAATTCTTCCTGGCCTATGAAGATACCGATCCGCGCGGCTTCGTGGTGATCGGCAACGATGGCCGCGTCGCCGGCGAAATCACCGATGTGTGGATCGACCGTGCGGAATACATCATCCGCTTTTTCGAAGCGGTGCTGGCGCCGGAACTCGGCGGCGGCACGGTGCTGATCCCCTCCACCTTCGTGAAGATCAAGAACAAGGAGGGCATCATACGGTGTGATTTCATCAGCGCCGCAGATTTTGCGCACGTGCCTGTTCTGAGAAACCCCGATGTGGTGACCTTGCTGGAGGAGGATAAGCTGATGGGTTATTTCGCTGGCGGACAGCTCTACGGCAAGGCCGGCCGCATGGAGCCGGTGCTGTGAACGCCGAAGGGTTGCTGGAAAATTCCGGTGGGCGTGGCCTGCCGGAGCCGCTGCCAGCCGGCGAGCGCGTGTTGTGGCAAGGTTCGCCGCGTTGGCAAACCCTGTGGCGCCGCGCCTTTCATGCCCGCGGGATGGCAATCTATTTTGGATTGATCGTGGCCTGGTGCGCGATCAGTTCCATCTCGAAAGGAACGCCAGTGGAGGCGATTGCGATCTCCACAGCCAAGCTCACGGGGCTTTCGCTGGTGCCGATCGCGCTGGGCGCGCTCGCGCCGTTGGTCATGCTTGGCTTCGTGGCATTGACCGTCCTCAGCTTCGGCGTGCCGGCCGTGACTTTGGTGTTTTGGGTCGTCCAGGGCCACTCGGCCGGCCAGGGGCTGGAGCGGGTGTTGCCGGCGCTGGGCAATTCGATCGGCTATGCCCTGCCGGGGGCGGCACTGACGACGATCTGCGCCATCCCACTGGTAATCGCCACCACCCATTACCGCGGCCGCTTCGCCATGTTGTGCGACCGGTTGCCCTATATCGTCCATGGGTTGCCCGGCATCGTCGTGGCGCTGGCGGCGGTCGCGGCCGCGATCGGTTTCCTGCCGGCGGTCTATCAGACGACGGGCCTGGTATTGCTGGTCTATGTCGTGCTGTTCCTGCCGCTGGCGCAATCGTCGGTCCGGGCGTCGGCCGAGCTGGTGCCGCGCGAGCTGAGCGACGTCGCGCGCAGTCTGGGCAAGTCGCCGTTCCAGGCGTTCTGGCTGACGACCCTGCCCAACCTGCTGCCCGGCATCGGTGCCGCCCTGGCGCTGACGGCGCTACAGTTGATGCGCGAGCTGACGGCGACGCTGCTGCTGGCGCCGGCGGGCGTGGTCACGCTCGCGACCGAGTTCTGGAACTACACCAGCGATCGCGCCTATGGGGCGGCGGCACCCTTCGCCGCCATGCTGGTGCTGATTTCCGGCATCCCGGTCTATATCTTTACCCTGCGGACCTTGAGGCTGAACGACACGCGATGACCGAATTACGGGTGGAGCAGGTCCGCAAAAGCCATGGGCAGAACGCGGTGCTGCATGGCGTCGATCTGGCCGTGCCATCGGGCGCGATCGTAGCGCTGCTGGGCGCGTCCGGCTGCGGCAAGACCACGCTCCTGCGCTTGATCGCCGGGTTCGACGCGGCCGATGCCGGGACGATCACGCTGGGATCGCGGCCGTTGGAGGCGCCGGGCGTGCAT
>Ga0116226_10004297_pt1 | contig 12618 bp, 10 predicted proteins | sample S1TSphfallax_FD_89692 | JGI IMG/M metagenome (GOLD analysis project Ga0116226, IMG submission 89692) | Host-associated microbial communities from peat moss isolated from Minnesota, USA - S1T2_Fa - Sphagnum fallax MG | ecosystem: Host-associated > Plants > Peat moss > Unclassified | place: USA... | reverse complement strand
TAATGTAAAGGGTTGTTAACATGTCGGTAATCTCCTCTCTATCAGAACAAATCTCATCTCAATATTTTATATTGTCTCCTTTCTTTTCAAACTGCTAGGTTGAGGATTGTGATGATTGCAACTACAGCTAGCTGCAACCTACCTACCCTAAATTAACCTAAAACCTAATTCAATCCCTAGCCTAAACTATCAACTAAACCCCAAAACTAAAATCAGACCTAACTTGATATTCATATCTAATATGTGACTAGATATTAGAAATCTCGATATCCGAGATGGTTTTTGAATATCAGAAATCCAAATATCAACCCGAATATCACCCAACTATCACTTGTGATATTCAATCCGATATCCAAGGCCAATATGCACATTTTTTAAATATCGACCAACACTAGTAGAGACCACTCTTGTCTCTGATGCTTGATTTAAAAGGAATCTTTGGTTTTGGTTTCAAACTATTTTTTAATTTGATAAAACTTTTGATATAGTTTGGAAAATGATTGTTTTGATTTTGGAGAACTTTCAATGAAGATTTTTCAAAACATTGGGAGCCCGATTCAGTTAAACATTAAGTGATTTTAGATATCTACATTAAAGAAAATTAGACCTAAATAAATACCTTGAGTTTATAAATGAATATGAGCCTAGGTGAAAAATGGTGACAACCAAATGTAAGGATAAAAAATTTGTTAGATCAAGGAAGTGAAAGGATAGATGATAATTAATTAAATTAAAAGTTGTTGTGTCTCTTAACTAAGTTTTAATTCTAGCAACTAATTTTCTTAGGTGCATGAAGTGTTTAAATTTTTTTAATTTGGGTAGCCAGAGAATTTTAACATGTTTTAAAACAAGAGAGTAGTTTGGTATAGATGTCAGTTTGAAATTGCAACAAGAGGTTGATCTGTAAATCACAAGCAAGTTTAAAATCGAACTATGTATGTTTATTACATAATTATGAAATCTATGTTATCATTTGCATAAATATTTTTTCACATTTTTATTGTTTATGTATAACTAGTATGTCACACCATTCTCCTACCATGGACTTCTTATAAACTATACTGAAATCTTTCAAAACTAAAATCTCAATTCCTTTCACAATTTTATTCCATGAAACTTTACATTCATATAATAACTTATTTCTATCAAATGAAAGTTTTTCCAAAGGTCACAAACACCCACTTATACATTAACCAAAAGGAAAATAAACAAGAAATTTCCTAAAGTTTACACATCACATGGTTCCCCATGGTTCCCATGGCAAAACTTTTTTACATAATTTATCATGTGTGAGTCAATGTACATTAATGTGTCAAAGACTTTTCATATAACTTTTCACATGAATTATCATGTGAAAGTCAAGCACATTAATTGAAACTATGACCAAATCATAATTAAATTATGAAATCCAACTAACAAACAAATCATTAAACTTAACTGTTAAATAATTACATGGGTAATAATCTAATTGTATCAAATTACATCACTCCCAAACTCATTATGGATTCTATCATCGAAATCACATATCCAAAACCTTTTTGAACTTTTCATGATTAATGTGATCTAAATATGGTGAGCCATCAACATTTTCAAATTCATAAAATCCATTATTTATAAACACCTTTTTAATGACAAAAGTTCCAAACCACTTTGGCAACAATTTCTTGTAAACCCTATCATGATGTCGAATGTCAAACATCATGACAAGGTCAATTTCTTTGAACTCCTTTCTTTTCACCTTATTGTTAAAAAAAATAAAATTGTTGAGCCTCTATGAATTTAATGGATTGGTGAGCTTTAAACTATAGTTCATCCAACTCATTAAATTGCAACAATCAATGGCATTGGGATTCATCCAAAGGAAGTCCCATCATTGTGGTAGTGCATAAAATCATTACTTCCAGTTCAATGGGTAAAAACGCCTCCATCCCATAGGTTAAATGAAAAGGTGAATACCTTGTGGAGTTTTGTATGTGGTGTTGTAAACCCACACAACATGGTGGATCTTAAGATCCCAATCATAAATATTCACATGAATTTTAGTTTTTTTTGCCAACATGGAACACAATATCCTATTAATATTTTCTGTTAGGCCATCAATGTTAGGCTTATACATAATGGTAAACCTATGTTTCACTATAAGGCGTGTTAACAAGTTTTCCATAACCTCATTCAAAACTAAAGACCATTCTCAAAAACAATTTCAAGTAATGTCCCAAATTGAGTAAAGATTCGTTCATACAAAAATTGTGCTATTTTTTATTCCACTAAAGACTTCAAGGCACATATTTCTACAAACTTTGTGAAGTAGTTTGTGGCAACCATAATGAATCAATACCTTCTCCTAATCATTAGCAATGGCCCCATTAAATCAATTCCCCATTTTTCAAAAGGTCCCAAAAGTGATATGGGGTGTAGATGTTATGGACCGAACTAGGGCGAAGCAAGGCAAGGAAGCCTGGCTACAACCAAACGGAGAAATACAACACAAAACAAGACAAGACAGGGCAATAGTGGAGGACTAGGAACTCTATTGATCCATCAATTAGTGCTGGTTTGCTAGAGGGCTATTCCCAGACCATCTCCTTTTATAACCCTGAACGATCCTATACTAGATCATCTTTGATGGCTTACGCCGAGAGATGTCGAGACGTGGCTACATTACTACATTGTCGAAACGTGGCTGCACTGTTGCATTGTCGAGACATGGCTGCACTACTGCACTGCTGAAACATGGCTGCACTACTGCACTGCCGAGACATCGAGGTGTGGCTGCACTGTCAAGATGCCAAGACGTGGTTACACTGTTGAAACGCCGAGACATGGTAGCATAGCTAAGACCAATCTATCTTACTTTTGTGTTGTCGGATCCAGGCCATGACATTATCCCCTCCTCAAGCGACATCTTCCAGATGGAGCCGATTTGTTAGGATACCATTAGTGGAACCGATTAACTAAGTCTTGGGCATGAACTAGGTTTTCAACAAGCTCCTAAATAGCTTCAGAAAGAGGGTAACCTCGCCAAAAGACAAGGTATAGGAGCTTTCCACGAGTCCTCTTGGAGTCCAGGACCTCCTGAACTTCAAACTCTTCTTAACCTTCAATTTCGACTAGAGCTAGGGGTTTTCGATGACGTTCTGGGATCTGGGTTTCATGATAGGGCTCAAGCAAGGAGACATGGAAAACATCGTGGATCTTAAATTGGGGTGGAAGCTCCAACCGGCAAGCCACTAGACCGACAAGTTTGGTGATTTTGAAAGGTCCAAGGCACTTGTAATCCAACTTGGCACATGGGTGGGTGGTAGCAATGTTCTTTCTGAGAAGCCAGACCTTGTCTCCAACCTTGAAGTTTGGATGGTCCTTGCGTCAATGGTTTGCTTGCTATTTTTGCCACTCTTGTGTCAACTTGAGCTCCGCCATAAGGTCCTGTTGAACATGTCCAAGCCTCTTGGCCCTCTCTTCAACCGAGGGGTTTACCGAGTTTCCAGGAATTTCAAGGCTGAATTGGGGATGAAAGCCGTAGTTGGCAAAGAACGGACTGACACCAGTCAATGCATGTGCTGTGTTGTTATAAAAAAACTCTACTTGAGATAGCAGGGCCAGCCAGTCGTCTCGTTGGTAGCTCACAATGTAACGGAGGTATTGCTCGAATGTCTGGTTTGTTCATTCGGTTTGTCCATCTGTCTCGGGGTGGAAAGCTGAGCATAGCCGGATGTCGACTCCAAGGAGCTCGAATAGGCGCCACCAAAACTTGGATGCAAACTGAAGGCCTCTATCGGACACAATTTCCTCGAGGAGTCCATGTAGCTGGACAATCCCATCCAGAATCGATTAAGCTGTCTCTTCTGCCGTGATCGACTTGGAACAAGGGGTGAAATGGGCAATCTTGGTGAGAAGATCGACCACAACTAGGATTGAGTCCTTGGCTTTGACAATAGGAAGGTCCGTGATGAAGTCCATTATGATAGATCCCCAGGGTCGGCTGGGAATCGACAGGGGCCATAAGAGTCCAAACGGGCGATGCCTAGGAGCCTTAGATCGAGCACATGTATCACAAAACTTGACATACTCTCATATCAACCTGTTCATCTTGGGCCACCAATAATTCCTTGACACTAGTTTGTGAGTCCGTGCCATTCCGAAGTGATTGGCGAAGGTGTTGTCCTCACATTCTCTCAGGATCTTTAGGCGTATAGGACCTTCGGGTACATAGATCAGGTTGTTTCGAAGGAGAAGTCCGTCTTGCTGCTCAAAATGATCCAAATCATCACGATTTGGGTTCCTTGGTCATTCCGGGAGTTCTTTCTTGATGTTGGTAGCCTAGGTATCTTCCTCAGTTGCCATCTTGATGTCCTTGACAAGGTATGAATATGGGAGGGTGCTGACTGTTGCTACAACTCTAAATTGCTCGGGCTTGAGTAAAGTTTGGGTTTGCTGGTCGTAGGCCTCATCCCCCTCTCGAAGCTCATATTTTGAGTGGTGAAATAGCGCGTCAGCCTTCCCTTGCCGGGCGCCGGGCCGATACTGAATCTCAAAGTCGAAGTCAGGTAAAAAGATAGACCAACGTGCCTGGTGACAATTCAAGGTCTGGGTAGTTATGAAATATAGGAGATTCTTGTGATTTGTTAGAACTTGGATTCGATGTTGAACTCCAGCAAGATACGGTTTGCACTGCTTAAATGCTGTGATGATTGCCATGAATTCCTTATCATAGACCTGGTAGTTGATTACTGCATTGGTCAACTTCCATGAATAGAAAGCAACCGGATGCAGCAACCCATCTATTCCAAATTGAGATAGGATAGCTCCCAAGGCAAAATCCGAAGCGTCCGTTTCCACAATGAATGGCTTGGCAAGGTCGGGATGTATTAGGACTAGTGCAGAGGTGAATGTCATCTTGAGAGTGTCAAAAGTAGCCTGGGCCTTTGGATTCCACGAGAAGGGCTTGTCCTTGCAAGTCAAGGCTGTCAGCGATGTTGTGATCTTGGAATAACCTTTGATAAATTGACGATAGAAATTGGCAAACCCCAAGAAGAGTTGAATGTCCTTGACCGAGGATGGAGTAGCCCAACACTGGATGGTCTTGACCTTCGACTTGTCCATGGAAACGCCATCTGGAGAGATCACGTAGCGAAGGAACTCCATTAAGGACTTGTCGAATTCACACTTTTCTAGCTTGGTGTATAAGCCATGCTCTCGTAGTTTCGCAAGCACCAACCGTAAATGCTTGTCGTGGTCTTCCTGGTTTTTGGAGAAGATTAAAATGTCATCTAAATAGACCACGACAAATTCGTCCATGTACTCCCGGAAGATATCATTCATCAGGTGCTGAAAGACCGCGGGTGCGTTGGTGAGGCTAAAGGGCATAACCGTGTACTCGAAGTGGCCATTGCGTGTGCGGAAGGCTGTCTTCCATTCATCACTAGGGCGAATCTTGAGCATGTTATAGGCTCCACGAAGGTCAATCTTGGTGAAGATCTTCCCGGTACGTAGCTAATCCAAGAGGCATGAAATCAAGGGTAAGGGATATCAATTCTTTTTGGTTATCTTGTTAAGTCCACGATAATCCACACAGAGTCGAAGGGAGCCGTCCTTCTTCTTGACAAACAGAATTAGGGTGCCGACTGGAAACTTGGAATGCCGGATGAACCCCTTAGCAAGGTTTTCAGTAAGGTAATCACGCAGGGCTTGGAGTTCCCGTTTCGATAGGCCATAAATAGGACCAAAGGGTGGTGATTGTCCTTCCTCTATATCAATCAGGCAGTCGTATGGACGATGTTCGAGGAGTTGATCAACGTTATTCTTTTCAAAGACATCAGCAAAGTCTTTGTACTTCTCGGGGAGTTTGACAGGTTTTGGTTCCGACTGGGGTTTTTGTTATTGGCTAGGTTGACATGGATGGCGAAAGTTTGAAGATTTTTAGTAGCCCGATAGAAAGGTACTACTCCAACAAAGAAGATCCGAATAGGGTTGGTTTTCTGGGGAGGATTCTTAACAGGATTCTTGACAGGACAAGGTTTGGTTCTGGCCACCGAGGGGCTCTTGACTGTAGGACTTGACAAGATAGACTTAACAAGACTAAAATTGGTTCTGACCCTCTTTGGGTTCTTGACCACAGGGTTCTTGGCAAGACTTGATAGGGTGTTTTTCTGGGCTTAGGGTTCTTGAGAGGTGCACCGTTGTGTGCTGAAAGTGAGGGTTCTGGATCACCAATCGATGATAGGGTTGTGTGCTTCCAACCAAGGCAGACTAAGGATGACGGGATGGTGAGGGGTTGAGATGATGTTGAGAACAATCTTTTTCGCGTGCTTGCCGATACAGAGTTCCAGAAGGGCTGTCTCATGTGTGATTGCACCGGAAGCGATGGTTCTCCCATCAATAACTTCCATTGGAACAGGGGCTGACTTCTTGACCATAGGAATGTTGTGTCGGGCGACAAATGTTTAGTCGATGAAAAAAGAGGTGGTGTTGGAGTCCACCAATGTTGACACTTGTGGTATTTCTTCTGGAATACGAATGATGTCCACATGCTGAATGAAGCTGGGACTGGGACCAACGGTTGAACAAGAGCCTTTGCAAAGGTGGTGTTGGGTGAGATCGAGTCGCATGACTCCTACTATGACTAGATGTTTTCGTTGTCCAATACTTGGGGAATTTCTACAGCTTGCACTTGAAGTTTTGCAAGCTTTTGAGGGCACTGGCAAGTGATGTGCCCTGGGTTGCCAAAGTAGAAGCATAGGTTGTTTGCTTGTCGACGAAGTTTCTGGGCCTCTGTCAAAGGTTTGAACTTGGCTGTGTTGATCTACATCCGGGCACGTCCGAAAGAGGCAGGTCAAGCAACTGTTGTTGTTTGGGGCACTAAGGGTAGCGTAGTAGGGCGACTGATCCAAAGTTGGGCATTGGCGGTGACTTTCTTTTTTTGGCGACGTTCGAACAGACGATTGTCGCATCGAATTACGTGGGTGATGCCTTCACTGAGGGAAGAAGGGTCTATAAGTGTCAACAAAAGATCTTGAACATCGTCACGAAGCCCACATCGAAAATGATCAATCAAAGCAGCTTCTTCCCAGTTGACGTCGCAGGCAAGCTGCTTGAATTCTGAGGCGTAGATGGTGGCCGAACGTGTCCTTTGCTGGAGTCCATGCAGCTTGTTGGCTAAAGTCCTGGCCTTATCACTATCCCTAAATACTGCTTCAAATTTCGCCATAAAGGCATTGAAGTCTTGTAGGAGAGGGGATGATGTTTCCAAGATGGGAGTAAACCATGTTACAACTGTCCCAGCGAGTAAGGTTCCAACGAATCTTATATGAGTGGTGTCATCCGGATAGCGACGAGGGTGTAACTGAATGATCAGGTGAACCTAGCTGACAAAGCCTTGAAATTTGGGGCGTGTTCCCTCGAACTTTTCTGGTAGGCTGATCTTGGGTTCTGGGGCAACCATAGTAGGGGCAAGGGGTATTGGGGCAAGAGGTTGTGGTTGATCCTGCAAGCGGTTCACTGAGTTTTTGAACGCAACATTTTCTTATTGAAGGTGCTAAAGGGCGACAAGGATTTGATTGAGGTCGATGTTTGATTCCGAATTGTCCATGGTGGTAGTTATGGATGATAACAATGAGGTTTAAGGTTGCAAGGAGGCTTGAGGTCTAGCAAGAGTCTCGTTATGGTGTTATTGCACTCGGTTTTAACATGATTTCTACCTCTGGATTCAATGCAAACGGTGGCGGTTCCAAACTGAAGTAGCAAAAATTTCAGGAGAATGGGTATGATCCCATTTGGAATCCGAATGCGGCGACGCTCGAAATTACAAGTAAGAAGAAGAACGTAACTTTTACAAATGTTGGTCTTCAGATTCTTACGAAAATCGATGCAGGAGCAATGAGCAAGTTTGATCTTCCAACGCCTGCAGAAATTATTGTAGTCGGCAATTCCAATTTTGCTGAAGCTAAAAAAAAAAAGATGTGACTGCGTTTGGTGTTGGCACAAATGGATTTCTATGGCAGACTGGTGGAGATGCATTCGGCAAGCCACAAGAATAAGCAAAAGCAAATCAGACGCTGATCACTCGACTGTAGAAGATCGTGAAGAACAACAACAACAGGCACATAAGAAAGAGGGCATGATGGCGAGGATGATGGAGAAACTGCCAAAACATCTACACCACCATCGCAACAATCAACAACAAAACTGCTATAGATCCTATTGTTGCTAGTGATGACAACGGCAACGAGACTACTGATTCTAAATAGAAGAAGGAGCAGACCAAACTGTTATGGATCGGACTAAGGCGAAGCAAAGTAAAGAAGCCTAGTTATAACCAAGCGGGGAAATACAAAACAAGACATGGAAATATTGGAGGACTAGGAGCTCTATTGATCCATCAATTAGTGTTGGTCTACTGGAGGGTTGTCACCCAGACCATCTCCTTTTATAACCTTGAACCATCTTATACTAGATCATCTTTGATGGCCTACGCCGAGAAATGCCGAGACGTGCCTGCATTGTCGAGACGTGGCTGCACTGCCGAGACGTGGCAGCACTACCGAAACGGCAAAGTGTGGCTGTATCGTCAGGATGCCAAGACGTGGTTGCGCTATTGAAATGCCGAGACATGGCAGCATAGCTGAGACCAATCTATCTTACTTTTGTGTTATCGGATCCAGGCCATGACAATAGAAGTCCATTCATAATAGACCTTTGTGCATAAGCTTGACATACATCACAACTTGTGCAATAATCATAAGCATCCTTCAAAAAAGGTGGGCTAATAATAATTTGCGTGCAAAATTTTTTCTGTTATGATTTGTCCCACAAAATGGCTTACACATAACCCATCATGAAATTCATATAAAAAAGTGAGATTTCACCCTTTCCAATGGTTTATCGGAAAACACTATCCTTTCCTTAGAAATAAAATTGGTCCCTTATTATTGAGTAATTTCGACTTTTGTGTGTAATTTTTGTTCCCATAACCTTTGTGGCTCCAATTTAAAACTTCATGCCATCCAAGTATTGAATGATTTATTGATATTCCTCAGGTGTTCGTTCTACATTGATGGTCCTATTATTGCATCTGGTAAGTCATCATCCTTTGAAACATCACCTATTCCTTCGAATGTCCTTGTAAGGCCATCAACATTACCATGTTGCTTTTCTAGATGATGGACAATGTCAATGTCAAATTCTTCCATTAACAATAGCCATTGAACAAGTCAACTACTTACATTGGACTTGTTGACCAAGTAGGTTCAGGCTTTATGATCTATCACAATTTTAGCCTTGTACCGCAACAAGTAATGGTGAAACTTTTTTAAAGCAAAAATAACTATAAAACCTTCTTGTTCGACCATAATATAATTATCTATTGAAGTTAATTATCTCCTAGCAAAATGAATGGGATGGTCATGCCCATTTTTGTCTAATTAGGATAATGTGCTCCCCACCACTTCTCTAAATACATCACAATATACTAAAAATGGTTTGTTCCAATTTGGAATCCGAAGGATTGATGTAGTTTGAAAAGTTGATTTGAGTTGTTCAAATGCATGTTTTGATGCTTCATTCTACATTAATGTAGGTGCATCTTCCTATAGAAATCATGTTAAAGGACGTGTTTTTGTTACAAACATGTGTATGAACTTTCAATAATAACCCACCATCCCCAAAAAGCCTTGAAAGGTTTTTTGTTATGAACTTAGCTTTGGGCTCGCAACAAAAGTGAAGGCATAAAAAGGTGCAGGCCAAGAGTGCAACCTAGGAATCACATTTGCATTCTTGAAAGTGTGAGGGAATGAACCCACACATTCCCAAGTGGACTCCCACTTTGGGAGTTAGAATCCCTTATGGAGTCTTAAATCTTTATGGAATCTTGAATCTTCAAAGAGGTATTTCAAGGGTCAAAACTCATTGAATTAAAGATTTCCTTATACCATTCCAAAGTTCTTGAAACTTAGATGTCTAAAATGGTCTTATGTGACCCATTTGAGTAATTAAAACACAAGTTGTCGTAACCCTAGCTTTGGGCTTGCGACCAAGGCCAAGGGGTTGCAAGGGTGCAGGCCAAAAGGAAGCTCGGGAATCACATCACATACTCCCGAGAGTGTAGGAAAGTGTGAGGGAGTGAACCCTCACACTCCCAAGGCAACTCCCACTTTGGGAGATGGAGTCCCGGTGGACTCTCGAAACTTTAGAAAACGATTTTAGGGGTCAAAACTCAATGGCTTGTGGCATTCTTTAAACCATTGGAAATCTCTTGAAATATAAATGTCTATAATAAGCTCGCATTGCTCATTTGGACATTTGAAACACAAGTTAAACTACTAATTTGACACAAGTTAAATTGCCAATTTGACATGAGTTAAATTGCCAATTTGACTCCTGACCAAAAAAAGTCGGGAATCGACCCGATTTATTTGTGTGTAGACAATGTGCGACATACCGTTGGAAAGATCTTGACGAGAGCTACAACTTTTCTTTAGACCGCACCTTTATCCAAGGTCTACTCGCAAAGTTATGGGGCTCCAAAGTCGCGGGAGTCCTAACTGGTGCGATTTTGGGACTCCCATTCGGGAGTCCCGGGAGAGAAAAACCATTTAGATGTAGGCCCCGTGGAGAGGTGCAAAATATACTATAAGGGGGAAGGTGGTGGCTTCCCCCAAGTCCAGGTCGTGGTGAGTCTCGTGTGTTCGTGTTACCCATGGTTCGTCCTAGCACCAAAGGTGTTTCAACTATGCACTAACCACCTTGTGTGGGTTGTGTGCAGGCTCGTGTGAATGAGTGAAGCTTGTCAACTTTTCTTAGTCCCATCTCGGAGCTCCAACACGCCCCTTTACCCCTCAAAGTGTTGTGAACTAAGGAGCGTACCCGATTCCTCCTCCTTTCGCTGTCTTGTATTTGGACTCACTTTTGAATCCTTCAAGGAATTAGGAGTGCGTCACAAGTTATGGCCAAAAGAAGGGTTGAGAGTCAAAGTGCCAATTTGATTCCTAACCATTAAAAGTTGTGAATCGCCTTAAAATATGTGCACAAGTGATGTGCCACATATTATTGGAAATCTCTTGACAAGGGCTACAATTTTTCTTTGGACCTCATTTCAATTAGAGGTTTACACAAGACGTTGTGGCCTTCTAATGACGCACTCCCAGAACTTTAATCTTTTCCACCCATTTTATCATTTCTATCCATGATTTGGGGATAAACAAATAATTTATTCTTTCTTATCAATTTTTTAACAACAAAATTAAATTCCACAACACAAAGAACATAAACTTAGGTCTTAATTACAAAACCAAAAGATGTAAATCACAAGCGGGTTTAGGATTGAAACTATGTTTATTACATGATTATGGAAATCTATGTTCTTGTTTACATAAATATTTTTTCACCTTTCTATTGTCTATGTGTAATTAGTATGCCACATCATTTTGTTACCATGGACTTTTCATACACTATACCGAAACATTTCAAAATTAAAATTTCAATTCTCTTCACAATTCTATTCCATGAAACTTTACATTCATACAACAATTTATTTCTATCAAGTGAAGGTCTTTCCAAAGGTCATAAACACCCACTTATATATTAACCAAAAATAAAATAAATAAGAAACTAAAGTCTACACATCACATGGCTCCCCATGGCTTTGTATGTGATTTCACATGCATAATAAAGTGGCAAAGATTTTTTACATAAATTATCATGTGTGAATCAATGCACATTAATGTGCCAAAGACTTTTCACATGAATTATGATGTGAAAGCCAATGCACATTAATGTGTCAAAGATTTTTTGCATGAATTATCATGTGAAAATCAAACACATTAATTGAAATTATGAATTCCAACTAATAAGTAAATCACAAAACTTAATAATCGTTAAATAATTACATAAGTAATAATTTAATTACATCAAGTTACAAATCCACATAGTCTTCAATTAATTTCAATCCTAGCAAAATTGTGAACCTTTGGTTCAAGCATTCAAAAACTTAATTTCAACTTGGCCAAAGAACTTCACAAGTACCTTGAACCTATCAACAGTAGTCTTGGTTCTAACATTTTTTTAAAAAATTGATGGAATCTCCAATTTGGTCTTTAGATGAATTCTTTTGATTTCTAAAACTTTTTGATCTTAATCATTTTTATAAATAATTACAATCAATTTAATTTAAAACTAGGTCTGGTTTCATGTTCATTACATTCAATTAAATAATTAATTTTATTTGGGTAATATTAATTAATGCACACATGTCAAAACAAAGATTATATAATATTAATTATTTACAACCCATTGAAAGCAATAATTTATTTTAAATATCGTGAATCTATATCAAAGAACTTGAATCTATTTAAAATGGTGACAACACCCGATTTAAGTTCTAATTAAATTATGAAAAAAGACTAAATTATTGTTCAATTACATTCCAATTGTGGTTCTAACAAAACTTGAACTCTTTGGTCAAAAGACCTTAAAATTTGACCTATAACCTACACCTAAACGTACCCAACTTCTTGAACTTGCCTTGCCATTAATTTAAACAGTCAAACTATGGGCCAAAGACAAGGTGACTTTGGATAATTCTACTTTCTTTGGAGTTTTTCAAGTATAATTACTAACATCTGC
>Ga0116226_10004295_pt1 | contig 12624 bp, 11 predicted proteins | sample S1TSphfallax_FD_89692 | JGI IMG/M metagenome (GOLD analysis project Ga0116226, IMG submission 89692) | Host-associated microbial communities from peat moss isolated from Minnesota, USA - S1T2_Fa - Sphagnum fallax MG | ecosystem: Host-associated > Plants > Peat moss > Unclassified | place: USA... | reverse complement strand
CTGCGTCAGTACTTCACTCTTCGCGGGGCCTCGCCCGAGGCCCTGCGCCTGCTCGAGGTGGCGGTCCCGACGACCAGCCTCGACGACGCGAGTGCACTCGACCTCCTACGCAAGAATCATTACTACTTCTGGGAAGCGAAGCACGGCCCCTGGTCGCTCGTGAAAGAGGGCACGGGCACGCTCACCGATGCGATGGCCGCCTCCCTCAAGCGCCCGGTCGCCCTCAATAAGATCGTGAGCCACATCGACGCGCGAGACCAATCGGTGGCGGTGCGCTGCGAGGACGGCTCAACCTACCGGGCGCGCGCGTGTATCTCGACCATTCCGCTGTCGGTGATGAAGGACATCGCCATCACCGGCGCCGTCCCGCCGGCTCAGCGCGAAGCCTGGCGGCGCCAGCATTACTACCAGGTCGTGAAAGTGCATTTTCGGCTGCGCTCGGCGTTCTGGGAGAAGGACGGCATGCCGCCGACGATCTTCACCGATGGCCCCTACCGGATCTATCTGCACCAATCCTCGTTCACCGATCCGAAGAAGGGCACGCTCCTCTGCTCGATCCACGGCGCCGCCGCCGCTCGATTCACCCATATGTCCGACGCCGAGGTCGGCCGACAGGCCTTGGCAGAGCTCATCCGGCTCCGCCCCGCCGCCGCGGGCGAGGTAGAGGTCGGTCTCGTCCACAACTGGTCGACTTATCGGTTCTCGAAGGGACACATCGCGTATTTCGGTCCCGGAGATCTCACGCGCTATTCGACGCTCATCGGCGCGCCGATCGGCGCGCTCTACTTCGCCGGAGAACATCTCTCGAGGGTCAGCGCCGGGATGGAAGGCGCCTGCGAATCGGCAGAACTCGCCGCGGTGCCGCTCTTGAGCGCTATTGGGACCGCGTAGACGTCGGGACGACCCTTTTCACCCGAAGATCAGTCGACGAGCTGGCCACCGTCCACCGCGAGCATGGCTCCAGTGATGAAACTACTCGCCGGGTCGCACAGGAACGAGATCGCGAGGGCCACGTCGAGAGGCTGACCGATGCGTCCGATCGGATGCTGTTTGACCAGCATGTCCAGCAGCACCTTCGGATCCTGACCTTCGCGCAGGTTGCCCCACAGCATCGGCGTTTCGATCGCGCCGGGCAGCACCGCGTTGACGCGCACTTTATGCTTGCCGCCGGCCTTGGCCGCCACTTGGGTGAGGGTCAGTACGGCGGCCTTCGAGACGCAGTACGCCGCACCATCACTCAGCATGATGTGGGCGAGCCCGGAGGAGATGTTCACGATCGAACCACCGCCACTCGTCTTCATCGAGCGCATCGCGTGCTTACACCCGAGGAACGAGCCGGTGAGATTGATATCGATGTGCTTGCGCCACACCTCGGCACTCATCTCATCGAACGGAATGCCGGGCTTGAAGATCCCAGCGATATTGACGAGCGAGTTGAGGACGCCGAAACGCGCCTTGGTCGCGCCGATCGCGGCCTCCCAGCCGGACTCCGAGGTGACGTCGAGCGGCACATAGATGGCGGAATCGCCGAACTCGGCGAGATGCCCGGCCGGCGGTTCCGGAGCCAGATCCGTCACGACGACACGCGCCCCTTCCTTCACGAAGCGGCGCGTGAGCTCGGTGCCTATACCCCCGAGGGCGCCAGTGATCAGAACGGTTTCATTCGCGAGTGACATAGATTTTAATTCCCCGGCCGCAGACGTCTAACGAGTTTCACTACCGAGCCCACCCTGGATCGCATCCTCCGGACGAGGATTCGGCCCAGGATTGCCGCGCGCGGCGCCGCTCAGGCCCTGCAAGGCGAGGCCATGGCTCAGATTCTTGGTCAGTAGTTCTTTGATGGGCTGCGAGGTCGCGACCCGCATATAACGCAGAGTAAGCGTCGGCAAAGCCGCCAGCTGGGCCGCGAGTTCACGTGCGCGCGCCATCAGCGCGCCGGGAGCGAGCACCTCGTTCACGACCCCCAAACTTTTCGCCTCGGCGGCGTTGAGCTTCTGCTGGGTGGCGAGGAAATAGCGCCCCCGCACGGGCCCGAGGACGTAGGGCCAGAGCACATGCACACCATCGCCCGGCGTGAGCCCGAACGCGAGATGCGGCAGATCCTGGAACACCGCAGTCTCGCTCGCGAGCACGATGTCACAGGTCAGGATGTATTCGCTGTGCACCAGCGCCGGGCCGTTCACAGCGGCGATCACCGGCACGTCGATGTCGAGCAGGTTCTGCAGAACCTTCTTTCCCTCCCAATAGACGCGATCCCAATTGCGCGGAATCGTAAAGTCGTCATTCGGGGTGGCCTGAGACTCGTCGAACTCCGCAATCCAGTTAGCACCGGTCCCAGTGAAAATCATCACCCGGGTGTCGGGGTCACGGCTGATGTCGTAGAAGGCATCGACGAAATGCTGATGCGTGCGAGGCCCGAAACGACACTCCTTGCCGTCGGAATGCAGCGTCACCTCGAGGATGCCGCGCTCATCGCGCTGCATCGACATCTGCGCATAGCGATCGAAGTACGCGGGACGCATCAGGCGCCCTTCGAGCTGCCCGCCGCAGCGAGCGCAGCCGCTCCGGCCTTGGAAATAGCCTCATCTTCGTCCGGCGGTCCGCCGGCCGCGCCCACGGCGCCCAGGACCGTGCCATCGGACGCCGTCAGGAGCACCGCGCCCGGGAGCAGCACGATACGACCCGGGAACACAGCGAGCACCGACTGGAACGCTTGGGGGTTACCGGAGAGTCCGTCGGCAATCTGCCGTGAACTGCAACCGAACATCACGGCGGAGCGCGCCTTGCCGGCGGCAATATCCACCCCGCCGAGTCCGGCGCCGTCTTCGCGCACCGCATATTTGATGTGACCGCCGGCATCGACGACCACCACCGAGACGCAGATCTTTCGCTCGCGCGCCGCCCGCAGCGCAGCTTGGACGACTTGTTCAGCCTGAACTAGAGAAATCGCGCTCATGGAATCTTCCAACCGGGGTGGTGGCGAAGCCTAACGCTTTTGCGCACCAACCGCCCAACCGGCTGGCCGCTATCCGGCCTTCGCACTTGATTCGACCACTCCGTGGAGTCACGGTGCGATTGTTATGGGCAGTACGGATACTCATCTCGCCAGCCTCGTCAAGGTCGGCACGCGGCAGGCTACTGGGCGCGGCGGCGCTCCCGAGCGGGGGCTGCGCCGCGCCGATGACATCCTCTCGCTCCGCCATGGCCTCGAGGCATTGCGCCGGGCGGCCGCTGCGGAGGGGGTGTCGTCGGGGGAACTCGCCGTGGCCTGTGGAATATCCCGGGCCGCCGCCTATCGCGTCCTGCAGACGCTGCAGACGGCCGGCTACCTGCGCGCGACCGGCCTGCCGAAGCGGCCGCGGTTCCAAGTGACCCAGCGGATCTGCGCGCTGTCCTCCGGCTATTCGGCGGGCGTGCGCCTGCTCGAAGTCGCAATGCCCATCATGCTCGAGTGGACTATGGAATCGGGCTGGCCACTCGAGTTTTCCACCCTCGCCGGCGACCAAGCGATCGTCCGCTATGCTACGGATCACGTCGCGCCCCGAGCGCTGGCGCGTTTCCGGGCGGGGTCGAAAGCCCCCGCCATCGCATCCGCCACGGGACTCGTTTGCCTGGCTCATCAGGCTCCCCGGCGCATTGCGGGTTTTTTCGCCCGGCTACCCTCGTTCGCGGGGGCGGCGCAGGACGTCCGGGCTGAACGGCGGGAATTCCTCGCCTCGCTGGCGCGGATCCGTCAGGACGGCTTTGCGCAGCTGAACTCCCCGAGGTTGCGCGAGGCGACGCTCGCGATTCCGCTCTGGTGCGACGGCGGGGCCGTGGCGGGGTTGGGGCTGCGCTACATGCGGGTGGCCGACGGCGGGGTCGTGGGCCACGCCCAACGGCTCGCCACGCTGCACTCCCTGAGAGCACGGATCAGCGCCGCCGGGGGCGAGGATCAGCCGGTACGTTGACCGCAGGTTGACCGGGCTTGGCAGTCGCAAGCACCGCTCGCCTGCCTTGGGCCAGATACCGGCCGAATCCCTTTACTCAGCCGGGATCATGACTTATGAATCCGTGAGCCTATTGTGGTTATTTCTCAAGCCCCTCCCGAGAACCCATGTCCAGCGTGACCCTAGCTTCCCTGTCCCCAGAACGTTTGATTCACGCCCTCCTCGAAGCGGCCCCGAAACTTGAAATGCTCGCTTCGGAGGAAGACCGGTCCTTCTTCTCGAGCGACGTCTTCTCCGCGGGCGCTTTGGCGGACCTCGTCATCTCGCCGGCGAGCGTCGAGGAACTCCAGGCGGCGGTCACGGTCTGCGCGGCTGAGGGCTATGCCCTGATCGCCCGTGGCGGCGGACTGTCGTACACGAGCGGCTACCTTCCGGTCACCTCTCGATCGGTCATCGTCGATCTCTCCCGGCTGACGCGGATTATCGAGATCAACGCCGAGGACATGTACGTCACGGTGGAAGCCGGCTGCACCTGGGGCGAACTGTATGCGGCACTGAAGGCAAAAGGCCTCCGCACGCCTTATTTTGGACCCATGTCGGGCTACCGCTCGACGGTGGGCGGCGCGATGTCTCAAGGCAGCGTCTTCCTCGGCTCAACCGCGCACGGCAGTAGCGCGGAGAGCGTGCTGTCGCTCGACGTCGTGCTCGCCGACGGGAGCCTGATCTCGACGGGCTCGGCCGCGGGGACGATCCGGCCCTCGCCATTTTTCCGGGCACACGGACCGGACCTCACCGGGCTCTTTCTGAATGACGCCGGCGCCCTCGGTATCAAGGCGCGCGTCACCCTGGCACTGATCCCGTTCCCGCCGCACTCGCGATTTGCCTCATTCCAATATGACACGGCGGAGGATCTGCTCGGAACGCTCGCTGACGTCTCACGCTCCGGGTTAGCCGCCGAGTGCTTCGGCACCGATCCCTACGTGCAGTCGCGGCGCATCCACGAGCAGAACCTCGGCAAGGATCTCTCCTATCTGAAAGCCGTCGCCACCAGCGGCTCCACCTTCCTGAGCGGCGTGGGCGCCGCGGCGCGCATGGTATGGAAAGGTCGGCGTTCGCTCGGCGACGAGCATTACGTGCTGAACGTGACGCTCGATGAGGCGACGCCGGAAGCGGCGGATGCCAACATGAAGATCCTGCACCGCATCGCAGCGCGTCGGGGCAAGGAAATCGAGGCGACGATTCCCCGCGCCATCCGCAGCCTCCCGTTCACCTATCCAAACGATCTGCTTGGCGACCGTGGCGAGCGTTGGGTCCCGACCCACGCCCTCGCGCCGCATTCGCGTGCCCTCGAGGTCGTGCGTGCCGTCGAGAAACTGTTTGCCGACCGCGAAGCGATTCTCGAGGAGCATCGGATCGAGTGGGGGTATCTCGCCTTTGCGGTATCGACTCGCACCACGCTGATCGAGCCTCTATTCTATTGGCCCGATTCCCGTACGCCCTATCATGAACGCATGATCGAGCCTGGCTACCTCGCCAAGCTACCGAAGCTCGCACCGAATCCGCAGGCGACGGCGGCGGTGAGGATCCTGCGAGCCGATCTCATCCGGTTGTTCACGGATTTGGGTTGCGCCACGCTGCAGATCGGCAAGACGTATCGCTATCTCGAAACTCGCCAGCCGGCGGCTGCGAGTCTGCTACGCAGCGTCAAGTCAGCCGTAGATCCCCATCACCTCATGAACCCGGGCTCCCTCGGACTGGAATGATCGTGCGTGCAGCGCTCTCGGCGGCCTTGAGTCTATGGGTCCTGATCGGGGGCGCCGCGCATGCGCAGAGTGCTCCCGGTCCCGCTGCGGCGGCCTCTGCGAGCCCTGAGCAACTGCGCCGTGGGCAACGCCTGTTTCTACGCTGCAGCGCCTGCCACGATCTGACCGATGCCACCGTCGCGCGAATCGGCCCGAATTTGAGCGGCGTGGTGGGCCGTAAAGCGGGCACACTCGCCGACTACCACTATTCCGCGGCCCTGAAGAACTCCTCGCTCGTCTGGGACGCGGCGACCCTCGACCGCTGGCTCACCGATCCCGCAGCGCTGGTGCCGGGGACCGCCATGGCGTTCGGCGGACTACCTAGCCCCGCGGACCGTCAGGCGATCATCGCCTACCTTGCGAATCCCACACCATGAGCATTCTCTCCCGACGTTCGGCATTGAAGTTGGGCGCGGCCTCCCTCGCCACTACGGCCCTCCCCGCCCGTGCGGATGAACGCGCCACGGATGTATTGATTCTCGGCGCTGGAATGGCGGGACTGCATGCCGCCCGTCTCCTCCAAAGGTCTGGCGTAAAAGTGACGGTGCTCGAGGGTAGCGGCCGCGTCGGCGGACGCTGCTGGACCGCTCACGACATTCCCGGGAGCCCCGAACTCGGCGCCGCGCAGATCGGATTTGGTTATGGCCGAGTGCGGGGCAATGCCGCCGAGCTCGGCGTCCGGCTGATCGACCCGCCGAAAGGCGCCATTGCCGAAACGCGTATCGGCGAATTTGCGGTGAGTCTCCATGGATCTGCCCTGAGTCCCACGCCTTGGGCGGATTCACCTCAGAATCATCTGTCGGCGGACGAGAAAGCGCTCCTGCCGCTGCAGCTTCAAGGCCACTACCTCCTCAAGAACGACCCGCTCGTCGGTCTCGAGGATTGGCAGAAGCCCGAGTTTGCGGGTCTCGACGCGTTGTCGCTCCGCCAATACTTCACCCGTCAAGGAGCCTCCCCGGAGGCACTGCGGCTGATGAATGTCGCGATCGCCGCGCGCGATCTCGATGACGCCAATGCGCTCGACTTCCTGCGGAAGACGCATTACTACTACTGGGAAGCTAAGAACGGCCCCTATCAACTCATTGAAGGCGGCACGAGCGCCCTCACCGACGCCATGGCGGGGTCCCTCACGGAGCCCGTTCAACTGCATAAAATCGTGAGCGAGATCGATGCACGTTCGGACGGGGTCTCGGTACGCTGTAAGGACGGGTCGCGGTACCACGCGCGCGCCTGTATCAGCACCATCCCGCTATCGGTGATGAAGAGCATCACGATCCGTGGCACCGTGCCGCCGGCTCAGCGTGCCGGTTGGGCAGAGCAGCAGTACGTCGGTACGGTGCAGATTTTCTTCGCCTTCCGCTCGCCCTTCTGGGAGAAGGACGGTCTGCCGGCGAACATGTGGACCGACGGGCCGTTCGAGGTGTTCGCACATCTACCCTCGACCCTCGATCCGCGCGGCGTCCTGCTCGCCTCGAGCAACGGGCGGGCCGTCGAGCCGCTTAGTCGCTTGAGCGAAGCGGAACTCGGTAAGCGGGCGCTGGCTGAGCTCATCCGACTTCGGCCCGCCGCGGCGGGCGAAGTCGAAGTCGCGCACATCCACAACTGGGCTACCTACCCATTCTCGCTCGGCCACGTGGCCTACTTCAGGCCCGGTGACATCGGTCGTTACGCGAACCTCATCGGGGAACCTGTGGGCGCGCTGCATTTTGCGGGCGAGCACCTCTCGCGCGTGCATGCGGGAATCGAAGGCGCGTGCGAGACCGCTGAAGCGGCGACCCTCCAGGTCCTCGACGCACTCGACCAGAGCTGATCGCGCGCCTCCTCGCGGCTCAGGATTTTCTCAGCCTCTCGGCTGGTGCGCGGGGAGCGCGGGCCATCGTCGGGGCGAGGCGAGCACCGGATCGAACCTGGGTTTGAATCTCGGTGGCGAGCGCCTGCAGCATCGGTACGAATTCGCTGCGGATCTGGGAAGGCTTGATCTCAGACTTGACGTAGCCCATCAGCAGACAGGCGCGCGCGACGCCATTGTGAAAGATTGGAACGCCCACGCTCGCCTCCGGGTACTCGCGATAGATGATGTGGGCGAAACCCTGTGCCTTGACGGTACGCAGAAGCGTCCGCGTACCCTCGGGATCGCGGGCCATGGCCTGCTTTGGGTCGGTGGAGCTCTGCAGGGTGCGCAGCATGAGGTCGCGATGGCGCGGTGACATGAACGCGAGCATGACGTGCCCGCTCGTGCCGTGGAGCATCGGGGTGCGAAACCCGATGCCGAAATGATCGAGCGCCAACGGAGTCAGACGATCGGTCGATACTCGCACCATCATATGCTGACCGGCGGGCGTCGCGATAGACAGCGGCCAGCCGATCTCCAGAGTGCGCTGCGCCAGCAACGGTTCGGCGACGTGCGCGATCCAGGTTTCGTCCGAAAACCCGCTGGACAGCATATTCACCATCGGGGTGATGCGGTACTTGTGCTCGAGGACTATCTTCTCGACATATCCCTCCTCAACCAGGGTGTCGAGTACGCGCCGGGCGGTCGTCCGCGCGAGCCCCATCTCAGACGCGAGCTCCGAGGCCGTTACCGCCTCATGAACGTTAAGGAGCGACAGCGCCTTCAGGCCGCGCTTCAAAGAGCTAAGGTTGTACTTGGTATTCACGGCTCCGTGCGAACCGCCTTGACGGCGCGCGGCGGCGACTCGAGATCTCGTGCAATCCGGAAGCCAAACAGAATGTTCATGCGCGTCTCGGGGTCCCGTCCTCGCCATGTAGGCCGAAGGCGGTCTACCCGGGTGCCCCAACTACCACCACGGATCGAGCGGAGCGGGCAGGCGCTCTTCACCTCGACCGGCGTGCCATCGACGGGCCAGTCCGGGTATTGGTACAGATAACAGTCTTCGGTCCATTGCCAGACATTACCGATCATGTCGTAGAGCCCGAACGGATTCGGCGGGTAGGTAGCCACGGGCGCCACCTTGGCGAAGCCATCATTACAGGGCGCGGGCGGATAAGGCATGTTGAGCGCCGCGACGGCGGACTCATCGTAAAGATTCGCATGCTTACAGGAATCCGCCGGATCATCGCCCCAGGGAAACCGCGTGGTAGTCCCCGCGCGGGCCGCGTATTCCCACTCCTCCTCGCTCAACAAGCGGTAGTGATGATGGGTGAGCTTCGACAGCCAGGCCGCGTAGGCTTTGGCATCGAGCCACCGCACACAGACCACTGGCTCATCGTCACGGGGCGGGCGACCGTAGCCCGGGTTGGTCCAGTCGCCCTGTTGCTGGACCTGATAATCCCCTCCGCCGATGGCGGTGCATCCCTTGGTCGTCGCGTAGTGCGTGGCTTTGATGAAACGCGCGTATTGGCCGGTAGTCACCGGGGTGCGCCCGACGGCGAAGCGGTAGCCGATGTGGATCTCGCGTATCGGGTCTTCCGGTCGATCGGACTCGCCATCGAGCGACCCCATCTTGAAAACTCCCGGCGGCACCACGACGAGCGGCGGGCAGTCATCCCGACAATCCTGGAACGTTTCACCGATCGCGGGACCCTTGGCCGCGGCGGCAGTCGTGGCCACGACGCTGCCTAGCGTGAGCAAGCCGATCCCGCTGCACGCCACCCACCATCGCCGCCAGAATGCTTTGACGTTCACGAACATCCCCCTGTCGTTTGTCCCCATCGGAGCAACATTGCGCGCCTAAGTCTAGACGATTGGCCGCTATCCGGCCGCTGTGTCTCGGCTCTGGAGCGGCACCTCGAGCGGATCGAAATCGAAGATCGCGGGATCATGCGCCGGGGATTCGGCCTGCGAGTACCGATCGGGATCGATACCCTGGAGGAGCTCGGCCTGAAGGTTCGACGCTTCGTAGATGCGGGTCGCGCGCGGCTTACGTGCCGCTTCGTAGGCGGCTAAAGCGCGGCCAACTTCGCGGTGCGCCTTCAGCGCGCGGGCGAGAATGGCCGCGTCCTCCATCGCGAGCGCCGCGCCGAGGCCGAGAAACGGCAGCATCGGATGCGCCGCATCGCCGAGCAGCGCCACCAGTCCCCGCGACCAGCGACTGAGCGGCTCGTGCACGAACAGTCCCCACTTGATAATTCCGTCGGGCGGCGCGGCGTCGATGAGTCCCGTTACCTCGGGATGCCAGTCGGCGAATTCGGCGAGAAACTCGGCGCGGGTCGCTGGCGTGGTCCAACCCTCGGCCTCCCACCGGGAGGTCTTGGCCACCCCGACGCAGTTCCACACCGCCCCTTTGCGCAGCGGATAGCGATTGAAGATCCGGCCCGGACCGAGAAAGATCGAGCCCGTCCTGGACCCGGGAATCGCCGCCGAACTGGTCACGGGGACGAGACACCGAAATGCCACCTGCCCCGTGAACCGCAGCGGTTGCCCGCTGCAGACATAGTCGCGTGCGATCGACCTGACACCGTCGCAGCCGACGAGCAGTTCGCCCTCGCCCACCGAGCCATCGGCAAAGCGCGCCCGCACGATCTCGCCATCCGTCTCGAGCGCTACCAGGCGCCGGCCGAGAGTCAACGCCGCTGGCGCACGCTCGCGCAGCGCCTCGACGAGCAGGGCATGCAGATCGGCGCGATGAATCTGTCGCGAGTCATGCACACTCGAACCGCGCGGCTCCCTATCAGGGGGCTTCCGATCGAAGCCTGCCCGCAGCAATGCGCCGCTCCGGTAATGGCGAAAAGGCACGCCGACGGCCTTCTCAGAGAGTGCGCCGACCCGCTCCGAGAGACCCAGCAGCTCGAGGCAGCGCATTGCGCCCGAACTCAGGCTGATCCCCGCGCCGAGTCCGAGGAGGACCGGAGCCTGCTCGAACAACTGGACGGCGAAGCCTTCCTGGCTGAGCGCCAGTGCGGCCGCGAGACCACCGAGGCCGGCGCCCACGATGAGGATGCGGGGGCTCGTGCCGAGATGGCTCATGGGGCCGAACGCCAACCGCCGCCGAGGGCTTTGGACACCGCGATCTGGTCCTGCACCAGCGCTGCATCCGATGCCGCCGCGGACGCGTCCGCGGCAAGCACCGTCTGCTCGGCGGTGAGCAGGTCGAGCGTCGCCACCGCGCCCGCCAAGAACTCGTTGCGCGCCATGTCGAAGGCACGATGTGCCTTGTCCTGGGCTTCGGCGATGGCCTGTCGCCGGTCGAGTTCCGCCCCATAGGTCACGAGTGATTGTTGAGTTTCCTTCAACGCCGTCAGCACCGCGGAATCGAAGCTGGCAAGCGCCGCGGCTGCATTCGCCTTCGCCTGAAGAACGCGTGCGCGGGGAATGGACTGGTTCGGGAAACTCCAGCTGATGCTCGGGCCAACGCCCCAGGTGAGGCCCGCATTCGACGTGAGCAATGAGAGTCCGGGCGCGGCGCCCCCATACAGACCGCGGAGACTGATACGCGGATAGAGGTCCGCCGTCGCCACTCCGACGCCGGCGATCGCGGCCGCCAGACGACGGTCGGCCAACCGGACGTCGGGGCGCCGCGCGAGCAGACCCGCCCCATCGCCCACCGGGATCAGCGCCGCCAGCTTAGGCGGCGTCTGGCACTCCAGAATCTCGCTCGGTGCCTTGGCGGGCGTCCGCCCGAGGAGGGCCGTGAGCTCGAACAGCGCGGCGCGGCGCCGCCCCTCGAGGCTGGGGAGGGTGGCGCGGACCTGGGCGACGAGTCCCTCCGAACGCACCACGTCAAAATCCGAGTTGGCCCCTGCGTCGTGACGATGCACCGCGATCTCCGACTCCCGACTCACCAGCTCCAGAGAATGCCGGGCCACCGCGATCTCCTCGCCGAGAGCGCAGACCTCGGCGTAGGCCCGCGTCGTCTCGGCCGCAACGGTCACCCGCAGCGCGTCGCGCGCCGCTACCACCGCCGCGGTATTTGCCCGCGCGGCCTCGATCGAGCGGCGCACGCGACCAAACAGATCCACTTCATACGAGACATCGAGGACATCATCGAACAGCCAGGTATTCTGCGGACCGTGGCCGCCGAGCTCGAGGATCTCGTCCGTCACCGCATCGCGACCGTAGACGCCCGCCGCCACCGCCTCCGTCGCGGGATAGCGCGCGCCGCGTGCAGCGACCAATAGCGCCCGGGCGGCGGACAAGTTTGCTTCCGCGGCCGCGAGATCCCGGTTCGCGGCGAACGCCTCGGTCAGGAAGCCATCGAGCCGCGAATCCTGGTACAGCCGCCACCACGCATCGGGCGGAAGCTCGGTCGCATCGACCCCAGCGCCACTCTCCACCAGCGGCCCGGCCGCTCCGTCGGCGAGCTTCGGCGGTTGGTAGTCAGGCCCCAGACGACAGCTCGTAGCGAGCCAGGGCAGAAGCACCAACGCGAGCCAAGCCCTGCGCTTCGGCGAGCTCACGGAGCCTGCCTCACGAAGCCAGCCTGTCGCGGGCCGCGCGCCAACGGATCGGTGACGCCGGTCCCTGGGGAGGTGGTCGGTGCACCGACAGCACCAGCAGCGCGATGGCCGTAAGCCCCGCGATGGTGACGAACGCGTCGATGACGGCCTGGGTCGTCGCGACGCTTCGGACGAGGCCAGCGAGAACGGCCGCACCGCGCAGCGGCGCCGAGGCCGGATCGCCAGCCCGTGACGTCGCCGCACCATAAGCCTGAATCCGGCTGACTACCTGGCCGTCTCCGATCTGCAGGTGCAGACCAATCAGGTTCGAGGCCACCTGTTCCCGCACCCGCGCGAAAGTCACGACGAACGCAGAGCCAATTTCTCCGCCGAATAGCCGCGCCACCTGCAGACAGGCACCGAAGGTGATGGCGTCCTCAGCGCGCAGATTGAGGATGCCGAGAAACACCACTCCGGAGAGCGCAAAGCTCTGGCCCAATGCCTGTAGCAGCTGCGAGGGCAGGAACTGGTCCGAGCCCCAGAGCGGAGTCAAGCCG
>Ga0116226_10004293_pt1 | contig 12625 bp, 14 predicted proteins | sample S1TSphfallax_FD_89692 | JGI IMG/M metagenome (GOLD analysis project Ga0116226, IMG submission 89692) | Host-associated microbial communities from peat moss isolated from Minnesota, USA - S1T2_Fa - Sphagnum fallax MG | ecosystem: Host-associated > Plants > Peat moss > Unclassified | place: USA... | reverse complement strand
ACTACAATCCAACCAGTCAGGGATACCCAGGTAAATCCTATAAACAGAATAATATTTACGCCAATGTGTAAAGGTCTAGCCCAAGGTCTTCTGGCACTAATTTGCGTGGCACTGAAAGCAGACAGTAGAACTAATGCTACCACTATCAATCCAGCGACCAAGTGTGACGAGTGACCTAAAGAACCAAAGTGCCCTAAAGTGCCAACAATCCCGATCGCTAGCAATAGTAGCACTAAACTTACCATACTGATACCCATTAAATAGTGGAGCGATCGCACCCCTTGATTTCCGCCCATAAATGACGTAATAAAAGGAAATTGCTGCGAAGTTCTCGCCCGAAACATCCAAACGCCGGTGATTGCTAACATCAGATATGCCAGCAGGGATAACCCCATCGACCAGGCCGCTATTTTCCACAACCAAAGAAATGAAGGCAGATTCATAAGATTGATTGTAGATGGAGATGAGGGAGATGGGGGAGTGGGGGAAGGATAACCAATGCCCCATGCCCCATGCCCAATATATAAAAAAGGGCTGCTAAATTTAGCAACCCTAAAATTAAGTAAAATTGTTTTTTTAATCAACCGATGCTAAACCAAGGATTTGTAAGGGTTTTGTAGTATCTCCGATTTTTGTATTAATTTGCTGCACCAATGATTTGGTATTAATAGGGCCTTTTCCATCTGATGAGTCTGTATCAAACTCATAAGTACTGGTTTCTTCGAGCATCAGGCGATCGCACGGAATCTTATCGGATAAAATTGCACTTGCCATCATTCCTGTGTGAATCTCTAATTGAGCTTTTCGCGGAGCTTCAAAAATTAAACGTTGTCCAGGGAAAACAACCCTTTCAAAGTACCAGTTGGGAATATTACAGATGCGAGCTACCTGTATTTTGCTCGTGGCATTAATGTAGCAGCAGAGAATTTTTCCTGATTGCTCAGGTGGTAGAGGATCTAATATTTGAGCCATAACTGCTGAGGAGCTTTACGCCACAATTTTACATTACACTAGCCAAGCCTAACATCACTGATCCCCAGTTGCTGTAACTGTGAATACCAACTGAGTGTTTGTAGATTATTTCTCTCTGAAGATATATTTTTAGTTGTGAAAGTTTTGTAATTATTTATGCCTTTTTCGGAATCGTACACTATACATAAAAGTTTTTGATATTTTTTTCTGGTATCAAAACTTTAATTCTCTTAAGGCTGAGCAGACCACGATCTCCTTGCTTTTCGCCTAGCGAGGAAGTTATTTTTGTTGTTTCATCTATCCCACGATTAATCGGCTGGGATCATCGCTTAATGAATAAACTCAATGTTATGGTAAAGCTATATGAGAAATATCTTCATAAAGCCTATCTATAGATTCTATGTATGTTTTATGCACAGCAATTTTAGCTTTCCCCACAGCTGCTAACATTATCCTCACTAGCAGCAATCATCTAAAATGTCAAGTAGGATTGTGATAAATAAAGCCAAGCCAAACAAGCACATACTTTAAAACTGGATGTTTTTCTCGCTTTCTCCAAAATATTGGCAAGATGGAAGTCAAAACACAAATGATGGATAATCGAATTCTTTACGTTCGCCTTCCTTGTAACCCCATCTTTCCTATTGGGGTTGTCTACCTGAGCGATCATGTCCACAAGCAGTTTCCTAATATTGAACAGCGCATCTTTGACTTAGGAACAGTGCCACCTTTAGATTACACTTCTGCATTGGATCGCTGTATCGATGAATTTAAACCGACACTACTAGTATTTTCTTGGCGGGATATTCAAATTTATGCCCCAGTTGGCGGACGTGGTGGTAATCCCCTGCAAAACGCCTTTGAATTTTACTACGCTAAGAATCCTTTATTAAAACTACGTGGCGGATTCGGCGGTTTAAGAATCTTCATCGCTTACTATGTAGAGTTATGGCGAAACCAGGGCTTAATCAAACGCGGTTTAAAACGTGCCCAAAAATACAATTCTAATGCCCGTGTAGTTGTCGGTGGTGGTGCAGTCAGCGTATTTTACGAACAATTGGGTAAAAGCTTACCCCAAGGGGCAATTATTTCTGTGGGTGAAGGCGAAACCCTGCTGGAAAAGCTTTTAAGCGGTAGAGATTTTCGGGATGAGCGCTGTTATGTTGTGGGAGAAACTCAACCACGGAAACGGCTGATTCACGAACAACCAACCCCACTAGAAAAAACAGCTTGTAACTACGACTATATCGAAACCATCTGGCCGGAATTTAACTTTTACCTGCAAGAAGAAGACTTTTATATAGGTGTACAAACCAAGCGTGGTTGTCCCCACAACTGTTGTTATTGCGTCTATACAGTTGTCGAAGGCAAACAAGTACGCATTAACCCAGCAGATGAAGTAGTTGCTGAGATGCGCCAATTATACGATCGCGGCATTCGCAACTTCTGGTTTACCGATGCCCAATTCATCCCCGCCCGAAAATTTATCGACGATGCCATAGAACTATTGCAAAAAATCGTCGATTCTGGTATGACAGATATCCACTGGGCAGCATATATCAGAGCCGACAATTTGACACCCGAATTGTGTGACTTGATGGCGAAAACTGGGATGAACTACTTTGAAATTGGGATTACCAGTGGTTCTCAAGAACTTGTGCGGAAAATGCGGATGGGGTACAACCTGCGAACCGTCTTGCAAAACTGCCGTGACTTAAAAGCAGCTGGTTTCAACGACTTAGTTTCCGTCAACTACTCCTTTAACGTAATTGACGAACGTCCCGAAACCATCCGCCAAACCATCGCTTACCACCGTGAACTAGAACGGATTTTTGGTGCTGATAAAGTCGAACCTGCCATTTTCTTTATTGGACTGCAACCCCATACCCATTTAGAAGAATACGCTTTCAAAGAAGGCATCCTCAAACCAGGGTATGATCCAATGAGTTTGATGCCGTGGACAGCCAAAAAACTCCTTTGGAATCCCGAACCCCTTGGTTCATTCTTCGGTGAAGTCTGCTTGCAAGCTTGGCAACAAAATCCCAACGATTTCGGACGCGAAGTCATGAAAATCTTAGAAGAAAAACTAGGTTGTGCCGACTTAGAAGCAGCACTTTCAGCACCAATAGAGACGAAAGAAAAACAGTTAGCAGGTGTATCCTAGAAAACACGAATTCTGAATTTCTTCCCCTCTCTTCCTCTGTGTCACGCCAGTTGCTTCTCCCTTGGCGTTAGCCTCTCCCTTTGGGAGAAGGGGAGACGCTACGCGTAGCAAGATCCCCGCAGGGAAGTCGGGAAACCCGCCCAACGCACTGGCTTCTCTGCGCCTCTGTGGTTCGTTTTCATAAAATCCCAAACCCATGTTAGAAGGTTCAATCCTACAACAGTTAGAAACAGCCCATCGCCATACCACCAGGCCAATTCGATTCGGTGTTTACTACAAAAATACCCTAGTTGCCCTGTGCCACGCTCTAGAAGACCATATCTTAACCGACGACGGTACACCCTTAGTCATCACAGCCTTTCAACAGGGGAAATGGTATCTCCAAGAAGCTGAACGATATGCAGACATCGCCCAGCGCAGCCGCCAAATTGCCATCATGGCCGCCTCGGAATCCGGCTTTGGAGAACATCCCACCAGCCAGCTACCCAATGTAGACTTAGTGGCATTAGATCCAGTTGATGCAGTGGCGCAGGAGTGGCACTTAATTATTTTATCGCCTAAATACACAGCAATGGTAATTTGTCAAGAGTTATCAGAGGCTGATTATGGCAGCACTGGCGTACCGACATCAGACTTAGAGCGGAAATTCTATGGTTTATGGACATTTGAGCCAGAGTTAGTGCAAGAAACAGTAGAGATAGCGATCGCTCACATCAGAAAATACAACCCAGAACTGGCAGAAAAACTCACAGCCGATAAAGAACAAATTGTACCGTCAATGGCCAGATCGGAAAATTTAGGTGCAGTTGTCTCCCGTGTAGTAGATTACCTCCAGATTGGGCAAGATAATTTATCCATCCCAACAGCGCTTCAGAAACAAACCCTAGATCGTAACTTGGTTTCTAACGAAATCCAAGCCTTTTTGCGAATGGCGCAACTGATGGATATGGCAGATGTCAACAATCCAATGGCAGCTGCGGAAGTAGTAGTTCTTGCGGAAGCGATCGCCCAACTTTTGGATCTTCCTGCATGGCAAATTAAAAGATTGCGCTTGGCGGCTTTGTTACATCGCATAGATCCATTACAGAAAGCAGAAAGCGTTCTCACTGGTGGTATATCCACACGCTATCAAGAAGATGCCCCCAGTTCTCCCTTAACTTGTCCCTTAGTACCAGGGGCGCAAGTATTGCGAACTATGCCAAGATTACGAGCAGTGGCCCAAATTATCACTCACCAAAGCGAGTGGTGGAATGGCACAGGGGAACCAGCAGGTTTAGCTGGAGATGAAATTCCCCTAGAGTCGAGGATTTTGGCATTATTGGCAGACTTTCAGTGGCGAGTCAATCAGCGAAAATTGTCAAATCAAAGTCGGGAACAGATATTTACTCAAGCTTTAGATGAGTGCAAACAGCAACAATCTAACCGCTTTGACCCTAAACTTGTAGATACCCTAACTTTGTTAGTTATGGGTTTACAACAGGGACTCGACTTACCCATCATGACCCCCAAATTCAGCGCCGGAATCTGGATACTTGATTCCCAATGGGATAGCCACAGCAAGATAAGTGAGCAGATTGGTAGTTACTTTACATGAATATTGAAGGCATTAGATTAGGAAAACTCAAGCAACTTTCAGGGGCAAATTTAGAAGACGAGGAACTCTCCCGACTGGATTTAAGCCGGATTAATCTTGCTGGCGCTAACCTTGTTGGCACTAATTTCGCTGCTTCCAAACTTGAAGGTGGGCATTTGGAGGGGGCAAATTTGATGGGGGCGAATCTCCAAGAAACTGACTTGCGGGCGAATTTGATGGGAGCAAACCTGATGCAAGCAGATTTAACGGGCGCTGACTTGCGGGGTAGCAATTTGCGTGGTGCTAACTTGATGGGAGCAAGACTCAGTGATGTGTCATTGGTGGGTGCTTTCTTAAGTGGTGCCAATTTAATGAATGTGAACTTGCAAGGCGTTGACTTGCGGGGTGCTGATTTGCGCGGTGCAAACCTGACAGGGGCAAATCTCAAAGGTGTAGATTTGAGTCGCGCCGATTTGCGAGGGACTTTGTTGAGTGAAGCAAATCTTGAAGAAGCCGACTTAAGAGGGGCGAATTTGGCAGGGGCGAATTTGACCGGGGCGAATTTACTCTGTGCGGAGTTAGAAGGTGCAAATTTGAGCGGCGTTAATTTGGATAAGGCGTGTTTGGTGGGTACAGTTGTGGAGGGTGCATTTTGAATAGGGTTAATTTATGCAACCTGTAATCATCCTTCATCTATATCAGGAAAGTTTTCTATCGAAACGCTTTTGTAAAGTTGTATGCGCCTTCAAAATATCTTCTAATAAATCTTGTGGCAATTCTGATATTAAAGCAACTTTATCAGGATTTTGCTTATGTAATATGTACTTTTTTTGAATTGACGATAAACACAATACCAGCCCTGTGAATTCATAAAAACTTTCTGGTGTTGCCCACCTATATATATTAAAAATCCTATCAGTGATACACAGAAAGTCCAGAAAACTAACTCGGTAATCCGAATCAAGACTGATTAAATAAGTTTGGTTAAACTTATATCTAACAATTTGCCAGTAGCGCAGGTTTTCCAGAAACTCCGCTTCATCACTTAAATCAGCGATCCACTCCCATTCATTAGATTCATTGCTATCGTCAACAAATAAGTTTGTATGAAACTTTCGTAAATCCATTTCTCTTACTCCGATGGAAAAGACTAGCTCAACTCTTAGTTGATGATACACTTAACAAGCTGTAAGTTGAACAGCTTATCTAATCCCGTAGTGAAGAATAGGCTAGCTTTCCACAGGAGGATATTTGATGCTGCGTACTGTATTATCAATATATTCTTGTGGAAAAATTTGCCTTCCTAATACCAATGCTTCTTGCCTTTCCTCATCTGTCATATAATCATCTTCCTTGAGTCCACTGGGAGTGCGTTGAGGATTTCCTCCTGCATCTAAATATCGCTGACGTGCGATCGCAAATAGTTCTAATATTCTTTGCGCTTGCTGCTGTTTAATGGTGTTAGATTGCGTCATCGTTTTATTCCCATCCGAAGGTCACTACTTCGCCATTTCGTAATATCGTTGCCAAGGGTAAAACAGTGCTATGAGTTTGAATGTGCCAATACCCTGTGTCTTCATCATATAATCTCCAAACAAGTAAATTTAGAGCTTCAAGGGCATTTATTACTAAGTATTGCTCTTCTGTGGGTTCCACAAATGGTGAGTGTGTATGTAAGCCAGTGCTTATTTTATCAGAGAGGCGATCGCTCAGTTCGCCCCCGTATCCACAAAGCTAGTACACTCATTAACAACACCCCCATCACTCCTTGCAGAGGATTATTATTCACACCAGTTACCCAATCAGGAACTTGACCAGAATATTTCACTAATTCCCCAACATTAATAATGTAATAGCCCCAGACTAAACCACCATGCAGACCAATTGGTAAGCCCAAGCGTCCCCTCCGCCAGCGCTTTCCCCATACCTGCGTTAATCCCAGCAGTACTAAAGCTGGAAATTGCGGCAGTGTATGAATAATTGCCTCCAAGGGTTTAATAAAGTGCAATGTAGCAAACGCAGTTGCATCTGTCCACAGTGCCACACGCGGACTGTAATCTCTTTGTAATTCATCTAGTAACCAGCCTCGGAATAACAATTCCTCAGCAAATCCAACACCCAAGCCAACAAGTAAACCCTCTAAAATTACTTTCAGCAACAAAACTTTCGGTTGTTGCCACACCAACCAACCCAATAAACTTTCTACCCCAAAAAGTATGAGAATATTAATTATCCCTATAGCCAAGCCGCGCAGTAAATCTACACCGTTTTGTCGTGTGAATTCTAAGCCATAATGTCGTAGAATTTGCGGCTGCTGGTAGACATATTTACCCCATAGTCTCAAAAGAAAAATAAACACTGCATATAACAATACCAATGTCAATATACTTTCTAGGTTTGAATCATGGACTAGCAAGTATATTGGTGTAGCCAATGGCAACCATAGCAGCCCTAAAGTCAAAATAAAACAACCCAGCCTAATGGGGGCAGGGCGTTCAGCTAAACGGACAAGGGTTTTTTTCATACTAAGTGAGTCACCAATCACTAGTCAATATTCTAAATTTCGACCAATGACCAATGACTATTCATCAGGTTCAATCGTGCTACTTAAACCGTGACTTATCAATGTTTCACAATAGAACTCAGCGTGTTCCAGAGCGCAGGTAATGACTAAAGCTAGCCCGTTAGTATGGGCTTCCATCATGATGCTAACAGCCTGGGGTTGGGTAAGGCTCGGCACAGTGGCTATTAGTGAGCGCACAACATGCTCCATAGAGTTGTAGTCATCGTTATGGAGCAAAACGCGATACCGAGGCGCAAGCTTACGGGTTGTGGAAGGCTTTTCAATAGTTTCAACTGACACGGCTCTTTGCTCTTTTCTTGTTGATTCACTACAACAAAGTGTCTGTGTAGCGATCGCTTAACACTTATTTACCTATTCTATAGTATTTCTGTTCAGATACTATGCTATAAAAACCGCTCTACTTGGTTTTGCGTAGCCACTTATGAGGCGGATGCCTTAGACATAGTTACCGTGAGAGTGTTACCCTGATCTTACAGAAACTTCCTTAAACTTAGCGCATTTTCATTTTTAAGATTAAGGAAGTTGCAAAATAATCCTTGCCCCCGCCCAAACTGCATAATGATGGACATTAGCCTAGATTTTCTTCAACCAGGACAAATTGTGTCTTTAGAGCATGGCGACAGGAATCTGTATGCAGAAGTGATTCAATTTGTAGCTTCCCGCCAGTTGTGCTGGGTGCGTCCTTTATTAATGGTTACTTTGATTCAAGAATCGCCGCCGCTAATTACCGATTTGCGAGATGCGTCTGACTTGCTTTGGCCTGCGAATTTATTTCACCCAGCTTTAGACACAGAAGTAATTACCTTCTTGAGCCAAGTTTTAGCAAAAGAACCAAAAACTGAACCGGACTCAGCTACCAAGCTGCAACTCAATCAGTTTATTCACCAGCTTTGGCAAACGTACCAAGATAGCACTAAGTATTGACGCTCTCAGCAGTAGCGGAATTTTTTCTAGGCGTTTAGCGAACTGATGGCGATTTCCTCCGAATGCACAATGTAGAGGGTCTTTAGCACACTTTATGCCACATTAGCATTTAAATAGTCTACCTCACAGAAATATACAAGCAATAATATTGGGCTTGTTATCCTCCTTGCCTTTACTAAAACTTGTTTTACCTACTGGTAATTTTGATTGCATCAGTCTATTAGAAATATCCTAAGCTAGGAACTAACTTAATTCTACCAGCATCCATCTCCGACATTAATAATTCCAGAGCTTCGTAGTCAACGTCAGAAATGTAACCCAGTTCCGTCAGTTCTGAGTTGATTTCATTTTCTATCTCAGGAGTTAGTTTTTTAATGTCAAGAGCTTTTTCTACCAATTTACGAATAGCGTACTTAGTTCTCATAAGTAATAATCCAACTGTATATGATACTAATTATCCCAGATAACTCTAAGTATAAGGAGTGATCCAAATACTAACTTACTAGTGACATAGATCACGTTTATTTAGTTAAATAGATAATTTACGACTGTGTACAACTTTCCCCAAACCTAACCCCCAACCCCTTCCCTACTAGCCTTGGAGAGCAAGAATTACCTTGTGGGGGAGACAAATGGCAGCGGGGTTCTAAGAATATGCACATTGTGTTAATTTGCTACGACTCTGTAGTATGACATCAGCAACGCGAAAGTAGGAGATTTAACTTACCGTTAAGACTTAGCTAAATTAGCTTGAGTTATATACTAAGCAAGTTTTCTCAGCATAGTTACTGATGATTTGTTTGCTTTTTAGCTGTCTATGTTGATTGTTTTTGAACTGGGATAAAAAAAAAGTATATATAAACACATTTGAACCTGGAACTATAACAATCTTTAAACAGAGATACTAAAGAAATAAAGATTCAGCAAAGACAACTAAGACATATGGTCGATGCAACAGAATAGAGTTTATGTTCAAATAATCCTTAGCTTGACGCTTCAACAATTCTCAATAGGATGTAACTATGCAAGCAGTGCTTAACTATCCCAAGATTGCAGTCATTCGCCCCCAAGGGTGTTTGAATGCTGCAAACGCCTTGGAATTTGAACGAGATATGACCACAGCGTTGGCACAAAATGGTATTTCCATCTTGGTAGTAGACCTCGCAGCAGTAGAATCGTTAGACAGCGCTGGTTTGATGGCATTATTATCTACACACAAGCTAGCTCTTAGTTTAGAACGGGGTTTACAACTTTGCGCTGTGGCTCCGTCAATTAGAATTATTTTTGAACTAACGCAACTCGACAGCGTATTTGAAATCTTGGATGGTGAAGTTGAGTTAGGTGCAACATAACTCATAATTTTCTGTATGTAAAAGCACAAAAATTCGGTTAATAAGTGGATTTTATGTAAAGGAGTTATAAGTTACAACGATAAACTCTGTTAGAAGACCTAATTCAATGCTAATGTTAGGGTTGATTAGCTGTAATTAAGGTAGCTAGAAGATAGCACAGTGGCTGTTGCAGTTGAAAAATTAATAACATCGGATATTTTAAAACCAGGGCGTTACCTTGGTAATGAGCGTTTAGCAGTACATAAAGCTTGGGATAAGGCAGCAATCCGCTGGGTCTTAACCTACCCAGAAGTATATGAAGTCGGTGCATCCAATTTAGGGCACATTATCCTATACAACATCTTGAATGCCCAACCACGTCAATTGTGCGATCGCGCCTACCTCCCAGGAAAAGACATGGCAGCCAAACTCCGCGAAACTGATACGCCATTGTTTGCGGTAGAGTCAAAGCGATCGCTCACAGAATTCGACATTTTAGGCTTTAGCCTCAGTTACGAACTGGGTGCAACGAATATCCTAGAAATGTTGGATTTAGCTGGAATTCCCTTGACGTGGAGAGAAAGGCAAAAAGCAGGGGGAGAAATTACGAATCTCCAATCCCAGTTTCCGTTGATTTTTGCTGGTGGGCAAACAGCAACATCAAATCCTGAGCCTTACGCTGACTTTTTCGACTTTATCGCCCTTGGAGATGGAGAGGAACTGCTGCCAGAAATTGGTTTGGTATTGGAATTCGGCAAACAAGCAGGATTGAGTCGGGAAGATATATTACTGGATTTGGCACAAATACCAGGCGTATATGTTCCCCAGTTTTACGACATGGCAGAGGATGGCTCAGTTCATCCTCGTCGCCCTGACGTACCAAAACGAATTCTGCGACGGGTTGCAACTCCTATACCAGCATATTCTATTGGCTTAGTTCCCTACGTAGAAACGGTACATGACCGCTTGACCATTGAGATTCGGCGCGGTTGCACTCGTGGCTGTCGCTTCTGTCAACCAGGAATGCTAACTCGGCCAGCCCGGGATGTAGAACCCGATCAGGTTGTAGAAGCAATTGAACAGGGAATGCGGGCAACTGGTTACAATGAGTTTTCCCTACTATCTCTGAGTTGTTCTGATTATTTGTCCCTACCAGCAGTGGGGATGGAAATCAAAAATCGCTTAAAAAATGAAAACATTTCTCTGACTCTACCAAGCCAACGGGTAGACAGATTCGATGAGAATATTGCCAATATCCTTGGAGGTACACGGCAAGGTGGACTAACTTTTGCTCCAGAAGCTGGAACTCAGCGGATGCGAGACATCGTAAATAAGGGGTTAACCAATGAAGAATTGTTGCGGGGAGTGAAAACCGCTTGGGAGCAAGGCTGGGATAAAATCAAGTTGTATTTTATGATTGGCTTGCCGGGTGAGACGGATGTTGATGTTTTGGGTATAGCGGAAACAGTCAACTGGCTACAGCGAGAGTGTCGGGGCAAGGGCAGAAAACCCCTAAACTTTAACCTGACGATTTCTAACTTTACGCCCAAGCCCCATACACCATTCCAATGGCACTCAGTTTCTACCACTGAATTTAAACGCAAACAAAACCTGTTACGGCAAGAATTCCGCCGGATGAAGGGAATAAAGGTAAATTTTACCGATGTCCGCATTTCGGCAATGGAAGATTTTGTGGGACGGGGCGATCGCAATTTGAGCAAAGTAGTCCGTCGCGCCTGGGAATTGGGTGCAGGGATGGATTCCTGGTATGAAAATTTAGATCAAGCTTTTAGCGCTTGGGGAGATGCGATCGCTCAAGCCGATCTAGATTGGAAATATCGCCAAGTAGAAAATGGCGAATGGAATTTGTTTCCCGCACAAGATCAAAACAGATCGGAAGATGCGGAAAATACCCCACTCCCCACTCCCCACTCCCTCGATACTCCCCTCCCTTGGGATCATATTGATACCGGAATTGACAAAGAGTGGCTCAAAGAAGACTTGCAACGTGCCCTAGAAGCTGCAATTGTCCCCGACTGCTCTTTTGAAGGTTGTTCTCACTGTGGCGTATGTGGCACCGACTTTGGCCATAATGTCGTGATTCAACCACCTCCGATCCCAAAATTCGCTGGCGATTTTGTCCCCAACACAACTAAGGCGCAAAGACTGCGAGTTTGGTTTGGGAAACAGGGTAATATGGCTTTGGTAAGCCACCTAGATTTAATTCGTCTGTTTGACCGAGTTATGCGGCGAGCAGCCTTACCTGTTGCTTTCACTGGTGGGTTTCATCCAATGCCGCGAATTTCTGTAGCAACTGCTTTGGCTTTAGGGGCTACTAGTAGTGGTGAAATTGCGGATTTCGAGTTAACCGTACCAGTAGACATCGATACTTTTCGAGAACAGTTGGTTCGGGAAATGCCCACAGACATACCTATATATAATGTGGAGCAGATAGATTTAAAAACTCCGGCAGCTACCCAACTGCTAGAAACCGCAGAATATTTAATTACCGTAGCAGCACTTGAAGAAACAACACCTATACAATGGCAAAACTGGATTGATACCATCAAAGTCAAAGATGAGCTTTGGTACGAGCATACAACAAAGTCAGGCAAGAGCCAGTTAATAAATCTGCGCGATCGCTTATTTGAACTGGAATTAGTAGAAACCCACAAAGGCGTTGCAGAATCTATATCTGTTATCCGTTATGTAGGTAGCTATCGCCAAGATGGTTTTCTATTGCGTCCTGAACAAATCCTGTTTATGCTAGGGATAGTGGCTAGCGGAGAATTGCAACTCCTGCACATCCACCGCAATCGGCTAATTTTAGCGGTATAATCCCTGTAGGGCAGCTTGCTAGTAGTTGTCCTAATATGATATATCGTCGGAATTGATTTTTAGCAAGGTTGCGTTAGAATGGGGTCAAGAGAAATTTTCTGGCGCTGCATTGAATTAGCTGGTTCACTACCCTGGTGTTCAGGGGGCGAAAGCAAAGATATTAGAGTGCAACTTCTAGGATTTTATCCCAGACAAACTGAGGCAGATTAAAGAACACACACTCTCTCTATAGCTACCTT
>Ga0116226_10004292_pt1 | contig 12625 bp, 8 predicted proteins | sample S1TSphfallax_FD_89692 | JGI IMG/M metagenome (GOLD analysis project Ga0116226, IMG submission 89692) | Host-associated microbial communities from peat moss isolated from Minnesota, USA - S1T2_Fa - Sphagnum fallax MG | ecosystem: Host-associated > Plants > Peat moss > Unclassified | place: USA... | reverse complement strand
GGCCCCAATGCGCAGCAGTTTCAGGACGATGGCGATACGCTGCCGCGCATTTAAGGGCGTGGCATAGAGTTCGCCGCGAAGGCTCATCTGTTCGCTTTTCAGCAGCAGCGCGCGCTCAGCTGCGACACAGCGGTGGCGCCAACTCCCACCAAGCCGCGCTGCGCTGTCTCGTAAAATCATGGCCCGGACCCGTGCGACACGGGCCAAATTCACATAGCAGGCGGCGTAGTTTTTCATCCAGCGCAGCCGATGTCTCATCAATCCGGACACGCTGTGGTCGCGGGTAAACCCGCAGGCATTGTTCGCGTGTTGCCGATACTCGGTCAGATGCTGGTCGGAATAGCGAATCGTGCCGAAAACCGAGGCCAGAAAAAACAGCCATTGATCGTGCGCCATGCGCTCTCCCGGTTCCATCGTGTCGACCGAGCGGTTCCAGAGATCTGCAAGCTGCAACAAAGATCGATCGACCATGATCGAAAAGCCGAACGGGTTTTCCATCGCGTCGATTGTGAGCGGTGGGGTCACCGGTGGTAAAACGTAAATATCGGCAGATCCGAGCCGTCGGCGTTGCTCATCGACCAGCCAGGCATTGTGGAAGAACAACAGCGTGTCCGGCGTGTCGAACGCGGCTTCCGCCACGGCCAGTTTTTCGGGGGCCCAAATATCATCCTGGTCGCACAGCGAGATTAAATCCGACTGGCACAGCGACATGACCTTCATGAAGTTCGCACGAAAGCCCAGACGTGTCGTGTTGCGGTAGATCCTCACTGGGAACGGCGCAGTCGCGGCAAATCGCTCGAGACACGCCATCGTCGTATCGGTCGAGGCATCGTCGGAGACAACCAGTTCGTCGGGCAGCCTTGTCTGCGCCGCGAGGCTGGCGAGCTGTTCGGCGAGGTACAGGTCACCATTGAAGGTCGCCAAGGCGACCGAAATTGATTTGCGCGATGCGTCCGTCACTCTTCTCTACCGATCTTCAGCGGCCGGCCGGTCGACCCGATACTTAACAGGATCTGCCTCGCGTTCTTCTGCAACACTGGCTCCAGCATAACCCCCACGCAAAGAAATACCACGCTACCCACGCCTCCCACGAGTAGCGCGTCGATAAGTCCGAAAGCGATCATTTGTGCAAGCAGATAACAGCTCGCCATCAGGAACGCAGCCGGCAGCGCGCGCAACCACACGCCCTGCAAACACCGCGAAAGCACAATGAGCCCAACACAATCGACGGTCACCCGCAGCGTCCAGGCCAGCGCAGCACCCGGCAGTCCCGCAATCCTGATAAGGAACCACAGACCGACCAGGAACGGCACAATCTCAATGCTATGCAGCTTCGCCGTCAGATCGGGCCGTGCCTGTGCCTGGAGCTGGTTGTAGGGCAGAAACGCCACCCCGTTGGTCCAGGCGCCGAGCATTAGGATCTCCGCTGCAGGTCGGGCTGATGCGGCGAAATCGGGGCCGATCCAAACCGATAGAAACGGTCCGACGACGATCACCGCCGCGCCGCAGACTGCGCCGAACCCATAGATCAGCGCCACGGTCGCATGCGATGTCATCTCCCGCCCGTCTGCTTCGGTCGCGCGCGACAGGCGGGGAAACAGCGTGCGGGCGAGGGCTCCGGCGATGATCTGGCTGCGGAGTGCCAAATTCATCGGCACGGCATAATGGGTGACGGCAACCGGGCCCAGCAGGCGACCGATCAGAATCTGATCGAAGCTATCGAGGATCGGGCTGATCACGCTCGAAACGCTGACCCAGACTCCATAGGAAAACAGCCTGCGTGCCCAGCCCCAATGCAGCCGGATCGGCCAGACGGGCCATTCCAGCCAAAACACCACGGCAAACACCAACAGCACGATAAATAAGCGGACCAGCAAGAGCGCCGGCATCACGACACTGAGCGATGGTCCCCAGACCATGACCGAGATCAGCGGTACGGTCTGGCCGAGGACGGCACCCACGCTTTCCAGCGCATTCGCCAGCAGAAACCGGTCGCGGGATTCAAGCGCGCCGGTTGCGACGCCCATCACCATGCCGAGCGGCAGCATCGGCGCCATCCACCCAAAGGCCCCGAGCGTCTCCTGCCGTAACGCGTCCGGGATCTCAAAGGCATCCCGCAGAAGTGCGCCGCCGCCCAAATAGAGCGCAATCCCGCCGATCAAGCCCAGTCCAAGATTGAGATAGAGGCAGGTCATCAATACCGGCGCCCGCTCGGCGGCAGGCGCCGCACTCAGGCGGCCGAGCGCATTTGCCGAGGCGCGTGACAAGCCGAAATCGAGGAATCCGAAATAGCCGAGCAGAATCCACGCAATCGACACGATTCCATAGCGGGCCGCGCCAATCGCGTGCAGATAGACCGGTACGGTCGCGAGGCTGAGCAGGACCGGCAGCAGCGCGCCCGCAAGATTATAGAGAAAGTTCCGAAACGCGGCGGAACGCAGCATGATCAGCCCTCACAAGGATGGTTGATCGACTGGTCCCGCGGCGCGCGCGATGACGGAAGTTTAGCTCAGGGTCGGCATGACGAACTCGGCACCTGATCGGATGCCGGTCGGCCAGCGCGATGTCACGGTCTTAAGGCGCGTATAGAACCGCACACCTTCCGGCCCATGCATATGGTGATCGCCGAACAAAGAGGCCTTCCAGCCGCCGAACGAATGGAACGCCATCGGCACCGGGATCGGTACATTGATCCCGACCATACCAACCTGGATCTGGTTCGCGAAATCGCGTGCCGCATCACCGTCGCGGGTGAACAGCGCGGTGCCATTGCCGAACTCATGTTTGTTGATGAGATCGGCCGCCGTCGCATAATCCTTGGCGCGCGTGACCGCCAGGACCGGGCCGAAAATCTCTTCCTTGTAGATCACCATATCGGGTGTGACGTTATCGAACAGCGTGCCGCCCACGAAATAGCCGCCCTCGTAGCCCTGCATCGAGAGGCCGCGGCCATCCACCACCAGCTTGGCGCCTTCGCGCTCACCCTGGTCGATATAGGACACGACCTTGTCGCGATGCTGTGCCGTGACCAGCGGTCCCATCTCGGCCTCGGGATCGGTGCCGGCGCCGATCTTGAGCGCGCGGATCCGCGGCTCCAGCCGCTCGATCAGCGCATCGGCCACCGCATCGCCGACCGGAACCGCGACCGAGACCGCCATGCAGCGCTCGCCGGCCGAGCCATAAGCGGCACCCATCAGCGCATCGACCGCCTGATCAAGATCGGCGTCGGGCAGGATCACCATATGGTTCTTGGCCCCGCCGAGCGCCTGACAGCGCTTGCCGCTCTTCGCCGCGGTTTCATAAATATAGCGCGCGATCGGGGTCGAGCCGACGAAACTTACCGCCGCCACATCGGGATTATGCAGCAGCGCATCGACTGCGACCTTGTCGCCCTGCACCACGTTGAACACGCCGTCCGGCAATCCGGCCTCGGTCAAGAGTTCAGCGATGATCAGCGCCGCCGACGGATCGCGCTCCGACGGCTTCAGGATAAAACAATTGCCGCACGCGAGCGCCACCGGGAACATCCACATCGGCACCATGGCCGGGAAATTGAACGGGGTGATGCCGGCAACGACGCCCAGCGGCTGCCGCATCGAGAAACTATCGACGCCGGTTGCGACATCGGCAGTCACTTCGCCCTTGAGCAATGTCGGCGCCGCGGTCGCAAATTCGACGACCTCCAGCCCGCGCTGTACTTCGCCCTTGGCGTCGGAGAGAATTTTGCCGTGCTCGGCGGTGATCGCCGCAGCCAGCCGATCGACATTGGTTTCAAGGAGATGCAGAAACCGATTGAGGATCCGCGCGCGTCGCAATGGCGACGTCCCGGCCCACCCAGGGAACGCCGCGCGCGTCACGGCGACCACATGATCGACCTCGGCGGTATCCGCGAGCAACACCGCGCCAGTCTGCTCCCCGGTCGCTGGATTATAGACCGCCCCGGTCCGATTGCTCCGCCCGGCGGCGATCCGGCCGCCGATATAGTGATGAATCTCCTTGGGCATGTCGCTTCCTCATCGCTGGTTATTCGGTGAGAATTGAGCTGTTGCATCGCTCTCAGGCAAGCGCTTTTCTTGCAGATCGGGGGCGTTGACCTCTAACAGAGATTTCCCCTCACGTCGCTTCGCGCCACCCCAATTTGACCGATGACCGGACCAATCTCATAGCGCTTAAGCAAGGAGAGGGGCTGAGCAGGCCGAACGGAGGTGATGATGACAAAGAGAACATCTGATAACGATATCCTTGCCTCGGTTCATAAAACCGCGACCGGACTCCATGAGATAGGGTTGATTGATGAGGCCAAAATGCTTGAGTTCGATGCGTTGTGCCTTAGCTCAATGAAATCGCCTCAATGCCCCGCACCTTGCCCAGCATCGGCGGCTTTCTTGGCTGACACGAAGAAACAGAGCGGCACGACGCAAAAGGCGAGGATACCGAAATACGTGAACACGTTCGCATAGCTGAGGACGGAGGCTTGTTTCAACAGCGTCCGATAGATTTGCCCCACAGCCGCGTCATGGAGACCGACGGTGCTTTGGCCCAACACGCGCATTCGATCTTCGATGGCCTGGACGAGCGCGTTATAGGGTTGGCTGAGCGGGCTCAACGAACCTGACAATTGCGCCTGGTCGATCTGCTGCCGCTGTGTCACCAGCGCGGTCGATATCGAAATACCCACCGATCCCATGACATTGCGGAACATCGCATAGAGCGCCGATCCGTCGCTGCGTAGTCTTTGCGGCAAGGTCAGAAATGCGACCTGCGAGATCGGCACGAACAGCAGCGCCAGTGCCGAGGCCTGGGCGGTGCGCATGAACACCAATGTCCTGAAATCGATATTGGGGACAATACCGCTGGAATAGAACAGCGCGCAGCCCATGCCGAAAAAGCCAAAGCCGATCAGGACGCGCAGCTGGACGAATTTCATGATCTGGCCAACGATCGGAATCAGGAACACAACCGCGATCCCACCCGGAGACAGGATATAGCCGGAGAGCGTTGCCGTGTAGCCCAGCACCTGCTGCGCGAATTGCGGGATCAGCACGGCGCTCGCATAGAGGATACCGCCGGTGGCGCCGATGAAGATACAGCCGGCGGCGAAATTGCGATCTTTGAAGACGCGGAGGTTGACGATCGGATTTCGGGCACTGATCAGCCAGGTGATGCCGCCGAGAATACCCACTGTTCCCAGCGCCAGCATCGCCTGGATAAATCCCGAACTCAGCCAGGCATCGTCTTCGCCACGGTCGAGCGCGATTTGCAGACTGCCGAGACCGATAATGATGAAACCAAGGCCGATATAATCGAGCCGGCGCGGATTGTTCTGCTTTTCCACTTCCCAGGGCGGATCTTCGACCAGGACTGAGACCAGCAGCACCGCCAGGGTCCCGATCGGGATATTGATGAAAAAGATCCAGCGCCAACTCGCATTATCGGTGATGAGCCCGCCCAGAGTCGGCCCAAGAATCGGTGCCACAATAGTCGCGACGGCGGTCACGCCAAATGCTGCGGCCCGCTTTGCCGGTTCGAACGTGTCCAGCATGATCGCTTGCTGATTGGGCTGCAGCCCGCCGCCGAAAAACCCTTGGAGCAACCGAAATACGATGAGCTGACCAAGACTTTGTGACAGGCCGCAGAGCAGCGAGCAGACGGTAAACATGCCGATGCAGATCATGAAATAGCGCTTGCGGCCGATCGTGTCGCTGATCCAGCCCGAAATGGTCAGAACGATCCCGTTCGCCACCAGATAGGAGGTCAGCGCCCAGGTCGCTTCGTCATTGGAGGACGATAATTCCCCGGCAATATGAGGTAGTGCGACATTGACGATTGTGGTGTCGAGAATTTCCATAAACGCCGCCATCGTCACCACGATGCCGATCAGCCATGGATTATGCGACGGGCGCCAATCCTGTCCGCTCGAGGCAGATCCCTGCTTGGGACTGGGCGTGTCGTCGGCTGTGTTATCCTTCGCCATCGATCACCTCGCAAATCAGACGCGTGATCGTGACCCGGCGCCGCACAACAAGTCAAATTCTAATTTGAAATTTCGATTTCGATTTGCGCGAACTCATCGCCCTGTCCCGCACCAAAGCGGTTTGCGCCGAAAGGAGGTTACCGTCCCATCTCCATACGGTTCAGCTTATCCGCATCGCTATGGCCGCTTTCGATCACCGTGTTTGGACCATTGCCGAGGCTCAGTTTTCTCATCTCGACGGAAAATTTCTTGCCATCCCGGGGTTGGATCCAGGCGGTGCCGCCATCCGGCGTTACCGATGTAATGCCGCCCAGATCGACACCGTTGGCGTCGAGCAGGCGTTTGCCGATCACGTCATGGGTGCTGAGGCCACCCGGTCCGGCGCCGCCTTGGTTGGGCAGGGGCGCGTCTGCATAGCGTTCATTGTCGGCGGAAGCAGGGCCGGCGATCAGCACAAACGCGGCGATCAACAAGACGCGGTGCATGCATATCCTCGATCAGGTGGGGTCAGACATTTGCCTATCTACGGCACCAGCGTTTAACGGATCAATATGGCCAATTGTTCCGGCTCCGCTATAACACCCGTGCCATAGTGTCTCACCGCGAAAGGATGTGCGATCTCATGTCTCTTCATCTGATCGATGAAACCCGCACCATACCGGAATCCAGCGCGCCGATGCCGGAGCGCGTGATCGCGGGATCGCCCAAATTTCAAACCTGGCCGGGCTATGAATCCGCAGATGGCAAGCATCATGCCGGCCTGTGGCGCTCAACCCCGGGTATATGGCGCATCACCTACACGGAATGGGAATATTGCGAAATTTTGGATGGAATCAGCGTCGTGACTGACGTCGATGGCAAGGCCTCGACCTTGGTCGCAGGCGATAAATTCGTGATCGAGCCCGGGTTCGATGGCACGTGGCAGGTGGTTGAGACCACGACGAAGCGCTACGTGGTGATTTTGCCGTGAAGTAACTTTTAGCGTCCGGTAGATTAGGTTCGGCGTAATTTCAATATAAATAGGAGAATTTTGTCACCCCGGAACCTTCCAGGCGCGATTTGGTTACTAGGCCATCGAAACCAAGTCGCGTGAGGAAATAATGAAGACAACGAAAGCAATTCTGTCGATTATTCTTGGCATTTGTACTTGTTCCTCTGCCTTTGCCGATCCGGGAGCCATGCCTACGGCGGGTTTTTACAGAGCCGAAGTCTATACAACCGCTGCAACTCCGGCGCAGACCTGTACGACGGATGGCACGACGCTGCACAGTTCATTCGTGGGAACGTTCTATTATCCGGGTCCGGGACAACATGGTGCTTTCTTTGAGCAACCTGCTTCAGGTTCTTCCGGAGGGACCGTCTATGTTCACCGATATCACGCCAAGACTCCGGCGAAGGGCGAGACCGGTTGGTCGGGAATGGTCAATATCGGCTATGCGGGCGAACCGCGCTTGTTCGATATTCCGTTTACTGCAACGGTGACCTACCTCGATGAGTATTCCTTCAAAGAGATGCTTACCTTTACTGGCTCTGGGTGCACCCGTACCTATCAAATCGTGATGTCGCGTTCCGGCTAAACACTGAAATATTTCGCCATAGGGTGCAGCGTCACGAGCGCCGAGGTCGATTGTTCCGGTTCGATCTGGAACTCGTCCGAGAGTGTCAGGCCGATCCGGTCCGCGCCGAGCAGCTTGAAGATCAGTTCCTGGTCTTCAAGCCTTGGGCAGGCCGGATACCCGAACGAATAGCGGCTGCCGCGATATTCCTGCGACAACAAATCCGTGATATCGCGCGCATCATCGCCGGCAAAACCCAGTTCGGCCCGAATCCGCTTATGGACGAACTCAGCCAAGGCTTCGGCCAGCTCGACACCGACGCCATGGAGATAGAGATAATCCTGGTAATTATTGGCCTCAAACCACTCGCGGGCGACCTCGGACACGCGTGACCCGACGGTCACCGCCTGGAACGCGATCACATCGCGTTCGCCGGTATCAACATCGCGGAAGAAATCGGCGACGCATTGCCCGTCCTCGCGCGCCTGACGGGGCAGGGTGAAGCGGCCGAGTTCGGTCGTGCCAGCCTCGTCGAATACAATGACGTCATCGCCTTCAGATGCCGCCTTCCAATAGCCATAGACCGCTTTGGGATCGAGGATGTTTTCGGCTTCGCAGCGCTCCAGGACACTGCGGAACACCGGCCGCAATTCCTGTCGCGCCCAGGCGAGGAACTCCTCAAGGCTGCGTCCGGCCTTGCGGAAACCCCATTGGAACTGGAACAGCGAGCGCTCATTGACATAGGGCACCAGTGCCCGCGGGTTGACCTGCTCCATGAGCCGCGGGCCCCAGAACGGCGGCGTCGGTACCTCGACGCCCTCAGATAGGCGCCTCCGGCGGGCGGTGGCGGCGGCCTTGTCGAGCCCCTTTGGTGCCGCATCGGTCGCTTCGCCGAGCCGGCGCTTGCGGTTTGATGGCTTGCCGCGCCGCTGGGTCTCAAGCGCACTCACATAATCGTCGAACGCGCCAGACTTTACTTTGTCCATCAGCGCCAAGCCGTCAAACGCATCGCGGGCATAGGCAACCCGGCCGCCTTCATAGGCGGCGGCGCAATCCTCCTCGACATAGGCGCGAGTGAGTGCCGCACCGCCCAGCAGGACCGGCGTCGTAATCCCTTCCAGCGCCAGCGTTTCCAGATTTTCGCGCATCACGACGGTCGACTTCACCAGCAGGCCGGACATGCCGATCGCATCGGCACGATGCTCGCGTACCGCCGAGACGATGTTGGCGATCGGCTGCTTGATGCCGAGATTGACCACGCGATAGCCGTTATTGGTCAGGATGATGTCGACGAGATTCTTGCCGATATCATGGACGTCGCCCTTGACCGTGGCGAGCACGATCGTCCCTTTTTCCTGACCGGCGACCCGCGTCATATGCGGCTCCAGCCAGGCGACCGCCGCCTTCATCGTCTCGGCCGATTGCAGCACGAAGGGCAGCTGCATCTTGCCGGCGCCGAACAACTCGCCGACGATCTTCATGCCGTCCAGCAGCATCGTGTTGATGATGTCGAGCGGCGGATATGTCTTCATCGCCTCGTCGAGATCGATGTCGAGCCCTTTGCGGTCGCCATCGACGATCCGCTGGGTCAGCCGCTCTTCGACTTTATCGGACCGGACGCGCGCGACCTTATCCTCGGTCTTGCGGTCCTGGAACAGGGCCAACAGCGCCTGGAGCGGGTCATACCCTTCGCGTCGCCGGTCATAGATCAGATCCTCGGCAACCCGGACTTCCTCTTCGGGGATGCGATGCAGCGGCGCGATCTTGGAAATATGCAGGATTGCCCCGGTCATGCCGGCCTTGACCGCATGATCGAGATAGACCGAGTTCAGCACATGGCGCGCCGCCGGATTAAGGCCGAACGAGATATTCGACAGGCCCAGAATGATCTGAACCTCGGGGAACGCCTGATGGATGAGCTTGATGCCTTCCAGCGTCTCAAGCCCGAGCTTGCGGTCATCTTCGCTACCGGTTGCGATCGTGAAGGTCAGCGGATCGATCATCAGATCCGATTGCGGCAGACCATGTTTGGTGCAGGCAAAATCGACCAGCCGGGCCGCGACCTCGAATTTGCGCTGCGCCGTCTTCGCCATGCCTTCTTCATCGATCGTCAGCGCGATCACGCCGCAGCCGAATTTCCGCGCGAGCTTTAGCCGGTCCGCGGCATGGCTCTCGCCATCCTCGAAATTGATCGAGTTGATGATCGCCTTGCCGCCATGGCGCTTCAGCGCGGCCTCTATGATCGGCGTTTCGGTCGAATCGATCACCAGAGGCGCGTTGACTGAGGCCGTGACGCGGGTCACCACCTCATTCATTTCGGCCTTCTCATCGCGCCCGACAAAGGCGGTGCAGAGATCGAGCGCGTTGGAGCCTTCCTTCGTCTGCTCGCGCGCCATCTCGACGCAGCCTTCCCAATCATGCGCCTCTTGCAGCAGCCGCCAGCGCTTGCTGCCGTTCGCGTTGCAGCGCTCGCCGATTGAGAACACGGCATTTTCCTGCCGGTAATTGGTCTGGCTGTAGAGCGAGGCGACCGACGGAACCCAGAGCGGCCGACGTACCGCTGGCTTCGGGCGCAGCCCGCCGCCGGCGAGGCCGCGCAGCATCTGATCCAGCGCCCTGATATGATCCGGCGTGGTGCCGCAGCAGCCGCCGATCATATTGATGCCATCTTCCGACACGAACCGCTCCAGCCACAGCGCCAGATCGGACGGGGCCAGCGGGTAGCGGGTCTGGCCATCGACCAGTTCAGGGAGGCCGGCATTGGGCTGGACCGAGATCAGGCGCGGCCAGTTGCGCGACAGGAACCGGATATTCTCGACCATCTCCTGCGGGCCGGTCGCGCAATTCATGCCGATAAGATCAACATCCAGCGCATCGATGATCGTGGCCGCAGCGCCGATATCGGTGCCGACGAGCAAGGTGCCGGTTGTCTCGACCGTGATCTGGACGAAGATCGGCACGTTGGAGTCGGCGGCGCGGCGCGCGCCCTTGACGCCATTGACCGCGGCCTTGATCTGCAACGGATCCTGGCAGGTTTCGATCAGAAACCCGTCGACACCGCCGGCCAACAGGCCAGAGGCCTGGAGCTGCAACGCCGCTTCGAGCGGATCGTACTCGATATGGCCGAGGCTCGGCAGCTTGGTGCCCGGGCCGATCGAGCCCAGCACGAAGCGCTCGCGCCCATCCTGCATCGAGTCGATCGCTTCCCGCGCCAGCTCGCCGGCGCGGCGATTAATCTCGAACGCCCGCGTGCCCAACTCGTCGAATTCGGCAAGCGTGATGGGCGAGCCGCCGAACGAGTTGGTCTGGATGATGTCGGAGCCGGCCTTGAGATAATCGATATGGATGTCGCGCATCATGTCGGGGCGCGACAGGCTCAGCACCTCGGTACAATTCTCGTGGCCGCAATAATCCCGCTCAACATCGAGGTCCATCGCCTGCACCCGGCTGCCGATCCCGCCGTCACAGAGCAGAACCCGTTCGGACAAAGCTTCGAGCAAGCGGTGGCGCGGCTTCGGCGCGAAATCATCCATGCGATCGGTTTCCTTGTGCGGACGCTTCGGTGCCCGCGCGAACGCCCAGCGCATGGCAAACGCCAAGCGCCAGTTCTGCCCGGTTCAACGTGTAGAAATGGAAGTCTCGGATGCCGAGACCATAGAGGGTGCGGCATTGCTCGGCTGCGATCAGTGTCGCCACCATCTGCCGAGTGGTCGGGTCGGCGTCGAGCCCGTCAAACTGGCGGCTGACCCAATCGGGGATCGCCGCGCCGCAGGATTTCGCGAAGTCGGCGGTGCGCGCGACATTGGTCACAGGCAAGATGCCGGGAACGATTGGCACTTTGATGCCGGCGCGCACCACCCGTTCCAGGAAACGCTCGAACGCTTCCGTGTCGAAAAAGAACTGTGTGATCGCCCGATTGGCGCCCGCGTCGATCTTGCGCTTCAGCGCATCGATATCGGCCTCGGGGCTGGCTGCACTCGGATGGGTTTCCGGGTAGGCCGCGACGCTGATATCGAACGGGTGCAGGCGGCGAAGGCCGGCGACCAGTGAGTCCGCATATGGATACCCGCCCGGCGTCGGTCGATAGGTCCCGCCAACCCCGCCCGACGGATCGCCGCGTAGCGCCACGATATGACGGATACCGGCCTGCCAATAGGCGTCGGCGACCGCGTCTATCTCGTCCGTCGTGGCAGCGACGCAGGTGAGATGCGCCGCCGCCGGAATCCGGGTCTCGGCCTGAATCTCGGTGACCAGACGATGGGTGCGATCTCGCGTCGAGCCACCGGCGCCATAGGTCACTGAAAAGAACGAGGGCGCAACCGGCGCCAGCCGGCGGATCGCGGTCCAGACCTGCTCTTCCATCGCCTCCGTCTTGGGCGGGAAGAACTCGAAACTCACCCGGATGCTGGCGCCGTCGATCGCGCCCAGATGCGGTAGAGTGGTCGAGGGCATGCTGCCCACACAAGTTGGGCCGTTGCCGCTGTTGATGAAACCGGCGCTGACCGCCATCCCAATCTCCCTTGCCCAACGATGAGTGGGCAGCATCTTAACGCAGATGGTGGCGGATTGTCCTATCGGAAAATGGCAAAAAATACATTAATATTGTAATTTAATAACGGACTTCATCACCCGAAATAGAATGCCAGCCCGATCACCAATGTTTTGATCGCGCACATGGCGAGGGCGAAGCAACGGTACCGCAGGTTGAGCGCATCCGATCCGCGCCACTGTCGATGGGCGTCGTTTGAAGCCAACACATCAATGCTCCTATGGGGCGAAGAGGGTTTGCCGCCCTATGCTTCCGCGCGCGGTTCGTCTATGTGTAAGAGCGCGATAATGCAGGATAGAACGTGACCACGCAACAAATTGGCCAAACGGCTTCTGTGCCGGTGGATCGTATCAACCCCGTGATTTGGGCGGCGATGCTGCTGGTCGGCGCGCTCGAATTCGGGCTGCTCCCGTTGCTGCTGCCGGATGCGGGCGAGCGTCTGTGGCTATTGGTGCCGGTGATCGCGCTGCTGACGCCGCTTCATTGGGGGCTGGTGCATGAGAGCTTGCATGGCTCGTTGCACCGCAGCGCCGCGTCAAACCGCCT
>Ga0116226_10004291_pt1 | contig 12626 bp, 13 predicted proteins | sample S1TSphfallax_FD_89692 | JGI IMG/M metagenome (GOLD analysis project Ga0116226, IMG submission 89692) | Host-associated microbial communities from peat moss isolated from Minnesota, USA - S1T2_Fa - Sphagnum fallax MG | ecosystem: Host-associated > Plants > Peat moss > Unclassified | place: USA... | reverse complement strand
TCTCTCTCTCTCTCTCTCTCTCTCTCTCTCTCTCTCTCTCTCTCTCTCTCTCTCTCTCTCTCTCTCTCTCTCTCTCTCTCTCTTCTTGTTCTTGATCGATCTACGACCACATCGCATTGAATCGCACTCTCTTAAGACGCCATTATCATGCACAACAAACTCCAAATTGCACTGCGAAAACACATACAGAAAGCGTCCTGAAAAATCACTTTGGAGGATCACAAAATTGGCGCTTGCATCGTAACACGAAAATCACATCCTGTCACAGACTGACACGGGTCGCCACGGGTCGCCTGCTGCTTCACCGGCCTCTCCCTTCCCCCACCCCCCAAAACCTCCGTCACAAACAAACAGACGTAGTGAATTTATATATAGGATTTGTGTTTTGATTACATGGGCAGTGAACTATTCAAAATGTATTCAACGATGACAAAAGTTGAACTTAAGGAACTCAATAAGTTAAAGGAGAAGTTTGGGAAAACACTCCCAAATCAAAACAAACGAACAATTGATGATGTGGCAGAACAAAGCACAAAAAGGGCTTCACCATTAAAATTACAAAAATAGCCATATGGTATGCCACCTCCAAGACCCATACATCCAAAAGAGAGAGAAGTATATGAACTAAATAGCGATGAAGATTTCTTGTGAGGTCACAATGCGAAAGTGGTATATTTTTCATTTCTCCTGCATTTTATTTCAAGGCTGCAAGTTGACATTTGCAATGGCAAGTATTGGCATGTTTCTTTTCTAGCATTGGTATTTGGAGCTTTCCAAGGTCTATTATAAATAAACAAAAACAATACAATGTACTTGCAAAACAATTATTAGAGCATGCAAAACCCAATAAATTGATTACTAGGCAAAATAAAATAACCACCCTTGTCATTATTCCCATCTAGGTTTATGCCACCAAAGGACACAATGCATTTCACAAGAGCTAATGTAGAAGCAAAGGCGAAAGCAATTACAAAAAGTTTCGTGGTTGAGAGCTATTATGAATTGCTTCCTCCTTTAACAGAAATGAAAATCAATGGACTTTATGTTCTTGTATTAGAAACATACATTGTGATGGACAAGAAGATCTTGGAAAAACCTGAAGAAACTATGGCACTTTTGATGAAAAATGGAAACAAAACCTACTTTGGGCAACATGTTGGTTTTTGCATTTGGCTAGTGGTACCTTTATCCACCTATAAGTATTATAAAATTTGCAATATTTTGTTTTGTTTTAGTTCTTGCTTTTAGACAAATTTTTCTTACCCTTTTCTTTTTCCATACAAGTTGGTGGAAGGATTGAAAGGACAAGCCACATTAGTGACATTGTTAAAGAATCTTTCAATGCATGGACATTAGAGGGGGTGGAGAAAACACAATGAATAGGTTTAATCAAATGAAGTGCCTCCGGGAATACCTATAATACTTGCAACTAAAAAAAGAATATGATGAAAAGAAAGTAGGAGCTGCAAAAACTTTGAAGAAAAAGAAGGAGGATTATGTTCAACAAGAATCGCACAAATTTGACAAACACGATAGGGCCACATAAGAGAGGGCAAAATGGGGTTGGTCACCATTATACCATTTGTTGAAATGATTTCCTTTACACGTTGGACCTCAGTACCTTTGGGAGCACATTGAAGAGGAGCTACAAACCATCGTGTTAAAAATGGATAAGGAATTGCATCCATTGTCACTTAACATGGAATGCCTTCACATCATTTGCGTATTCAAGTTATTTTGTAGAAACACTTTTGGGAGACTACATCCACTTACTCATGTTAATATGGGGTTGATTCACTACAACATTTTTCATTACTATCGAGATCAATCCCATTATGTCCAACTAACCATAATAATCCAAGACATTTTGGACTACAATTTTTTATGGTTTCCAAAATAATCACAGTGCATTGAAGAAATCAAGCAATGTCGCTAAGACTTGATGGGCCTTCTTGGATTTGATCTTCAGCAAACCAGTTGTTGAGAAGATTTTTGGATTCATGTCAAAGATTGCTCATAGAAAAATCTCAAACATGCAAGAAGTGGGAATGACATTGGAATTGAAAGCTATGTGGTGCGCTTTCACATATGGCCATGATGACAAAAATCATTTGGAGCAAGTATCTAACTTAATTTGTTGCCATCATAATTGCCAGTATCTCACTTTTGTAATAGAAAGATCCCTTGTACGTAGAGTTCCTTCTCATTATAGAAACCTAACCCTTGAACTTGGCGCCTTTAAGTGGTTTTTAAAGTTTTGTTTGTTCGAAAAGAGATAGATATTGGCTAGGTCTTCCTTGGGAAGCTTTCCCTTGCGCTGATGGAATTATTTCAAATCAACATTTTAAATGCACCATTACATTAGCTAAAATCATGGATAGTCAAATCCTTGTTTTGCGTGTGAAATTCAGCAGAATCAAACCCCATTTGGTAGTTGCAACAAACATGAACAACACATCAGAAAAAATGACAACACCACAACATGTACCATTTAGGACTATGTTCCCAAGTCTGTTGTTTTTAATGTTCTTTCAGTCCATGGTGAATACTAACCCAATTGAATTATTAAATTTAGATTCCCAAAGAGATTAATCATGGCTCTACAATGTTTTGTAGGCACTGGTTCATCAAATGCGCTTGATTTTGTGCCCCTACAAGTTGAAAACTCCATTATCCTAGACATTTCCTCTTAGGTGTTGCAAAAAACAACTTGTGAACATACGCCATTTGGGCTATTTGGTAAGATTATCATATTGAAAATCATTGGCAAGGCACGAAGGAGGAGTTTGAACTCGATCTATAGTCCCGTGTCAACAGTCCAAGCTCGGCCACTCCGCTGGAGTCAATAATAATGTCAACAACTTACATTGGGTTTAGATGGACACCTTCATTGTCCTTGGGATTACGACCTCATGGGGACAGCTCTCATAACCCACTTAAAATAATACCCAATTTGAACTATGAGGTGTCGAAGCAAAGAATGTCATAGTTGTAACCAACCTCATACATGCAAGTTGTAGTTAAAGATAATGACCCTGTAAGTATGTTGTCTTCCCCCATTTCTATTGCAAAGCATGAGGAATACAGAACAATTAAACAATTGGACATTATAGCTGCAACAATTCCTTTAGAGCATAAGTAAATAACAATTTTGTGTTAAGGACTTAGGGTTTGTTTTTTTCAATCCATGTATTGAGTCTTCGTAGGACTATATACCTTTTCCCACATAAACAAGCCCAACTAGCAAACAATTCATGAACAAGATGTACAATGTAGTTATTTATCAAAATTTAAGTTTACAATGCAATTGTTTTAAGCATTGTTTTCTTGTTTTTTTTGGAATGGCATATTTTTTCATTGAAGATATTTTTGGCATCAAAGCATAGACATTAGGTTGTATATGCCAATTGTCAACATGCTACAATATTGAGTTTTGTTTCTCAATCTTTAAGCAAAGCCATCGTTGACACTTGTAGCTAAAACTACAAATGTGAGACAAGTTGGTGATAATGGTGAAAAAAATCATTGACTCCAAAGGTGGGACAAAAGATTTTGTAGTTTCTTTTATATTTTAGGTGATTATATGAAATTAAAAATTGATGTAGACATTACTGACGCGCTCCCAAGTCACGGGGTGAAACCCACTTGAGGGTTTCACAAAGTCAAGTTGCGGAAAGTTGAGACTTGGAGGCACGCTCTCGGCTTCCAACTTTAGAAAAGGGGTAGAGGGTCGAGTTGGGAGCCCAGGGATGAGACTAGGAAGAAGATTTGGTAGATCAAGCATGAATCTACATCAAAACAAACCACCCACGTGGTTAGTTCACATTTCGGGACACCCTTGGGTGTTGGGACAAGCCACGAGCACTTCGGACCACAAAACACACCATGACCCGGACTCAAGAGTATGCCACCACCATACTCCCTATAGTATACTCTGCGACGCCCCGTGGGGACTACATCCAAATGGCACAAATTCACGGGACTCCCGAAATGGAGTCCTGAAATTGTCCCGAAATCGTCCCGAGTGGAGTCCCGGGACTTTGGGAGCTCATAACTCCCGACTGGGAGATCGGATCGTGATGAGGTCTGAACCAAACTTGTAGCCCTCGTCGAGATCTTTCCAACGACGTATCGCATTCCCAATTCGGACTTCGGGAAGAGGTCGATTCCCGACTTTTAGTGGTCGAGAGTCAAATTGCCAATTTGACTCCCGGCCTTTCTTTTGCCCATAACTTGGGCGACAGATGTTCAAATGCCCAATGCGAGGGCATTTTCGATATTTACGCTTCAAGACCTTTCCAATGACACCAAGAACACCCCAATGCGAGGTGTTTTGGGCATTGTTGTCGAGCTCTAAACATTCGGGAGTCCCGGAGGACTCCAATCCTCACTTTTTCCAAGTGTTGGGTTTCACCTCCACACTTGGCCAAAGTAGGGTTGCGACAATTACCCTCCTCAATTGTAATGAAGGCCACCTTTCCACTTACGCTATGGATTTTTTCAAGTTGTGGTTTATGCACAAATGTCTTTCATTTTGTGATTTACACATCACACACCCCCATATGTGGGAGATTGTTAAAAATTATATAAAAAAAAAAGGGGGAATATGAACATAGTGTCACTTAGTTCGTTTAGAAAAAATTTAAATTGCCGACAATAGTGAAGACAATATTTATCCCAATCCAAGATGCTAATCATTGGAGTTTTTTAATCTTGAGTGTAGAACATTTGTTTCATTATGATCCTTTCATATTTGCAAACCTATTTCATAATGCCATCTTGTTACGTTATTTTGCAAAAGTATGGGCAATCATAAAAGGAAACTTTTGAAAGTCATGTGGATGGAAAACAACACTTTCAAAATCCAGTTGGGTGTGGCTTGATGGTCCACAACAACAATCGAATTGGGTATGCGACTTTTATGTTATGAAATTCATACCAAAGTTTTGTGACTACATGGCAAAAGACCTAGAATCATCCATTGAGGTATGTGCATTTATGCCTTTAAGTGTAATTTTTTTTCTCTCAATGCGCAAGTTTTTTCCAAATGCATTAAACACAAATTTATGTCATTATACATGTTTTGCTGCAGATGACCCCCGGATGGTTTTTGAAGCATGATGCATTGCAACTCGAGCCACATTAATGGTAATACTAATGCAGACTATATAAGGTTTTGAAGACAGATTTACAAAGTGGGTTGTTGATTTGGAAGAATAACATGAGGCCACTGAATTGACCTCTATAGCATCTGGGAGTGGTGTTGCAACTCAAAGAAGTGGCATAACTTGAAAGCATGTCCATTATGTTTCAAAGTCCTCCAACATTTCTTAATCTACATGTTGTCCTTGTCTATAAGTGTCTATGGCATTTGTTATAGTTTGTTGACCATTGGTTATATGGCTTTTCACTATTTTTTGTAGATTAAACTTTATATAACAAACATATGTACATAAACATTTGTAATTTATGCAATGTTATGATATTCCCTTGAATTGTAGACCTTTCATTCTTTTTTTGATTTTAGAACATTTAACATTTGTGCTTCATAGACATGAAAATACACATGTTTGCCCCTGACTTGAACTATGAATTAGGTGATTAGGTATTGCATTCTCTGAAAGCATGATACACATATGCAAACCAACTAGTTGTTATAACAACAAGTATGTAGATAAATTTGGTATCAGTGAATTGTCTTAAGTAGGCAACCATTACAAAAATTACCAAAATAATAAAAACAATTTGAACTAGAGAACATCATTGTAATATTGTGGTTTATGTGTTTTAGATCAACAAAATAGGTTCCATACTTGCAAGTTCAAAACAATGTTAGGCTATTGATGGGAGTATATGGTAAGAACTTAAGGAGGCATAATTTTTTTATTAGGGGTTTATCTGCAGACAATTACTAGGAAATGCATATTTGTCGCACATAAATGCATGGTAATGCTTAAAGAATTGATATTTGCTATTAACAAAGCAAATTTCTACAAGCACAAACATCCAACAAAGTGCAAATAAACTTGGTTGTTTTGTTATTTAGATTGTGAGAATTAGCACCTCTAGGTTCAAGTAGACCTTTATGCCTTTTCAGACTATTATCACCAAGATTCATTAGGAACAAATGCTGGTCATTTGAATGCTCCAACCCAGCCAAACCTTGTTCAAGCATGTCCTATTGTTTGCCTCTAATAGCTTTCAATGAATAGAGCAAATGTTGTTGCAAGGTTGGAATTTTCGTTGCTATGTTTAGTACTTCAAGCCACACTAGTTCAATCAAGTTGTCGATGTTGTTTGTCTGTTGGAGATCATGATGTTATGTAACTTGAAAGGTGGGAAAGTCCTCAATCTATGGAAAGTTGTGTTCCTCCTTAGGAAGTAGGTCTTCAAGAGTTGGCAAGTCTATTACTAGGGATCCCCTTTGCACCTTGTGAAAAGTACTTGTTTCTCAAACAATCGCACCATCAAGAATGGTTGGGTAAAATGTTTTGTAAATTTTTATAACATGCTTGCAAATAATCCCTTATGTTGCAAGTGGGTAATCACATTGGGGCCATTCAAAACCCAAGGCATGCACAGTCTAGACCTTGGGTCGATGATTGCAAGATGCCACGAAAGCAATGTCATCCCCATTTGGGTATAACAAAACATTGGTAGACATGATGTCACGGGCCCAAAACACAACATTAGCAACAATTCCTTCACATTTTGGTTCTTGATGTAACCAAAGATCTTGCATTGCACACCATACCAGTAGTGAATAAAGACATCACTGACTAGGTGGTAAATGAACCAATCCACTTGACACCCTACAAGTTTTTCTTGTGAAGAATACAAAATTTTCTTAAGGGTATTGTGGAATGATTCCATCACAAAATTTGTGTCCTACCTTGCATGTGGTATATTGTGGTTTCCAACACACTGCATTCTTGCCATTTGCAACCAATTTTCTTTAAGGTATTCAATGAAAAGCCCTACATTAAGAAAAATTGTTGCAACTAATTCAATTTCTTCTTCTACCCAAAAAATAGGGTGAGCATCAATGGGACATCCTCAAGAATAAATAATCCTCCCAAGCGTTGATAGGACACCGGATCTTTCTTGTGGATTTACAATCTTCTTGACGACATTTTTAGCCTAGGCTTTCTGGACATGCCACAAACACAATAGAACTCAAGCATCTAGCCAAACATTCCTACGTTGAAATAACAAAAAAAAAAAACAAGAATAACATGAAATATTGAACACCAAAGTAGACATACAAGTTTCTACAACATTCTTAAAAACATTCTATTATGTGCAATGGTGGGAGGATATGAAACAACTCCCTAAGATTATAATGGTCATATATAGATAATTGTATAAGGAAACATAGTGACTCTTATAATGAATGGAGATGAATGCCCTAAACAATAATGAAATGGATGGAATAGGATATAAACATCCATGTACATTGCCAACCAATGACCATGTGTTGAGAGGTAAGGAAGTGACGTATCATACCTCAAAATGTTGATTTCAGCTTGTTCATTGTCCACAATGATAGTGCTTGGCATCTAGCCACTAGGCATTCATTGTGATAATGCTTTCAATATAGGGTCTAGGTCACATTTTTGAACTATGAATGCAATTGGTATTCCATTTTACCATTCATTGAACACTATCATGGTGTACAAAAGGTACTAGATAAACATAGAAAGCATGTTCAAATTAATTAGTATGAAAACACATTCGTATCCATGTAGATCAAATTTGTGCTATAAAAAGACAATGTGTTGGAACTGGGATAATGGAGGATGATGACATACCTTGGTTTGATTTGTTCCAAATGTAACATAAAATGAAAAGTAACTCCCATGTCCAAATTTTGCCATCATTTTCGATTGCCAAGTGGTTCAAATCCCTAATGTGAAAGGGGTTTCATCATGCTTCAATAAATTGAAATCCTAAAGGGCATGTTCAAGATAAAAGAACACTAATTCCGAGTTTTCCAAAACCCACATTCTCACACTAATTGGGTCCTTAGGATGTTTTTGCCATAATTCGTCGACCCTCTTTTTGGCTAGGTTTCTAATGGTAAGACAAATATGTCACATGTGTCAAGTTCATTTCATTGTGTTTGTTCCTTGACATATGATTTATGATGCATCATGACTTGCACAGGGGAAAAACCCTTGCCTTAGAAGCTACATGAAGTGTGATTTCATGGCATTGGATAATTGTGAAACCAATGCGTGTCTGTATCCAATCACAATTGTCCTATGGCAAACCACTCCTTTGTTTGCATGTTCTACGTGGAAGTAGATCAGTTGACATAGGTCGTGATCCAAATACGATTGTTTTGCAATGAAAAACCTTTGACACTTGTGCTTAATTGACATCCTAAACATCGTCTTCCCTATCCTTGTGCTTTACCTTGACAATTGAGTGGATTCAAGGATCTCTGTCAATGATTTTTTCCCCTTTATTTTGTGAATGCGTCATTGACCTTCTTTCACTTCCATTTTTATTCTATAGATAGTAGAATCTTTTGCATGTCCTTTAGAAGAAAATGGGTTTTTTCTTTTGGTCCAAAATTATAGGAAAACCTACAAACATAACAACAGTCATGGAGTGAAAATTACCACGGACATTCTTCAAATTATGAAATTGCCATAAAATTCATCATATTGTGAAATTTAGAAAGAACATTAAATAGAAATGAAGACATTGCATGCTTCAATACATTGAGCATCCATAAAATGTTAACATTAGAATGAAATGGATGAACTGTGCATTTTATAATTTGCACCTATAAACAAAAGTAGTAAAATTTGCTCTTGAATGTGTCAGCATGCTTAGGATAGATGACTTAATGTGGTTTTTTGTTCTTTTAAACTTGAAAGGGTAATTTGGATTATTTTGCTCCCCTTTAACAAAATCCTCTAGTCGACTCCATGGTATCATTGCAATTTCAGCTTCCCTATACAAACCATGGCCACTTATGAGATGTGGCAACCACATGAGATCATTTTTTTTTAAAAGGTCCAAGAGGAGGATCTTGAACTATGGCCTTCAATTTATCGAAAAGGTCCCTTTCCCTTGAAGGAACAACATATTCTTGGACATCTTTTATGATTGTTGGATCATCCATTGATACATTGTATTCTAGACTTGACATTATTTTGAGGATCCCAAGACCATTTAAGTTAACAATGGAATATGGGCTTTTAACCCTATCTTTTAGTCCTACATCATCCAACACCATTGTGTAGTTCGAACTTGCCATGGATTAAATTCAAACCAAAACTTCTTATGAATGTGAGTATCAGAAAATGAAATTGATATTTGTATAAACTACATAAACTTTAATTGGAAATGTGGTGTGCATATGGTATTAATGTTTGCAATTTTATGCAAGCTATATGGAAAAAAAACACCATCTAAATGTTGAAACTTAAATAGCAAAAGGAAGGATCTTCTAAAAGAGGTAGTTTAAATTCTAGCAAGTGGTTTACAAAGCGCAATGTAATAGAAAACAATTATAGTGTCAAGAATTTAGGGACAAATGCAACTCATATTACATTCACATTGTAAACAACTAGTCAACATTGGTTTCTTCTACTTCATTTTCAACTATTTTGAAGATACAATTTTTTAATAAAGCTTATACATATGCAAGATGACAAGAAATTTGAAAAACAGAAGTCTTTGCAAAACACATTGACCCTTTCCAGAGCTTAGATATGTTGACCCCAATTGATCAATTGTGAAACAATAAATGGAAATATGATAGCTTTGACCGAAATGTAATGGACCTTGTAGAACGAATTGAATTTTTGCATGTATATGGCAAGAGACAACTTCTTCAAGAAAAGTGATGGACCTTTTAGAACACCTAAAACTTTTATAAAGCTCAAAAACATCTACCTAAATTTTGTTTACAATAAAGGAACAAATTATAATCTTGCAACGCTCAAAAATGTCAAATACAAATGTGTCAAGAATGAAGTTATTCATGGAGGAACAAACCTCAAATGCACAAAAAAACAACAAAAAGCTAGTGGTGTAAGGGCTATTACAATTTGTGGTGTTTGGTGTGCCCTGAAGTTTATCCATCTACATCTAAGATTAGGTAGATTTCAAATGCCATTTTTAGGTTCAGATTGCAAAGGTTGGTTGTTGCTCATGAGATGCATTGTGCAACTTATCCTTCTACATCTAAAAAAAAGGAAATTTCAAACATGATATGCGACCGCCATTTTCTGCAAAACACATACCTTGTCGTGCAAAATGCAGATCATGCTACAGATATCATCAATGGTGTTGCAGTCGACAACGACCGACGAAGCGAGGTTCAACGACGAACATGAAATGAGTGTCGATGATGGTCTCAATGGGTGGAGTGAGGACAGAAACTGGTGGGTCCGTCTGATGACATGGAGAAGGTGTAGGTGGGTGGGGTCACCAAATGACATGGACGTCGAAAGCGTGGGGTCCAGTGGTGGGGCCTGTTCTGTTTTTGGACGTGAAAGTGGGGTCAGGTGGTGGGGGCAGTCACGCTGAAACAGCGCGGACAGAGCTCGTTAGGGGGTAATTTAGCGCCTAGCCAGCCTGCCTGACCCCCCCCCTCTCTCTCTCTCTCTGCCTGTCCCCTTCCTAAAAACATTAGTTTAAATATATAACAAAGAGTAAATTTGAATTGAAAATGGTTTCCCACTGGCCAGACATAACAATCATAAAACCAAACAATGACAAACATTATTGTTATGTGCCCTCCCGAATACATTACAAATTTTCTCCGAGTGCTTTATGATGGGTGTTGGACAACCCGCTCAAAATTTGTCACCTCTTTTTATTTCCCCCAATTTTCCGTATCTACCCAAATCAATTTCAAAAAGCATTGCCTTTTTATTACCCCATTTATTTATTTATTGAATTATTGAATTGTGTTATTTTTGGCACAATACAATTAATTCCCCCCTTTTTTATTTAATACGTGCTCGATCAGCTCAAAATTTGACACCTTTGATTTCCCCCATTGTCCATATATACCCAATTGGCTCAAATTTCGTCACCTCTTAATTCCCAAATTTCCTGGATCCAATTCTTCATATCATCCAATCAGGTTGAAAATCTGTATCCTTGTAGGAACCCAATTACTGGATGGAGACTGGAAGGAAGCCAGTAAGTGGATTTGTCCATGTTTGGTTGTTTTGCTCTTTTGAATTCTTTGGATTCTATGCCCAAAAAAATTCCAATAGTGCACACTTTTTGAAAGAATGAATTTCGGTCATTTTGGAAGTTATGGAACTGGAAGCCTTGTGTGAGCAGGTTTAGGGTTTTGGGAAGAATACCTTTACAGCTAACTTTGTCAAGTTGCAAAAAAGGCTTCCAATGTACTTCAGACACAGCACCCCCAAAAAACAAGAGAAAAATTTGCAATAGAAGTCACAACTTGACAATATGAGGGCTGTCAAATGCACAGCTTTTGGGTCTTTTTAGGGTTCCATTTTTGGGCTTTCTTTTGGGTCATGTGGGGGGTGCTAAGTGCTAATTGTGATAGTATAGGGTAAAGCCTTTTAGGGATGGGGCATTCTCTAGGATGAGGCGATAGCTGAGTCTGACCCTGCATTTTGGGAATGTCCTTCACCCTAGGGCTTTACCCTTGGTAAAGCACGAGGCAAAACTTATCATGAACCAAACCTATGACAATCACGAGGTATACATTTGAATGAGAAGGTTCTTATGCTTATTCCTCAATAGTGAGAAGGTTCTCACACCTACAAGTAAACATAATTTCCCTTCAATCCTTGAGGAGTAGGCATAATATCCCTTCCAAATTCTAGGAGGGAACTCGATGGACACAAAGGTGCCCTTCACATAAACTACAAATTTTCTCTGAGTGCTTTCCGATTGTTATATTGGGTCTTTGAGGATCAAGGGTATTTCAGAAAAGAAACAACAAAATGCAAATCCTTGTCGATTGTCACAAGAAATTGGCTCAACTTGAAGTTAAGTATGTCCCCCACAATTTTCGCATTCACATTAGCCTCGGCGTAAAGTAACCAGCAGAAATTTCCTATTATATTTGCAAGACACATTATTTGAATTTTTCTTCATAGAATATAGAGCATTTCAAAAAAAAATTTGAAATGCCCACTCAACCAACATTCCATTTTCCAAAACAGCCTCATATTTTAAAACTTTCTTTTGGGGTCTAACGATATCACAAGAAAAAATGAAAATAACAAAATTGTGTTGAGACGCCTTTCCATTGGGTATATTGCCCTCCAAGATGGGCATTCCTGAAATAAACACCTTGTCACCTCGAGGTGGGCGGTGAGGACCTTACTTTGGGAGGCAAGATCTCATTTCAGGAATGCCCCTCTCCTCTGGCTACATTGCCCTACACACAATGGCCTCATGGGTGGGCATTTTGTGGTAGTTAAACCCAAGGTTGTAGGCTTGAAGGGCTTGTGTGAGGTGAAGCCAACCATGGGCCTAATTCTGGTGAAGCGTATGGCCAAGGGCTTTATTGTTCATAAAGCCTCCCTCATTTTTTTCCCCCACTCGGTATCATTTGGGAAAAAATGCAAAAACAATGGGGGGTCATTTCAAAAAATGAAATGCTTGCCCATAGC